>Ga0123332_1000644_pt1 | contig 35146 bp, 29 predicted proteins | sample BioC12SIPDNA_4_FD_89958 | JGI IMG/M metagenome (GOLD analysis project Ga0123332, IMG submission 89958) | Anaerobic biogas reactor microbial communites from Washington, USA - Biogas_R2_A C12 SIP DNA | ecosystem: Engineered > Bioreactor > Anaerobic > Unclassified | place: Washington, USA... | reverse complement strand
GACGACGAGCTCCTGGTCCGCCAGGGGCTGCGGCTCGTGCTGGAGCTCGACCCCGGGCTGGAGGTCGTCGGCGAGGCCGGTGACGGGGTCGAGGCGGTCGCCGTCGCTCGCGAGCACCACCCGGACCTGGCGCTCCTGGACGTGCGGATGCCCCGGCTCGACGGCGTGGAGGCCACCCGGCGGATCTGCGCCGATCCCGCGCTGTCGGGCACCCGGGTGGTGATGCTCACGACCTTCGCCGACGAGTCCCTGCTGGTCGACGCGGTCCGCGCCGGGGCGAGCGGTTATCTGCTCAAGAGCATGCCTCCGGAGGACATCCGTGCCGCGGTGCGGTCGGCCGCCGGCGGCCAGACCGCGGTGGCCCCTGTGCTCGTCGACCGCCTGCTGCGCGAGTACTCCGGGCTCCGCACCGACCGGTCCCCGCTGCTGGACCGGCTCACCGAGCGCGAGACCGACGTGCTGCGGCAGGTCGCCACCGGACGGTCCAACGCGGAAATCGGCCTGGCCCTCTACCTCGGCGAGGGCACGGTGAAGACCCACGTCGCCTCGGTGCTGCGCAAGCTGGGCGTGCGCGACCGCACGCAGGCGGCGGTCGCGGCCTACGAGCTGGGCCTGGTCCGCCCCGGCGGAACCGACTGACCCTTCTGCAAACCCATAATTTCTGGTTATCCTTACGACCATGTTCGATGTACCCGGTTTGCGGGTGATGCGGGCGATCGCCAACGAGGGCAGTTTCACGGCCGCCGCGCGCTCCCTGGGCTACACCCAACCCGCCGTGTCCCAGATGGTGCGCCGCCTCGAGCAGCGCACCGGCACCGTCCTGGTCGAGCGCACCGGCCGCACCGTGCGCCTCACCGAGGCCGGCGAGGTGCTGGCCCGGCACTCCGTGGCGGTGCTGGCGGCGCTGGATAACGCCGAGGCCGAGGTCGCGGCGATCGCCGGGCTGGAGAACGGCCGCGTCCGGCTGATGGCGTTCCCGTCGTCCTCGGCCACGCTGGTGCCACGAGCCCTGGCCCGCGTGAAGGAGGCCCATCCCGGGGTCACCGTGAACTTCTCCGAGGCCGAGCCGCCGGAGTCGCTGGCGGCCCTGCGGGACGGGTTGTGCGACCTGGCGGTCGCCTTCACCTACGAGGGCACGGACACCGGTCGCGGCGAGGACGACCTGGAGGGCCTGGAGGTCCTCGACGTGCTCACCGACCCGGTGACCGTCGCCCTCCCGGTCGACCATCCTTTGGCGGACCGCGAGCGGGTGACCCTCTCGGACCTCGAGGACGAGTCGTGGATCGCCGGGTGTCCCCGGTGCCGCGGCCACCTGCTCGAGCTGTGTGACCGGGCGGGGTTCGAGCCTGAGGTCAACTTCGAGACCGAGGACTACGTGGCCGTGCTCGGGCTGGTCGCCGCCGGGCTGGGCGTCGCGCTGGTTCCTCGTCTGATCCTGGAGTCCGTGACGCACCCTGGTGTGCGCACCCTCCCGCTCGAGCCGCGGTCGACCCGCACCGTGCAGGTGGTGACCACGCCGGACCTGCGGCGGGTGCCGGCCGTGGAGGCCACGCTCAAGGCGCTGTGCGCCAGCGCCCAGGAGCTCACCCTCACCGATCCGGTCGAGCAGCTGGTCGGCTCCTAAGATCGCTCCCGTGCCCGTCGAACCGCTGCTGCCGCCGCCCGCCCCGGTGGCCGAGCAGGACTACCGCACGCTGCGCTCCCTGGTGGCCCGGGGCGGCGTCACCGTCCTCAGCGGCGCCGGCATGTCGACGGCCTCGGGCATCCCCGACTACCGCGGTCCGGACGGCTCCCGTCGCGTGCAGCCGATGCAGTATGCCGAGTTCCTCGCCTCCGCGGAGAACCGCCGCCGCTACTGGGCGCGGAGCTATGTCGGGTGGTCCCGGTTCCGCGCCGCCGGCCCCAACGAGGCGCACCACGCCGTCGCCGCCCTGCAGCGGAGCGGCCACGTCGAGGAGCTCATCACCCAGAACGTCGACGGGCTGCACCAGGCCGCCGGGTCGACCGGGGTGATCGAGTTGCACGGCAACCTCACCGACATCGTCTGCCTGACCTGCGAGGAGCGGTTCGACCGTGCGGTGGTGCACCGCTGGATCGCCGAGGCGAACCCGGGGTTCACCGCGGAGAGCGACCAGATCCGCCCGGACGGCGACATCGTGCTCGCGGCCCAGGACTTCGCCGACTTCCGGCTCGTGCGGTGCGTCACCTGCGGGTCCGACCTGCTCAAGCCGGACGTGGTCTTCTTCGGCGGGTCGGTGGCCAAGCCGCTCGTGGAGCGCGCCTACTCAGCGGTGGAGTCAGCCGACTCCCTTCTGGTGCTCGGTTCCTCGCTGCAGGTGATGAGCGGGCTGCGCTTCGTCAAGCGCGCCCACGCCCTCGGCACACCCGTCGCCCTCGTCACGCGGTGGCCCACCCGCGGGGACGAATGGGCCACCCTGCGCATCGACGCACTGCTGCAGGACGTGCTGCCCCGGCTCGCGGCCGACTGCGCAGCCGAGACCGTCCCCTCGTCCTGATCCCGGGCTCAGCCCTCGAGGGATCCTCGGGGGACGACCCACGTCGTCGGCTCACCAGTCACCCGGGCGGCGACAACCTCCGTGGTCAGCGCAGTTAGCGCCACGCGGTGCCCATCACCTCGGGATCCGCAGCGTCTGCGAGCTCTCCGCTCCGGGCGTCTGCCAGGAACTCACGGCGTGCGTGGCGAGTGACAACCTCCGCGAGCGCAGCGTTCACGGTGGCCTCCGGGGAAGTGGTGCCCAGCGCACGACGCGCACGCTCCAGCACGTCGTCGTCGATGTCGATCAGCGTCCGGCTCACGGCAGCTCCTGCTCAGGTTCTGATGTCCGCATCGTACTTCTCCAGACCGTTGGGTGGTCACCGACGAGCCCGGGCGGGCGGGCACCGCCTCCCCCGCCGCACGACTCCCAGCCCTTCGCCAAGGACGACCGCGTAGGTCCCGTCGCGGTCGGTGCGTAGGACGACGGTGCCGGTCTGCGCGAGCATCGAGAGCACGGTCCGGCTCGGGTGGCCGAAGGTGTTGTCCTCCCCGACTCCGATGAGCGCCACGTCGGCGGACACCCCGGTCACCAGGGCCTCGTCCTGGGCGGCGCTGCCGTGGTGCGCCACCTTGAGCACGTCGAAGCGTTCCCCCTCCAGAGTCGCTCGAACGCCGCGGGCGGCGAGCGGCTCGATGTCGCCGGTGAACAGGATCCGCACCCCGTCCTCATCGGAGGCGGGGTCGCTGGCGTCGACGCGGAGGTCGAGCACGACGCTCGCGTCGTTCGGCCCGAGGGATCCGGCCGCGGCGCGGTCCGCCGGGGGCCAGACGATCTCGGCACGGACCTGGCCCGCGTCGCCCCAGACGAGCGAGTCGCCTGCGGTGACGGCATACGTGGGGATGCTGTGGTCGCGAAGGTCGGCCAGGACCTCCTCGGCCTCGGCCGGGGGGTCGCGCACCGGGGTGAGAAAGGCCGCGGCGACCGGCAGGCGGCCGACGACGGCGTCCAGCCCGCCGACGTGGTCGGCGTGGAAGTGGCTGAGGACGAGCGCGTCGACCTCCCGCACGCCCAGCAGGTCCAGGCACGACGAGAGCAGCCGCGGGTCCGGGCCGGTGTCGATCAGCACCACCCGCCCCGGCCCGGTGGGCACGACGAAGGCGTCGCCCTGGCCGACGTCACAGCCGGCGACGACCCATCCGTCGGGTGGCCACCCGGGCCGTCCGGGCAGCGGCCACAGCAGGGCGAGGCACAGCAACACGGCGGACCACGCGGTCGCCGGGTGCCGGCGGGCCTGCCACCTCAGCCAGGGACCGGCCAGGAGCACCAGCACGGTGACCGCGGCCAGCAGCCACGCGCCCGCAGGACCCTCGACCCAGCCGACGGTGCCCATCGGCACCGTCGCGCCCCAGCGGGCGACGACCCCGATGAGCCAGGCTGGCAGCGCCGCCGTCCAGGCCGCGGCGAGGCCGAGCGGGAGCCACACCGTCCCGAGCAGGGCCGCGGCGATGCCGGCGATCGTCGTCGGTGCCACCAGCGGCGCGGCCAGCAGGTTCGTCAGCACGGCGACCGTGCTCACGGTGCCCTGCAGCAGCACGATCACCGGCGCACAGACCACCTGGGCAGCCAGGGGGATGGCGATCACGTCGCCCAGCAGGGCCAGCCGGGACGGGAGCCGCGCCGCGATCGCGTCGCCCCACGGCCGGGCGAAGACGACCAGGCCGAGGGTGGCCAGCGTGGACAGTGCGAAGCCGTAGGAGCGCGCCAACCACGGGTCCCAGCAGAGCAGCACCAGGACCGCGGCGGCGAGCGCGGGCAGGCTCACCGCCCGTCGCGAGGCGCTCAGCCCGAGCAGGCCGACGACACCCATGGCCCCGGCCCGCAGGACGCTGGGCTCCGGGCGGCACAGGAGCACGAAACCGACCAGGCAGAGCAGTGCCACGAGCGGCCGCCAGCGGCGCGGCACACCTGCCCACCCGCACAGGAGCACCGCCGCACCGAGCACGATCGCGACGTTGGAGCCGCTGACCGCGCTGAGGTGGGACATGCCGGTCGCGAGCATGGCGTCCGACAGGTCGGCCGGGGTGAGCGAGGTGTCACCGATCACCAGGCCCGGGATCAGGGCCCGCGCGTCCACCGGCAGCGGGTCGACGGCCCGGCGCAAGCGGTCCCGGACGTGGTCGACGCCCGCCAGCAGCGCACCGGTCTCCCCGTGCACCTGGGGTGGGTCGAGCGGCGTCACCACCGCGACCCCGGAGTCACCGGGCTCCGGCGGGCCGAGCCGGGCCCGGGTGGTGACGGTCGCTCGCCAGGGGACGTGTGCCCAGGCCTGGTCGGCGAAGACCACGACGGGTGCGCGGACCCGGCTGCCGGCTCCCCTGCCCTCGATGCGATCGATCCGCAGCTCGAGCACCACGAGGTCCGGCCGCTCGTCGCCGCGCGCGATCACCCGCGGCTCGGTCAGCACCGTCCCGGTGACCGTGACGACGGCCCGCTCCTGCGCCAACTCGACGACCGGGCCGGCCTCGTCGGTCGCGCGGTGGGCCGCCCCGGCCAGGAGCACCAGGGCGGTGCAGGCAAGCGTGAGTGAGAGCAGACCGCGACCGGTCAGCCACGCGACCAACCCTGCAGCCGTCAGGCAGCCCAGGCCGACGGTCACCTGGGTCCGGGCGGGCTGCACGACGAGGGCGACCAGCGCCGACCAGGCCACGAGCGCGGGCAGGAGCAGACGCAGGTCCAGCCGGGCCGGCTCCGCGCTCACAGCGTCACGTGGGGCCGGAGCTTCTCCAGGGTCGCCTCGCCGATCCCGCTCACCTCCAGCAGCTCGTCGGGCGAGGTGAACTGGCCGTGGTCCGCACGCCACTGGAGGATGGCCGCGGCCGTCACCGGCCCCACCCCCGGCAGCTCCTCCAGCGCGGCCTGGTCGGCGGTGTTGAGGTTGACCTGGACGATGGCGCCAGCCCTTCCGCCGCCCGACGCGCCGCCCCCACCCGAGGGCGCCTCCCCACCCCCTGCCCCGGACCCGGAGGTGCCCTCGATGATCTCGGGCACGTCCTCCCCGGGCCGCGGAACCCAGATCCGCTCGCCGTCGATCACCGGACGGGCGAGGTTGACCCGGCTCGTGTCCGCCTCCTCCGTCAGGCCCCCGGCCGCCCGCACCGCGTCCTGCACCCGTGCCCCCGCGTCCACGGCGACCACCCCGGGCTCGCGCACCTGACCCGCGACGTGGACCAGCACCTGGGCGGGTGCGGTCGGGGCCGCAGGGTCCGCGCCGGGGGCCCCTCCCGCGGCTGGGGCTCCCCCGGCGGCCCCCTCGTCGACGACCGATGCCGCGCCGGTCGACTCCGCGGCGTCCCCGCCCCTCGTGAGGCCGGCGGCCGAGACCTGCACCTCCCCCGTCCTGAGCGGCACCGGCTGGCTCGCCTGCTCGGCCAGCCACCAGCGCACGCCGAGGACCGCCCCGGCGACGAGCACCACCAGCAGCACGCCCACCACGGCCGTCGGGCGCACCGACAGGCGCACTGACCGCAGGGAGCCGGGCCAGGTCAGCAGCCTCGGGCTGCTCCTCTCCGCACGGTGCCGAGCCGCAGGTGCGGGGTCGGCAGGCAGCCACTCTCCCCCGGTCACCAGGTCGGGTGGGACCGCGGACACCTCTGGCTCGGCGGGCGCGTCCGGCGAACGCCCCTCCACGCTCGAGCGGCGTTCCCGGGTCGCCCGCTCGAGGAGTTCCGCCAACCGATCGCGCTCCGACATACGAGGACGGTAGGGATCGAGGCGTCCGGCTCCATCGACTCCGGCGGCGGCTGTGGACACCCGGAGGCAGGTCTGTCCCGCTGTGGACGGCGCCCCGCACGCAGCGGCTCGTCATGGAAGTGCGGCTCACCCTCGCGCGCACTCAGCACCACCGGCCGCCACCTTCTTCGAGCGCCCTCGCGCTCTGCGGGCCGGAAATAACCGGCCCGAGGATGACAAAGGCGCTCGAAGACGAGGCCCGGCCGCCCGGGACCTTGGGGATCCGCCCTCAGACTGGTGTCAGACCTGCGCCATGAGCCCCTCGGACGGGTGTCAGGCCCGCGCCGTAAGCCCCCTCAGACCTGCGGCACGACCGCCACGGCGAGGGTGCCCGGCCCGGTGTGCACCCCGGCGACGGCGCCGAGCTCCACCAGGTCGAGGCGACCGCGGCCGCCGCACACCTCGCGCAACCGGCCCTGGAGCTCCTCGGCCTGGTCCGGCCAGCCGAGGTGGTGCACGGCGACGTCGAGCCCCTGGTCGGCGGGCACCGCGTCGATCGCCTCGCGGCAGCGCTCCTCCAGCCGGGCCAGCGCCTTGGCGCGGGTGCGGACCCGCTCGGCCAGCTGCACCTCGCCGTCGGTCAGCATCAGCAGCGGCTTGATGGCCAGCGCCGACCCGACGATGGCCTGGGCGGTGCCGACCCGGCCCCCGCGCCGCAGGTGCTCGAGCGTGTCGACGTAGAAGTAGGTCGAGGACGCCTCGCACCGCCGCCGCGCCAGGTCCGCCACCTCGTCTGCTCCCGCGCCCTCGCGCGCGGCACGCGCAGCCGACACCGCGGCATACCCCATCCCCATGCCCAGGGTGCGCGAGTCGACCACCTCGACCCGCACCTCCTCGCGGACCGCGGTCGCGGCGAGCTGGGCGGCCTCGACCGTCCCCGAGATCGCCGAGGACAGCAGCACCGCCACGATCGAGTCGGCACCGGCGGACTCGGCGAGGTCGCGGAAGGCCACGACGAACTCCCCCGGCGCCGGCCGGGAGGTGCCCACGCGCTCCTTGCCTGCGCGCAGCAGCTCGGCCACCTCGGCCACGGTGATGTCGACGCCCTCGGCGAGGGTGCTGCGCCCGACCTGCACGTGCAGCGGGATCACGGCGACACCCGCGTGCTCCGCCAACTCCGGTGGGAGACAGGCGGTTGAGTCGGTCAGGACGGCAGTCGTCACGGGAGCAGTCTCGCAGGTAGGAGGACGCCAGCACAGGGTCCGGCGCCGATCAGATCATCGGCGCCGGGCCCGGGTCAGGCAGGGACGATGTTGACCAGCTTGGGCGCCCGCACGATGACGGTCCGCAGCTCGGCGTCGCCGATCAGCTCCCGGATCCGCTCCGAGCCCAGCGCCAGCTCGCGCAGCTCGTCCTCACCGATGTCCGGGGAGACCTCCAGCCGGTCCCGCACCTTGCCCTTGACCTGCACGACGCAGGTCACCGTCTCCTCGACCAGCAGCGCCGGGTCGGCCTCGGGGAACGGCTCGTAGGCCAGCGACTCGGGGTGCCCCAGGCGCGACCACAGCTCCTCCCCGATGTGCGGGGCGACCGGCGCCACCATCTGCACCAGCGGCTCGATCGCGGCGCGTGGCACCCGGTCCAGCTTGGTCAGGTGGTTGTTGAACTCGATCATCTTCGCCACCGCGGTGTTCACCCGCAGCGCCTCGAAGTCGGTCCGCACCCCGTCGGCGGTCCGCGCCAGGAACCGTGCCGTCGCCTCGTCCAGCGGGTCCTCGGAGACGGTAACCTCACCGGTCTCCTCGTCGACCACGTTGCGCCACAGCCGCTGCAGGAAGCGTTGTGACCCGACGACCGCGCGGGTCTCCCAGGGCCGGTACTGCTCCAGCGGCCCCATCGACATCTCGTAGACGCGGAAGGTGTCCGAGCCGTACTGCGCGCGCATCTCGTCCGGGGTCACGACGTTCTTCAGGGACTTGCCCATCTTGCCGTGCTCCTTGGTCACCGGCTGGCCCTGCCAGGAGTATGTCGGGTCGCCGGTCTCCCCGATCGTCTCCTCGACCTCCTCGGCCGGGACCGGCTGGCCCCGGTGGTCCCGGTAGACGTAGGCCTCGATCATGCCCTGGTTGATCAGCCGCCGGAACGGCTCCTCGCTGCTGACGTAGCCCAGGTCGTGCAGCGCCTTGTGCCAGAAGCGGGCGTACAGCAGGTGCAGCACGGCGTGCTCGGCACCGCCGATGTACAGGTCCACCCCGCCCGGGTCCTTGGCGCCCTCCGGAGCACCCGCGACGGTCTCCTCGCGCGGGCCGATCCAATAGGCCTCGACCGCGGGGTCGACCGGCGCCTCCTTGTTCTCTGGGTCCATGTAGCGCAGGTGGTACCAGCACGACCCGGCCCAGTTGGGCATCGTGTTGGTGTCGCGGCGGTAGCGCTTGGGCCCGTCGCCCAGGTCCAGCTCGACCTCGACCCACTCGGTCGCCCGCGCCAGGGGCGCCTCGGGCATCGATTCGGCGTCCTCGGGGTCGAAGGTCCGCGGGCTGTAGTCCGGCACGTCCGGCAGCGTCAGCGGCAGCTGGTCATCGGGCAGCGCGTGCGCCACGCCCTGCTCGTCCCAGACGATCGGGAACGGCTCGCCCCAGTAGCGCTGCCGGCTGAACAGCCAGTCCCGCAGCCGGTAGGTGATCGTGCCCTCGCCCAGGCCCCGGTCCGCCAGCCAGTCGATGATGGCGGCCTTGGCCTCCGCGACGGGCAGCCCGTCCAGGCTGATCTCCTCGTTGGCCGAGTTGATCGCCGGGCCCTCCCCGGTGAACGCCTCGTCCTCGGGGTGCCCCTCGCTCGGCTGCACCGTGCGGATGATCGGCAGGTCGTATGCCGTGGCGAACGCCCAGTCCCGCTCGTCCTGTCCGGGGACAGCCATGATCGCGCCGGTGCCGTAGCCCATCAGCACGTAGTCGGCGACCCATACCTGGATCGCCTCGCCGGTGGCCGGGTTGATCGCGTGGGCACCGGTGAAGACGCCGGTCTTGGCCTTGGTGTCGGCCTGCCGCTCCAGGTCGGACTTGGTCGAGGCCGAGCGCTGGTAGGCCGCGACGTCGGCGTGGTGCGACTCGGGGACGATGCGCTCCAGCAGCGGGTGCTCCGGGGCCAGCACCATGAAGGTGGCGCCGAAGATCGTGTCCGGGCGGGTGGTGAAGACCATGATCTGCTCGTCGTGGCCGACGACCGGGAAGGAGACGTTCGCGCCCTGGCTGCGACCGATCCAGTTGCGCTGCTGGATCTTGATCTTCTCCGGCCAGTCCAGCCGGTCCAGGTCGTCGATCAGCCGGTCGGCGTAGGCGGTGATCCGCATCTTCCACTGGCTCAGGTTGCGCTTGAAGACCGGGAAGTCGCCGCGCTCGGACTTGCCCTCGTTGGTGACCTCCTCGTTGGACAGCACCGTGCCCAGGCCGGGGCACCAGTTGACCGGCGCGGAGGAGACGTAGGCCAGCCGGTGCTCGGCCAGCACGCCCTCCCGCTCTGCGGGGGTCAGCTGGGCCCACGGCTGACCGGACGGGGTCGCCCGGTCTCCCGCGGCATACTGCTCGACCAGCTCGGAGATGGGGCGAGCGGCACCCAGCTGGCCGTCCGCGCGGACGGCGTGCTCGTCATACCAGCTGTTGTAGATCTGCAGGAAGATCCACTGGGTCCACCGGTAGTAGTCCGGGTCGATGGTCTCGATCGAGCGGCGCCGCTCGTGCCCCATGCCCAGCGCCCGCAGCTGCCGGCGGTAGGTGACCATGTTGGCCTCGGTGGTGGTGCGCGGGTGCTGGCCGGTCTGCACGGCGTACTGCTCGGCGGGCAGGCCGAAGGCGTCGAAGCCCATGGTGTGCAGCACGTTGCGGCCGGTGGTGCGCTGGTAGCGGCTGAAGACGTCGGTGGCGATGAAGCCCAGCGGGTGACCGACGTGCAGGCCCGCCCCCGAGGGGTAGGGGAACATGTCCATCACCATCATGTGGCCGCGCGCGAGGCGGGGGTCGTCCGGCTCGGCCCAGGGCCCGGCGGGGTTGGCGGAGTGGAAGGTGCCCTCGCGCTCCCAGCGCTCCTGCCAGGCGTCCTCGATCTGGTTGGCCAGCTCGGCGGTGTAGCGGTGCGGCGTCTCGCTGCCGGTCGCGTCGGCCTTCGTCTCGCTCGTGTCAGTCATCTCGTCCTCGACGTGGTGTGCGTGCTGCGGTTGTGCTGCCTCGTGACACAAAAAAGCCCCTCGCCCAGGAGGGGTCAGCCGCGCCGGCTCGTGTCGTGCTCAGCGCGGCTGCATAAGGAGCGTGGTGCAGCGCATGGCCACAGGTTACCGCAGCGTCGGCACACCGCGCTCTACGGCTCGGTGTGGCTCGGTTCGGAAGAACCCGAGCACCCGGCGGGTTCCCGATCCACCGAGTGCCGCGACTTTTGCCGCTGCCCGCCCGGGTCGCGTCAAAAGTCGCAGCACTCGGCGGGCTGTGCACGGCATGGAAGGGTGGCGTGCGTGGTGGGCGGACGCTCAGTGGCGGTCGTAGGCCTCCAGGACGAGGTCGGCGGCGGCGACGGCGGTGAGTTCGCCGGCGATGACCCGCTCCCGGATCTCCGCGCGGACCCGCTTGACCTCGGGATCCGCGGCCAGGCGGGCGTCGAGCTCGGCGCGCACCAGCGCCCAGGTGAACTCCAGCTGCTGGCGGGCGCGCTTGTCAGCCAGACCGCGGTCGCCGAGGAAGGCCCGGTGGCGCAGCACCCGCTGCCAGACCTTCTCGATGCCGGTGCCCTCCAGGGACGAACAGGTGAGCACCGGCGGCACCCACGACTGCGTCCCCGCATAGACCAGGCGGAACGTGCTCGCCACGTCCTTGGCGGTCACCTCCGCCTCGCGCACCCGGTCCCCGTCGGCCTTGTTCACCGCGACCACGTCGGCGAGCTCCAGGATGCCCTTCTTGATGCCCTGCAGCTGGTCACCGGTGCGCGCGATGGTCAGGAACAGGAAGGTGTCGACCATCCCCGCGACCGTCACCTCCGACTGCCCCACCCCGACCGTCTCCACCAGCACCACGTCGAAGCCCGCCGCCTCCAGCACGGTGATCGACTGGGCCGTGGCCCGGGCGACCCCGCCGAGCGTGCCCGCGCTCGGCGACGGACGGATGTATGCCGAGGGGCTGGCCGACAGCTCCCCCATCCTGGTCTTGTCCCCCAGCACCGAGCCGCCGGTGCGCACGCTGGAGGGGTCGACGGCCAGGACACCGACCCGCTTGCCCTGACCGATCAGCCAGGTGCCGAGCGCCTCGATGAAGGTCGACTTGCCCACCCCGGGCACCCCGGAGATGCCGACCCGGACCGCTCCCCCGGCGTGCGGGGTCAGCCCGGCGAGCAGCTCCCGTGCGGCGGCGCGGTGGTCGGGGCGGCTGGACTCGACGAGGGTGATGGCGCGGGCCAGCGCCGAGCGGTTGCCCGCCAGCACGCCCGCGGCCAGCTCCGCCGGGTCAGGAGCCATCCGTGCCCGTGCTGTCCGGGGTGTCCACGTCGTGCCCGAGGTTTGTGCTGAGCCGCTCGAGCAGCGACAGCGCGCTGTCGGCGATGACCGTGCCCGGCAGGAACACGTCCGCGGCACCCATCTCCCGCAGCGTGGCCACGTCGTCGGGCGGGATGACCCCGCCGATGACGACCATGATGTCCTCCCGACCCAGGTCGGCGAGCGCCTGGCGCAGCGCCGGCAGCAGGGTCAGGTGCCCCGCCGCGAGCGAGGAGACGCCCACGACGTGCACGTCGGCGTCGACGGCCTGCTGGGCGACCTCCTCCGGTGTGGAGAACAGCGGGCCCACGTCGACGTCGAAGCCCATGTCGGCGAAGGCGGTGACGATGACCTTCTGGCCGCGGTCGTGCCCGTCCTGGCCCATCTTGGCCACGAGGATGCGCGGGCGGCGGCCCTCGGCGGCCTCGAACCGCTCGGTCGCGGCCACGACGCTCTCGACGTTGCCGGCTCCTCCGGCCTCCTGGCGGTACACACCGGAGATGGTACGGATCACTGCGCGGTGGCGCCCGTAGGCCTGCTCGAGCGCCAGCGAGATCTCGCCCACGGTGGCCTTTGCCCGGGCTGCGTCCACCGACAGCGCGAGCAGGTTGCCCTCCAGTGACCCGTCCCCGCCACCCCCGGCCTCAGCGCTCGCACGCAGCGCGTGCAGCGCGCTGTCCACCGCGGACTGGTCCCGCTCCTCACGCAAGCGCTCCAGCTTGGCCAACTGCGCGGCATACACCGCGTTGTTGTCCACCTTGAGCACCTCGAAAGGCTCCTCGTCGGCCACCTGGTAGGTGTTGACGCCGATGACCGCCTGCTGACCGGAGTCGATCCGCGCCTGGGTGCGCGCGGCCGCCTCCTCGATGCGCATCTTGGGCAGCCCCTCCTCGATCGCCTTGGTCATGCCACCGGCCGCCTCGACCTCCTGGATGTGACCCCAGGCGCGGGCGGCCAGGTCGTGGGTGAGCCGCTCGACGTAGTAGGAGCCGCCCCACGGGTCGATGACCTGCGTCGTGCCGGTCTCCTGCTGGATCAGCAGCTGGGTGTTGCGCGCGATCCGCGCGGAGAAGTCGGTCGGCAGCGCGATCGCCTCGTCCAGGGCGTTGGTGTGCAGGCTCTGGGTGTGCCCCTGCGTGGCGGCCATCGCCTCGATCGCGGTGCGCTGAACGTTGTTGTAGACGTCCTGCGCGGTGAGCGACCAGCCGGAGGTCTGGCTGTGGGTGCGCAGCGAGCGCGACTTCGGGTTCTGCGGGTTGAAGTCACTCACCAGGCGCGACCAGAGCGCCCGGGCCGCGCGCATCTTGGCAACCTCCATGAAGAAGTTCATCCCGATCGCCCAGAAGAAGCTCAGCCGCGGCGCGAAGGCGTCGATGTCCAGGCCGGCGTCCAGGCCGGCGCGGATGTACTCCACCCCGTCGGCCAGGGTGTAGGCCAGCTCCAGGTCGTTGGTGGCCCCGGCCTCCTGGATGTGGTAGCCGGAGATCGAGATCGAGTTGAAGCGGGGCATCTTCGCGGCGGTGAAGGAGAAGATGTCGCTGATGATCCGCATCGACGGCGCCGGCGGGTAGATGTAGGTGTTGCGGACCATGAACTCCTTGAGGATGTCGTTCTGGATGGTCCCGGACAGCTGCTCGGGGGCGACGCCCTGCTCCTCGGCGGCGACGATGTAGAGCGCCAGGACCGGAAGCACCGCGCCGTTCATCGTCATCGAGACGCTCATCTTGTCCAGCGGGATGCCATCGAAGAGGGTGCGGGTGTCGTAGATCGAGTCGATCGCCACCCCGGCCATGCCGACGTCGCCGCGCACCCGCGGGTGGTCGGAGTCGTAGCCGCGGTGCGTGGCCAGGTCGAAGGCGACCGAGAGCCCCTTCTGCCCGGCGGCCAGGTTGCGACGATAGAAGGCGTTGGACTCCTCGGCGGTGGAGAAGCCGGCGTACTGCCGGATGGTCCAGGGCTGGGTGGCGTACATCGCCGGGTAGGGCCCGCGCAGGAACGGCGCCAGCCCCGGGTAGGTGTCCAGCGCGTCCAGCCCGGCCAGGTCCTGGGCGGTGTAGAGGGGCTTGATGTCGATGCCCTCCGGCGAGGCCCAGGGCTGGGTGTCGGCAACTGCCTTCTCGTATGCCGTGTGGTCCGGTTGCGTGGGCCGCTCTCCGGTCAGCGGGAAGCCGGCGAAGGACTTCGGGATGTTGGTCACGGGGCCACCTCCGTGGTCGGGCCGGCGTCGGGTTGGCTCGTGGGCACGCCGAGTCGCTCGCGGGTGCGGTGCAGGAAGGCCAGGGCGTCCAGACCCATGGCGGCGTTGTCATCGACCTCGACGCCCTCGACGGGCTTGCCGGCCAGGACCACGTGCTCGGCGCCCGCCCCGCGGAGGGCGGCCACGAGATCAGGTCCCCACTCGGCATACTCCCGGTCGGTCCCAGCGAGGGCGACGACCTTCTCGCCCTGGTAGGCGGCGAGCACGTCCTCGACGCCCGTGGTGGCGCCGACGGTGCGGGCGGTGATGCCGCCGGCGGCGAGCAGGTTGGTGAGGAAGGTGGCGCGCGCGGTGTGCTGGGCGACGGTGCCCAGGGTGGCCACGAAGAGCGGGGTCGGCGCGGGCTGGTCGCGCAGCGCCTCGAAGTCGGCGCCGTGCCGGACGACCTGGCGCGGGACGGCATACGCCCGGCGCTGGGGCAGGGTCTCGGCGACCTGGGGGAACTCGCTGAGCCCGGTGATCGGGCGGGTGCGGCGGGCGACCTGCTCGCGGCGGCGCTCGACGACCTCGGCGATGGCGCGGTCCCAGGAGCCGTCCTTGAGGTCGTGGATCAGGCCGCCGTCCTCCTCGACCCGGCCGAACAGCTCCCACGCGGCCTCGGCGAGGTCCTGGGTGAGGCGCTCGACCGCGTGCGACCCGCCGGCGGGGTCGGTGACGGCGGCGACGTGCGACTCGGCGGCGAGCAGGCTGGAGGTGTTGCGGGCGATGCGGCGGCTGAACGACTCCGGGAGGCCGAGCGGCTCGTCGAAGGGCAGCACGGTGATCGCGCTCGCGCCGCCGACGGCCGCGGAGAACGCGGCGACGGTGGTGCGCAGCATGTTGGTGTAGGGGTCGTAGCGGGTCATCATCGGGCGCGAGGTGACGGCGTGCTGGGACTGCCCGCGCAGGGGGGCATCGACGTGGCTGAGCTCCAGCACCCGGGACCAGAGCTGGCGGGCGGCGCGGAGCTTGGCGATGGTCGGGAACTGCTCGGCCGTGGCGGCGTAGCGGAACTCGATGAGCCCCGCCGCCGTGTTCGGGTCGTGGCCGGCCTGGGCGAGGAGGCGGAGGTACTCCGCGCCGGCGGCGATGGTGTAGGCGAGCTCCTGGACGTCGGAGCCGCCGCGGTCGTGCACGGCGGTGCCGTCGACCATGATTGCCTTGAGTCCCTCGCGCACGGCGAGGTCGGCGACGTCGCGGACGACCTCCTTGGCCATCGGGCGCTTGTCGCGGTGGCCGATGGGGTTGGCGCCGAGGTTGGTGCCGGGGGCTGGGGTCACGCCGCGGTGGACGAGGTGGCGGACGAACTCGGAGGCCGCGCGGACCGGCTGCTCCGGGGCGTCGAGGACGACGGGGGCGAGGTCGAGGAGCACCGGCTCCAGGACGGTGTCGAGGTGCTCGACGGCGATGCCGGACTCCCCGAGCACCAGCCAGAGGGAGTTGACGCCGTTCTCCAGGTCGTCGGTGACGTGCAGGGCGGTGAGCTCGGCGTCCGGGTCCTCGAACCGGGCCCGGATGTCCCACGCGCCGAAGGGGCGGGTGGCGGTGGCGCCGCGGGTGAACGGCGCCTGACCCGGCAGCCCGGGGTCGGGCAGCTCGGCCGCGGTCTCGGGGGTGCCCAGCGGCAGCACGGGGATGCCGTCGAGGGTGGTGCGGGTCAGTGAGCTCCACGCGGCGGAGTCCGGGTCGTCGCTGGTCAGCCGCCCGCTCTTGCGCAGCACCGCCGCGACGGCGCCTTCCCACTCCTGCTGGGTCGGCGTGCCGTCGGGGGCCAGGAGCAGCTGGTCAGCGCTGGGCGGGATCGACATGCCCCGATCGTAGTTCCCCAATTTTCATAGTGGTTTCGCAGGTCCCCCCCGCATTCTTGTAGTGGTTTTGCAGGTGCCACCCGGATTCTCGTAGCGGTTTTGCAGATCCCGGGACCGCGGAGGTCGTCCTGGCACCCCGGCCGCGCGGCAGAAACCTTCCCTGACAGTCCGGACCGCCCCTGGATCACGCCGGCGGCCGTTCCGAGCAGGCCCGACAAAACCACGACGAAAAGCCGGGATCGACCGACAAAACCACTATCAAAATTGGGGGCGGGACCGCAGCCTCTCGCCCTTGGCGTGGGCCTGGTCCCGCAGCTCCGAGGAGTATGCCGTCAGGGCCGCCCGCAGACGGCTCGCCTCGTCCCCGTCCCCGGCGCCGAGGATGCGCACCGCCAGCAGGCCGGCGTTCTTGGCGCCGGCGATCGAGACCGTCGCGACCGGGATGCCGCCGGGCATCTGCACGATCGAGAGCAGCGAGTCCATGCCGTCCAGGTGCTTCAGCGGCACCGGCACCCCGATCACCGGCAGCACGGTCACCGACGCGAGCATCCCGGGCAGGTGCGCCGCTCCCCCGGCACCGGCGATGATCACCCGGAGCCCGCGCTCCTCCGCCGACCGGCCGTAGTCGATCATCTCGGCCGGCATCCGGTGCGCGGACACGACGTCGGCCTCGTAGCCCACACTGAACTCCTCCAGCACCTGCGCCGCGGCCTCCATCACCGGCCAGTCGCTGTCGCTGCCCATGACCAGCCCGACGACCGGCCGGGTCCCGCTGTGCTCATTCACTGAAGGCTCACTCATCGATGACTCCCTGCAGATAGTCGGCGGCGTGCCGCGCCCGCTCGCGCAGCGCCTCCACGTCGCCGTCGCCGGTGACGTTGACGTGCCCGAGCTTGCGCCCGGGCCGCACGCCCTTGCCGTAGAGGTGGATCTTCAGCCCCGGGTCGCGCGCCATCAGGTGCCGGTACGCCGGGTAGAGGTCCGGGTGCTCCCCGCCCAGCACGTTGGCCATCACGGTCCACTCCTGCCGCGCCGACGGGTCACCCAGCGGCAGGTCCAGGACCGCGCGCAGGTGCTGCTCGAACTGGCTGGTCACGGCCCCGTCGATGGTCCAGTGCCCGGAGTTGTGCGGCCGCATCGCCAGCTCGTTCACCAAGTATGCCGGGGCGCCGGTCTCCCGATCCCTCACCTCGAACAGCTCCACGGCCATGCAGCCGGTGACACCCAGCTCGCCGACGACCCGCAGCGCGGCCTCGCCGATCCGGGTCGCCAGGTCCTCGTCCAGGCCTGGCGCGGGGGCGATCACCTCGGTGCAGATGCTGTTGGTCTGGACGGTCTCCACGACCGGCCAGGTCGCAGCCTGCCCGCTGGGGCTGCGGGCGACCATGACGGCCAGCTCACGGACGAAGTCCACCGCCTCCTCCAGCAGGACGCCCTCGCGCATGGGGCCGTCCTGACCCACGACCTCGAGCCAGTCGGCCACCTCCGCCGGTGAGGAGATGCGACGCACCCCCTTGCCGTCATACCCGCCTCTCGGGGTCTTGGCGACGACCGGCCAGCCGATCTCCGCCCCGAACTCGGCGACGTCGGCGGCGGTCTGCGCGGCGGTCCAGCGGGGACACGGGATGCCGAGCTCGGTGAGCCGGCGGCGCATGACGATCTTGTCCTGGGCGTGGAGCAGCGCCTCGGGGCCGGGATGGACCGGGTGACCGTCGGCGATGAGCGCGGAGATGACCTCCGGCGGGACGTGCTCGTGGTCGAAGGTGACGACGTCGACGTCGCGGGCGAAGGCGCGGACCGTCTCCAGGTCGGTGTGGTCGCCGACCGGGGCGTGCGGCACGACGAGCGCGGCCGAGGCGGTCTCGGACTCGGCGAGGACGGACAGGGTGATGGACAGGGCCACCGCCGGCTGCTGCGACATCCGCGCCAGCTGCCCCCCGCCGATGATCCCGACGACCGGGAAGCCGCCCTCCGCGCGCAGGGGTCCAGATGCCTCGGTCACGCCGGCCAGCCTAATCTTTCAGGACCCCCTCCCCGAACCTGGGCACGGTTATCAGGCCTGTGAGCGGGATATACGCGTCGCACAAGCGCCGCGGGCGTGCCCAGGTTGGGAGAGGCACGTGTGCCCAGGTTGGAGGGGAACTCTGCGCAGTGGTCGGACGTAGACTCCGGACGTGACCCAAACCCGCCTGACGAGCGACACCGGGCTCGTCGGACGGATCCGGGGGGCCTATGACGTGCTCGCCCGCGAGGTCGCCAAGTTCGGCACGATCGGGCTGCTGGCGTTCATCCTCGACACCACCCTCTACAACTACTTCGTCTTCGGCCTGCCCGGCATGGCGGAGGGTCCGATGCACGACATCCCGCTGCGGGCCAAGATCCTGGCCACGGCGATCGCCACGATCTTCTCCTGGCTCGGCAACCGTTACTGGACCTTCCGGCACACCCGCCGGCCGCAGGCCTTCCACGAGTTCCTGCTGTTCATCTGGTTCAACATCCTGGGTCTGCTCATCGCGGTGCTCTGCCTGGCGTTCTCCCGCTACGTCCTGGACCTGCACAGCCAGGTCGCGGACAACATCAGCGCCAACGGCGTCGGGCTCGTGCTGGGCACGCTGTTCCGGTTCTGGGCCTACCGCACCTACGTCTTCAAGGGCGACGCGCTCGCCCCGCCCCGCCACTAGCCTGAAGGCGTGCCCACCGACTCCCTGCCCACCTACGCCGACGTCGAGGCCGCCGCGCGCGTGCTGGAGGACCGCGCCCACCGGACACCGGTGCTGCGCTCCCGCCGGCTGGACGAGCTGGCCGGCTGCGAGCTCCACCTCAAGGCCGAGCACCTGCAGCGGGTCGGGGCGTTCAAGTTCCGCGGCGCGCTCAACGCCCTGTCGGCCTTCGACGCCGACCAGCGCCGCGGCGGGGTGATCGCCTACTCCTCCGGCAACCACGCCCAGGCGATCGCGCTGGCCGCCCGGGAGACCGGGATGCCCGCCGTCATCGTGATGCCCCACGACGCCCCCGCGCTCAAGGTGGCCGCCACGCAGGGCTACGGCGCCGAGGTGGTGCGCTACGACCGCTACACCGAGGACCGCGAGCGGATCGCCACCGACCTGGCCGCAGAGCGCGGGATGACCGTGGTCCCGCCCTACGACCACCCGCACGTCATCGCCGGGCAGGGCACCGCGGTCAAGGAGCTCCTCGAGGACGCCGGAGAGCTCGACGTCGTCGTGACCCCCCTCGGGGGCGGCGGGCTGCTGTCCGGCAGCCTCCTCGCGGCCGGGGCCCTCGCGCCGCAGGCCCGCGTCTACGGCATCGAGCCGGCGGCCGGCGACGACGGGCTGCGCTCCCTGCGCGAGGGCCGGATCGTCACCATCGAGACGCCGCGCACCCTGGCCGACGGCGCGCAGACCACGCACCTGGGGCACCTGACCTTCCCGATCATCCGGGACCGCGTCACCGACGTCGTCACCGCCTCCGACGAGGAGCTGGTGACCGCGATGCGGGCCATGGCGGCCACCCTCAAGCAGGTCGTGGAGCCCACCGGCGTGCTGGCCCTCGCCGCGGTGCTCTCCGGCGCCGTCCCCGACACCGCCGGCCGCCGGGTCGGCGTCGTGCTCTCCGGCGGCAACGTCGACCTGGGCCGCTTCGCCGAGCTGGTGGGTGCGCCCTGAGCGACACCTTCCACGGGCCGCCCGAGCGACCGCGGATCCCCCGCGAGATCTGGATCCTGGTCGGCGCCGCGTTCGTCATCGCGATCGGCTTCGGCATCGTCTCCCCGGTGCTGCCGGCCTACGCCCGCTCCTTCGACGTCGGCGTGGCCGCGGCGTCGGTCATCGTCTCGGCGTTCGCCTTCTTCCGCCTCGTCTTCGCCCCAGCCGGGGGTCTCCTCGTCGCCCGCCTCGGCGAGCGCCCGGTCTACCTCACCGGCCTGCTCGTTGTGGCCGCCTCGTCCTTCGCGACCGCCTTCGCCCAGTCCTACGCCCAGCTGCTGCTGTTCCGCGGGCTCGGCGGCATCGGCTCCACCATGTTCACCGTCTCGGCGATGGCGCTGCTGGTCCGGCTCGCCCCGCCCTCGGCCCGCGGCCGGGTCTCCTCGGCCTACGGCTCCGCCTTCCTCATCGGCGGCATGGTCGGTCCGTTGCTGGGTGGTGCCCTGGCCGGCCTCGGTCTGCGGGCACCGTTCATCGTGTATGGCGTGGCGCTGGTCCTCGCCGCCCTGGTCGTCGGCATCGGGCTGGGTGGGGCGCGGCTGCGACCGCCGCCCGGGCAGGCGGAGCGGCCCACCATGACACTGGGCCAGGCGCTGGGGTCACCGGTCTACCGGGCAGCCCTGGTCTCGGGTGCCGCGAACGGGTGGACCAACTTCGGGGTGCGGATGGCCCTGCTGCCGCTCCTGGCGGCGGCGGTCCTCGACCAGCCGTGGGTCGCCGGCGCCGTGCTCGCCGTCGGCGCCGTCGGGACCGCCGTGACCCTGCAGTTCTCCGGCCGCTGGGTGGACCGCGTGGGCCGCCGCCCGCTGGTCATCGCCGGGCTCCTGGTGATGGGGATGTCGTTCGGCCTGATCGGCCTCGCCCGCCACGACGGTCTGCCGGTGGGCGCGGGACTGGCGCTGCTGTTCGCCCTGGCCCTGACCTCGGGGGTCGGCGCCGGCCTGGTGAACCCCGCGCAGCAGGCCGCGGTCGCGGACGTGGTGGGGCACGAGCGCAACGGCGGCACGGTGCTGTCCACCTTCCAGATGTCCCAGGACGGCGGGGCGATCCTCGGGCCGGTCCTCGTCGGGGTGGTGGCGGACGCGGTGGGCTTCGAGCTCGCCTTCGCGGTGACCGGGGTGATCTGCCTGGTCGGCGTGCTCCCGTGGCTCCGCGCCCCGGAGCCGCTCAACGCACCGCCCGCCTAAGCGCGGCACCGCCCGGCGTTCTTGGTCGCGCGGTTCTGGTCGCATGCGACGCCTTCCGCGCGACCACAAGCGCCGGTCACTCCTTGGTCAGCGCCCGGTGGCCATCGAGACGAACAGCGCGAACACGGCCGGCTCGGCCGAGATCAGCTCGAGGCGGCCGCCGAAGGACTCCGCGGTCTCCCGGGCCACGGCCAGGCCCAGGCCGGTCCCCGACCCCGTGGTCGTGCCGCGCTCGAAGATCACCCGCGCCAGCTCCGGAGGGATCCCCTCCCCCTGGTCGGTCACCTCGATCACCGCGGACGGCCCGCTGCGGCGCGCCCGCACCTGGACGTTGCCGGCACCGTGGGCCAGGGAGTTCTCGACCAGGGTGTTGAGGATCTGGGAGATCGCCGAGGAGCTGGAGCGCAGGATCATGCCCCGCTCGATCGAGGAGGTCAGCGAGCGTCCGGTCCCCGCGAACGACGGCTCCCACTCCTTGAGCAGCTGGGTGAGCACGGTGTCGACGGAGACCGACCGCCCCCCGTCGGCGTGGCCGGCCCGCGTGCGGTGGAGCAGGTCGTCCACCACGTTGGCCAGCCGCTCCGTCTGACCGATCGCGATCTCGGCCTCGTGCCGGGCGGTATCCAGGTCGGAGGACTCGCTGATCTCCTCCAGCCGCAGCAGCAGCGCCGCCAGCGGGGTGCGCAGCTGGTGGGAGGCATCAGCGGCGAAGGACCGTTCAGCGGTCAGCGCCCTCATGAGGGCGTGGTGGTTGCGGTCCAGGACGCGGGAGAGGGAGTCCAGCTCCTCCACGCCGGAGGTCAGCGGCACCAGCTCCTCGCTGGTGAGCGGCTCCAGGGCGAACCCCCCGGCGCCGTACTCCTCGGCCCGCTGGGTCACCTGACGCATGGCCCGACCCGTGCGGACGGCGCGGCGCTCGGCGAGCCGGCGCACGGCATACCACGTCACGGCGATGACCAGCGCCGAGGAGAAGAGGATGAGGAAACCGAGGATCCAGGGGGAGACCAGGGGCGCTTCGGCCACGGCGCGGTCCCGCTGCACCACCAGGAGCAGCGTGGCGACGAGCCACGACACGACCAGCGCCAGGACCGCCGAGCCGATCCCGGCGACTAGCGCGACCCACCGGAACTCGGAGCTCACCGGAAGAGCTAGCCTTCGGGTTCGTTCTCGAAGCGGAAGCCCACCCCGCGCACGGTGACGATGTGCTTGGGGTCGGCCGCGTCGTCACCGATCTTGCGGCGCAGCACCGAGATGTGCATGTCCAGGGTCTTGGTCGAGCCGTACCACGCGGAGTCCCACACCTCCCGCATCAGGTCCTCGCGGGAGACGACCCGGCCGCCCTCGCGCATCAGCACGCGCAGCAGGTCGAACTCCTTGGCGGTGAGCTGCAGTTCCTGGCCGCGGAAGAAGGCCCGCCGCGCCTTGGTGTCGATCGTGATCGGGCGCTCCTGGTCGTCCTCGCGGCCCTCGCCCCCGCGTCGCAGCAGGGCCCGGACCCGGGCGAGCAGCTCGGCGAGCCGGAACGGCTTGGTGACGTAGTCGTCCGCGCCGGCGTCCAGGCCGACGACCGTGTCGACCTCGTCGCCGCGGGCGGTGAGGATGAGCACCGGGCTGGTGAGGCCGTCCCGCCGCAGCTGCCGGCAGACGTCCAGGCCGTCCACGTAGGGCAGCCCGAGGTCGAGGATCACCAGGTCAGGGGTCTGCTGGGCGGCTTGCTGCAGGGCCTTGCGACCGTCGCCACAGACGTCGACGTCATACCCCTCGCGGCGCAGCGCCCGAGCCAGCGGCTCGGAGATGGTCTCGTCGTCCTCGGCCAGCAACACCCTCGTCATGGGGTTGATGATACGTAGTCCTCTCCGCGAAACCCCGATCCGCGCGGTTTATCCGCGCGCCAGTGGTGAGTATGCCGGGTGCCCGGGACGGCGTCCACCGTCCGGCCCGGGTGTCGGTGCGGTTCTGCCCGGACACTGATCCGCGCGGCTCAGTGTCCGGGCCAGTCGGGCGTCCGCTTCTCGGCGAACGCCGCGACCCCCTCGGCCCGGTCCGCCGAGAAGGCGGTGGCCCGCCAGCAGGCGTCCTCGACCTGCAGGCCGGTCTGGAGGTCGACGTCCGACCCCAGGCGCATGGCCCGCTTGGCGTTGCGCACCCCGACCGGGCTGTGCCGGGCGACGGTCGCCGCCAGCTCCAGCGCCCGGTCGCGCGCGGTGCCCGGAGAGACGAGCTCGTCGACGATCCCGAGCTCGAACGCCTCGGTGGCCGGCATCTTGGCGGCCGTGAAGATCGCCTTGGCCGCCCGGGACCACCCGACCCTCCTGGTCAGCAGCTGGGTGCCGCCCGCGCCGGGGATCACCCCGACCGAGACCTCGGGCAGCCCGACGAGCGCCCCCTCCCCGGCGATGATCACGTCGCAGGACAGGGCGATCTCCAGACCGCCCCCGAGCGCGAAGCCCTCGACCGCCGCGAACGCGGGCACCGGCAGGTTGAGCACGCCCCCGTAGGCCCGCTGGGTGATCGGCCGCTGCCGCATCAGATCAGCGTCGGTGAAGGAGTTGCGCTCCTTGAGGTCCGCGCCGACGCAGAACGCCTTGGGGTGGGTCGAGGTGACCACGACCGCCCGCACGGTCGGGTCCGCCGCGAGCGCGTCCGTCGCCGCGGTGATCTCCTCGGCGAAGGCCGTCGAGATCGCGTTCATCGCCTCCGGCCGGTCGAGCACCAGCTCGGCGACGTGACCGCCCTCCCCGTGTCGGGTGACCTGCAGCATCGTGGGTTCGCTCATGCCGCAAGGCTATCCAGCCGGGCGCACGTGCACGACGTCACCGGCGAGGTGCACGGTGCGGCGCCCGTCCCCCTCGACCACCAGGGCCCCGGAGGGGTCGATCTCGACAGCGGTCCCGGTGCGTTCGCCCCCCTCTGGCAGGTGGACCCGCACCAGCTGGCCGATGGTCGAGCACCGGCGGGAGTATGCCGTGCGCGCACCCGGCAGGTCCCCCAGGCGGTCGGCCAGCCGGTCCAGGTAGTCGCTGACCAGCTGCTCGCCCGCCCCGTCCGGCAGCGGTGCTCCGCCGCCGCGCGCCAGCCGCCAGGACGTCGCGGTCGGCACCGGGAGCTGGTCCCGGGTCTGGTCGATGTTGACCCCCGCGCCGAGGATCACCACCGGTTCTCCCGTGGCCCCATGCACGGCCTGGGCGAGGACTCCGCACACCTTGAGCCAGGCCTCGCCCTCCCGCACCAGGACGTCGTTCGGCCACTTGAGGACGGCCGGCACGGCATACCGGCTGTGCTCCAGCGCCTCGGCGACGGCGAGCCCGGCGACCAGCGGGACCCACCCGAGACGTCCCGGTCCGGGCGAACTGAGGACGACGCTGATCGCGACCGACGTGTCCGGCGGCGCGGTCCAGGAACGGCCGCGACGACCCATCCCCCCGCTCTGGTGGTGCGCGACGACTACCCGGCCCGGCCGCGGGTCACGGGCGGCCTCGAGGTTGGTCGAGTCAATCGTCGGGTGCCACTCGGGGGTCTCCCACGTCGGCTGCTCCACCGGGCCAGGATAGGGCTGACACCGACCGGGCGCGCCGCGCGGCGAGAATCCAGCCCACCGAGCGCACCCAGTGGCGAGAATCCAGCCCACCGAGCGCGCCGCGTGGCGAGAATCCAGCCCACCGAGCGCACCCAGTGGCGAGAATCCAGCCCACCGAGCGCACCGCGTGGCGAACCTCAAGCGTCGCTGCATGGGAAGACGGGTCAACTGGGGAGCCGTCAGCGGTCCGAGCGGGCAGCGCTAAGTTGTCCCCCATGACCGCGGACCCCCAGGAAGCCCCCGCACCCGACATCCACACGACGGCCGGCAAGCTCGCCGACTACCGGGCGCGGGTCGACGAGGCCGTGCACGCCGGCTCGGCGCGCGCCGTCGAGAAGCAGCACGCCAAGGGCAAGAAGACCGCCCGCGAGCGCATCGACATGCTGCTGGACGAGGGGTCGTTCACCGAGCTCGACGCCCTCGCCCGGCACCGCTCGACCGCCTTCGGGCAGGAGAAGAGCCGCCCCTACGGCGACGGCGTGGTGACCGGCTACGGCACCGTCGACGGCCGCCCCGTCGCGGTCTTCGCCCAGGACTTCACGGTCTTCGGCGGCTCCCTCGGCGAGGTCTTCGGCGAGAAGATCGTCAAGGTGATGGACCTGGCGATGAAGGTCGGTTGCCCGGTCGTCGGCATCAACGACTCCGGCGGCGCGCGCATCCAGGAGGGCGTGGTCGCGCTCGGGCTCTATGCCGAGATCTTCAAGCGCAACGTGCACGCCTCCGGCGTCATCCCGCAGATCTCCCTCGTGCTCGGGCCGTGCGCCGGCGGCGCCGTCTACTCCCCCGCGATCACCGACTTCGTGGTCATGGCGGACCAGTCCTCGCACATGTTCATCACCGGACCCGACGTCATCAAGACGGTCACCGGTGAGGACGTGACCTTCGAGGAACTGGGCGGCGCGCGCACCCACAACACCGTCTCGGGCGTCGCGCACTACATGGGCAGCGACGAGCAGGACGCGATCGACTACGTCAAGGAGCTGCTGGCCCACCTGCCGCAGAACAACCTCGAGGAGGCACCGGCCTTCGAGGCGGACCCGGTCATGGAGGTCACCGACGAGGACCGTGCTCTCGACACCCTGATCCCCGACTCGGCCAACATGCCCTACGACATCAAGACGGCCATCAGCGGCGTGCTGGACGACGGGGAGTTCCTCGAGGTCCAGGAGCTCTTCGCGCCCAACATCGTCTGCGGCTTCGGGCGGGTCGAGGGACGCTCGGTCGGCATCGTCGCCAACCAGCCGATGCAGCTGGCCGGGACGCTCGACATCAACGCCTCGGAGAAGGCGGCCCGGTTCGTGCGCACCTGCGACGCCTTCAACGTGCCGATCCTCACCTTCGTGGACGTCCCCGGCTTCCTGCCCGGCACGGACCAGGAGTTCGGCGGCATCATCCGGCGCGGCGCCAAGCTGCTCTACGCGTATGCCGAGGCGACCGTGCCACTCGTCACCGTCATCACCCGCAAGGCCTACGGCGGGGCGTATGACGTCATGGGCTCCAAGCACCTCGGCGCCGACATCAACCTGGCCTGGCCGACCGCGCAGATCGCGGTGATGGGCGCCCAGGGTGCGGCCAACATCCTCTACCGCAAGCAGCTCGCGGCCGCCGCGGACGAGGGCCGCGACGTCGACGCCGAGCGGGCCCGCCGGATCCAGGAGTACGAGGACACCCTGGCCAACCCCTACATCGCGGCCGAGCGCGGCTACGTCGACGCGGTGATCGCACCGTCGGAGACCCGCGTCGAGGTCGTCAAGGCGCTGCGAACCCTGGCCACCAAGCGGGACACCCGGCCCCCGCGCAAGCACGGGAACATCCCGCTGTGAGCGCGCCGGAGAAGGGTTCGGACGCCAGCACGGGTGCCGCGGACGCCGACACGGGCGCGACCACTGCACGTCCGGTGCTGCGGGTCGTCTCCGGCAACCCGACCCCGGAGGAGATCGCGGTGATCACCGCCGTCGTGGCGGCGGCGTCCGCCGGCGGGGACGGCGCGACGGGACCGCCCGCTCCCTCCTCGTCCGTGTGGGGCCGCTCCTCCCGCGCGCCCGGCCACCGGCCCGCGCCGGGCCCCGGCGCCTGGCGCGTCTCCGGCCTCCCCCGCTGAGCCCACCGAGCGAGCAACGCCACGCGGCCCGTCCGCTGCGCCACCCCACTCCGATCGCCCAACCCTGCGCAGCGTGGAATCGCCCAGTGCACCGACTCTTGACGCTCTCGGGTCGTCAGCCGGCAAGAGTCGCTGCAGTCGGCGAGGCACAACGTGCTGAAGGCGGGCACCACGCGCCCGGTCGACCTCTGGAACGCAACGCGACGCGCTCGGTGGGGTCGTAGGCCGCAACACGGTGCGCCCGGTCGGGAGGGGGGACGGGGGAGGAAGAACGCCGCGCCACTGCCCCAGTCGACAGGAAGATCGTCGCCAGAACGGGCCTCTAACAGGAAAATCGTCACCATAGTGGCAGTTCGGCAGGATCTGCCGTGCGTTGCGGGGCACCGCTGAGGTACTGTCCGAAGCAGAGCCGTCCACACCCACCACGCACTCACGGAGGAATGACAATGGCGTCCCGCTTCCGGGTCACGTACGCGACCCTGTCCGCCGACAACGAGGACCTGCACGCCTGGTACGAGGAGGGCCTGGAGACCGCTCGCGGCTGGTTCGGCCGGCACATCACGCCCTTCGTCAACGGCGAGGAGCGTCCCGGCGGGGAGACCTTCGAGGTCCGCAGCCCGGTCGACACCTCGGTGACCCTCTGCACGGTCGCCTCCGCCACGACCCAGGACGTCGCCGACGCGGTGGCCGCGGCCAAGGCGGCCCGCAGCAGCTGGGGCAACACCGACTGGCGGGAGCGGGTCCGCATCCTGCGCGCGGCCGCCGAGCTGATCAGCGACCGCTGCGCCGAGTTCGCCGCCGTGATGACCATGGAGGTCGGCAAGAACCGCCTCGAGGCGCTGGGTGACGTGGAGGAGGCCGCGGACCTGATCCGCTACTACTGCACCCAGATGGAGCAGAACAACGGCTTCGCCAAGGACATGGACAAGCTTCTGGAGAAGGAGAGCACCCGCAGCGTCATGCGTCCGTATGGCGTGTGGGGCGTCATCGTGCCGTTCAACTACCCGATGGCGCTGGCCGCAGGCCCCGCCGGTGGCGCGCTGGTCGCGGGAAACACGGTCGTCCTGAAGCCGGCCCCGCAGGGCACGTTCTCCTCCGCCCTGTTCACCGACTGCCTGCGCGAGGCCGGCGTGCCCGCCGACGCCTTCCACATGGTCCCCGGCGGCGACGAGATCGGCCAGGCGCTGGTGGCCGACCCGGACGTCGACGGCATCACCTTCACCGGGTCGTATGCCGTGGGCATGTCCATCTACCACCAGTTCGGCAAGGACTACCCCAAGCCGGTCATCTGCGAGATGGGCGGCAAGAACCCGACCATCGTCACCGCCAAGGCCGACCTGGACCTCGCCGCCCAGGGAATCACCCGCTCCGCCTTCAGCTTCTCGGGCCAGAAGTGCTCGGCCAACTCCCGCGTCTACGTCGAGCGGGAGGTGTATGACGAGCTGCTGGGCAAGATCGTCGAGCGCGCCAAGTCACTGGTCCTGGACGACCCGACCAAGCGCGACACCTTCCTCGGTCCGGTCATCGAGGAGGAGTCGGTGCGCCGCTACGAGAAGTCGGTCGCCCACGCCAAGGAGTCGGGCACCGTCGTGCTCGGCGGCGAGGTGCTCGGGGCGACCCCCGACGGGGCGCAGGGCTACTACGTGGCCCCCACGATCGTCACCGACCTGCCGCTGGACGACAAGCTCTTCCGCGACGAGCTGTTCCTGCCCTTCCTGGCGATCGCACCGGTCGACTCCCTGGAGCAGGGCCTGGAGCTGGCCAACGACTCGGACCTGGGGCTGACGGCCGGGTTCTTCTCCTCCGACGAGACCGAGATCCAGCAGTTCTTCGACGGCATCGAGGCCGGCGTGGTCTACGTCAACCGTCCCGCCGGCGCCACGACCGGTGCGTGGCCGGGCGTCCAGCCGTTCGGCGGTTGGAAGGGCTCGGGCACCTACGGCAACGCCGGCGGCGGCCTCTACTACGTCCAGCAGTTCATGCGCGAGCAGTCGCGCACCGTGGTCGCCTGACCCCACGACATACGAGCACACCCCACGAGAGGACCCCTGACCAGATGAGCGCCACCATCACCGAGACCGACCAGCAGGGCATCGACACCAGCCGTCCCGTGCCGGACATCCGCACCGCCCTGCCCGGTCCGGAGGGGCAGAAGGTGCTGGCCCGGGACGGTGCCGTCACCAGCCCGTCGCTCCCCCGCGCCTACCCCCTCGTGCCCAAGCGCGCCAGCGGCTCGACGATGGAGGACGTCGACGGCAACCTGTTCCTCGACCTCAACGCCGGCATCGCGGTCAACTCCACCGGGCACACCCACCCGGCGGTGGTCGCGGCCGTCAAGGAGCAGGCCGACAAGCTGCTCCACTACTCCGCGAGCGACTTCTACCTGCCGATCTACTCCGAGATGTGCCAGGCGCTGGCGGAGACGCTGCCGATCGACGGGCCGACCCGGGTCTTCCTCACCAACTCCGGTGCCGAGGCCGTCGAGGGCGCGATCAAGCTGGCCCGCTACGCCACCGGTCGCTCGCACCTGATCAGCTTCTTCGGCGCCTTCCACGGCCGCACCTACGGCGCGGTCAGCCTGACCGCGTCGAAGGCGAAGTACCACAAGGGCTTCGGCCCGCTCCTGCAGGGCGTGCACCACGTGCCCTACGCCTTCGCCGAGGTCGACGAGAACGGCCGACGCAGCCACGACGAGGAGGCCACCTTCCGCGAGCTGGAGCGGCTCTTCGAGACCGAGGTCGACCCCAAGGAGGTCGCCGCGATCTTCCTGGAGCCGGTGCAGGGCGAGGGCGGCTACATCATCCCGCCGGCCTCCTGGGTGCAGCGGCTGCGCGCGCTGTGCGACGAGCACGGCATCCTGCTGGTCGCCGACGAGGTGCAGTCCGGCGCGGGCCGCACCGGCAAGATGTGGGCGATCGAGCTGGCCGACGTGCAGCCCGACATCCTGATCAGCGCCAAGGGGCTGGCCTCCGGGCTGCCGCTGGGTGCGTTCGCCGCCCGCGCGGACCTGATGGAGACGTGGGGCGCCGGCGCCCACGGCTCCACCTACGGCGGCAGCCCGATCCCGTGCGCGGCCGGCCTGGCCACGCTGCGCACGATCAAGGAGGAGAACCTCCTGGCCAACGCCACCACCGTGGGCGAGCAGCTGCTCAGCGGCCTGCGTGACCTGCAGGCCCAGCACCCCGAGATCATCACCGACGTCCGGGGCGTGGGCCTGATGATCGGCGTGGAGTTCCGCGACGCGGCGACGGCCGCCGAGGCACAGACCCAGGCCTTCCAGCGCGGCCTGCTCGTGCTCGACTGCGGCGTCCGCACGATCCGCATCTCCCCGCCGCTGGTCTTCACCGCCGACGAGGCGAGCACCGCGCTGCGCGTCCTGGGCGAGGCGCTCGCCGCGGTCCGGGTCTGACGGCCCGCGGGTGGGCGGACACGTCTTCGCCCGCGGCCGTGACCTGCCGGTCGCGGTCCGCGGGCACGGGTGCGAGATCACCGACGCCGACGGCCGGACCTACCTGGACGGGGCCGGCGGCGCGATCGTGGTCGGCATCGGCCACGGCGTCGGGCAGGTCGGCGAGGCGATCGCCGCCCAGTCCGCGCGGCTCGCCTACGCCCACGGCAGCGCCTTCACCACCGACACGCTGGAGGAGTATGCCGACCGGCTGGCCGGCATACTCCCCGTCACCGACGCGCGGGTCTACCCGGTGTCGGGCGGCAGCGAGGCCGTCGAGACCGCGCTGAAGATGGCCCGGGCCTACCACCTGGCCCGCGGCCAGGACCGGCACGTGGTCATCGGGCGCAGCGGGTCTTACCACGGCAACACCCGTGGGGCACTGGACGTCGGCTCCCGGGACGGGCTGCGGGCGCCCTACCTGCCGTGGCTCGGGCAGGCCGCACACACGGGCACGCCCTACGAGTACCGCTGCGCCGCCCCCGCCCACCCGCAGGGGTGCGGGCGGTGGCACGCCGAGCAGCTCGACATACTCATCACCCAGCTCGGGTCGGAACGGGTGGCCGCCTTCATCGCCGAGCCGGTCTCCGGCGCCGCCCTGGGCGCCTGCGTGCCCCCGGAGGACTACTGGCCCGCCATCCAGGACGTATGCCGTGCGCACGGTGTCCTGGTCGTCGCCGACGAGGTGATGACCGGGTTCGGCCGGACCGGGCGCTGGTTCGCCAGCGAGCACTTCGGGCTCGAGCCGGACCTGCTGGTCGCGGCCAAGGGCGCCGCCTCGGGCTACTGGCCGCTGGGACTGGCCGTCGCCAGCGGCGCCGTGCACGACACGATCGGCGAGGCCTCGCTGACCCACGGCTTCACCTACTCCCACCACCACGTCGGCGCCGCGGCCGGGCTGGCGGTGCTGGACTACCTGGTCGAACACGACCTGGTGGCCGCCTCGGCGGAGCGCGGAGCCCAGCTGGGCACGGCCCTGGCCGAGCGGCTCGGCGACCACCCGCACGTCGGCGACGTCCGCGGCCTGGGGCTGCTCCGGGCGGTGGAGCTGGTCGCGGACCGGGAGACCCGGGCCCCGTTCCCCCGGGCCGAGCGGGTGACCGAGCGCGTGCTCGCGGCGGGGAAAGCGGCGGGCGTGCTGATCTACCCGGGCACCGGCTGCGCCGACGGCACGAATGGCGACCTGCTCGTCCTCGGGCCTCCCCTGGTGATCACGCCCGCGCAGGTGGAGCGGCTGGCCGGCCTGGTCGCCGGCGCGGTCCGCGAGGTGCTGCCCGGGTGACGGCCGACTACGACGCGTTCGCCGCGGCATACTCCCGTGACAACGAGACCAACCTCCTCAACGGCCACTACGAGCGTCCGGCGATGATCGACCTGGTCGGCGACGTCGCCGGCCACCGCGTGCTCGACGCGGGGTGCGGGTCGGGGGCCCTCGGCGCCGCGCTCCGCGACCGCGGCGCGACCGTGACCGGCTTCGACGCCAGCGCCAGCATGGTGGAACTGGCCCGGCAGCGGCTGGGCGCTGACGCCGACCTGCACGTCGCCGACCTGGGCGGTCCGCTCCCCTTCGACGACAACACCTTCGACGACGTCGTCGCCTCGCTGGTGCTGCACTACCTGGAGGACTGGGTCGCTCCGCTGACCGAGCTGCGGCGCGTCCTGCGGCCGGGCGGACGGGTCGTCCTGTCGGTGAACCACCCCAATGCCTACCTGGTCAACCACCGGGGCAGCGACTACTTCGCCACCACGCAGTACTCCGACACCTTCACCTTCGACGGCCAGGAGGCGGTGCTGACCTACTGGCACCGGCCGCTCCACGCGATGACCGACGCGTTCACGCAGGCAGGGTTCCGTCTGCGTGTGGTCAGCGAGCCGCCGTATGCCGTGGACACGCCCGCCGAGCTCCTCCCCCCGGGTCTGGGCGACCGAAAGGCGTTCGTGTGCTTCCTGTTCTTCGTCCTCGAGGCACCCTGACGGCTGTCCCGCCCGGACGTGATCACGGGAGGGCGGGCTTGCCGGACCGGGAGCGGAGCCTGGCGAAGAGGAACGCGGCGGGCGCCTGGATCGCCGCCGCCAGCAGCAGGGCGGTCTGCACCCCCGCCCGGCTCGCGACCATGCCCAGCGACGGCCCACCCACGATCTGCCCGACGGCGTCCGCCTGACCCATCATCGACAGGGTGGTCGCTCGCGACCCGGGGTTGGTGATGGTGCGGTTGAGCCACGCGTGGGCCACCGGCCAGCTCACCGACTGTGCCGCGTCGCGGGTCCACTTGCCGGCGAGCGCGGCCCCGAGGTTGCCGGCCAGCGCGAACAGGGCCACCCCGCCGGCCTCGACCAGGACGAGGACCGCCATGACACGGGTCGGGTGTTCGGCGTTCAGGGCTGCGGGCGCCAGGCGGTTGGCGAGCAGCGAGGCGATCAGCCCGACGAGTGAGGCGGCGAGGGCGAACAGGGTGAACCACGTGGCGACGTCGTCCCCGGTCCCAAGGTCGGGCAGGCCGATGTGGTTGATGATCCTGTCCACCCAGAGGCGGTCCAGGACCTCGCTGGTCAGACCGGCGAGCAGCCCGACGAGGAGGAAGGTGCGGATGACGCGGTGGCGAGTGGCGGCATACAGCCCCTCTCTCGTGGTCGCCCACAGGTGGCCCCAGGTGTCCCGGTCCCCGCGCGGGGTGGGGGCGAAGTTGTCCTCGCGCATGAGGAGGGACATCACGGCACCGAGCACGACGAAGCCGACGCCGCCGGCGACGATGGGCCAGGCGAGGGCGACCTGGCCCAGCAGGCCCGCGGCGAGGATGCCCACGATGGTCATCCCGAGCTTGACCTGGTGGCCGCGGGTGAAGACCGGCTGGACCGCGTCCTCTCCCACCTCGTCGGTGACCCACGCCTCGGCGGCGCCGGAGACGAAGGTGTAGCCCAGGCCCCAGACGACCTGCGCGGCCAGGATCGCCCAGAACGCCGGGACGGCCATCACGCACACGCCGAGCCCGATGGTGACCAGGCCGATGACGACCGAGAGCTTGCGGGAGTGGACGTCGGCGACAACCCCTGTCGGGATCTCGCCGAGGAAGCAGGTCGCTTCCAGGACGGTGCCGACGACGATGAGCTGGAAGGGGGTCAGGCCGACGACGTCGACCTGGTAGACGAGCGAGAGGGTGAAGGCCAGGGCCCACAGGAAAGCCCAGGCCCCTTGGAGGGTCACGTAGGTCCGGGCGGGGTCGGCGAGGCGGGCGAGACGAGGATTCACGACAGAGTCCTTGGGGAGCGGGCGCGGCGGGCGGCCGCGGTCATGGGCGAACGAGGGGTTCGCGACGCGACGGCTCGACACCTCTGCGGTGTGCCGTCGTCCTGACCGGTGCCCACGTGGTCACTCGCGCGGGAGCGCCCACACGTCTCGGGGAGCACCGACCTGCTCAGGAAGTGATTCGCACGGCCACGAGGCTACGGCGCCGGGGGTGCTGCCGCAAGCGGTTTCCTTGCTGCCTCGCTTCTTGTGGACGACGCGGTTCCCTGGGCTCCGCACTCTGGTTTGGTGGCGTCCGTCAACGATTGGGGGCACGATGATGAGCGTGTCGGTCACGTCCCACACAGGCCCGCTGACGCGGGACGACCTGGATGCGCTCCGCCCCGCCGAGGGGTCGGAGCGATATGAGTTGCTGGACGGGGCGATCATCGTGACGCCGGGTCCGGGGTGGTGGCACCAGGCGATGGTCCTGGAGCTCGCGGTGCTGCTGCGGACTCGACGACCCGACGGGCTGGTGCTGAAGCTTGCACCGTTCGACGTTGCGCTGGCCGAGGACACGGTGCTGCAGCCCGATCTGCTCGTGGCGGCGCGCGGGGACCTCACCGATCAGGAGCTCCCCTCGGCGCCGTTGCTCGCAGTCGAGGTCCTGTCCCCGAGCACCCGCCGCATCGACGAGTTACTCAAACGCGACCGCTTCGCCGCTGCGGGCGTGCCGTCATACTGGCTGGTCGACCCCGCCGGACCGTCGGTGACGGTGCTCGAGCTCGGGGACGGTGCCTACCGCGAGGCGCAGGTGGCCCGCGGGGAGGAGTGGGTCAGGGTCACCGCCCCCTTCCCGCTGGAGTTCCGGCCGGTGGACCTGCTGCAGGAGTAACCCCTGCCTGCAGGGCGAGTCATCAGGGACGCCATGGGTGCCTGGTCGAGTAGCGCGCCGGCGATCAGGGCGCAGCACCGGGCGACGACGCGGCGTTGGCGCGGCGCACCCTGACGCGGTTGATCTCAGCGAGGTTCTTCGTGAGTTCGACGTTGACCCAGGAGGCGACGAACCACAGGGGCTGCGGCTCCGGCATGAGCCACTCGATCGGCGCATCCAGGTCGGCGGTCGCCAGGACCTCGTCCCACCTCTGCTTGACCGCGTGGATGCCTGCGGTGCCGCCGGACCAGCGGTGCGTGTCGGGAGCGACCGGGGGTTGGCCGTTGACGCGCGAGAGCGTGTCCGTCCACCACCACTCGATGTGCCAGAGCAGCCAGGCGATCGTCACCTCGGGGATCGGTTGTGCCTCCTCGTCGGGCCAGTCCGCTACCCAGCCATCGGCCTGCTGGCGGACGGTGCACACGTTGCTGGAGCCCTCCCAGAGCGCGAGCTCCTCGTCGATCTCTGGCAGGACGAACTCCTCCGCGAAACGCCACATGATGGTGAGCTGCCGCTGAAGGAGAGTCCGACGGTCTCCGCTGTCATCCACGCGTCCATCCAACCGCACCTCAGCCCTGGGGCACGAGCTGCAGCGCATTTCCGCGGGCCCCTGGCTGCAGGCTGAGAGACTGGGGGCATGAGGACGCGCGCACCCAAGACCGACGCCGAGAAGTCCGCAGCCCGGCAGGCTGCGAACATGGCGCGCCTCGCCAGGATGCCTCTGGCGTCCGTCTATCCCCACTACGTGACCAAGGTCGAGAAGAAGGGCCGCACGCGGGCGGAGCTGGACGAGGTCATCACCTGGCTCACCGGCCTGGACGACGCGCAGCTCCGGAGGCACCTCGACGTGGAGACCTCCTTCGAGGAACTGTTCGAGCAGGTCACCATCAACCCCAGCGCCTCCCTGATCACGGGGGTCGTGTGCGGCGTGCGGGTCGAGGACATCGAGGACCCGTTCATGCAGAAGCTCCGCTACCTCGACAAGCTGGTCGACGAGCTCGCCAAGGGCAAGGCGATGGATAAGATCCTGCGCGCCTAGGCGACGCCCCGTGCGCTCGGTCCCCCGTGAGAGCGACGCCCCGTGCGCTCGGTCGCCCCTGAGAGCGACGCCCCGTGCGCTCGGTCGCCCCTGAGAGCGACGCCCCGTGCGCTCGGTCGCCCCTGAGAGCGACGCCCCGTGCGCTCGGTC
>Ga0123332_1000643_pt1 | contig 35163 bp, 25 predicted proteins | sample BioC12SIPDNA_4_FD_89958 | JGI IMG/M metagenome (GOLD analysis project Ga0123332, IMG submission 89958) | Anaerobic biogas reactor microbial communites from Washington, USA - Biogas_R2_A C12 SIP DNA | ecosystem: Engineered > Bioreactor > Anaerobic > Unclassified | place: Washington, USA... | reverse complement strand
TATCGTATGATATTCCGAATGGAAATGCCAGGCGAAGCACCTCTGGCCGGCGCATGCCTCCATTTTTCGCTCTCGGCCAACGTATGCTTATGATTTGCCAGCTACGCCGTTGAGCCCTCTGTTGCAGCGAAAGGAGTTGGCGACATTGTGTGGCCGACTCAGGCTTCCAGCCGCGGCCAACGTATGGTTCAAGCTGCAGCTGCGGTCTGAAACAGAAACGTCCGGCCTCCCCGCAGGCAATCGCAGGGAGGCCGGGATGTCCGATCCCCGCGCCCGGTCGTCGCCGGGCCGGCCGCACCGCTACCGCGGCCTCCTGTTCGGACCGACAATGCGGACGGTGTCCTCCCCCACGACCTGCGTCCCGTCGTAGGTGCGCGCCTCGAGCACCGCAACGGGCCGGGCCGGATCCAGGCGCATCGTGCGCATGTCGATGTGGCAGAGCAGGTCGTCGAATCCGTCGCCGTTGACATCGGCCATGACGGCCATAAGCTTCCGCCCGTTGCCCGTTGCTCTGATTCCGGCGGCGCCGAGCGTGACCGTTGCGGGGTCGATCGCCGCCGCATCCAGCGACGCGGACCCCAGGATGGCCACCGGGAGCACCCCCATCGATGCCGGGTGCACGCGGTTGGGGTACTCTCCCGGTTTGATGTCGATTAAGGCCGTCACCATGGCCGGTTCCGTGGATGCAAGCGCCATGCTGAATCCATATCCCCCTGCTACGGCCGCGAACCCGCCGGCGTCCCCGGGCGGATCGGCCTGGCCGTAGGCGTTGTCGCCCCAGGCCACGACGGAGCCGTCACTGCCTAGCGCCAGGCTGTGGGTGGCGCCGCAGGCAATCGCGACAAAACCGTCTCCCGCAGGCACGTCGATCTGGCCGTACCGGTTGTCGCCCCAGGCGGCGATCGACCCGTCCGAGCGCAGCGCCAGGCTGTGACGGAACCCCGCGGCGACGGCGACAAAATCGTCTCCCGCAGGCACGTCGATCTGGCCGTACGTGTTGTCGCCCCAGGCGTACAGGGACCCGTCCGAGCGCAGCGCCAGGCTGTGGTAGAAGCCGGCGGCGACGGCCGCAAACCCGCCGCCGGGGGGCGCGCTGCCCTCGCCGTAGGCGTTGTTGCCCCAGGCGGCGATCGACCCGTCCGAGCGCAGTGCCAGGCTGTGGAACACCCCCGCGGCGACGGCGACAAAATCATACCCGTACGGCACGGTGGCCTGGCCGAACCAGTCCAGGCCCCAACCGTCCAGGGACCCGTCCGATCGCAGCGCCAGGCTGTGCTCGCCCAGGGTGGCGATGGCGACATAATCGTCGTCGGCCGATACGAGCGGCCCGACCGACGGCGTGGTTTCGTCCCATTCCCAGGCGACGATGTAGCCGTCCGATTGCAGCGCCAGGGCGTGGTTTTTCCCCCCGGCGATGGCGACGAAGTCCGATGGCGCCCTGTCGGCGCTGCCGCCAGCGTCCCCCCAGAAGACGATGCCCCCCGCGAGGGCCCCGCGCAGGGGGAACAGGCACAAGGCCGACAGGACAAGGATGCAGGCCAGTGGTTTCATGCCCGTATGCCGCACTCCCGAAACAATGGATTCACGCATGCTCTTGGTCCTTTCACCGGGCTGGTTCGGTTGCCGGCAGTCGCCCGTAATACTGCCGGGTTTCGCACTAGTTCCGGGGGATGCACGCGGCTGCAGGCCTTTCGATGGATGCAGCCGGGGGGATGTGTTCGGGGGATACGGCCGGGGGTGCTGCCCTGCGGGGACGGTCGCCCCCCAGGGCAGGGATGCCTCCCTGAAATGGAAGCAATTAGACGGCCAGACCGGCGCTCCGCGGGGCATCGTGCGCCCGATCGCCCTGAAACACGAACGCTGTCAGTCCTTTAGGGAGCATCGGGTTCCGGATGACTACCCGGGCTTTCCAGGCTTTGCGCGCCCGTTTGGCCTCCGGTGTGCTCAAAATCAGCACCGGGGATGCGGGTTTTCCGCACGCGCGCCGGATCCGGCCAGGCCGCGGGGCCCGGCTCCGGGCCCCGGGAGGATGCTATTGTGAAGCTGCCGGATTTGCTTTATTGTAGGCGCGTGCATGATTCGATCCTACCGAATCTGAATTCGAGGAGGCATTCCATGAAAAGCCACATCCAAGACATTGACGGGCACCTGCTGCGGCAGCCCATCGGCCGCCGCGCCCTGTTTCGCGGCCTGGCGTGTACGGCCGGTGCCCTGGCGGCCGGCTGTTCCTCCGGGAGCCGGCCCGCGGCGGAGAAGGCCCGGCCCGTGGACCCGCTGGTCGAGACCTCCTACGGGAAGATCCGCGGGTACACCACCGGAGGCGTCCACACCTTCCGCGGCGTCCGCTACGGCGCCTCCACCGCCGGGCCCAACCGGTTCATGCCGCCCCGGCCGCCCGATCCCTGGGCGGAGGTCCGGGATGCCTCCGGGTACGGCAACAGCGCGCCCCAGACCAATCCCGCCGGGCCGGGGGCCGTGGACCGGGACACCGAGCTCGGCCGGATCCTGTGGGCGTCCGACGGCTACCGCGTCCCCCCTCCGGAGAGCGAGGACTGCCTGTTCCTCAATGTCTGGACCCCCTCGCTCGATGCCGCCCGGAAACTGCCGGTGATGGTCTGGCTGCACGGCGGGGGCTACTCCATGGGGTCGTCCTCCAGCCTGCTCTACGACGGGACCAACCTGGCCCGTCGCGGCGCCGTCCTGGTCGGCGTCAATCACCGCCTGAACGTGTTCGGGTACACCCATCTCGGCGACATCGGCGGCGGGGAGTACGCGCATTCGGGCAACGCCGGGCAGCTCGATATCCTCGCCGCCCTCGGGTGGGTGCGCGACAACATCGACCGCTTCGGGGGCGACCCCGGCCGGGTGATGATCTTCGGGGAATCCGGAGGCGGGGGCAAGGTGTGCATGCTGCTCGGAAGCCCCCCGGCGCAGGGGTTGTTCCATTCGGCCGTCATCCAGAGCGGGCCCAGCGCCCGGATGGAGGAGCCGGCCGCCGCGACCCGGTCGGCGGAACACCTTCTGGCCGAGCTGGGGATCCGGGCCGGCGGGCTTCGGAGGATCCACGACCTTCCCGCCGCGACGATCCTGTCGGCCTACTTTGCGGTGACGTCGAAGCCTGACGGCGGCGGGGGATTCGGCCCCGTGCTCGACCCGGAGGTTCTGCCGGCCCACCCGCTGTACCCCCGGGCCTCGGCCCTGTCCGAGAACGTCCCGGTCGTGGTCGGCTGGAACAAGACCGAGGCCACGGCCTTCTCCCTGGGCCAGGACGAGCTCTGGGCCCTGGATGCGGAGGGCCTCAGCCGCCGGATCGAGGGGCTGGCGGGCGAAGATGCCGGCGGCCTCGTGGAACTGTACCGCCGTGAATATCCCGGCATGTCGCCGTCGGCCGTCTACTTCCACATCGCAAGCTACTCCGGGATGGGATCCGGGTCGGTCGCCATCGCCACGCGGAAGGCGGCGCTCGGGAAGGCGCCCGCCTACCTGTACCGTCTCGACTGGGAAACGCCGGCGCTCGGCGGCAAGCTGATTTCGCCGCACGGCCTGGAGATGCCCCTGGTGTTCGACAATGTCGACCGGGGCGGGGAGGCTTTGACCGGCGGGGGCGCGGAAGCGCAGAAGATGGCCGACGCCCTCTCGGAGACCTGGATCGCCTTCGCCGCCACAGGCGATCCGAACACGCCCCGAAGCGGGCTCCCGCGGTGGGACCCCTACGATGCCGACCGGAGGCCGACCATGGTTTTTGACACCGGGAGCCGGGTGGAGGACGACCCGCTCCGGCAGCAGCGCCTGGTTTTCGAGCGGCGGGAGGACTGAGACGGGCCGCCGCCGGCGCCCTGCATCAGGCCTCCCGCGCCCAGCGCAGAAGGGTCGAGAAGCTGGGCGGCTTCCCGTAGACGAGCAGGCCGATGCGGAAGATCTTCCCCGTAAACCACACGGCGCCGAAAACCGATGCGACCCCGACGAGGATCGACAGCCACACCTGCCACCACGGGGGCGGAGAATTCGAGGCCAGGCGCAGGATGATGGCGAACGAGTTGACGGGCGGGATGAAGCTCAGCACGGTGCTCAGCACGGAATCGGGGTCGCGCGTTATGGGGAACCACAGGACCCACGGGATCATGAACACGACCGTCAGCGGCGCCAGCAGCCCCTGCGCCTCCTTCATCTCGTTGACCGCGGCGCCCACGGCCATCATCAGCGATCCCATCACCATGTAGGTGAGGATGAAGAAGATGAACAGGTAGGCCAGCAGAGACACGTCGAGCAGTCCCGTCAGGGCGAACGAGGCCAGCGCGGCGATGCCGATGCCGGTGTAGAGCAGCAGGCCGATCATGCTGACGGCCATCTGGCCGAGGAGCTTGCCGGCCATCAGCTCCGTCGGGGATACGGCGGAAAGGAGGATTTCGACGACACGGCTCGATTTCTCCTCGACGGTCGTGGTGAGCAGCTGCCCGCCGGCCCCCATGACCCCCCCGAAGAGCAGGAACAGGAACACGAAGGGGAGGATCGTGTTCCATCCCCCGACGGTCTCCCTCTGCTCGGTCTGCGTCACCGTGACGGACCGGACGCGGGGGACGTCGAAGATCGCCCGGAGCGCCGCACCGTCTTCGGCGCGGGCGAGCAGCCGCGCATTCACGATGGCCTCCCGGAGGCCCTGCTGGATCTCCAGGCGGGCCTGGTCCCCGAGACTGGGCGCGACGTAGAAGTCGTAGGCTGCCGGCGGCGGATATTCGGGGGCGGGGTCGAGCGCGCCGGGATCGATGACGACCAGGGCGAGGCGCGGCATGCCTTTCGGCTGCACGAAAAGCCACGCCTTCTCCTTTTCGATGTCGGCGCCGGGCGGCCGCTCCAGGATGTGGAGCTCGGGCCCCTGGCCTAGCGTCGCCGCGATGTCTGCCGGCAGCGCCGGGACGGCAATCCGCTCCCCCTGCCGGGCGGCGACCGCCCCGGGGTCGTACAGCTTCCGCAGTTCGGCCGCGACCAGCCCGGTCGGGTCGACGACGGCCATCTCCCCTTTCAGCCTGAAGCCGTCGGGGTCGAAAATGTGCGGGCCGATCAGGGCGAACAGGCCTATGGTCGCCGGCAGGATCAGAAGGCCGACGACGAAGGCGCGGGTCGCCACCGTGGCCCAAAATTCCCTCCTGGCGATAAGGCAGATGTTTCTCATCATCCGGGGCCTCCATTGCCTGCGCCGCCGAGGTTCGCCCTCAACTGCCGCTTTTTTTCTTCCGTGTCCCCGGTTTCGGAGACCAGCCCGATGAAAATGTCCTCCAGGCGGGGCCGGGCCAGGGCGAGCCGGGCGGCCGGCACCGCCTCGAGGATCCGGCGCATCGCCGGGGCGGGTTCGGATCCCTCGGCCAGCCCGATGGCGTATCCCCGCGGGCCGCGTTCGACCGCTACCACCCCGGGCAGGCTGCCGACGGCCGAGACGTCCGCGTCGGGATCCAGGGGTTCGAACTCGATGGTGCGCGGGTCGTAGCGGCTGCGGATGGCGTCGAGCGGCTGGTCGAGCACCTTGCGCCCCCGGTGGATCATGACCACGTTCTGGCAGATCTCCTCGGCAGCCGGCATCACGTGGGTCGAGAAAAGGATGGTGGCGCCGCGCCGGTGCTCCTCCAGGACGAGGTCGCGCAGCAGCCGCGTGCTGACCGGGTCCAGGCCGCTGAAGGGTTCGTCCAGGATCAGCAGGTCGGGCTCGTGGATGACGGCGGCGAGAAACTGGACCTTCTGGAGCATCCCCTTCGAGAGCTCCTCGCACCGTTTGCGGCCGGTCCCGCCCAGGCCCACGCGCTCGAGCGAGCGCTCGATCCGCCGGTGCAGGCCCCGGTCGCGGACCCCCTTGATGCTGCCGATGTATTCGAGGAAGGCGGCGACGCGCATTTTCCGGTACACCCCCCGCTCCTCGGGCAGATACCCGATCCGGCTTTTGGCCTCCGGCGCGGCCCGGTGGCCGAGGACCGCGATGCGGCCGGAATCGGGCAGCAGGATGGCCATCAGCAGGCGGATGGCCGTTGTCTTCCCGGCGCCGTTGGGACCGATGAAGCCGTAGAGGCCGCCGAAGGGGATGGAAAGATCCAGGTTACGGACCGCCGTCACCGGCCCGAAGGTCTTCGTCACGTTTTCCAGCTCGACCGCAGTGTCCATGATCCGGTTGTCCGTCTCCTCGGAAAACATCAAACGGCCGCTTTGCCGCGGGCCTCCGGGCTCCCCGGGCTCCCCGGGGCCGCCGGCGGCAGCGGGGGCGCCAGCAGCCGGAAACAGGTCGGCGCGAAGATCGATGTCACCACTGCGAGCAGGACCACGCTCGAGCGCAGGGCCGGGTCCATCGCGCCGATGCGGATTCCGAGGGTGACGATGACGACGGCCAGGCTCAGGTTCGCCGTCAGCAGCACACCGGACCCCAGGATCTCCCTTGCCGGCAGGCGTCGAAGCACCAAAAAGGGCGGCAGCAGCTTCACCGCGATCGCGGCCCCGATCAGCAGCAGCGCGTCGAGCAGGACGCCGGGCCCGAGCAGTCCGGATATGTCGAAGCAGAGCCCCACGTTGATGAAGAATATCGGGATGAGGAACCCGTAGGAGAACCCCGACAGCTGCTGCTCGAGGGACCCCCGGTTGCGGAATACCAGCGCGAAAACGGTGCCGGCCAGAAACGCGCCGAGGATGGGCTCGATGTCCAGGGCGTAGGAAAGGCCGACGATGACGAACATGAGGGCCAGGCTGGCCCGGATGCCCAGTTCGGACGGGTCGTTGGAAATGAAGAGGCGCTCGAACCATTCCGGGTGCCACCAGACAACGCGTTTGAGCACGACAAGCAGTACCGCAACGACGACGAACAGCAGCGGGATGCTCAATAAGCTCCATCCCGGGCCGTGTTCATGAATCAGGGCGAAAAGGGTGACGCCGATCAGCGCCAAAAAGTCCGCCATCAGGGCGGTGATCAGGATGAACTGGCCCAGCCGCGTCGCCGTCCGCCGCGTGGTGCGCAGAGTCGGCACGACGATGCCCAGGGAGGTCGTCGCCAGAAGAAACGTCACGAACGGGCCGTAGCCCATCAGGTGCGCTAGCCAGAAGGACAGCCCCAGGATGACCGCGAAGGTCCCTGCCCCGAGGGCAAGCTGCCGCGGCCCCTGTTTCTCGATACTGCCGAAATCGATTTCGAAGCCCGAGAGGAACATCAGGAGAAAGAGCCCGAATTCCGCGAGGAAATCGAGCAGGGGCGATTGCGCGACCAGGTTCAGCATGAAGGGGCCGACGGCGATGCCGAACAGGATCTCGAGCGTGATGGCCGAGACGTGAAGCCGCGCCGAAACCAGGGGCAGCACGAATGCGGCACATGCAATCAGGATAATGGAGGTCGCCTGTTCCATAGACGGTCGCTGTCTGAATCCGGGGCCCGGTCTGTGGCGCGACGGGGGTCCCGGACCGCCTCCCCCCGCCGTCCGCCGCTAGCCGCCCGGCGGCACCAGAAGCACCGACTTCCGGGACCAGTAGGCGACGTGCGTGGTGATGGCGTATTCAAAGGGGCGCGCCGACGCCGTCCCGGAGCCGAGGATCAGAATGTCCGCCCCGGCGCTGGCTTCCAGGAAGGACCGGACCGGATTGCCCCGCTCGATCTTCCCGTGGACCGGCACCTTCTGCATGGCGGCTTCCTGCCGGAGCCAGCCTACGGCCAGGCGCGCGTCCTCATCGGCCTCCTCCGCGGCGAGGAACACCGGGTCGACGACGGCGATGCCGGTCAGGTCCGCGTGCGTGTAGCGTGCGAGGTCGATCGCGGCGCGCTCGGCGGCCCGCGCCGAAAGAGTCTGGCGCGCCGGCACGAGGATGGTCCTGTAGGGGTGCGTCCCCCTGGACAGGAGAACGGGGATGCCGGCCTTCCTGGAAATCTGGACGAGCCTGTCGGCCCGGAGTTTCCCGATCAGGGGCGCCGGGCGCGGAGGCCGCACGACCAGAACACCGACGCTCTCCTGGCTGCAGATGTCGGGCAGGATCCTCTGGGGAGAATCTGAAACGGGAAGCCGCCTCACCTCGACCTCTCCGGCAATGTGCGCGGCGGATTCCAGAAGCCTGCGGATACGGTCCGAAGCTTCGGCGTCGCCCGACGACGCCGGGTCCCTGTGCACGAGCAGGAGCGAGTCGGCGGCGCTGTTGCGCACGAGGTAGACCGCTTCGGCGAGCGCATCCCCGAGGTCCTCCTCGGATTCCAGGGCGACGGCGACGTGCTTGCCGAAATCGAGGGGGAAGCGCGCCTCCCCGGACGTGAACGTGTGGACGATTTCGGGGAAGTGGGCGTTGAGGCCGACCACCGTCACCCGGTCGCCGGCCTTCAGCCGGGTGTCCCCGTGCGGGATGATCAGTTCGTCGCCGCGCAGGACGGCCCCGACTATGAACTGTTCCGCATTCAGTTCCCGGAGGGATTTCCCGACCACCGGCGCATCGTGCGCCAGGTGGAACTCGATGGCCTCGGCGCGTCCGTCGGCGAAGGCCATCGAGGTGTACCGCCTGTGTTCCAGGCTCAGCTCGAGGTGCCGGGAAACCAGGCTTTCGCCGGAGAAAGCCCGGACGCCGGCCGCGCTGTACAGGGGAAGGCTTTCGGGCGTCGCGGCCACGGCGACAATGCGCAGGACGCCGGATTGCTGCGCCAGCCGGCAGACTTCGAGGTTCGCTTCGTCGTCGTTGGCCGCGGCGACGACGGCATCGGCGTCGGCCAGCCCGGACCGCTCCAGCGTCAGGCGGCTCGTCCCGTCCCCCGGAAGGGTCCGGATCCCCGGAATGCCCCGGATCTTTTCAAGCCGCTGTTCGGAAATGTCAATCACGGTGACGGTCCAGGCGTCCCCGAGCCTCCGCACAAGCTCGCGCGCCGCGCCTCCCGCGCCGACCAGTATCGCCTTCATGCGCCCCCTCGGATGCGGAGCGTTTCCGCATCGACGGAAGTATAGCGCATCTTGCGGTTTTTCCCTCACAAGAAGGGTGCCTGTGCGCCCGTGTTTGCGCTATAGTGGCAGCCACCGCGTCCGCCCTCGGAAGGGCCGGAATCGGGAACCAACGACAGGGGGAACTCCATGCGGGGATTCCGGGCACAACCATCCGCCTGCGGCATCGCCATCGGGGCGCTCGCCGTGTGCCTGTGGGCGGCGGCCGCCGCCGCCCCCGCCCCGGCGCAGGCTTTCGCCGATCTCGGGCGCGGGCTGGAGGACTATTCGAAGGCCGTCGTCGAGGCCGCGGGGGACTGCGGATCGCTTGCCGGCTTCCAATCGGGCGAACTCGTGCGGATGGCGGTTTCGGAAGTGCCTCCGGCCGACGGCGTACCGGCGCTGTGCCGGGTCCGCGGACGGCTCGACCCGGAGATAGAGTTTGAAGTCAGCCTCCCCCGCGGATGGAACGGGCGCTTCTACATGATCGGAAACGGAGGCCACGCGGGCGAGGCGCTCGAGGACCCGATGCGGACGTCGCAACGCGACGCAGCCCTCCGGGTCGGCTTCGCCGTCGCGCAGACCAACGCCGGCCACGATGCGGGCGAGGAGCCGGGCGCGACCTTCGTGCTGAGCGACCCGCACAAGGCCGTCGACTATGCCTACCGGGCCGTACACCTGACGGCCGTGACCGCCAAGGCCGTCATCGCGGCCTACTACGGCCGGCCGGCGGCCTACGCCTACTGGAATTCATGCTCCAACGGCGGGCGGCAGGGGCTGATCGAGGCGCAGCGCTACCCGGAGGACTTCGACGGCATCGTGGCCAACGCTCCCTGGCTCGACCAGACCGGTTTCACCCTCGGCGCGATGTGGAACCAGAAGGCGCTCCAGGCAGCTCCGGTGACTGCGGAAAAAATGGCTCTGGTCGCCGAAAGCGTCCTGGCCAAATGCGACGCGGTCGACGGCCTCCGCGACGGGCTCGTCGACGATCCCAGGAACTGCGACTTCAGCCCCGTCAGGGACGTCCCGTCCTGCGGCGGGGGCCCCGACGCCCCCGATTGCCTCACCGAGGCGCAGGCCGATGCCGTGGCCAAAGTCTACGGCGGCCCGGAGAGCAACGGCAGGCCCCTGTTCCCCGGATTCATGCCCGGCAGTGAAGCGGTGATGCCGCTTCTGGTCGGGGGCGGCTCCGGGAGCGGCTGGATGCACACGATCGTCGGCGCACTGCCCGGCAGCAAGCCCGCGGACTTCAGCCTGGCCGAAAACACGATGCGCTACCTCGTCTTCAGCCCGCCGGATCCCGACTACGACTGCGGCACGTTCGACTTCGACCGGGACCTGTACCTGCTGGAGCGGTGGAGCCGCCTGGCCGATGCCAAGGACCCGGACCTCGGGCGGTTCCGGCAGCGGGGGGGGAAGCTCCTGATGACGTTCGGGTGGGCCGATTCCGTTCTGCAGCCGATGACGGGGGTGCGCTATTACGAGCGGGCGGCCGCGGCGAACGGTCCCGGCACGGCCGATTTTTTCCGGCTCTTCATGGTACCGGGCATGGCCCACTGCAGCGGGGGAACCGGGCCGGACCTCTTCGACCCGATGACGGCCGTCATCGACTGGGTTGAACGGGGGCGGGCCCCGGAGTCGATCGTGGCCCGCCAAGAGGAGAACGGCCGCCTCGTGCGCAGCCGGCCCCTGTGCCCCTACCCGCGGGTGGCGCGCATCGCGGGCGAGGGGAGCCCGGACGATGCCGGCAGTTTCCGGTGCGTCGAGCCCTGACGGGCGAACGAATCCAGGTGCGGAGGGCACAGGTTTGAACAAGATCACGGGAAGATCCCAGCGCTGGCTGAAGGCGGTCCATCTGGTGTTCGCGGCGGTCTGGGTTTCGTCGGGGCTTTCCCTGATCCTGCTCGGGACTTGCCTGGCCCCGGCCGATGGCGGCGAGCTGCGCGGCATGCTGCTGGCGGCCAAGTTCATCGACGACTTCATGATTATCCCCGGGGCCCTGGGCTGCCTCGGGACCGGCCTGGTCTATTCGATCTGGACAGGCTGGGGCTTTTTCAGGCACCGCTGGATTACGGTCAAGTGGAGTATCACGGTAGGCGGGATCCTGTTCGGAACGTTTTTCCTGGGCGCCTGGCTCAACAGCCTGCCCCCCATTGCCGCGCAACTCGGCATGGACGCCCTGAACGATCCGGTGTTTTTGCGCAACCGGTCCCGGAACCTCACCTGGGGCTCCGTCCAGGTTGCATCGTTGGTATTCGCGCTCGTCGTGAGCGCCCTGAAACCCTGGAGCCGTACAAAAGCGCCCGGCAGCGGCAGGGGCTGACCGGCCGCGGGGCCGCCGGGATGGGAACGGACCGGGGCATGCCGCGTCGAGGCGTCTGCCTGCGCGCCCGACCGCCGACCGGGCCTGCGGGCAGAAACGCCGGAGGGTTCCGATTCCTTCCCCCGCGCGCGAACGGCTAGGGCACGGCCGCGGCCGGATTCCCCGTGGGAGGCGGCGCGTGGTCCTCGTTCGCGGGCGGGCCCAGCAGCTCGTGGAAGAGGGGCTTCAGCGCGTCGGCCCACACCTGGTACCCCTTGAGCGCCAGGTGCAGCCTGTCCGGATCGGTCATCCCCTCGTGGAGGACCCCGTCGGCGTCGGCCAGCCGGTCGTTGATGTTCAAATACCGTATCGTTTTGCCGTCGGCCAGCTGCGACAGGTTGCGGTTGATCTTTTCGATGACGGGCAGCGCCGCCATGTTGTCGTTGCGGGGGAACAGGCCCATCAAAATGATGACGGCCCCGGGGGCCTTCTCCTTCATGAGAGTCACGGCCGCCTGGATGCCCCCCGTGATGTGCCGCGCCCTGGCCTCGACCTGGTCGGGCGCGACCCGGTAGCCGATGTCGTTGGTCCCGGCCAAAAACACGATCACCCTGGGATGCACCCCGTCGAGCTCTCCGTCGTGCAGGCGCCACAGTATGTTCTGTACGGTATCGGCGCCCCATCCGAAATTGCCCGCGTTCCACCCGAAGAAGTTCTCGTTCCAGTTCTCGAGCAGTTTGGGATAGTCCGTGGCGCCCCAGCGCCTGGTGATCGAATCCCCCTCGAAGTAGACGTCGATGCGCCCCTTCTTCGCCTTTTCCAGGAGCTGGGCGTGGGCGGTCAGCGAGTTCTGGTCCGTCCGCGGCACCGGCCGGTCGGGGGCGGCCGCGGGCGGCTGCGCCAGGCCCGGGGCCTGCAGGCAGGCCATCAGGCCGAGGGCGCACAGCGCAGCGTGGAAGCGAATGGTTCGGGTCTTCATAGTCAGGCTCTCCGGATACGGGTCAACGGCCCGAGGGTTCCCAGTTCAGAAACGTGCTCGCCCAGGGGATGAAGTACTTCCAGTTCGGCCCGTCGGTGTGCCCGCCGTCGTGCTGGCGCCAGGCGAGCTGGCCGTCGAGAAGGCCCGTGTTGACCGGTGGAAGCGTGACGGCGTTGTAGTTGTCGCCGACTCCGAGATCCTTCGCGCCGAGCAGCCGGAACACCGGGCCCGCCGCCACGGCGGCCATGAAGCTTCCCTTCTGGTCGAGCCAGTTGGCGTCCCCCTTCTCGGGGATTCCGTAGCTGATGAACGTCAGCCTCGGCGCGCACAGGGCGATCAGCCCGTGGGCGTCGACGGGGATGTCGCCCGCGTTCATGCTGCCGAAGTCGGCTTCCTCCGCCCCGTATTTCAGGAAGTTGCCCGCCATCCAGTGATACTCGCCCGATCCGGTCAGGTTCTCCACCGCCTCTCCGAAATTCCGGCGGTGCAGCTTCGCGCCGCCTTCGCCGGAGGATCCGACCAGGGCTACGGCGAACCGTGTGTCAAACGCCATGGTGACCAGCGCCGCTTTCCCGTATCGGGAGACGCCTTCGATGCCCACGCGCGTGGCGTCGACGGCACGGTCGCTCTCGAAGTAATCCAGGGCCCTGGATGCGCCCCAGCCCCAGGCGCGCAGCGAGCCCCAGTCCTCGGGTTTCCGCGGCTGCCCCTTGTTGGTCAGGCCGATGATGCCCCGGGTCAAACCGGCCCCGTTGTCGGCCTGGACGCTGCCGGGGTTGAGGTACGCGTAGCCCCACCCGGCGGCCAGCAGCTGTTCGGTCGCCGGCGCGTCGGCCCCGGCCGGAGGCGGGCCGAACGCGAACATCTTCTTCCCCGGGGGCGTCGGCGCCCCCGGCAGTGAGCCGAAGCCGAACATGATCATGACGGGGACCGGTTTTTTCGCATCGGCCGGGGTCACCAGGATCATCTGGATGTCGACGCTGATGGCCGGAAACGCGGAGTTGTCCACGTGCCCGACCAGCTGCTTGCCGGCGACGGGATGCTCGCCCACTTTCGCCTCGGTGGTGGCGGTGACCTCCCAGGTCACCTTGGGGACGTTCGGGGGGATGCGCCCCAGGACCTCCCGCTCGAAGTCATCGACGATCTCGGGCCGGCGCTTCTCCCACCACGCGGCGGCCGTGGTCACCGCCCCCCCGTTTTTCAGCTTCAGGAGCTCGGGCAGGATCGGGAACGGGTTGGCCAGGGCTTCGTCGTAGTTGGCGGCGTTGGGTGCGTTTTCATTCCCGCTCGGCCCCGGGCGCAGTGTCCGTATTCCGAGCTGCTGCATCATGTTCTGGTGGTCCTGCTGGGTCGTCCATTCCTTCGGGCCCGTCGCCTCCTGTGCCGGAAGCGGCGCCACCGAAACCAGTGCCGCCAGGATCAACAGAGCCGCCACCGTCATCGCGGCCATGGCCGGGAGAGAAACCTGTACCGTTCTGGATCGCATTTGTTGCCCCCTTTCAGCGGACCATTGTACTACGGCCCCGGCTGCGGCCGCGCCGGATTCTTTTCTTTTTCGTAGGCGGCGGTGCGGGCATCCCGGATGACGCCGCTCCAGTCCAGGCCGAAGCCGAAGCCGTAGGCGTTGCCGGCTGCGTCGACGTAGCGGTCCATGTCGAACGGCCTGTCCTCGGCCTGCGCCTCCACGGCCCTCATGTCCGCCGGCATGTCCAGCGGCAGGAGGCCCGCAGGTTCCGCCTCCCCGCTGAGGATGTCGAGCAGGGCCTGGTCCTGCACGCCGAACGATACCAGGATGGCGTCGGCGGACGGCTCGAACTCGCCGAAGACCGTCGGGTTGGACATGCGGAGGACGACGACGACGGGCTTCCCCTGCATCGCCCGCGCGGCGTCGAGGACCATCCGCAGGTCGCCGATGTTACGCGCGACGGTCGATTTGCCCCGGTAGCTGCGGTTGGAGAACGCCTCCAGCGGGTCCCCCCCGGCGATGGACGGGTCGCGCGCGTCCCCGGCCCGGTAGGGGCCGTACTGCAGGCTGATCGGGACGTACCCGGTCCCGCCCGACCGCGCGTCGGCCGGGTCGTAGCCGCCGCCCGTATCGGGGCTCTCGATGACGACCAGGGCGGCGTCGGCCTCATCGGGCGCGTCGGTGAGGCGATAGTACTTCCGGGCGATGCCCGCATCGACCGGGAGGCCGCGGGACTCCGGCGTGGCCCCGCCGAAGAAGTCCCGCCCGGCCGGCGTGATGCGCTCCGGCACGTAGACGGTTGCGCCCCTGGCGACGGGGAGGGCCCCCCCCGAATTCTTCAGCATCACCACCGATTGCAGCTGCGCCCGGTAGCCCGCCTTCATGAAGGCGGGGTTCCCCACGACGGCGCGGGTTTCCCCGATGTCCAGGTAGGGGTTCTCGAACAGGCCGACGCGGAACATGTTCCGCAGCAGGCGCTCGGCCGACGCCTCCATCCGGGCGCGCATGAATGCCTCGCCGTGGAGCCGGACCCCCATGTCGTAGGCTTCGACGACCGGCCCGGCGTCGTTGTTCCCCCCGAACTGGTCCACGCCCGCCGCGAGGATCCGGTAGTGGCGCTCGGCCTCGGTCAGGGTCTCGGCCCCCCAGGGGGTGGTGCCGAAGCCGTCGACGGCGCGGACGTCCCGGGTGACGCCCCAGTCGGTGCAGACCACGCCGTCATAGGCGTAGGTGCCGCGCAGCAGGTCGCGGATCATGTAGGCGCTGTAGCTGTTCCCCACGTTCTCGTTGTACGCGGTGTCGATCCCGTAGGAAATCGTGTAGTAGGGCATCACGGCCGAAGCCGACCGCGTCTTCCCGTCGAGCTTGAACGCGCCTTCGGTGAAGGCAAGCAGGTGGTCGGCGAAGCGGTTCCCCGGGTAGACGGCGTACTTGCCGTAGGCGAAATGCGCGTCCCGGCCCCCCTCGCCGGTCCCCCCCCCGGGCCAGTGCTTCACCATGGCGTTGACGCTCGAGTACCCCCAGCCCCCTGAGATCTCCAGGGTCCCTTCGGAGGTCTGGAGCCCGTCGACGCAGGCCCTGGCCATGTCGGCGGCCAGGGCGGGGCTTTCGCCGAAGGTCCCGCTGACGCGGCTCCAGCGCGGATCGGTGGCCAGGTCGATCTGCGGCCACAGCGCCGTGGTGATCCCCAGGGCGCGGTACTCCCGGGAGGCTATCCGCCCGAATTCCCGCACCAGCTCCGGGTCGAACGTGGCGGCCAGCCCGAGCGAACCGGGCCACATGGATATCGGGCCGCCCGCGCCGGCGTTGTATTCGGCGTCGGCCGCGGTCTGGTGCCGGGGGTCGCTGCTGGTGTTGGCCGGGATCCCCAGGCCCATGCTTTCGCACAGCGCCTGCACGTTGTTGTTCCACGCGGCCGCGACCGCGGGGCTCTCGACCGACGTGATCAGGATGTGCCGGAGGTTGTCCCGGGACAGAAACTCCCTCTGCTGGTCGGTCAGGTCCGACGCCCGGGCGCCGCTTTCGGCGAAGGGCTTCCCCCCGTAGGTGGCCGCGCCATACGTGTCCCCGGCCGCCGGGACCGCCTGGTGGTTGCTGTAGAGCATCAGGCCGGCGATTTCGGGGATGCTCATCCTCGAGGCCAGGTCTTTTGCCCTGGCCCCGGCCGGCCGCCGCCAGTCCTCGTAGGCGTCCAGGGCGCCGTTGCGGTTGAGGTCCTTGAAATGGAAGCCCCCGTCCCCGACCAGGCGCAGGCCCGACGTCGCCGCGAAGGCGATGGTCGGGCCCCCCTCGTTGGCGACGGTACGGACCGGGACGGTCCCGGCGCCCTCGGGCGCCGTCGAGCAGGCCAGGATGCAGCCGAGCGCCGCCGCGGGCGCCGTCGAAAGAAAGAGGCTTCCGGTTTTCATGATTCTCCTCCGGGTTCGTGTTCCGCGGGCCGGGATTCGGGGGAGCCCTAGCCCCGCACAGGGTGAAAGCCCGAATCGCCTTGACAGGGGAGCGGGCGGGAAAGAACAATCCCAGTATAGTACACGATCGGGCACTGTTCGAGGAGCGGTACCGGACCGAAAACCGCGTGCGCCGGAGCTTTCCCGGGGCCGGCGCCTGACCAGGAGATACCGGAATGAGTGATTGGTGGCACAGGGCTTTGTTGGCCGCGGCGGTGGGAGCGGCCGTTGTTTCGGCGTCCGAAGGGCTTGTCGCGCAGCCCAAAACACCCTCGTTTCCCCGGGGGCCGTCGGTCCGCTCCCCGGAAGTGCTGCCCGACGGGCGCGTCCTGTTCCGTCTCCTGGCCCCGGAGGCTGATGACGTCGGCCTGCAAAGCAGCGACATGTTCGGGACGCAGCCGGGCGGCCTGCGGTTGGTCCGGGCCGACGACGGAGTGTGGCAGGCGACGGTCGGGCCCCTGGCCCCGGGCGCCTACCGGTACACGTTCACGGTCCAAGGCGTCTCCGTCGTCGACCCGCGCAACACGTCCGTGAGCGAGTCGAATTCGAACGTCCGGAGCGTGGTCTACGTGCCGGGGGCGGCCTTCATGGAAGCGGCCGACGTCGCGCACGGGGCGGTGGCCGAGGTGTGGTATCCCTCCCGGTCCCTGGGACGGCTCCGCCGCATGCACGTCTACACCCCGCCCGGGTACGAGGCCGGCACCGCGGCCTACCCCGTTTTCTACCTGCTGCACGGAGCGATGGACTGCGACGACTCCTGGACGACGGTCGGCCGGGCGGGATTCATCCTCGACAACCTGATCGCCGCGGGGAAGGCCCGGCCGATGATCGTCGTCATGCCCGCGGGGCATACGTCGGGGGACGACCCCCTGGGGGGCGTCGCATCAGGCGTGGCGGATGCGTTCGCCCAGGATTTCGTCAACGACATCGCCCCCTGCGTGGAGCGCGCCTACCGGGTGCTGGAGGGAAGGCAGAACCGGGCGATTGCCGGGCTGTCCATGGGCGGGATTCAGACGCTCGGCATCGCCATGTCGAACCTGGGAGGGTATGCCTACATCGGCGTCTTCAGTTCCGGCGTGGTGTTTGGAGGCACAGGCTCGAAAAACCCGGCCGCAAAAGGGGGGCCGGCGTCCGCCGGCGCCTCGCCCGGCTGGGAGCAGCAGCACCGGGCCGCGCTCGGGAACGCGGATCTGAAGAAGGGTCTGAAGCTGCTGTGGTTCGCCACGGGATCGGAGGACTTCCTGATCGAGACCACCCGCTCGACGGTGGCCATGCTGCAAAGACACGGCTTTTCCCCCGTATACCGGGAGACCGGGGGCGGGCACACCTGGGCCAACTGGCGCGAGTACCTCCACGAGTTCGCCCCGCAACTGTTCCGGTAGCGGGGCCGGGGCGGCGGGAGATACAGGGCGGGAAGGTTTCCCGGGATGGGAGAAAGGACGGCATGCGCATGCATCGGACGAACACGGCCCCCTGGGGGCTTCTCTGCCTGGCGGGCGTCCTGGCTGCGTGCGGGGCCTGCTCGGGGAGCGGGGAGAAAAATGAGGTGGAGATGGCCGACACGATCGACGCGATTGTCGCCGGGATGACGCTCGAGGAGAAGGCCATGCTGGTCGTGGGGACCGGCATGCCGATCCCGCCCTCCATGGCGGGCGCGTTCCCCGAAGGGCAGAACCCCTTCGCGCCCGGCCCGGATGACGCCGTGGATCCGTCCTACGCGGCCATGATCGACGCGGTCCGCAAGCGTGTCCCCGGGGCGGCCGGGAGGACGGCGGAGATCCCCCGTCTGGGCATCCCCCCGGCGGTCCTGGCCGACGGCCCGGCAGGTTTGCGGATCGACCCCGAGCGCGAGGGGGACCCCGGGACCTACTACGCGACCGCTTTCCCGATCGCCACCCTGCTCGCCTCGAGCTGGGACGTCGACCTGCTGGGCGAGGTGGGCCGGGCCATGGGGGACGAAGCCCTGGAATACGGCGTCGACATCATCCTGGGCCCGGGGATGAACCTGCACCGGAATCCCCTGTGCGGGCGCAATTTCGAATACTACTCGGAGGACCCCCTGATCACCGGGAAGATGGCGGCGGCCGCCGTTCGGGGCATCCAGTCCCGGGGGGTGGGCGCCTGCATCAAGCATTTTGCCGCCAACAATCAGGAAACCAACAGGATGTCGGTGGACACGATCGTGAGCCGGCGGGCGCTGCGCGAGATCTACCTCGAGGGGTTCAGGATCGCCGTCGAGGAAGGACGGCCGTGGGTGGTGATGTCCTCCTACAACAAGATCAACGGCCGGTACACCTCCGAGAGCCGGGACCTGCTGACGGGTGTGCTGCGCCAGGACTGGGGATTTGACGGTTGCGTCGTGACCGACTGGGGCGGCGGCAGCGACGCGGCCGCCCAGATGACGGCGGGCAACGACCTGATCATGCCCGGCAGGCCCTCCCAGTCAGAGGAGATCCTGGAGGCGGTCCGCCGGGGGGCGCTCCAGGAGGAAACGCTCGACCGGAACGTCCGGCGGATCCTTTCGGTCGTGCTTCAAACCCCAGGGGCCCGAGGGCGCAATCCTTCCGGCCAACCGGACCTGCAGGCCCACGCCGCCCTTTGCCGCCGGGCCGGTGCGGAGGGGATGGTCCTGCTCAAGAACGACAACGCGGCCCTGCCTCTCGGCGCGGGGATCGGCACGATCGCGGTTTTCGGCAATGCCTCCTACCGCACGATCACCGGGGGGACCGGCAGCGGCGATGTCCACGAAGCCTACAGCGTCCCGCTCGTCGACGGGCTCCGGGGCGGCGGCTACCGCGTCGACCCGTCGCTCGAGGCGCGCTACGCGGAGTACCTGGCCAGGGCCGAAGCGGCCCGGCCGGCGAAGGTGGATTTTTTCCGTCCCGCTCCCGCCGTCGCCGAGATGGAGGTGCGGGCCGAGACGGCGGCCCAGGCGGCCGCGGAATCGGATGCGGCGATCCTGACCATCGGACGCAACTCCGGGGAGGGGGGGGACCGCAAGGCCGGGGCCGGCGACTTCTGCCTGACCGATGCGGAGATGTCCCTGATACGGACCGTAGCCGGAACATTCCGGGAGAAGGGGAAGCCGGCGGTGGTCCTGCTCAACACAGGCGGTGTCGTGGAAACCGCCAGCTGGCGCCGGTACCCCGATGCGATCCTGCTGGCCTACCAGCCGGGCCAGGAGGCGGGCAACGCCATCGCCGACGTGCTCTCGGGCCGGGTGAATCCCTCGGGGAGGCTCGTGGACACGTTCCCCATGGCCTATGGCGACGTGCCGTCGGCCGACGGCTTTCCGGGCGGGCAACCCGGCCCGCCGCCGGGGGGCGCGCCGCCCGGTACGCCCGGCTCCATGCAGGGAATGCCCGCGGAGGCCATCTACGGGGAGGACATCTGGGTGGGGTACCGGTATTACGCGACCTTCGATGTCCCCGTGGCCTATCCTTTCGGCTTCGGGCTCTCCTACACCCGGTTCCGGTACGACAGGGCCGCGGTGGACGCGAGCCGGCTGCCCGATCCGTTCACCGTGACGGTCGGGGTGCGCAACACGGGACCGGTCGCGGGCAGGGAGGTCGTCCAGGCCTATCTCCGTGCGCCCGACGGGGCGCTCGAGAAGCCGGCGATCGCATTGATCGCCTTCGGGAAAACCCGGTTGCTCGAACCGGGAGAAAGCCAGCAGATGCGCTTTGTCCTGAGCGCCCGGGACCTGGCCTCCTTCGACGAGGCCCGCTCGGGCTGGGTGGCCGAACCGGGCCGGTACACCATCCAAATCGGCGCCTCCTCCGAAGACATCCGGCAGAGTGTCTCCTTCGAGCTGCCCGAAGGCATCCTCCTCGAGAGTGTCGGCGACGTATTGGCTCCGGCGCGCCCGATCCGGAGGCTGTCCAGGCCGGCGGCCGGAAGGCCCTGAAGGCCCCCGGGGCCGCCCGCCGGTCTTCTCTGTTGCCAGAAGTCCGCACCGCGATTATGATAGCCCGGAATAATCCTGTGAAAGCGTGTGCCCTGTATAACCGGAGGACTATGGTATGTGGAAGAGATGGATTGCGGCGGCCGCGCTGTCGGCCCTGATCCCGGCCGCGGTCGCTGCCGGCGATAGCGTTTGCGACCGGGTTTGCCTGGAGAACTACATCGACCGATACATGGATGCGATGCTCGAGAACGACCCGGGCCTGGACCTTTTTTCCCGGGACTGCAAGTTCACCGAGAACGGCGTCCGGCTCCCCCTGGGGAACGAGGGCCTGTGGCACGGCATGTCCGGGAAAGGGGCCTACGCGTTCTACGTCCCCGACGTGGAGGCGCAGCAGGTGGCTTTTATCGGCACCGCCCGTGAAGGGGCCTCCAACAAGCAGGGGGGCGGAACGCTCGTGGCCGTCGCCATCCGGCTCAAGATACTGGACGGGCGGATCACCGAGGCCGAGCAGCTGGTCATCCGCCCCGACACCTCCTCCTCGGGCGGCTCCGGCATGTCGTTCCCCCCCACCGGGGAGAGCGTCGAAAAGCTGGGGGAGCCCCACCCGATCTACCGCGAGGTCATCCCGGAAGCCGAAAGGCCTTCCCGCGAGGAGATGATCCGTACGGCGAATTACTACTTTACGGGGATGCAGAAGAACGACGGCAAGGGCTACTACCCGTTCACCGACGACTGCCACCGGCTGGAAAACGGGATGCCGAGCACCAACGTCCCCGTGCCCGAGGGGCAGCAGAGGCCCGATCCGAAGACCGCGACCACGTATTCGGCGTCCTGGGGATGCAAGGAACAGTTCGAATCCGGGCTGCTCAATTTCGTGTCCCGCATCCGGGACCGCCGCTTCGTCGCGGTCGACCGCGAGCGCGGCATCGTCTTCGCGTTCGGGTTTTTCGACCACCACTCGATCAACTGGACCTGGCAGCTCGCGGAGCTGTTCAAGATTGAAAAGGGGATGATCCGCCGGATCGAGGCCGTCTTCCACCGGTGCCCGTTCGGCATGAATTCCGGGTGGAGCACCTACGAACAGGGCATATCGGACCAGGTACAGATCGTGCGGTAGGCCCGCCGCCCGCTTCCACCGCATACGCAAAGGCGCCCGTCATCGAGGCAGCCGGCCCGGTTTTGCCCCGCGCGGTGAAGACCGGATGGGAATCAACACTGTACCGGGAGAGAATGGCCATGGACCTGAGTTTTATTGATATTGCATCCTTTCTGCTTTTCTTCGGGATCGTCGTCGGCGTGAGCATGTACAAAAGCCGCAAGGAGGAGTCCGGGGAGGATTTTTTCCTTGCCGGCCGCGGCCTTCTCTGGCCGATGATCGGCCTGAGCCTGATCGCCGCCAATATTTCGACGGAGCAGATCGTCGGCCAGGCCGGGCAGGGAGCCGGCAATGTCGGCCTGGCCGTGGCGAGCTACGAATGGATGGCCGCGATCACGCTCGTGTTCGTGGCGTTCTTTTTCCTGCCGCGGTTTCTCCGGAGCGGCATATTCACCATGCCGGAGTTCCTCGAGCACCGGTATAACGCCACGGCGCGCGGGCTGATGGCCTTCTACACGATGGTCATCTACGTCGGCGTGACCATCTCGGCCGTCATCTACTCCGGGGCGCTGACGATCAACACGATCTTCGACATGAAGCTTGCCGCGGCCGTCTGGCTGATCGGGGGCATCGCGGCCCTGTACACCACCTGGGGCGGACTGAAAGCGGTCGCCTGGGCCGACCTGTTCCAGGGGGGCGCCCTGCTCGTGGGCGGCCTGGTCGTGCTGGCGATCGGCCTTTCCGCCGCGGGCGGCGTCGGCAGCTTCATGACCGCCAACGCGGACCGCCTGCACATGATCCTGCCCGCCGATCATCCCGTCCTCCCCTGGACGGCCCTGATCGTCGGGCTCTGGATCCCCAACTTCTACTACTGGGGGCTGAACCAGTACATCACCCAGAGAACGCTTGCCGCCAAGACGATCCGCCAGGGCCAGATGGGCATCCTGTTCGCCGCATTCCTGAAGCTTCTGATCCCCTTCATCGTGATATTCCCCGGGATCATCGCCTACCAGCTCTACAGCGACCAGCTGGTTGCCACCCCCGACGCCGCCTACCCGCTGCTGATCCGGAACCTGATCCCGATCGGGGTGCGCGGCTTCATATTCGCCGCCATCGCGGGCGCCGTCATCAGCTCGCTGGCCTCGATGCTCAACTCCGCGTCCACGATTTTCACGATGGATCTCTACAAGCGGCACATCAACAGGGACGCGTCGCCGAAAGCCCTGGTCACGACCGGGCGCGTGATGACCCTGGTTCTGGTGGTCCTCGGCTGCCTCATCGCCCCGCAGCTCGGAAACCCCAGGTTCCAGGGGATCTTCAATTACATCCAGGAGTTCCAGGGATTCGTCTCGCCCGGGATCCTCGCGGCGTTCGTCTTCGGGATGCTGTTCAAAAAATGCCCGCCGGCCGCGGGGGTCGCCGCGCTCGTCGCCAGCCCCGTGATCTACGGGATCCTGTTCTTCGCGGCCGCGGACATGGCCTTCCTCAACAGGATGGCGGTGACTTTCGCCCTGATCCTCGCGCTCATGGCCCTTATGACGGCGCTGCGGCCGCTCGCAGCCCCGAAAGTGCTGCCGGTCCGCGAGGGGTTCGAGGATATCCGGCTGACCGCGTCGGTCCGCTACGCCGGCATCGCCGTGATCGTGGTGACGCTCGTCCTGTATGCCATCTTCTGGTGATGCCCCTGTGCCGGGGCGGGGGGAAACGGTCATGACGCACCCGTCGGACACTCAGCTGGCCGCGCTCTACGGCGCCGGGGCCCTCGATGCCCAGAAGCGGCGGTATGGCGCCCTGGCCGAGGAGTACGCCGCGCGCTTTTACCCGGCGCGGTCGCTGCGGTTTTTCTCGGCCCCGGGGCGCACCGAGCTCGGGGGGAACCACACGGACCACAACCGCGGCAGGGTGCTGGCCGCCGCGGTCACCCGCGACACCATCGCCGCCGCCGAACCCCGGGCCGACAGCCTGGTCCGGATGCACTCCTCGGCCTTCCCGCAGCTTTTCGAGGTCGATCTCCGCAGCCTCGGCCCGCACGCGGGGGAGGCCGGCACGTCCCCGGCCCTCATCCGCGGCGTCGCGGAGGGCCTCGAGCGGGAGGGCTTCGCCGCGGGCGGTTTCAACGCCGTCGTCGCCGGCGATGTCCCCGTCGGCTCGGGGCTGTCCTCCTCGGCAAGCTTCGAGGTCCTCGTCGGCGGGATTTTCAGCGCCCTCTACAACGGCGGCGGGGTCGACCCGGTCACGCTCGCGAAAATCGGCCAGTACGCCGAGAACGTCCATTTCGGAAAGCCCTGCGGCCTGATGGACCAGCTGGCGTCGGCCGCGGGGGGCGTGCTGGCGATCGATTTCCGGGACCCGGCGTCCCCGGAGGTCGAAACAATCCCCTTCGATTTCAGCCGGACGGGCTATACCCTGGCGGTCGTCGATACCGGCGGCAGCCACGCGAATCTTACCCCGGCCTACGCCTCCATTCCCGCCGACATGAAGCGGGTGGCGGCGCTTTTCGGGAAGACCGCGCTGCGGGAGGTCGGGGAGGAGGCGTTTCGGGCCGGCATGGGTCCGGCCCGGGCGGCCGCGGGAGACCGGGCGGTGCTCCGCGCGCTCCATTTTTTCGCGGAGAACCGCCGCGTGGCCCGGATGGCGGCGGCTCTTGTGGCCGGGGACTTCGACGCCTACCTCGGCCTGGTCGCTGAAAGCGGCGCATCCTCGAGCGCCATGCTGCAGAACACGGCCGCCCCGGGCGACGGCCGGGAGCAGCCGGCAGCTCTGGCCATCGGCGTCTCGAACGATTTTTTCCGGAGGCGAGGCCGCGGCGTGTCCCGCATTCACGGCGGCGGCTTCGCGGGCACGATCCAGGCCTACATCCCCGGCGACTGCGTCGAGGCCTACGCGCGGCTCATGGAGGGGCTGTTCGGCCCGGGGTGCGTCCGGCCGCTCGCAATCCGGTCCGGGGGCGTGATGGCCGTCGTCTGACGGGGGGCGGATGAGGGTTTCCTTTTTTGTGACATGCATCGCCGACACGGTGTCCCCGTCGATCGGGATCCAGTCCGTCCGGCTGCTGGAAAAGCTGGGCTGCACGGTCGGTTTCAACCCCCGGCAGACCTGCTGCGGCCAGCCCCTGGTCAACAGCGGGTACCAGCGCAGGGCCCGGGACTCGATGCGGGCCACCATCGACGCGCTGCTCATGGAAGGCTGCGACTGGGTCGTCGCCCCGAGCGGCTCCTGCGTGCTCCAGGTGAAGGAGTTCCCGCGCTACTTCCCCGAAGGCGACGCCTGGAGGGCCCGGGCCGAGCAGCTGGCGGACCGGACCCGGGAGATCACCGATTTCATCGTGAACGTTCTCGGCGTTACCGATGTCGGGGCCGAACTGCACGGCCGCGCCGCCTACCACCCGTCCTGCCACATGGCGCGCCTGCTGGGAGTCCGGGAGCCCCCCCTGCGCCTGCTCGAAAACATCCGTGGCCTCGAGCTGGTCCCTTTCGAAGGCCAGGACACGTGCTGCGGTTTCGGCGGCGCTTTTGCGGTGAAGATGGCGGACCTGAGCGGGGCCATGGTGGATGAAAAGGTGCGGCATATCGCCGCCGCCGGCGTCGACTACGTCCTGGGCGCCGACGGCGCCTGCCTGGCAAACATCCGGGGGAGGATCCAGAGGCTGCAGCTCGGGATCCGCGTCCTGCACATCGTCGAGGCGCTCGCGCCTCCGGGGGGGCCATGGGCATAAAGACCAGCAACCTCGGCCTGCGCCGCCGCATGCGGGAGAGCCTGTCGGACGCCTTCATGCGCTCCTCGATAGCCAATGCCCAGGACCGGATCAACCCCATGCGCGCCGACTGCTGCGCGGAGCTCGACCGGTACGAGCAGTGGCGCGAACTGGCCGCCGGCATCCGGGCGCACACGCTCGAGAACCTGGACTTCTACCTCGGGCAGTTCGCCGGCAATGCCCGGCGCGCGGGATCGGTCGTCCATTTCGCCCGCGACGGCCGCGAGGCCGCCGCCGTCGCCCGGACCGTGTTTCTGCAGAAGAAGGCCCGCAGGGGCGTCAAGTCCAAATCCATGGTCACCGAAGAGATCGGTCTGAACGAGGCGCTCGAGGAGATCGGCGTCCAGATCCTGGAGACCGACCTCGGCGAGTACCTGCTGCAGATCGACGGCAGGGACAAACCGTCCCACATCGTGATCCCCGCCCTGCACAAGAACCGGGAGCGCATCCGCGAAGTGCTCGCCGGGCAGACGGGCTACACCGGCGACTCGGCCCCGGAGTCGATGACCCGGCACGTGCGCCAGATTCTGCGCAAGGCCTTTCTCGAGGCCGACGTGGGGGTGACCGGGTGCAATTTCGCCGTCGCCTCTAGCGGCAGCGTGGCGCTTCTGACCAACGAGGGGAACGGCCGGTTCGTCTCCGGCATCCCGGAAACCCTGATCACGTTCGTGGGCATGGAGCGGGTGGTGCCCGAACTCGGGGACCTCGACGCCCTCTGCAGCCTGCTGCCGCGCAGCGCCGTGGGGGCCCGGTCCACGATCTACATGACCCTGACGACGGGGCCGCAGGGCGCCGCGGATGTCGACGGCCCCGGGGAGCACCACATCGTCCTGGTCGACAACGGGCGGTCGGCCGTGCTGGGAAGCCGTTTCCGGGACGTGCTGCGCTGCATCCGCTGCGGCGCCTGCATGCTGGTGTGCCCCGCCTACCGGCACGTGGGCGGCCGCGGCTACGGCGTCCTGTATCCGGGGCCACTCGGCTTGGCCCTCGTCCCGGCCATGACCGGGTACGCCGAAAGCGGGGACCTGGCCGGGATCTGCTCCCTCTGCGGCGCCTGCAACGACGTCTGCCCCGTGAAAATACCGCTGTACGAGCTCATCCTCGAACACCGGCGCGCGATGGCCGAGGATGCAAGGCGGACGGGCCGGGTGGAACGCCTGGCCTTCGGCCAGTACGGCCGCATCCTGGGGAATCCCGGGCTCTACGCGGCCGCCACGAGGTGGGCGCGCCTGGCCAACGCGGCCCCGCGGATCGGCCCGCTCGGAGCGTGGTCCCGCTCGCGCGAGCTCCCGAGGATCCCCGGGGAGCGCTTCCGCGACTGGTTCGCCAGGCGCCGGAAGGAAGGGAGGATGGATTGACGACGCAGCAGGGGTTTCTCGCCGCGGTCAGCGCGGCGCTCGGCCGTACGGCGCCCCTGGAGGCCCCGGGGGCGCGCTCCGGGCGCAGCCTGGAGCCCGGAGGCACGGCCGCGGGGCCGGGCCGGGAGATCCTGGCGCGCGCCTTCGCCGACTGCAGCCGGGAGATCGGCGCCGCGGTCGTCGAAACGACCCGTGCCGGGCTCCCCGGCGCGCTCCGGAGCGCCGTCGCCTCTGCGGGGCCCGGCCCCGTCGTTGTGGCGAACGATCCGCTGCTCGGCGGACTCGGCCCGGCGGAGGCGCTTCTGGCCGGCAGGGAGGTCCGCGTCTGGGGCGGGGGGAGCCCGCGGGAGGAGCTTGTCGGGTTCGCCGCCCGTGCCGCCGCCGGCCTGGCCGTCGCGACCATGGCGCTGGCCGAGTCGGCCACCGTGCTGCTGCTCGGCGGCGGCTCCTCGGTGTCGCTGCTGCCCGAATCGGTCCTTTTCGTGGTCCCCTCGAGCCGCATACGGCCCCGGCTGACGGAAGGGATGGAGTTTCTGAGCCGGCTGGGGGCGCTGCCGGCGGCGGTGCATTTCGTGTCGGGCCCGAGCGCCACCTCCGACATCGAGCTCATCCGGGTCGTCGGGGTGCACGGCCCCGTGCACGTCACCCATATCGTGGTCGGGGACATGTGACCGCCCGGGTCACTCCCCCGTCCGGCGGCACACGTCGAGGAACCTCCGGTACTGGGCGTCCCACACGGGGGTGTCCTCGGGCAGGTACTGCCCCAACTCGAAGGACGCCCTCAGGACCTGCCGGATTTCCCCCGGGGTCCGGATCCTCCCCCGCGCCATGGCCTGGACCATGATATTGCCCAGGGCGGTCGCTTCGGCCGGCCCGGCGACGACCGGGAGCCCGGTGGCGCCGGCCGTGAACCGGCAGAGCAGCTCGTTTTGGCTCCCGCCGCCGATGATGTGGATGGTGCGGATGGCCGCGCCGGAAATCTGCCCGAGCTCCTCGAGCGTCTGCCGGTAGCGCAGGGCCAGGCTTTCGAGGATGCAGCGGGCGAATGCGCCCGGGGTATCGGGGACCGGCTCCCCGGCCCCGCGTGCCAAACCCGACAGGGCCTCGGGCATGCTGTCGGGGTGGAGCAGCCGCGGGTGGTCGGGATCGACCAGGCTCCGGAAGGGTTTCGAGGCGGCCGCAGCCGGCAGGAGGGCCTCGAGGGGGACATCGGCCCCGCCCGCCGCCCAGGATTGACGGCACTGCTCGAGCAGCCACAGCCCCATGATGTTCTTCAGTATCCGGACCGTCCCCGCGATCCCCCCCTCGTTGGTGAAGTTCAGCTCGAGGGACTTCGGGGTGATGATGGGGGCGCGGGACTCGATCCCCATCAGCGACCATGTCCCGGAACTGATGTAGGCGAAGGCGTCGTCTACGGCCGGGACGGCCGCGACGGCGCTTCCGGTGTCGTGGGAGGCGACGGCGACGATGTCCGCGCCGCCGAGGCCCGTCTCGGCAGCCACCGGGCGGGCCGGCTTCCCGAGGACCGTTCCGGGGGGCACGATCTCCTGCATGATCCCGGCCGGAACGCCGATGGCGTCGAACAGCCGCGGCGCCCACCGCCCCGTCCTCGGGTCCATCAGCTGGGAGGTGGAGGCGCAGGTGTACTCCGAGGCCTTGACCCCCGTCAGGAGGTAGTTCAGCAGATCGGGCATGAAGAGCAGGTCGCGGGCGGCAGGCATCGACGGCAGCCGGTCCCGCGCCGCGGCCCAGAGCTGGAACAGGGTGTTGAACTGCAGGAACTGGATGCCCGTCAGGGCGTAGATGTCCTCCCGGGGAATGATTTCGAAGACCTCCTCCATTGCCCCGTCCGTCCGGCGGTCCCGGTAGGCGTAGGGGAGGCCGAGGAGGCGCCCCGCGCCGTCGAGGAGCCCGTAGTCCACCCCCCAGGTGTCGATTCCGACCGACAGCGGTATCTCGCCCTGCCGCACGGCGTCGGACATCCCGCGCTTGACTTCCCCGAACAGGCGGGTGACGTCCCAGTGGCAGCGGCCGTCGATCCGCGTCATCCCGTTGGGGAAGCGGCGGATCTCTCTGGCGGAGAGCTTCCCGCCCTCGAGCGTCGCGCTGATGGCCCGGCCGCCGGAGGCGCCGATGTCGAAAGCGAGGAACCTGTCTTTGGGCGGCCGAGGCACGGTGGGGGCTCCCGTCAGGATGCGCTGCGGCGCGTGCGGAGCACGTCGGCTTCGTACTGCTGGATTTCGGGGATCACGGATTCCGCGACGGGCACGTTCTTCCTGAGGCAATAGCAGTCCCACACGGCCCCGAAGGGCTTCGACTTCGCCTCTTCGGCAAGCGCCAGGAGCTCGAACTTCCGCCCGGCGTCTTCATGCCCGCGCAGGGCCTCGACGGGATCGAGCAGGGCCAGCAGGAGCGCCTTCTGCGTCGCCCGGGTCCCGATGACGTAGGCCCCGATCCGGTTGATGCCGGCGTCGAAGAAATCCAGGCCGATATGCACGCGGCCGAGCAGGTCGGCCCAGACGACCTCCTGCATCAGCGCGCGCACGTCGTCGTTGAGAATCACCACGTGATCGCTGTCCCAGCGGACGGGCCGCGTGACGTGCAGGAGGATCTCGTCCAGAAACTGCAGCACCGCCGACACCTTGTCCGCAACCTGCTCGGTCGGGTGGAAGTGCCCGATATCGAGGCAGAGCAGGAGGCGCCGTGCGACGGCGTACCCGAGGTAGAATTCGTGCGACCCCGCCGTGAAGGATTCCAGCCCGATGCCGAAAAGTTTCGATTCGACGGCGTCCTTGGCGGTGCCCGGCCCGTAGGGCCGGTCGAGGGCGGCGTCGAGCGACTCCAGGAGGAGCCGGCGGTGGAGGAAGCGGTTGACGGTGATGTCCTTCGACCCGTCCGGGATCCAGATGTTGTGGATGCAGGGGCTTCCGAGCTCCCGGCCTATGTGGGCGCTGATGTCGCGGCAGCGCCGCACGTGTTCGATCCAGAACCGGCGGATGCCCCCGTCCCGGGACGCGAGCGTAAATCCCGAGGCCGCCTTCGGGTGGGAGAACAGCGTGCAGTTGAAGTCGAGCCCGATCCGCCGCTCCCCGGCCCAGTCCACCCAGGACTGGAAGTGCCCCGGTTCCATCTGGTCGCGGTCGACCGGCCGGCCGCCGAAATCGCCGTACATCGCGTGCAGGCTGAGGCGGTGGCTCCCCGGGATCAGGGAATAGGCCTTGTCCAGGTCGCGGCGTATTTCCGGAAGATTCCGGGCCCGGCCGGGATAGTCGCCCGTCGCCTGGATCCCCCCGCCCGAGAGCGCGGCGCCGGACCCTTCGCAGCCGCGCACGTCGTCGGCCTGCCAGCAGTGCAGGGAGACGGGCGTGCGGTCGAGCCGGTCGAGCGCCCGTTCGGTGTCGACGCCGATGGCGGCGTAGGCGTCCCGCGCGATGGCGTACGCCTCCAGAATGCGGGTTTCCTTTCCCATGGTCAGAGAGTCCTCGGCTCGAAGGATTCGAGGGACGGCCCGCCCAGGAGCTTTTCGTTGACGGACACCTCGATCCTGAATTTCCCGATCCTCTCGGCCGAGGCCAGGTTGTGGGCCGCCTGCTCGAGCGTCGTGTCGCCGGTGGCGATCACGCCGAAGCCGCCGACCACGCAGCAGCCCTTGTGCCAGCGCAGCATGTTCAGGATCGGGTTCTCCGCCGACCGGTCGTCCAGGTGCGAGAGATCGACCAGGCCCAGGCGGGGGTTGAGGTAGATGGCCTCGGCGTCGATGGGGGGTACGACGGGGTGGTCGGCGCGGTCGTAGGGGATGCCGGAGGGATCCCCCAGCAGGGCCCCCGTCCCGAAGCGGCCGGCCAGGATGGCCATCCCCTCGGCCGTCGCCACCGGGTTGGACGCCATGATGCACGTCGTGTAGTTGGTGTGCGTGTAGACGAGCTTGTGGAGCATGATCTCGAAGTCGTCCGCGTCCGATATCTTCGTGGGCGTCCGGCGCAGCCCGGCGTCCATGCCGTCCGGGACCGCCGACATGGGGGAGTACACCATCGAGGAGGCGGTGACCTTCCGGCTCATCGATCCGGTGCCGTAGGCCCCGATCTTCATGTCGTAGATGTAGGACGACCAGTGGGCGAACTCCCGGATCGTGGACAGGTCCTCCACCGGGCTCCCCTCCGGAACAAGGGCGCGCTTTTCGCGCGGGTAGCGGGGGAAGACCGATCCCGGGCCCTGCGCGGCCGCGGCGGCCTGGAGGGGGCGCAGCCCGACGCCCCGGCGGGCGAGGTTGAGGGCCAAGGTGGCGCTGCTTTCGAAAACGCTCACGTGCGCGAGGCACTCCTCCAGGGTGGCGCCGCGGGCGAAGGGCCCGTGCCCCTTGACGAGCGTCACCGGCGACGACGCCAGGTACCTGGGGATCCGCTCCTCCATTTCCGACGAGCCGACCGGCTGTCGGTAGGCGCCGGTCCGGACGGCGCCGATGAGGGATGCGCCGTGGATGTCCACCGGCTGAAAGAGGAATTCCTGGTTCCCCTGCGGGTCCTCCCCCGTGTACTCGAGGAAGATCCGGCTCTCGCGGCTGTCGAAGGACAGGACCGTCGACAGGACGTGGTGGCAGTGGATGCACGCATTCGTGCCGGGCAGCGAGAGCACCTTGCGGTGGATGTTCGACTCGGTGGAGGCCCGGCCGTCGCCCCAGCTCACTTCCACAAACCGCACGGGCACGATGTCCCGCGGTTCGAGGGCGCCGATCTGCGAGCCGGAGGCCGTGGTGAAGAACCGCCCCGGGTCCCCGGGATCGCGCACCGACAGGTTGCCGCTGTGCGTGTTGTTGCCGTCGACCCGGCGGAGCGCGTCCCCGACCCGGCGGAACTGTTCGTAGATTTTGCCTGTGTCTGTTCTCTGGGGCATCATTATCATTTCCCGCTTGCGGCCAGGCAGGGGGCGCACACTCTCGGCAGCACCAGATGTTCCATCTCGAGTTCCCGGAGCGTATCCTCCTCGGGGCGCCCCGAGGGGTCCCACCCCATGGCGTCGTAGTACTCGCGGTGCATCCGGCCGAAGGACTCCCGGTCGCAGACCAGGGACCGGCCTTCGACCTGCAGGCTTTCGTTGTAGAACCGGTCGGGCAGCCAGTCGTCACGGTCGCTGAACCCGGCGAGCGTGTTGAACGCCCTCTCGAGCGTCAGCACCCTCCAGGCGATCCTCTCGAGCGTCCCCCCGCTGTGGCGGAGCCCCGTGACGGCGTTGACGAGCATGGCGAACTCGTCGAGGGAGAGCGAGAGGGAGGCGAAGGCGCAGGCGCCGATCGTGTCGACGGTCGTGTTGGTCAGCGCCGCGTTCCTGGCGATGATGGCGCTCCCCTCGATGCGGTCCCCCGGCCACTCGGCGTACCCGGCGCAGTAGTCCCGTATGGCGGTGAACCCGTTTTCCAGGTGGCATCCGCCCCGGTTGTTCATCTCGTAGCAGAGGCCCTGCAAAAACGCCGTCCGCGGGTCGTAGGCCGGCATCTCCATCTTCTTGACCGTCATCGACAGTTCCGGGTGGCCGTACCTCCGGCAGAACCGGTAGGACCCTTCTGCCAGCATCCGGCCGATCCCCTCGGATCTGCCGATGAGATGCACCAGGGGCACGAGGATCTCCCCGCGGCCGAACCGGGGTTCGCCCCACTGCTCGCGGAAGGGGCCGACGTCCCTCAAAAACGCCTCCTCCTCCGGCGTCGGCGTCCCCCCGCCGTCCCGGATGAGGCCGTACAGCTCGAAAAAGGCCGCGAGGGTGCCCCCCAGGGAAATGGTGTCGAGCCCGTAGCGGTTGGCCCAGTAGTTGGCCCGGGTGACCGGGACCAGGTCGTAGATGGACAGGTTGGCCCCCAGGAGCGCCACGGTCTCGAATTCCGGGCCTTCGCCCCGCTCGAGCAGGGTCCCGTCGCCGTCGCGGATGGTCGTGAGCCTGCTGCAGGCGATGGGGCAGTTGTGGCAGGCGCCTTTTTTCGACTCGATCCGCGCATCCCCCGTCCGGGCGGCGCGCACGTGGTTGCGCAGCGCCTCCCCGTTGATCTTCTCGATGTCCTCGTCCCGGTGCCGGGTGTCGTGCATGTTGTTGTGCACCAGCTCGTTGTAGTTGTGGACCATCCCCAGAAATCCCAGGGTCCCCATCGAGGACAGGATGCCGAACGCCTTCTCTTTCCGGGTCATTTTCCCGAGGTCCAGCTTCATCCGGGCCTTGTAGGCGGCGCCGCCCTCGTTGCCCGCCCGCATGCCCTCGGGATCGGCGACGGTGATCACGGCGGCCGGGTCGGGGTGGACCACGACGGCCAGCAGGTTCTTGGAGCCGAACACCGCCCCCCCGCCCCCCCGCCCCAGGGCCCTTCCGCGGTCGTTGATGATGGCGGCCATCGGGGACAGGTTGCGGCCCGCTTCGCCGATGGTCATGACCCGGGCCCCTTTCGGCGCCCGGCCGAGCAGGAGGTCGGTGATCTCCTCCGCGTTGAGCCCGAGCAGCTCCCGGGCTTCCTGGAATTCCACCTTTTCCGGGTGGATGGCCAGGCAGACGGGGTCCTTAGATTTCCCCGTGACCCGCAGCACGTCGTAGCCGGTCTTTTTGAGGGCGACGCCCCAATGCCCGCCGGAATTGGCGCTGCCGATGCCTCCGGTCAGGGGCGACTTGAAGCTCAGGTGAAACCGGCCGGAGGAGGGCATGGGGGTCCCCGTCGTCGGGGAGGTCGCGAAGATCAGGGGGTTGTCTTCCCCCAGGGGATCGACTTCGAGGAAGGCGTTCCGGTACTTCCCCTGCCGCTCCAGGGAGAGGAAATGCTCAAACAGAAGCGCGCCGCCAAGCCCCCTCCCGCCGAAAAAAAGGCTGCAGATCCCCGGATCGAGCGCCGCCCGGGCATGCGTTTGCCGGGCCAGGTCTATGGTCAACATCCTGCCCATGTACCCTCGGGGCAGCGATTGCGTGTCAGTAGGCATGCATCGTTCTCCGGTGCAATCCTACCACTGCCGCGCAGACTCCGCCAACCGGCAATTGCACAATCGGCCGGAGGGCGCCCGGGCTTCCGGGCGGCCGCAGGCCTACCGGGAACGGTCCCGCGCCATGACGAACGGCGCGGTCGCAAACCACAGGATCATGCCGGCGAACATCACGGTTTTCTGTGTTTCCAGGCCGATGGCGCCCGATGCCACCAGGATCGACGGCACCAGGGTGGCCGCCAGAGCGGCGGCCGCAATGAGGCGCAGAAGCATCTTCATGGTTCGATCCTCCGGTATGCCCGTTTCTGGATGATCATGCTGCCGGCGATGTACAGGGCCGCGGCGATGAACCACCCGGGAATAAACAGGAAGAATTTCTCGATCCCCCCCAGCAGGAGCAGCGCCAGGCAGAAACCAAGCGTCAGAATCCACGCCGCCGCCGCGGCCCAGTTCGTGGCGACACCCGTTCGCTCCGCGTAGAAGCTTGTCAGCCGCAGCTTCGGCAATACCCAGTAATCCAGGAAGATAACCGTCCCCATGGGCATCAGTATCAGGCCGTAGAGGGCGACAAAATCGAGCAGTTTCATGACCAGGGCGGGGAACATGGCGCCGAAGGTGGCCACGGCGCCCGCGATCAGGGTGACGCGGAACCGGCTCCAGTTCCGGAACAGGATCTGAAAGGCGAGCCCCGCTCGGTAGATCGTGGGATTGGCCGTCGTCCATCCCGCGATGATGACGCAGGCGGCCCCCGCCCACCCGGCGATGCCCACGGCCATGGGCCCCGGGGCCACGGTTGTGTTCGAGGGGTCCGCCTGGAGCTGCACGGCGAACAGCAGCGCCGCGCTTATCCAGGCCATGTAATGGCCCACGTACATGCCGGCGGCTGAAGCGAAGCCGTAGCTGGCCTTGCGTGCGTAGCGGAATATCGAAAGGTCCGCCATGCCCACGTGCATGGCCAGGTTGCAGAACCAGGCAAAACAGAACACGTGCCAGAACGAGTACTGCGCCTGACCCTCGATCGGCACCCCGGTCCAGACGACGCTCTTGGCCACGGGCCAGAAATCCGCCGGGGAGTGGATCCCGAGCCTGGGAAGGGCGGCGATGCCGCATGCCAAAAATACCAGGACCATCCAGGGGGAGGCGATATTGGCGAACCGGGCGACCGCGTCGTAGCCCCTGGCCGCCACGATGGAAATGACCAGCCCGACAACGAGCACCACCACGATCCAGCCTATGCTGTTGGGGAGCCAGTCGTTCAGGCCCGGCATCTTCATTTTGAAGGGGATGCCCACGGCGGTCGCGGAGACGGCGATCATCGCGCCGGCCAAAAAGCAGAACATCAGGCCGTTGGCCAGGTTGTAGACGGTGACGAGCCGGACCCCGCAGATTCTCTCGAGCTGGTAGTACATGGTCTGGCGGACGCGCACGGCGATGGGGGCGCACAGGAAGCGCCAGGAGAGCACCGCCATGAAGTTCCCGAGCAGAAGCCCCACCAGGACGTCGAATGCCGTGACCCCGTGCGCCACAAAAAGGGGCCCGATGGCGAATTCCGTCCCGGCTGCATGCTCGCCCGCAAACATGCCGATATAGCTGCGCAATCCCTTCAGGCGGCTCTCCGGGACGGATTCCCTTTCAAACTCGTCGGCGGCCGATCCACCGGGAGAAGGTTTGTTTTCTGCAACGACCGATCTGTTTTCCATGCGTATTCCCCGATCCCTTGATTGTGTCCCCCGGGGCGCGTTCGGGCACCCCGGGGGACAGGCGTTTGGAAGAAGGAACATGTTCCCCCGCTACAGGAAACGGCCTCTTCCCGGGCGGGCAGCGGGGCGCCCGGCCGGGTGAAAAAAGCTATTGTATCCGCAACGGGCCGTTTCCCGTAGAATTTTCAGCCGGGATCGGTCCCCCCTGCCGCAATCGTCGACCGCGCATCGTTTTTCCTTCTACGGGCGGGACGGCCGTGATACAAAAGATTTTCCGGTGGACCTAAAAGGGGCCT
>Ga0123332_1000641_pt1 | contig 35198 bp, 28 predicted proteins | sample BioC12SIPDNA_4_FD_89958 | JGI IMG/M metagenome (GOLD analysis project Ga0123332, IMG submission 89958) | Anaerobic biogas reactor microbial communites from Washington, USA - Biogas_R2_A C12 SIP DNA | ecosystem: Engineered > Bioreactor > Anaerobic > Unclassified | place: Washington, USA... | reverse complement strand
GGTTGAGGCTCAAGGGCTGGTTAAGTTTTATGAAGGTCGGTGCGTTCTGGACGGGATCGACCTGAAGGTCCCGCAGGGGTGCATCTACGGCCTGCTGGGTCGAAACGGGGCGGGCAAGACCACGCTGATCCGTATTCTGATGGGTCAGGAGACGCCGACCCGCGGCCAAGCCCTGGTCCTTGGGGCGAATTCGCAGCGGCTCTCCGCGGCGCAGCGCGGGCGGGTCGGCTATGTGGCGGAGGGGCATCAACTGGTCCCGAGCTGGCGGGTGGGCTGGCTGGTCTCGTTGTGCCGAGGCCTCGCGCCGCGGTGGGACGAGCGGTTCTTTGGACACCTGGTCTCGACGTTCAAGCTGCCGATGGACCGGAAGGTCAAACAGCTTTCGACGGGCATGCGGGCTCAGTTGAATCTGGCGTTGGCCATGGCGGTCGAGCCGGAACTGCTGGTGCTGGACGATCCGACGCTGGGGCTCGACACAGCGGCACGGCGCGAGTTTCTGGAGTTGGCGATCGACGTGATCCAGCGGGACGGCCGGACCATCCTGTTCAGTTCGCACATCCTCAGCGACGTGGAGCGGATCGCGGACCGGGTGGGCATTCTGGTAGGGGGGCGGCTGGCGGTGGATTGCCCGCTTGAAGCCCTCAAACGCCGGGTGCGCAAGCTGCGTCTGGTGTTCGCCGAGACTCCGCCGCAGCGGCTGGCCCTGACCGACATCGTGCGGCAGGAGGTCCAGGGGCGCGAGATGCTGCTGACGGTGGCGGACTGGGACGAGCACAAACAGGCGTACCTGGAGACCTACGGCCCGATCAACTGCAGCGTCGTGCCGATGTCGCTGGAGGACATTTTCCTGGAGTGTACCGGTCGGCGGACGCCGGTGGCGGTCTAGAACGGAGGCGTGCGATGAGGAAGCTGGTGCTGATGGAACTGGATCGAGTGGGCTTGGTGGCGCTGCTATTGCTGACGGCTGTGGGCTTATTGATGGCGTTCGCCGCAGTGACGGGTTTCTACTATCCTTGGCACGACTCGAGTCGGCCGCCGGTGGGGAGTCCCGAGGAACTGGTGGTGGTCTTACTGGTGGCGACCGTCGTGGTGCCGTTGATCTCGACGGTTCTCGGATGGCTGCAAACCGACTACGACAGGCGATGGAACCTGACCGCGTACGTTTCGACGCGGGCGACGACGCGCGGGCGGATGCTGGCGGCCCGGCTGATCGTGGGCGGGTTGATCATCGTGGCCTCGATCGCGTTGATGGTGCTGGCGGTTGCCGCGATGTTTCATGCGTTTCCGCGGCTGCTGCCGGTGGACGCGACGATCCTGGTGGCCATCTTCGTCACGATGTTGGCGGCGGCGTTGCCGGCGTACGCAGCCGGGTTGGTGATGGGCTGGTCGCAGATCGGCCGGCTGAGGATTCTCGTGCTGCTGGGGCTGCTGCTGGTGATCCTGCTGGCGGTGCTGATGATGGGTTCTCGGCCGCGGGCGTGGATCACGCTGGCCGTCCTGGCCGTCGCCATGATCGGTTGGCTGCACCATCGGTACGTCCATCAACCGCTGTAGGAGATCGACCATGGAGACACGGGTAATTCGATTGGTCAAAACGCTCGCGGCGGGAGCGATCATGGTGATCGCGGTGGTGATGGTCCTGAGCCTTGGGCGGAGGATGTTTGAATCGGAGTTGCTGGCCCTTGCGCTGGATAGGCCGTCCTCGGTCAGCATCGATGAGGTGGATATGTGGGGGCGGCGCTACGACGGGGACGATATACCGACCGGTGCGATATTGCACGCCTCGCTGAACCGGCGCATGATCAGACTGCTGTGGCCGGCGATCCAGGACGCGGTTCCGCAACTGACGGGATACGGTCGGGTGGGAAAAGACTTTGTCAGCCGCCATGCGGAAGGTTCTGGCATGACTGGAACCGAAGCCATCGGTCGGTACGGCCTTGACGAAGGACTAATAACCCAAACCGCTATCCGATTTCAGGATGCTGCAGAGGGGGCACAAGACAGGGAGGTGACCAAGAATGTCCTCTATGCGGGTCCGGAAGGCATTTCAGAAGTTCCCGCCGAGTCGCTTGGGCGGTTCGGAGACGTTCTATGGCGTCCGAGTTACGACGGTGACGTGATCGGGCTCGACCGCTGGCGCCGGGCCTTCTTCCGGATTGATTTCGAGGGTCGGCGGGTCGATTGGGGACCGCCGGTGCAGGACGATAGCTTTCAGCCGATTCAGATCGGGCGGATCGCCCGCAATGACTTCGCTCTCAATGTTTGGTGGGAGACTCCCTCGGAAGCACACGCGTCGGCGACACAGAAAACAGGGGGAGCGAATGAGACGCCGAGCGGTGCTCTCGCGGTGCGTCATCACGATTCTCCCGTGCGTCTCCAGTGGGAGACGGAAGGTGTCGCGCTCGTCCTGGACCGGTCAGGAACGATTTGGAGGCTGGACCGGGCCGCTCTTGCGGTCGTGGGCAAAGCGGGAGAGATGCCTTTCATCAAACCACACGACCTGCTTGCTTACGACGTCCGGGTTGCCGTGGGTGAAGGTGCGTCATACCAGGGCGTGGTGGTGGCGGACGTAGCACGGACAGGCTGTGGGATTGGGCTGTTTGCCTACGACGACGACGGTCGGCTACTGGAAGGCGAAGGGGACGCAATGTCACCGAGTTCAAGGCCGGGCGGTTACGCCCTGCTGATCGGCAAGTACATCGTGGAGAACCTGTATCCGCCGGTTTTGGCGGCGGGCTCATTTGCCGCAGGTCATCATTGTGACGCAATTCGCAGCCTTCACGGGGTGTTCCTGGTTCCGAATTCGGTCTTTGGCTGGAGGGGTAGGACATTCGTTGAACGTTCGAGTCTGAAGGCTCGTTTCTTCGCTCTGCTGGTCTTGGCCCCGCCGGTGGGTTTGGGAGCGGTGCTGGGGTGGTTGGTGGCGCGAGATGCCAAGCAGCGCGGGTTGGCGTCGAGATCACGAAAAGCGTGGTTTGTCACGACGATGATGCTGGGTTTGGCGGGCTACGTCATGTGGCGGCTGGTCCGTCCGGGGGAGGTGATGGTGACGTGTTCTGAGTGCGGCCGTCTTCGGCGGACGGAGTTGGCAGTGTGTCAGCACTGCGGGGCGTCATGGCAGGCTTCGGCACCGCTGGCCTGGCGAGTGGTTGAGGGAGTGGAGATGGAGGATGCCGCGGTCGGCCAGGATGCGGGTGAGCCCGCCGCGACGTGAGGATAGCAGGGGGCCGGCGCACCTGCGGCGGCGGAGCCTGAAGAACCGGCGTGTCCGGCGGATGGCGTTTTGTTAAAGGCATTCTTGCGGTTGCTCCGAAGCACTAGTAGCGGCTTATGGCCGCCTGTGCCCGTTCTGCGCATCTTTCACGTGGAGTAGCGAGGACGTCATGGCGGATTCGAACGATAGCCTGGCCCCGATCTTCATCTTCTCTCCGTCGGCCCGGTGCGGGATCACGCTGCTCCAGCGGCTGCTGAATTCGACCCGCCGGATCATGATCTACGGCGAGAACGCCTTCCTGGTCAATGCCCTGCCCCAGCACCTGCTGACCATCGCGGGCACAGCCGAGAAGCACCAGGCGGCCCGCCAGCGGGTGGTCAAGGGCGACTCCGATTTCTGGTCGAGTTCCGTCTGGCCCGATGTCCGGTCGTACAGCCAGGTTCTGGTCAAGTCGCTCGAAATGGTGCTCAGGAATTATAAGCAAGACGCAATGCGGGACGGCTTTGAGCACTGGGGCGTCAAGAACCCGCTGTACGACGGCAAGCACTTCGAGCTGTTCTACCACACGCTGCCGCAGGGGCGGTTCATCTTCATCCACCGCCACATCCTGGACGTGGCCCGGTCCTACAAAGCCCGAAAATGGCTCAATTCCGAGCAGGACTGCACGGAGATGGTCCGGCAGTGGGGCAGGAACATGTTCTACATGCTCAGCTGCCGGTCGAACGAGCGGATCCTGATGATCCGATACGACCAGATGCTGGCCAATCCGGAGGAGCACGCCCAGCGGCTCGAGGCGTTCGTCGGGGTCGAGGGCATCGATCGGTCGATCTTCGGCCGCAAAATCAACACGTTCACCGGCGCCGGCGAGGCCGGCTATTCCGCGACCCAATACGTCGAGCCGGAGGAACTCTCGGCACAGCAGGTCGAGATCATCAGCCGGATGGCCAACGATCTGCTCAAACGCTGGGACTACCACCCGGTCGGCCCCATCGCCACATCGCCGATGGTGGTCCGGCCGCAACCGGTTCGGACAGCCCCAGCCGCGGGCTCGATCCGGGCCTAGCAACGGTCCAAACGCTCCCCGACCCGCGTCCGCTCCGCAATTTCATCGATCATACAATCCCCTCTTAGCAAAGCGGCGCAAATGTGATACAATAATAAAGTATCGCATCCCCTGGACAGGAGAAGGGCCTATGGCGAGCGACAGAGCGCTGCTGGACCGCTATGTCGAAAATCACGATCCCGGGGCATTCGCCCAACTGGTTTCACGTTACGCCGATTTTGCCTACGGCTTGGCCCGCCGCCGATCGCCGGAAGGGGCTCAGTCCGAGCAGCCGGTCAAAGAGGCGTTTGAAGCCCTGGCTCAGAACTCCCCATCGGTCTCCTTTCCACTGGCCGACTGGTTCCACGCGACGATCAGCCGATCGGAGCAGCCGGGACCGGCCGTGCAACAGGCGACCGAGCCGACCTGGGCGGAAATGGCCGATCACGTGCACGCCGCGATCCCCGCCCTCCCCCAGGAAGTGCGGGCGCCGATCCTCTTGCGTTACCTCGACGGCCGAAGCCCCACCGAAACGGCCGAGTTCATCGGCGCCGACGAAAAGAGCACCCCCAAGTGGCTCCAGATGGGAATCCGCGAACTGCACCGGCGGCTGGAAGAGGCCGGCTTTAAGGTGACGCTGATGGGCCTGCACGCGGGCCTCGAGGCGGTTCCCCGCGCCTCAGCCCCAGCGGCGTTCAAGCAGCAACTGGCCCAGTTGGCCTATTCCGGCGTGGGCCGGCCCACCTTTCGGTCGAGGCTGGCCCCGATCGGCGTGGCCGCCGGGCGATGGTACCGGCGGTGGGGCAAGGCGGCGGCTTCCGTCGGTCTGGTGCTGGTGGCCATCGGAACCGGCGGAATCCTGCTCTATCAGCGGATGGACAACATCGCCGAGTGGCTTCACACCGCCCGCGATGAGGCCGAGCGAAGCCATGCCCGCGCAGCCAACAACCGCCCCAGACCCACGCCCACGCCCCAACCGACCTACACCGAAAAACTCAAGGAGATCGAGAGCGGCAAGTTCTTCACCATCGACCTGCGCAAGCACTGCACCACGCCGATGACCGAACCGCGAGAAGGCGACGAGCTCAAGAACGACTGGAGCTGCCTGCCGGTCGGCCAGCAGGAGTTTCGCGGCGTGCCGTTCGATATCATCGACCAGAAGACCAACAACGACCTGTCCATGATCGAACTGATCACCACGAAGCACGAGCGGACCGAACTGCCCAAGGAGGTGACCGGGATCGATTTCGGCAATCGCAAGGCCAAGCGGCTGTACTTCCTCCACACCATGGGATGGGGATCCGAACCGGGCGAACTGGGCCAGTACCGCGTCCATTACCAGGGCCGGGAAGAGCCCGAGGTGATTCCCATCGTCAACGACAAGAACATCACCGACTGGTGGAATCCGCGGGAGGTCAGCGAAGCCTACATCGGCTGGATCGGCAGCAACGGACTGGGAAAGGTCGGCATCCACGTCTTTCCGTGGGTAAACCCGCGTCCGGACCTGCCCATCGCCTCGGTGGATTTCGTCAGCAACGACGTGGGCCCGATCCTGGGACTGGCGGCCCTGACCGCGGAAGAATGACGGATCGGATCGGTGCGGAAAACGCGGAGCATGCGTAGGTGATCGGTCTGGCAGACAGAGACGCCGCCGAGGGCGGCGGAGCCATTCTTCACATCGGCTGTTTGGTGTCTTTGTCCTTTGTTCCGCCCGCGTGTTCCGTGCCTGCTTCAAAGGGAAGTCGAACCGACGGAGGACGTCCAGCACGGCGGTCGCGGCCCGCCATGCGGCTCACGAAATGTAATTTGACGTGAAAAAAGGGTTTTCACCCGGCGAAAGAGGACGTATCATTTGAGTTCGAACGAGGGATTGGGAAGGGGTTCCCCAGGGTCACGCGACAGGAGCGAGCGATGAAGCCCGAGATTCGCAAGCCGACCGAAGCGGAAAAACAGCAGGCCCGGTCCTGGCCGATCTGGGAAAAGGAGGCCAGCGAGTTTCCCTGGCAATACGACGAAAAGGAGACCTGCCTGATCCTCCAGGGCGAGGTGACGGTGACCAATGAGCAGGCTGAGAAGTTCAACTTCGGCGCCGGCGACTGGGTGATCTTCCCTCAAGGTATGGAGTGCACCTGGACGATCCGAAGGGACGTCCGCAAGCACTACAAGTTCGGTTGACCGAAGGCGGCAGCCGTCGCCCCGGGTCGGGCCGGCCTGAGCCGGCCGGAAATCGTCCCGACCTCGGCCGGCGGGTCCCGGAATTGGCTTGTCTCCGTTCCGACGGCGGGTATCATACGCCGTTTGTCGCGATCGGAGCGACCTACCCTCAGAAACGGTTTCAGCAGGAGACCACCATGTCGGTTCGGATTGGGCTGATTGGCGCCGGAGGCATTTCGACTGCGCACGTGAAGGCGATCGAGGCGATCGACGACGCCGCGATCGTGGCGGTCTCGGACCTCGAATCCGACCGCGCCAACACCCGCGCCGCCGAGGCCAAAGCCGGCGCGGTCTACACCGATTTCCGGAAAATGCTCGACGAGCAAAAACTCGACGCGGTGTGGGTGTGCACGCCGCCGTCGGTGCGGGCCGAGCCGATCGAGGCCTGCATCGAACGAAAATTGCCGGTGTTCACCGAAAAACCGGTGGGCGTCAGCGCCGCCGCCGCCGCGGAACTGGCGGCCAGGATCGAGCGGGCGGGACTGCCGGTGATGGTGGGCTACGTGCTGAGATTCATGAAGGTCACCGACTGGCTGCGCGAGCACCTCGCCCAGGACCGCGTCTCGCTGGTCTGCTCGACCTACTGCTCGCCGATGACGCTGAACTACGCAGCCAAAACGCCCGCTCCCCTGTGGTTCTACCGCAAGGAGATCTCCGGCGGCGCCATCGCCGACCAGGCGACACACCTGTTCGATTTGATGCGCTATCTGGTCGGCGAGGTGGATACAATTTACAGTCTGGGCAGCAATTGTTTTCAACCCAAGAGCGCCGAGTACACCGTCGAGGACGCCTACAGCGTCTCGTTCCGCTTCGCCAACGGCGTGCTGGGGGTCCACGGCCATACCTGGTGCCACGCCTCGTGGCGGTCGGGCCTGACCCTCTACGGGGCTAAGGGCATGTACGCCCTGAACTGCATGCGGGGCCGGGCCGAGGTCGAGACCCCCGACGGAAAGACGATGAGCTATCAGCCGGACGACGCCATGTTCGTCAATGAGGACCGGTTTTTCATCGACATGGTCCGGCGGGGCGATTTCTCGAAACTGCACTGCAGTTTCGCCGACGGGGCGCGCACGCTCGCGCTGACCCAGAAGATACTCGATGTGCTGGATTCGCCGACGTCGGCGACGGCATAGGAAACCGTTCAATCCTGATGACGGAAACAAGATCCGATGCGCTACGAAGGCATTCTGGAACAGTGGAAACCCAACATCGCCCAACTCCGGCAGGTCATGATGGCCATGCCCTCACGACGGGAAGACCCGTTCGTCAGCCGCGAGATGATCCGCGACTTCAAGCTGCGCGAAGGATCGCTGATCGCGGGCGAGGTGGCCGAGAAGGGCAAGAAGGGCCCTCGGCTGGAGAAGATCGAGACCATCTGCGGACTGAACCCCGATGACTGGCTTCAGCAGGAGAGCTTCGAGGACAAGACGGTCATCGATCCTCAGCCGCAGCTCGTCCTCGAACCGAAAGAGAACAACATCGAGGTCCCTTACGGCACCACCTCGGTCCGCACGATCGACCTGATCTGTCCGCTGGGGTTCGGCCAGCGGGCGATCATCGTGGCCCCGCCGCGAACCGGCAAGACCGTGCTGCTCCAGCAGATCGCGGTGGCGATCAAGAACAACTATCCGACCATCGACCTGATCATGCTGCTGATCGACGAGCGGCCCGAGGAAGTCACCGAAATGCGACGGATCATTCCGGGCCAGGTCTTTGCGAGCTGCAACGACCGCGAGGTCAAATCCCACGTGCGACTCGGCCGCCTGATCATCGAATACGCCAAGTCGCTCTCCCAGGCCGGACGCGACGTGGTGGTCATGCTCGACTCCCTGACCCGCCTGTCGCGGGCGTTCAACGTCTCGCAGCGGGACAGCGGCCGCACGCTCACCGGCGGCCTCGACGCCCGGGCCCTCGAGGTGCCCAAACGCCTCTTCGGCTCGGCCCGCAAGTTCGAGCTCGGCGGCTCGCTGACCATCATCGCCACCGCCCTGATCGACACCGGCTCCCGGATGGACGACTTCATCTTCCAGGAGTACAAGGGCACCGGCAACATGGAACTGGTGCTCTCGCGCGATCTGGCCAACGAACGCATGTTCCCTTCGATCGACATCCCGATGTCGGGAACCCGCAAGGAGCATCTGCTGGTCGGCTCGCGCCTGCCGGAGTACAACGCCCTGCGCCGATATGTGACGCGCCTCAAGCCAAAAGAGGCCTACCAGTCGCTGGCCCTGGCCCTCAAAAAATTCCAGACCAACAGCATCCTGCTGAACAACCTGAGCCCGTCGTAGGGCGTGAGATCGCACTGCACGGTGGTTGTTTCGAGTGTCATTTCTGCGTGGGAACCCGCTTGGACCAGTCGCGACGGCGGTTCTCCTGGAACTGCTTCCGCGCCATCTCCGCCGTCTGTTCCACGTAAGGGCGGCCGTGGGCCGGGTGCAGCCACCGGATGTCGCCTTCGGGAAACAGATAGAAATCCTCACGAGACAGAAGATAGCCGCGAATCTGGGCCATCGGGGCGTCGTCGGTGATGTAGTTCACCACGTACAGGCTGCCGCTGGGCAGTTGCACCCAGCCGGAATAGCCGCTGTCCGGATGCAGACTCCGGTCGTTGTCGATGAACGCAAATCGCCCCGCTTTGTACTCGCTGTCGTACTTGGTCGGGTCCGGCGGCTCGACCCGCAGGGCCTCCTCAGCCGTCTCCATGTACAAGGCCAGCGACGTCGAGACCCCGCTGCAGAAGCGGTACGTGACCAGGACCTCGCCGCTGCGAAGCCGACCCACCGACGGCCGGCCGCGGCACGAGAACATCTCGGTCCGGATCGGCTCGCACCATGTGCGCCCACCGTCGCGGGAGATGCTCTTCCAGCCGCTGAGCTTCTCGGCGTCCTCACGCATGTAGCAGACCACCGTCCCGTCGTCCAGTTGGGCGAAGTCGCCCTCGTTGAGCCGCAGCCGTCCGACACCGGGCACGGCAAAGGGACCTTCCCAACGGCGACCCTTGTCGCTCGAAATATAGACCGTCTGTTCCTCCGTGCCGTGCTTGAGGGCCTGCCGCCAATCCATGTTCTTCGGCATGCGCATCCGCGTCACGCCGATCAACAGGTCGCCGTTGGCCAGTTCCTTGATCGCCGGGACGACGCCGTCCTGAATGCCGGTCTCCTGCGGTCCGGTCCACGTCCGGCCGCTGTCGGTGCTGCGAAACAGCAGGTTCTCGCACGGGTTCTCCTGCCACTCGCCGCGTCCGGGCGGGAAGAAATCGACAACCAGCAGCAGCGTCCCGTCGGCGCAGGCGGTGATCCGCGAGCAGTTGAGCCGGCCCTCGCCCTTGGTGTCGTCCTTCTCGATGACCACCTGCCTGGGCCGCCAGCTCATGCCGCCGTCCTCGCTCCGCCGGACGATAATCCGTGAAAACGGCGCCGGGGCGTGAGCCAGGGACTCCCGGTACGTGCACACCAGCGTCCCGTCCGGACCCTGGGCAACGTCGGCAAAGGCCTCATAGACCGTATCATCCCGCGAAACAACCAGCTTCTGCATGGCGCAATCTCCTCGACCGCAAATGGTGGAGTTTCAGATCAATGATGGAAGGTCAGGATATGACGCTACTTGTACATGGCGAACCCGCCGTCCACGACGATGTTCTGACCGGTCATGTACCGCCCGGCGTCGCTGGCCAGCAGGACCGCCGCGCCCTTGAGCTCATGCCCTTCCTCGCCCATCCGCCCCAGCGCGGTCGCCTGCGAGTAGCGCCGCACGAACTCCGGCGGCTGGCCGCGCTCGATCCCGCCGGGCGATATGGCGTTGACCCGGATGTGGTAGGGGGCCAGTTCGGCGGCGGCGTCGCGGGTAAAACCGAGCACGCCCGCCTTGCACGCCGCGTAGTCCACGAGATTCGGCCGCATCGGCAGCCCCTCGTACATCGACCGGTCGCGCCCGACCAGCCCGGCGATGCTGGCGACGTTGACGATCGACCCGCGCTGGGCCGGCATCATGATCTTCGCCGCCGCCTGCGTGCACAGGAAAGCCCCGGTCAGGTTGGTCTCAATCACGTATGTCCAGTCCTCCAGCCGCCGCTCCCAGAGGTGGTATTTGTCCGATTTCGGGGCGCCGCCCGCGTTGTTGACCAGGATATCAAGCCGCCCGAACCGCTGCGCCGCCCGATCGAACGCCTCGGCGACGCTCCGCGGATCACGCACCTCCAGCGCCAGCCCCATCGCCTCGATGCCGAACCGCTCGTCCAGTTCCGCCGCGGCGATCTGCGCCTTGTCCCCTTCGCGGCTGGTGATGACGATCTTCGCTCCCAGTTCCGCGTAGGCCTCGGCGATCTCCCAGCCGATCCACTGCGCCGCCCCGGTGACCATTGCCACCTGCCCGCTCAGATCGAACATGCCCTTGATGCTCGGTCCCTCTTTGCCCACGTCGCACCTCCGTGATTCAGGAAACCGCCTCGATCGCCCGGCCGAGAATCTCGGCCTGCCGTTTCGCCTCGCCAAGACTGAACTGGTTGGTCTTGATCTGCACCAGCCGCGGCTGAATGCGCTCGACCACCGGACAACTCACCTCGCGATAGTCCGGCATGATCTCCGCCCACTGCGGATAACGCTGCGGCTCTTCCTTCACCTTCCGGCCCAGCTCCTGGAAGAACGGCTCCTTGTGGACGGGCTGCCAGCAGCCGTAGAACCCGTCGCCGCCGAGTTCCACGAACTTCCGCCGGAACGTCAGCCAATCGGGCCCGTCCTCGACGATCCTCGCCGCGTACGTCCACCAGGCGTGGACGTAGCCCTCCGGCGTCTTCTGCGGAACCAGCCACCGGCACTCCCGCACCACCGCGTCGATCAGCTTCGCCGACTCCCGCCGCATCGCCACCAACTCGTCAAGCCGTTCGAGCTCGCCCAAGGCGACCGCCGCGGCAATCTCCGGCAGCCGGAAGTTGTACCCGTAGCCGTTGTGTCGGGCGAAACTCGGATGGCACCGGACTTCCTCCGGCATGCTCGACGCCCCGGGTTTCGACGAGACCAGCGAATAGCCCAGCACCGCCGCCTTGCGGACCGCCGTGGCCAATTCCTCGTCGTCGGTGATCACCATCCCGCCGTCGCCGGATGTCATGTGCTTTGAGCCCTGGAAGCTGAAGCTGGCCATGTGACCCAACGTGCCGACCAGCCGTCCCTTGTAGCGCCCGAGAAAGCACTGCGCGTTGTCCTCGATCACCGTCAGCTTGTACGCCGCCGCCAGCTCCATGATCGGGTCCATGTCGGGCGAGAGGCCGTAGATCGAAACCGGAATGATCGCCCTCGTGCGCGGCGTGATCTTGCGGCGGATATCCTCGACGCTGATCGTGAATGTCTCCGGGTCGCTGTCCGCGAAAACCGGCACCGCGTTAACGTGCAATGCCACCAGCGCCGTGCTCGCCATCGTCAGCGTGGGCACGATCACCTCGTCGCCCGCGCCGACCCCGGCCGCCAGCAGGCACGCGTGCATGGTCGCCGTGCCGTTGCAGTGACTCACCCCGTAACGGACGCCGAATTTCTCAGCGAACTGCTTCTCAAGCCGGGCCGTGACGCCCGGTCCGGTGCAGTTGTGAAAACCGAAATCGAGGACTTCCTGGACATAGCGGCGGGCGGCGTCCGAGACGCGCGGAATGGATCGGTTCATGATGATCTGCTTCTCCGTGATTTGATTTTGACGGATGACTTGCGGTTTTGGGATTCCAAAACCTCGAGCTGGAACATGATGTGGTCGTACATCAGCCGCGCCGCGGCCTGGTCGTCGCGGGACGCGATGGCCTGGACGATCCGGCGGTGCTCGGCGAGGCTGACCCGCTGACGATCCAGGCTGCTGATCAGCCGATCGCTGACCTTGCGCTGAAACTGCGTCGAGATCAACCGCCCGAAAACCAGCAGCGCCGGGTTGTGGGCGGCGCGAACGACCGCCAGATGGAACTGCTCGTCCGCCGCCTCGTCGCTGCGGCCCGAGTCGCCGAGAGTCTCCATCTGTTCGATCGCGTCCGCCAGAACCAGCAGGTCGCGGCTCCGGTGCCGGGCACACGCCTCGGCGACAATGCCGCTCTCAATGCGAGCGCGGGCGGCCACCAGGTCGCGCGTGCTGCAGCCGCCAAACTCCAGGTGCCAGGCGATCGGGTCCGCCAACCGCTCGATCCGCGGCTCCGACACGCGCGTCCCCCCCTTGCCCCGCGTCTCGATCAACCCCTGCTGCTCCAGAATGCTCAAACCTTCCCGCAGCCGGCGCAGCCCAATCCCAAGGTCCTCGCTCAGACGCTCGTGCGTCGGCATCCGATCCCCCGGACCCAAAGCATGCTCCTGAATGTAAAGCCGCACCCTCTGGGCCACCTGACGCGGACTTGAGACCGTGCGACCGCCGATGTCTGTTATCATGTCAGCCTATTATAATAGACTGACATGATAACGCAAGCGAATTTGCGGCGCTATGATGACGCCGGATTCAACGAATGCGGCATGGTCCTGGACAGACGCGTTCGCGTCGCCGCCGGCCGCGACATACACGTGCAGGGTCGCAAGCGGTCCTTGCCTACGCCGGCAGCGGCTGGTCGTCCGAGCCGGGAAGAACACCGCCGACGATGCGCGCCGTGACCCGCTCGAAATGCAGACCGTAGATCGCCAACTCGACGGCCAGCGGAAACGCCTTCCGCCGCGTCAGCAGGGTCTTGACCAGGAGCTTCCAGTAAAGCAGACGCGCCTTGGACCGCACCCCGATCTCCCACATGCTGCGGACGAACGCGAGCCAGCCTTCGGGCGTGGTCGGCTCGCCGTGCTCCGGATTGCAGCTTCGTAGTAAAGTGTAGATCCGCTGATAGTACTGCCGCGGCGAATAGATGGTGGTCAGGATCCGCTTATAGCCGTCCAGAAGCGCCTGCTCCGGCATGCGGGGCAGGAAATTCAGCCGCGCCTCGGTGTTCTCGCCGGTCGTATCGCCCCTCAGCCGGCCCTCAGCGTTCAGGCGATGCCACAGGGCCGTGTGCGGCAGCGCGTTAAGCATCCCCACCATCGCGGTCACGATCCCGGTGTTCTGGATGAAGTTGATCTGCCGCTGAAAAATACTCTCGTTGTCGGTGTCGAACCCGACGATGAACCCCCCCATGACCTGCATCCCGTGGCGGTGTATTGTGGCCACCACCTCGGTCATGTCGCGAGACGCGTTCTGGTGCTTGCCGCACTCGCGGAGCCCGTCCGGGTCCGGCGTCTCAATCCCCAAAAACACCTTCCGGAAGTTGGCCTGGGCCATCATCCGCATGAGCTGTTCGTCGTCGGCCAGGTCCGCGCTGGCCTCCGTCAGCAAATTGAACGGAACGTTGTGCTCCCGCTGCCACCGGATCAGGTGCGGCAGCATCTGCTTGACGTTCCGCTTGTTCCCGATAAAATTGTCGTCCACGATGAACACGCCGCTCCGCCAACCGGCGTCGTAGAGGGCCTGGATCTCGCGAATCAACTGCTCGGGCGTCTTGGTCCGGGGTTTGCGGCCGTACATCACAATGATATCGCAGAACTCGCAGTTGAACGGGCAGCCGCGCGAATACTGGACGGGAACCACCGCATAGTCCTTCAAACGAATCAGCGACCACAGCGGAATCGGCGTCTCCGAGAGGTCCGGATGCTCGTCGGTCGTATACACCGGTTGAGGCCGGCCGTGCTCGAGGTCGTCAAGAAACTGCGGCAGCGTCACCTCAGCCTCGTTCAAGACGAAGTGATCCACCCCTTCGAACTGCTCGTGCCTCGCGGTGAACGCCGGACCGCCCGCCACCACCGTCTTGCCCCGCGCCTTGCACCGCTGAATCACCTCGCGGGCGCTGGGCGCCTGGACGAGCATCGCGCTGACGAAGACCATGTCGGCCCAGTCGATCTGACGATCGTCAAGCCCGCTCACGTTCAGGTCCACGAGCTTCTTTTCCCAACGCTCCGGCAGCATGGCCGCCACCGTCAGCAGGCCCAGAGGCGGAAACGCCGCCTTCTTGCCCAGGAATCGCAGCGCGTGCTTGAAGCTCCAGAACGTCTCGGGGTAGAGAGGATAAACAAATAAAATCTTCATCAGCTCCCGCCTTTCATATACCAACCGGGAAAAGCACGGGGCGGATGATCTCCGGCTGTTGCCCAGCGTTCAGTTAATTGTTTGCCAAATTATAGATGCACGTCCGCATGCGAATCCAGCACAATCGCCGATACCCGCTGAAAACAACCGCAGCCGTCGCTCGCGAACGCGCAAATGCTTGCACGCCAACGCGATCAGGCGAAGTAGCGGACCGCCCGATCGAAAATCACCCGCCCGTCACCCTCGTGGGCCTCGCCCAACCGCGTCCAATGCGGGTGGTGGGTGCGCTTCACGTGACGTTCGGGATGTGGCATCAGGCCCAACACGCGGCCGCTGGGGTCGCAGATGCCCGCCACGTGGTCGACCGAACCGTTCGGGCTGATCGGATAACTCCCGAACTGCCCCTTGTTATCGACGTAACGAAAGACAATCTGGCCGTTGGCCTTCAGACGCTCCAGCACGGCCTCGCTCTTGGGAATGAACTTGCCCTCCGCGTGGGCGATCGGCAGATAGATCATCCGGTCCGGCTCGATGAACACGCAGCGGTCGCTGTACGACTTGAGCCACACCCAGCGGTCCTCGAACTTGCCGCTGTCGTTGTCGCTCAGCGTCACCTCCTGTTGGAAGTCCTCCGACGGCTTGACCTCCGGCAGCAGGCCCGCCTTGACCAGCACCTGAAACCCGTTGCAGATGCCCAGCACCAGCCGGTCGCGGTTGACAAAATCGCCCAAACGCCGGCCCAGGTCATGCAACAGACGCACCGCGAATATCTTGCCCGCCGAGATGTCGTCGCCGTAGCTGAAGCCGCCCGGAATGGCCAGAATCTGATACGCGTCGAGCTTCTCCGGGCTCTCCAAAATGCGGTTGATGTGCACCATCTCCGCCTTGGCCCCCGCCTGCTCGAAGGCGAACGCCGTCTCCCCGTCGCAGTTCGTGCCTGCCGTCCGCAGCACCAACACCTTCACCGTCGCCATTCGGCCTGCTCCTTATCGTCCATCCGCTCAACGGCGGCTCGAAGGCCAGCCGCCGCTTCGCGCAAAACCATTCAAACCAGGGATTATACCCGTTCAAACGCCATCCGCGATATCTTTCGCCCCTCTTTGACGAATTTGGCCTCGTAGTTGCTCTCCAGCGTTTCCAGACTCCGGCCCTCCAGCACGCGATGGTCCGCCTCCCGCAGTTGCGGCACCGCCGAGAGGTTCGCGTGGATCTCTTCGCCGTATGGCTGATGATCCGTAGCGGCGAAGATCTTGCCGCCGGGCTTGATGACCCTGGCCGCCGCCCGGCAGAACTCGGGAATAAAAAGCCGCCGGCCCGCGTGACGACTCTTGGGCCACGGGTCCGCGAAGTAGGCGTGCACCGCCAAAACGCTGGCCGTCGGTACCCGGTCGATCAGGAACTCCCGCGCGTCCGTCCGCAAAAGCTTGACGTTGCCCGCCTTCCAGAACCGGCTGCGACGCGCCGCGTGACGATAGAACTCAGCCGCCCATTCGATCCCAAGCAGATTGTGCTCCGGAAATATCTGCGCCAACTGAAGCAGCACCGTGCCTTTGCCCGGACCGATCTCGATCTGCACCGGCCGGTCGTTGCCGAACACAGCCTGCCAGTCGGCCGCCCGGCCGATCCGACGGTCGCTGATCGTATTGTCCTGCACGCCCGGTTCTTCCACGCTCATGGCCGGTACAGCCCGTGTTCCAGAATATACGCCCGCACCGCCTCGGGCGTCAGATATCGAACATCGCCGCCTCGGGCGACGGCGGCCCGCAGGTCCGTGGCGGCAATCTCAATCATAGGCGTCCGAACGACCCCCGCCCGAAGCTTCTCGAAAACCTCGCCCGAAACCTGCTCGCGAAGCCTGCCCAGAATCTCCTCCATCTCCAACCCGCCCCGCCAGGCCGTCAAAATCCGCACCTTACGGACCAGCTCGTCGAACCGGTGCCACGTCGGAAGCTCGCCCAGACTGTCCGAGCCGATCAGCCACGCGAATTCAGTCTCCGGATACCGCCGCTGGAATTGATCGACCGTGTTAATCGTATAACAAGGCTCGCTGCGGCCGAGTTCCCAGTCGCTGACCTCAAACCGCTCGTTGCCTTCGACGGCGAGTCGGACCATCCGCAGGCGATGCTCGCCCGCCAAAATCGGTTTGCGCCGTTTGTGCGGCGGCGTGCCCGACGGGATGAACACTACCCGGTCCAGGCCCGCCTGGTCCATCAGGCTCTTGGCCATAATCAAATGACCCAGGTGGGGCGGGTCGAATGTGCCGCCAAATAGTCCGACGATCGACGCCAACGGACAACTCCTTGTCTGGTCCGAGCTTGTGAAGCCTGCCGCGCCGCCCAAACGCCGCCGACGCGGGCTTGCCACGGGCGTCGCCTTCTGATACAGATAGCCGGCGGAGGGCCATTATAATGAAAGGCCGGCGGTGAGGATAGGCATAGTTGTACCGACGCTCTCGCAGGGAGGGGCCGAACGCATGGCCGCGACGCTCAGCCGGTACCTCGCCGAGCGGCACGAATGCCGCCTGATCGTCTTCGATACCCGCCGAACCGACTACCCATACGGCGGCGAACTGATCGACCTGCGCCTTCCCGAGCCGCCCCCGGGCAGCACGTGGGGTCGTGTAATTCGTATTACCGAAGCGGTTCGGGCCCTGCGCCAGGTGCGAAGGCGGCTGGGGCTGGAGGCGGTTTTCAGCTTCAATGAACCGGCGAATTTGCCCAACGTGCTGACCCGTTCGCCGGAAAGCCGGGCGATCCCGGTGATCGGCGAGGACAAGCGGTACGGCCAGGTGGGGGGGCTGCGGCGGATGGCGGGCGACTGGCTGATCCGGCGGTACTATGGGCGGGCGGACCGCATCGTGGCCGCCTCGAAGGGGGCGAGGGAGACGCTGATCGACAAGTACGGTCTGGACGGCGCGAACATCGACGTGATCTACAACAGCATCGATCCCGATGCGATCGCCGCCGCCGCGGCCAAGCCGCTGACCGAAACCGAGGCGGCGCTGGTGGCGGGGCCGACGATCATCTCCGCGGGACGGTTGACCCGGGCCAAGGGCCAGTGGCACCTGCTGCGGGCGATGGTCGAAGTCCGCCGGCGGATGCCGGAGGCGAAGCTGCTGATCCTCGGCGAAGGCGAGTTGGGCGGTTACCTGCGCGACTTGGCGACGAAATTGGGACTGTCCGATTGCGCCCACTTCCTTGGTTTTCAGCCGAACCCGCACAAGTTCATCTCGCGCGCTTCGGTTTTCGCCCTCTCATCCTTGTGGGAAGGTTTTGGCATGGTGGTGCTCGAGAGCCTGGCTGCGGGCACCGCCGTGGTCGCCACCGATGTGCGATCCGGACCGCGGGAAATCCTCGCCCCGACCAGCGACTTTCGGCGCGGCGCGGACGGCATCGAGCAGGCGCACTACGGCTTGCTGACGGCGACTCCGGACGGCGTGTTCCACGGTGCCGACGTCCCGCCGACGCCGGAAGAGCGGATGCTGGCGGAGGCAATTCTGCGGCTTCTATCGGACCATTCGCTGCGAAATTCGTATTCCGCCCGCGGGCCGGTCCGGGCCGCCGATTTTCGGGCCGATAAGCTCTTGCCGGAGTATGAGCGGTCGCTGCAGCGGGCGAGAAAATGCTGATTCGCCATCGGTTACGGGACGTCGATGCTGGCAAGGCGGCTTTTATCGGAACACCGCGGCCATTCTTATGAATGAAACTCTTTTTCTGGGGTGGAATGCTAAACAAATCGCTTGCAAAACGCCGATGTATGAGATAACAACACAGGTGGTCTTGCCGCGGGAACATTTTCATGGCGAAAGCAGCGAAAAAGCAGGTGGTGGATCGGACTCGGCTGACATGGGTGCTGGCGGTGCTGGTCGCGTCGATGACGATCGGCGCGGTCTTCCTGGGCGTGCTTGAACCCAACCGAGCGTTGAGCGCCGAGGCCAAGTACCTCGCCGCAACCTACAACGCCTCACCGACCTCTCGCACGCAGACCCCGATCAACAAGCGCCAGTGGGACGCGGTGGTGATCCACCGGGTGGGCAGCGATCTGCGGCTCTCGTGTCTGGCCCATGAGCACACCGGCGTCGCCCCGGCGGTGCACTTCGCCATCTCGCCCCAGGCCGAGACGCTGGTCACCAGCCAGTGGGAAAACCAACGCGATGTCACCGGGTATCCCGGCAAAATCCAGATCGGTATCCAACTCGCACCCGGCCAGACCCACGCCAGCCACGATCAGGCCAAGGCCGTGGTCAACCTGTTGCGAGACCTCCAAGCCCGCTGCAATGTCCCGGCACACAAAATCTACCTGCACTCGCAGCTCTCGAACCGGGCCTGCCATCCCGACCCGCTCGAGTGCTACAACTGGCGCAAGCCGCTCCTGAACTAACGTGCCGTGCCGGGGTCTGCCTGCCATGCCGCAGCCGACGCTCCAGATCTGCCTCCGCCGTGGACCGCAGGTCTAAATTCTTTTTTTTGGAAACACTGGATAAACGTCTGCGTCTCATATATGTTGAGTGTGTTTGTTCTTGCCGATACCAGCGCAGTGGGTGCTTTCGCTTTGACGGATCTGGACGGCGCCCGTACAATGCGATGAAAGACAGTGTATTCATACTATAAATATCGCTGAACTTAGTGTGGCGGATGGGCACTGACGTCCTGAAACATATCGACAAGTACATCGTCCTCGAGAACCTGGGTCGAGGGGCCAAATCGACCATCTGGAAGGTTCAGGATCCGGGCAACGGGACGATCTATACGCTCAAGCGGGTCATCCGCGAAACCGAGGATGACGACCGCTTCTTCGAGCAGATGCAGACCGAGCACCAGGTCAGCGGCCGCATCAACCACGAGTACATCCGCAAGTCGTACGAACTGCGGAAGGTCCGCAGCTGGTTCAAGACGCAGGAACTGCTCCTGATCCTCGAATATGTGGAAGGCAAAACCCTCAAACAGGCCCCGCCGATCGAGATGGAGGACGTCATCGACCTGTTCATCAAGGTCGCCCGGGGACTCGACGTGCTCCACCAGGCCGGCTTCATTCACGCCGACATGAAGCCCAAGAACATCCTGCTGACCGGCAACGGGAACATCAAGCTCATCGACTTCGGACAGAGCTGTCCGATCGGGCACCGCAAGAAACGGGTCCAGGGAACGCCCGACTACATCGCGCCCGAACAGGTCAAACGCGGCATGCTCGATCAGCGGACCGACATCTTCAACTTCGGCGCCTCGCTGTACTGGGTCCTGACCAACCAGGCCTATCCGACAAGCATGTCGCAGGACACCGGCGATATCCATCTGGCCCCGGTCAAGGACGTCCCTCGACCGGACGAGGTGAATAACAAGGTGCCGATGGCGCTGTCCAATCTGACGATGGCCTGCTGCAGCCGCGAACCCGCCAAACGCCCGGAGAACATGGCTGAGGTGATCGCCCGCCTCGACGTGGCCCGGCACCTGCTGCTGCGACAGAAGTCGCCCGAGAAATACGCCAGAACGAAGGAAAAGAAGGAGCTCTCGCAGAAACCGGTGTCGGCGGACGACACCGCGGAATTTGAGCGCTTCCTGGAGGACATTCTTTAACAACTCAAGAGCGTCGTTACAGCCCGTCCGACGGACGGCCGACGGCCGGTTCTTTCATCCGGTTCTCATCCATTATCTTATCGCTGATTGTGGCCTCTCGCGGGCCAGGGTCGTCGGGTCAGTTGTCGTGGTGACAGGTTCTGTAACGTGAAGCATCGCTCATCGGAAAGGGTCCTCAGACTATTTGAGGACGTGATCGCCCTGCAGCAGGAGGATCCCCTTCGGGAAGGGGGCGTCGTTTGCCTGCCGGACTACGGCCAGGTCGTGATGACCGGGGATCTTCACGGCTTCTCGCCGAATCTCCATGCCCTCAAGCACTTCGCCAACCTCGAGCGCCAGCCCCACCGGCACGTGGTGCTCCACGAGCTGATCCATCAGAACGGCCAGGGCCTAAGCGACTCCGCCGGCGAGGACAACTCGCTGCTGCTGTTGCTCGACGCCCTCGAATGGAAGCTCCGGCATCCCGAGCAGGTGCACTTTGTGCTCGGCAATCACGATCTGGCCCAGATCACCGGCCGTGAGATCACCAAATCGGGCGGGGCGAGCATCGCGGCGTTCAACGAGTGGATCCGCGGGCAGTACGGATCGGGAGCCGAGGGAATCGCCGAGGGCTTGATTCGCCTGCTGCTGAGCTTTCCGCTGGCCGTCCGTTGCCCGAACCGGCTGTGGCTGTCGCACTCGATTCCGGGTCCGCACGCGATGGCCGGTTTCGACCTGGACATTTTCGGCCGCGGCTGGACGTGGGAGGACATGATCCCCGGAGGCAGCGTCTATGAGCTGGTCTGGGGTCGCGGGCACACCGCGGCCCACGTCGATGAGTTCGCTCAACTGCTGGGCGTGGATTTCTTCGTGATCGGCCATCAGGCGCAGGACCAGGGATTCCAGACGCAGTTCCAACGGATGATCATCCTGGCCAGCGACCACGGCAACGGCTGCTTCATGCCGATCGACCTGAGCCGGCGTTACGAGTTTGACGAGTTGACGGATCGGATACGGTTCTTCCATCAGTTCGTACCGCCCGCCGACCCGCCGACGCCGTAGACGCCCGGTTCATGGATGGCTACCCGGCGGATTCAATCGCCAGCCGGTAATCGACCACCGCATGGCCGTCAACGACCTGCCGGCCCGTCTCGCGAAAACCCGCCCGTTCGTACATCTTTCGCGCGGGAAGGAAGAAATCGTCCTGGCCCGTCCGAACCGTCGCCTCGGCGAATCCCTGTGCGGCCAGGCGGCCGATGACCTCCCGCATCTGGGCCAGGCCGTAGCCGCGATGCCGGTGCGCCGGGACGATGCAGTTGTGGCCGATAACCGCCCGCGGCCGCTTCGACGGGTCCCACGAGGCAAACCCGATCGTCCGTTCGCCGATCCGGGTCAGGAAGAGCCACCCAGCCGACCACGACAGGTCGCGCTCGGCGAATTCGTCAAACTCCCCCCACGCCTCCCGCCACTGGGCGCATTGCTCCGGATCGATCCGTTCGTAGCCGTCGTACGCCTGGCTCAGAAGGTCCGACAGCGTGCCCCGGGCCATTCCCACCGGCGATGCAAAGGTCAGCATGGTGAGCGTTCTCCTACCCGTTTCTCAGCGGATGCCGCCATGGCTCAGTCCTTCGGCCCTCCGGCCTCCTTCAGCAGTCCGCGTTCCTCGAGGAACGAACGAACCTTCTCCGCGATCATGTCGCGCGATCGGCGATAGGCGGTCAGCGGGTCTTCCATGCACGGCGCGAGGGAGACCGGATCGGGCGCCGACCAGTGCGCCCGCTCGCGATTGGCCGCAAGCGTCTGGCACGGATCGACCGCGTGATCGCAGAGCGTAATCACGTAGTCCTGATCGGGATCGATGTCGTAGACGCTCTTGCTGTGCTGCCGCGAGATGTCGACGCCGACCTCGGCCATCACCTGAACGGCTTTTTCCGAGAGCCCGATCGGTCGGATGCCCGCGCTTTCGACCCACACGTTGTCAGCCGACCAGGCCCGGGCGAATCCCTCAGCCATCTGGCTGCGGGCCGAGTTGCCCGAGCAGACGAACACGATCCGCACCAACTCGCCGCGGCTGTTGCTGTTGTTGCTGCTGTTCGCCATGATCTATCCCCCCAATGACTGGCTCGTCTGCGGAAACAGCTCCTTCTGAAAATTCGGCAGGAACAGGGCGAAGGTGTACTCGTCCTGGAAGTCGGGTTCGAGGTTGAGTTCCACGACCTCGGGCTTGCGCAGCACGTCGCGGAACGCCTGCCACGAGGTGCGGTCGATCAGGGCGACGAACGCCCCGGCCAGCGAGCCGTTGCCGACTACCAGATACCGGGCAGCCGGCAATTCCGGCAGCAGGCCGATGGTCATCGCGTTGGCGACGTTGATGTAGCGGGCGAACCCGCCGGCCAGGAAGACCTTCTCGAGCTGCGAGGCCTCGATGCCCGCCCGGCGGCAGAGGATGCGGATGGCCGAGTACACCGCGCCCTTGGCCTGGAGCAGGGTTTCCAGGTCCTTCTCGCTGACGGCGATGTCGTGGTCCAGGCCGTCCGTCTCGCTTTGCGGAGCCACGAGGTACTCCAGAACCTTGCTGTCGGGCTGTTCCCGCAGCCGCGGGCAGCGACCGAGCATCTCGCGGTTGTATCGGCCGGCCTCGGTGATCAGTCCCGCCCGAAGACCCTCCGCCACGAAGTCGATCAAAGCCGATCCGCACATGCCGACCGGCGGGCTGTTGCCGATCACGCCGCACCGGCACTCGCCGCTGCTCCGGTCGATCGTGATGGTTTCGATCGCCCCCGTGCTCGCCCGCATGCCGCAGGAAATCCGAAGGCCCTCGAAGGCCGGACCGGCCGCGCAGGCCGTGACGAACATCCTGCCGTCGGCGATCAGGGCGATCTCGCCGTTGGTGCCCACGTCGATGACCATCTGGGGCGCCGCGGCCTCGTGGAGTTGCGTGACGTAGATGTCGCTGACGATATCCCCGCCGACGTACGCGCTGATGGACGGCACGACGTCGACCAGGGCGGCAGGATCGATGGTCAGACCCACGTCGCGGGCCCGGAACGCTCCCGGATCGTTGGCCCCGGGCGGAAACGGCATCCGGCCCAGGCCGGTCGGGTCGATGCCCAGAAACAGGTGCCACATCACCGTGTTGCCCGATATCACCGCCCGATGGACGTCCTGGGTGCCAATGCCCTGCTTGCGGCACAGAAGCTGAATCATCGGGTTGATCGTCTCCTCCACGATCAGCCGGTTCAGTTCCTCAAGACCGTGATCGGCGCCGGCCGATGCGATCCGCGCCGCGACGTCGTCCGCCTGGCGAATCTGCTGATTATAGCAGGTCGAGGTATCCACGATCTTGGCGGCTTCGATATCGACAAGGGCGGCGGCCACCGTGGTGGTCCCGATGTCGATGGCCAAACCGTACGATCGCGGCGTCTGCCCGCCGTTGCTGATCGCCACCAGTTCCCACCCCTGATGGTGCCGCCAGCCGATCCGAACCGTCAAGTCATAGATCTCAGCCCGCGTCAGCCTCGGAAGCTCCCGCAGCGCGGTCAGGCTCGCCCCGGCAAGCTGGACGCCCAAATCGTTCCGCATCAACCGGGCCAGCCGTTCGTAATCGCCCAGCGGTTCCCGCAGAACCGGCTTGGGCAGTTGCACCTTCATCGTTCGCACCGTCGGCTCGTGGCGGTGGCGGCCGTTGAGAACGAAGTCGGCCACCACCTTCTCGCCCGTTTCGACCAGCGATCGGCGCGGCACGAAAATCTGGAAGGGGCCCTCCACGATGGTCGTCCGGCAGCCATGCACCCGCCGCCGCTCGCCGGCCGTCACCGCGAAGGTGCTCCCGTCCTGGCGGTAGGTTCCCGCCAGCAGTTCGACCACGCAGCCGCCGCAATTGCCGCGTCCGGCGCAACTGGTGTTAAGCACCAGTCCCGCCTGACGGGCCGCCTCGGTAATCACAGAGGCCTCGGCAAGGCTCAGCTTCGACTTCCCGGCGGTGTGTTCAAACTGGCCCTCAATGGTCATCTGTCTGCTCCTGTCTGACGATCCCGTGCCATTCGCGCGCTCACACGCGCCATGCTTCCTTATAATCCCGGCACAACAGCCGCAAGGAGTTAATTCTAACCGACGCAGCCAAAAACGTCATTGCTCCGACCTTGCATGGACCGCCAAAAGGGTATCGGAGTATTAGTGGTAATGATATAGCCTTAGGTTGCAGTTTGCCGTTGACGATCTGATCGTCAGATGTTAAACTGATCGCAACTGATCCATCTGATGTCCAGGAATGCATCGCTATGAACACAATGCTACGGGAAACAGGGTCTTCGCAGCGGGTGGAAGCGTACCTGCGACGGGCGGCGGCCCAGGCGGGTGACGGCCAGCGGCTGCCGTCGGTCCGCGAGGTGATGGCGGTCTGCTCGGCGACCAAGACGGAGGTGGACCGGGTCCTGACGCGACTGGCGAACGAGGGGCTGATCGAGTGCCGGCCGCGGTCGGGCTTCTATCGGCTCAATGGCACGGCGGTTCAGCCGCGTTTGCTGAACGTTTTATACTTTGACCTGGCCGAAGGTTTCAAGCCGGGCAACTTCAGCAACGAGTTCACCGGCTATCTGGCGGGCAGGCTCGCCCAGGGGGCCGCCGCCCTGAGGGTCCGGGTGATGGAACTCGAAGCGAATCCCGAGGCGGTGGTGGAGGAAATCCTTCGGCAGGGGTCGCAGCCGGTTCTGACCTACGGAATCACGATGCACGATCTGCGGATCATCGAGCCCCTGGTCCGAAACGGCGCGACGTGCCTGCACGTGTTTCCCAACATCGTGGAACTGATCGCGCCGTGCCTGGCCGTGGATGAGGAACGCGTGGTGCGGGATCAGGTGGAGCACCTGGTCGGCCTGGGGCATCGGCGGATTGCGTATCTGCACGGTATCAGAAACGACTCCTATCATCGCGGGCAGTACCTGCGGCGCGACTGGTTCTATCGCCTGTGCGTTGAGTTCAACCTCGACGTGAGGCCCGAGTGGGTGGCCAACGTCGGCTGGGAAAACGACACCATCCGGGCGGGAGTTCGCCGGATCATCAAGGCCCAGGTCCAGCCGACCGCCCTGATCGTCTACGACAACCATATCAATCCGGTGTACGCGGAACTGAAGGCCTGCGGCCTGACGCCCGGTCGGAACATCAGCGTGGTCGGCACCGACGACATGCCGTGGGCGGCCCACGTCGATCCGCCGCTGAGTACGGTGCGCATTCCCCGCGTTCGGGCGGCCGAGGCGGCCTTGGACATGCTGCGCCGGATCGAAACCGGACAAGGGCGGGACGAAGTGCGGTATCTCGAAACGCATCTGGTGGATCGCGGGTCCACCAGCCGGTGCCAGGAAAGATAGGAGCCATGCACCATGAAAAGGAAACGAGCGGCCTTTACGCTGATCGAACTGCTGGTCGTGGTTGCGATCATCGCGGTGCTGGTGGCGATGCTGCTTCCGGCGCTGCAGCAGGCCCGGCGGACGGCCCGGTCGGCTGAGTGCCTCACCCACCTGCGGACGCTGGCCTCGGCGCTGGTGGGCTTCTACGCCCAGGATCACGCGGGATACCTGCTGCGGCATGACGGCGGCACCTACTGGCTTCGCCTGGGTTTTGCCGGAAGGGCGGGAGCGGAGGCGATGACGCCTCCGAAGGTGTATCCGCCGCTGAATCCCTACGTCGGCTTGCCCGCGAGGGTGGGGATCGACACCGAGGTCGGCGTGGCGGCGTGCCCGGCGGACGCAGCGGGCGGCGAGTTCGACTCGTATCTCTGGAGGGACGGAACGTCGTACCTCTACAATTCGGAACTTCGCGGGAGCAATCCGTACACGTGGGAGTTACGCGGGCTCTGGCCGCTGTGGTTCGACGAAAACGCCAAGCGGATCGACGAGATCGAATCGACTTCGACCACGGTGGCCTTCGCGGACAGCATGCTCTTTTCGCGACAGGTGGGCGCCGCCTATCCGGGTTACGCCCTGCACGACGCCGCGGGATATCAGGTCAACATGGGCATGCTGGACGGGCACGCGCAGGCTATTGACGTATTGCCCGGACAGATCCGCGGGAACGGATGGAAACTCGACTACCGGGATTGACGAAAGGACACGGCATGAGGTTGTCGGCGGCGTTGGCGGTTCTACTGGGTGTGGCGGCGAGTTTGGGTTCGGCCCTGGCCGAAAGTCAGCAGCTTCCGGCGGGACGGCTGATCCTGACCAGCGAAACGCCGGAGCGGTTTCTCAGCGGCGGCGACGCGGCCTTCATGCCCGCCGACGAGTCCGGCTACATGAAGACCGGCGACTTCGAGCGGCGGGTCGTCGCGGTGGAGGGCATGCCGTTCTCCAAGGCCTTTCGCGTCCGGACCCAGGACTACCGCGGCGAGGTCTACGCGGTGGAAGTGATGTCGTGGCCGACGGAGCCGATCCAGGCGGACGACGTGCTGTACCTGACGTTCCATCTTCGCGCGCTCAAGAGCGGCCACGAGTCGGGCGGCGCGCGGGCGACCGTGCGGTTTCAGCAGTGGGGCTCGCCGTGGCAGGGGTGGCTGCACACCGACGGCGTCACCGCCACGGTGGGACAGGGATGGAAGAAGTTCCAGTACCCCTTCGTCTGTCCGGTCGATCGTCCGCTCAAGACGTGCATGCTGACGTTCCAGTTGGGTTACGCCGATCAGGAGATCGAGATCGGCGGCGTGGAACTGGTCAACTACGGCAAGCAGGTCAAGCCGGAAGACCTGCCGGCCACCAGCGTCTCCTATCCCGGCCGCGAGCCCGACGCGGCGTGGCGCAAGCCGGCGGCCGAACGGATCGAAAAGATCCGTAAGGGCGACCTGACCGTCGAGGTGACCGACGCCGGCGGCCGGCCCGTGGCCGATGCCGCGGTGAAAGTGACGATGACGAAGCACGCCTTCCTGTTCGGGACCGAAGTGAACCCGCCGGCCCTTCTGGGCGTCACCGCCGAGGGCCGAACCTGGACGCCCGAACAGTCGGCCCTGTACCAGGCGATGGTCAGGAAGTACTTCAACTCGGTCATCGTGGCCCACTTCATCGAATGGCGGCAGTGGGAGCGGCCGAACGTGCGGCACGAGAAGGAGGCCGGGATCAAGGCCATCGAATGGGCGAACGAGAACGGCTTGAACGTCGTCGGGCAGGCCTTCATATGGCCCAAACGCCATTCCATGCCGGACGACCTGAAGTGGTTGGACCAACCCGGCGAGGCTATCCAAAAGCGGATCATGGACCATATCGCCGACAAGGGCGCCGCCCTGCGCGGCAGGATGTACGCCTGGATGGTGATGAACGAGCCGCAGTGCACGTACGCCTATCAGTTGTTCGAGCGGCTGGGCGGCAAGGACTTGCCGCTGGAGCCGGAACCCGAATGGTATGACGACTGGGTCCATACCGTCGGCGGGTTGGACAAGGTGGCCGAGTGGTTCAAAGCGGCTCGAAAAATCGATCCGCAAGCCAAGCTGATCCTCAACGACTCGGGCGTGATCACCCACGGCGGGTCGCGGCTCAAGCTGTCGTTGGACTACTATCACCGCCTGGCCGAGTACGATACGCCGATCGACGTGATCACCGAGGAAGGCCACTTCCTGTCGGACCTGACCGATCCGGCCAAGGTCATCGACATCCTCGACCGTATCTACGCGGACCAGGGCAGGGAATTCTGGAACACCGAGTTCGACGTCAACACGCCTGACCTCCACCTCCAGGCCGACTACTTCCGCGATTTCATGACCGCGACGTTCAGCCATCCGTCGGTCGGGGCCTTCATGCTGTGGGGATTCTGGGAGCCCAACCACTGGCAGCCGCAGGCCGCCATGGTCCGGGCCGACGGCAGCCTCAAACCGGCGGGTAAGGTCTGGGAGGACCTGGTCCTGAACCAGTGGTGGACCCGCCAGGAGGGAATGACCGACGGGGCCGGACGGTACGGCGTCCGCGGGTTCCTGGGCGACTACGAGATCACCGTCACCGCGGACGGCCGAAGCGTCTCGCAAACGGTCTCGCTCCCGCGAGAAGGGCTGACCGTGCCGGTGACGATAGGTGATGGAACGGCAAACGCGGGAGATGAAAAATGATACCGAATGAGGCAGGCAATCATGGGCGTCGGGTCTTCACGCTCATCGAACTGCTGGTCGTCGTCGCGATCATCGCCGTCCTGGTCGCCATCCTCCTGCCCGCCCTGCAGAACGCACGCGAAGCGGCGCGACGCGTCGCCTGTGGCAGCAATCTCCGTCAAATCATGACCGGCTTCGTGATGTACGCCGGCGAAAGCCTCGATTGTTTTCCATGGGGCGACGCCATGTACTACCACGGCTCAGCCGGCCAGACCGACGGGACGGGCAACTTCAGTGATTACCTGGGTACGCAGAACTGGGGCTATGAAGGTGAACAGGGCAAGCACTACGGGCTGATGGTGCTCCTGAAACCCAAGCGGACCTACAGCAGTTGGCCCAACGATCCGGTGATGTTCACCACCAAGTTCGATCCCAACGCCCTGTACTGCCCGTCCGACATGCGGCGGTTTCCCGACAACTTCCCGACGAAGACCTGGGAACTCAAGAATGGCAGCTACGCCTACCGTGGCCTGACGCCTCGTTCAACTGTGCCCAATGACCGGTTTGGCGCCTGGTGGAACTTCAACGGCCCAAGCCGCACCTCCGATCCGGCCCGTCCGATGGTGGTGGATCGATTTACGCCCGATATTCATTTGAGATACTACAACATAGCCGCCACGGATGGCAGTGTGCGCCTGATTCACGACTCGGTCGGGCTGGTCCCCAAAGCCGGCTGGGCTCTGCCCGTATGGAGCTTCTTCGATGCCGCCAGCGGTCTGGCCTGGGATTAGCGTTCACGCCTGCCGGCCATCCCGGCCGTGGAGCCCGGTGCTTCACGATCCGCAATTCTGGGAGATGATCGATGCGTGTCACGCTCTTGGCTGGACTGACGCTTCTGGCGATCGCCACGCCGCTTCAGGCGGCGGACAACGATTCGACGGTGCCCTGCGAATGGTCGCGGTTGAACGTCAACGGCGGCGGCTACGTCCGCGTGCTGACCCTGGACAAGGCCGATCCGGATACCGTCTACTGCGGCTGCGACGTCGCCGGCGTCCATCGCAGCGACGACGCCGGCAAGACCTGGACGATGTGCAACGCCGGGCTTCGCAACGACGCCGATTACTCGGTGGCGGGCATCCTGGCCGACGACCGGAATCCCGGCCGCGTCTATATGGGGTCGGGAAGCGGCTCGTGGGTTCACAATGCCTGGCAGAAACGCCCGTTCGGCGGCGGCGTCTGGCGGTCGGACGACAAGGGCGAACACTGGCGGCTCCTCACCCGCGACGTCACCTTCAGCGGCGAAGGCACGGGCAAGCACAGCGGGAATGTCCTGGAGTTCGATCCGACAAACCACGACGTGATCTACGCCGCCGGGTTCGTCGAGGGGCTCTGGGTCACCCGCGACGCCGGCGCGAACTGGAGTCGCCTCGGTTTCGAGGGCAAGTGTCTGACCGGCGTGTGGGTCGATCCCGACGACAGCCAGCGTCTCCTGGTCGGCGCTCGGCCCGACGTGCTCGGCAAAAACCAGGAACCGGGGGGGCTCTTCGAGTCGCTCGACGACGGCAAAACGTGGGCCGGAATCCTCGACGTGCCCAACGCTCACGACCTGGCGAGGCATCCGGTCCAGCACGACTGGCTTGTCGTTTCCACCGGGGGCCTCGACACCTACCTTTCGCAGGATCGCGGCAAGACGTGGCGAAAGCTGAAGCTTCATGAGCAGTGCAGCCGCGTCTATCGCGCCCGCTGGCAGCCGGGCCAACCCCAGCGGCTCTGGACGGTCGGCGGAGACAACGGGATCTTCTACTCCGACGACCTGGGCGAGACGTGGGTCTGGCCGACGCAGGATCCCAAGAAGACATTTCGGTATCCTCCGGTTGAGGTCGCCTACATGGCCGATCGTCCCCATCAGGCGTGGACGGTGAGCAACGCCCTGGCTGATCTGCTGATCGATCCGGTGCGCCCCGAGCGGATGTACAACTGCTGCTTCTACACCGTCAGTGCCTCCACGGACGGCGGAATGACGTGGGAGATGCAGCCGCAGGGCCTGAGCCTGCTCTGCGTGTACGACGTTGTCCCCGATCCGGTCGATCCGAACGTCGTGTACGTTCTGAACCTCGACCACGGGCTGCTCAAGTCGACCGACGGCGGCAAGCACTTCCGCTGGCCCATCGCCGAAGGCGAATTCTCCGTCAACGAGACGGCCCAGCTCTGGATCAGCCCCAAAGACAACAAGCACCTGGCCCTCACCGTCACCTACGACTGGAAAAACCCCCACTGGACTCGAGTCGGCGTCAGCCGCGATGGCGGGGTGACCTGGAAATCCCTGGGCAAAGGCTTGCCCCTGGACAGCGCCGCCAACGCATGGCTGACCGGCCTGGTGGCCCTGGACGATGAGGGGCGGGAGTTGATGGTGGCGTACGACGGCAACCCGGAGGAGCGTGGCATTTACTCCAGCAGGGACGGCGGCGAAACTTGGACGCTCGACCGCGAAGGCCTGCCCCAAACTGACGGCCTGCTCTTTGGCAGCGGGGTCACCGCGCTGCCCCATCTGGTCACCGTCGGCGACTGCATCTACGCGGGCACCAGCGGCGACGGCGTCTATCGGCGGCTCAAGGCGGAGAAAACCTGGACGCGGATCGGCGAGGACGTCCTGCCCGCGACGTTCAAGACCCTCGCGATCTGTCCGCAACGGCCGGATTCAGTGTGGGTGGGTACGCAAGCCGGGTTGTTCGTCAGCGATGACCGCGGCGAGAGCTTTCAGCGGGTCGGCCTTGAGAAGATGCAGCGGTGCTTCGGCGTCGCCATCGATCCGTTCAATCCCGACCGATGGTTCGTCGCCGTGCCCGACCCGTGGTGGACGACGCCCGAAACCAATGAACCCGGTATCTACGTCACCACCGACAACGGCAAGACCTTCGCCCGCCTCACCGACATGCCCTGCGTCGGCAAGGCCTGGCGCGTCGTCTGCGACCCGCACCGCGAAGGGGTGATTTACATTGCGTGCATGGGAATTGGAAGCTGGCGAGGAGAGGTCAGGCCACGATGAAGATCGTTCTCGCCGAAAAAGTCTACGACGCCGGACGCTACCACGCCTGGACCGACCTGGCGGTCTTCAAGGGCAAGTACTACCTCGCCTTTCGCACCGGCGCCATGCACACCTCCGGCGACGGCGTGGCGGAAATCCTCCAGTCGCCCGACGGCCTGCGCTGGACGCACTGCGCCAAAGGGGTATTCAAGTACGGCGACGAGTGCAGCCCGCTGCTGGCCGCGACGCCCGACCGGCTTTACATGTTCCTGCACTGCACCTGGTTCGATCCGGAAACCTGCGCGCACAAAACCCAGCCGCTGATGTTCCACACCGACAACGGCGACTGGTGGAGCGGACCTTTTCCGTACCTGCCCAAAGGCTACCAGATCTGGCGGCCCAAGTACCACAGCGGCTGTTTCTACGCCACCGGCTATCGCCAGACCGGAGAAACGGAAGGCGGATCAAGATCGGACCTGTTCTCGTCCTGCGATGGTCGCAAGTGGGAGTTGATCCATTCGATCGGTGAAGTCCACCCTCGGACGAACGAGACGGAACTGGCCTTCGCCCCGGACGGCGAAATGGTCGCCCTGATCCGCTGCGAAGCCGGCCGCCCCGAACAGGGCAAGGACAACCCAGCCTGCAGCTATCTGGGCCGCGCCAAATCGCCGTACCGCCAGTGGCGATACACGCAAGGCCCCTTCGTCGGCGGACCGCTTCTGGTCTGGTGGAAGGGACAGCTTCTCGCCATCGGGCGAACCTACCTGAATCCCGATCAGCGGATCGCCCCGTGGGATACCACCGACCGGACGATGGTCTGTCGCGTCGTCGGCGACCGACTCGAACGCCGGCTTATCCTGCCCGGCGGAGGCGACAGCTCCTACGCCGGAGCCGTCGAACTGCCCAACGGCAACCTCCTGGTCAGCTACTACTCCTCCCAGGAATTCGCCGCCGACCCCAAAACCCGCCTGCGGCGAAGCGCCATCTACCTCGCGGAGATCGAACCGTGATGACGCCCGCCGCATGATCGTGAAATGCGAACCGCTTGCCGCGGTTTTCCGAAGACCTGTTTATGGAGAATACGATGAAACCACAGCTTGCCGTTCTGTTGACGGCCTCAATCGTCTTGGCGGGCATCGCGCACGCCGCCATCCCCGTTCCGTTCGATGAGCAGCGGAACGTGTACCGCCTTGAGCTTCGGGCGAATGGACTGGTCGCGCCGGACGTCGAAACCGTCGGCACGTTCCAACGCCACAACAACGACAAGTGGATCGTCGGCGAAAGAGGCAAAGGTTCGGGAACATGGTCGTTTCAGTTGCCCAACGAACAGGCCTTCGGCGACGTGACGGTCATCGTCAGCGTCTACAACCGCGGCGAACACAATTGGGCGGGGCAGCACGCCACGTTCTTGGGGACGGCCGCAGACAGGATCGACCAGGAGGTCGGACACTGCTGGTGGAACGAGGTGCCCGAGAAGGGGGGCGCCAGGGAGTATCGCCAGACGTTCGCCAACCTCGGGGCCAGGACCGTCTTCGTCAAACACACCATCGAAAACAACTGGTTCGATACCGCCCAGCAGCTTCTGAGCCTGCGGATCGTGGCTACGGCCGCGCCGGAGTTTCACAAGGACCGAGCGCCGTGCCAATGGTCGCGGCTGGCCGTCGACGGCGGCGGTTTCGTGGGCTTCCTGACCATGGACCGCTCCGACCCCAACACCCTCTACTGCGCGTCCGACAAGGGCGGCGTCCATCGCAGCGACGACGCCGGCGAGACCTGGACGATCTGCGCCCGCGGCTGGGACCGCGAAACCTACTACAGTTGCAGCGGCATTCTCGTGGACGACCGGAACCCCGGCCGGGTCTACGCCGCCACCGGACAGGGCTGGGCCCACGAGTTCCTCATTCCCGGCGCCCTGTGGCGATCCGACGACAAGGGCAACCACTGGCGCATGCTGACCAAAGACTTCTACTTCTCCGGCGAAGGCAACGGCAAGATGACCGGCAACGTCCTCGAGTTCGACCCAGCCGACCACAACGTCATCTACGCCGCCAGCTTCGACCGCGGCCTGTGGATCTCCCGCGACGCGGGACAGTCCTGGACGCCGCTCGCCTTTCCCGGCAGGTTTCTCACCGGCGTGCGGGTCGATCCGGACGACCATCAGCGGCTCCTGGTGTCGATGCGCAAGGACGTGTTCGGCAAAAGCGATGAGCCGGGCGGGCTCTTCGAGTCCCTCGACGGCGGCAAGACCTGGAAGAAAAACCTCGACATTCCCCAGGTGACCGACGTCCACCGTCACCCCGCCAACCACGATTGGCTGGCCGCCGCGACCGGCGATGGGGTCTACATCTCAAAGGACCGGGGTCAGACGTGGCAGGAACTGACGCTTCACGAAAAATGCAAAGCCGTGCGGAAGGCCCGCTGGCACGTCGGCCATCAAACGCGCCTCTGGACGGTGGGAGGCGCGCGAGGACTGTTCTACACCGACGACTTCGGAAAGACATGGACCTGGCCGACCGAAAGCATCGAAGCCGCCTTCGACTATCCCGACGACTGGGCCTTCTCGGCGAGGAAGGCCGAATGGACGGCCATGATGGGCGCCGCCGACATGCTCATCGACCCCGGATGCCCCGACCGAATGTACGTCAGCGACGACTACACGCCCATCCTCAGCACCGACGGCGGCAAAACCTGGTCACAGAGGCCCAAGGGCATCAACACCGCCTGCGTCTATCAGGTCATACCCGATCCGGTGGACCCGAACACCATCTACGTCAACAACGCCGACTTCGGCCTCATCAAGAGCACCGACGGCGGCAAAAACTTCTTCTGGCCCATCGCCGAAGGCGAGTTCGCGGTCAACGAGACGACGCAGCTGTGGATCAACCCAAACGACAACCAGCACCTGATCCTGACCGTCACCTACGACTGGAAAAACCCGTACTGGACACGGGTCGGCGTCAGCCGCGACGGCGGCGTGACCTGGGCCTCGCTCGGTGAGGGCCTCCCGCTGGACAAGGGCGGCTGGCTCACCGGCCTGGCCGTCCTCGACGATACCGGAAGGGAAATCATGGTGGCCTACGGCGGAGTGGGCGACACCCCAGCCGCCGTCTTCTACAGCGGCGATGGTGGTGAGACCTGGGCCTCCAAAAGCGAAGGCCTGCCGACCCAACCGGGCCTCTTCGGCAGCGGATGGACGGCGCTGCCCAGCCTGGCCTGCGCCGGCGATAAGGTATATGCCGTAACTACCCGTGGATTATTCGGTTGTGATAAGAATGAGAAGGTCTGGCGCCGCCTCGGCGAAGGCGCGGTGCCCGAAGGGGGGCTGCTCACCGTGGCGGTCTGCGCGGCCCGGCCCGACTGGGTATGGGTCGGCGGCTCCAGCGCCCTGTACGTCAGCAGCGACAAGGGTGAGACCTTCATCCGCAGCGGCCCGGCGCAACTGCAGCGGCCGCAGGGCGTTGCCATCAACCCGAAGAATCCAAGCCGCTGGGTCGTCGCCTGCAATCAGCCGTGGTGGGGTTCATTGGCCAATGTCCCAGGTGTCTACCTGACCGAGGACGACGGCAAGAGCTGGACCATGCTGGAAACCCCGCCATGCGGCGACGGCATGATCTGGCGGACCAGTTGGGATACGCTCCGCGACGACGTATTCTATATCGGAGCCAATGGGTCCGGCGCCTGGCGCGGCCAACTGCCCGCGCCGAAACCCGATGCACCGCCTTCCTCCGCTGCGGTTGGATCAGCCGATTAGGCGGGTAAATTGATATGATGATATGGTTGTCATACAAATTCTGGGGCACCGGTCGGCGCGTTCGCCAAACCACTCGCCGATGGCCAATGGACATGAGTCACAGTGTATAAGTATGCGTAAAACACAGCGGGTATTCATGTGGTTGTACTCACCGCGAACATGTCGAATTCTCCGAAAATATGGTCTGCGCTGTTGAAGTTTGGGCGGTCGGCGGTTAATATCTTAGGTCTGTCGCCTTGTCGGCCTTCCGGCGGCGGCAGAGGACGCACAACATGATCCGGGG
>Ga0123332_1000636_pt1 | contig 35310 bp, 34 predicted proteins | sample BioC12SIPDNA_4_FD_89958 | JGI IMG/M metagenome (GOLD analysis project Ga0123332, IMG submission 89958) | Anaerobic biogas reactor microbial communites from Washington, USA - Biogas_R2_A C12 SIP DNA | ecosystem: Engineered > Bioreactor > Anaerobic > Unclassified | place: Washington, USA... | reverse complement strand
CTGATCGGTATGCCGATTGTGTTGAGGCGGCAGCGGTGCGATATGGTGACGGCGCTCTCCTGGTGAGAGCAGCCACGGGCTGTGGCGCAGTTTGGTAGCGCACTTGACTGGGGGTCAAGGGGTTTACCCCGCTCTGGTCGGCCCGAACAACTGAAAATCCATGCCACGGGCTGTGGCGCAGCTTGGTAGCGCACCTGACTGGGGGTCAGGGGGTCGCAGGTTCAAATCCTGTCAGCCCGACGTAAAAGCCCAGGTGAGAGCAGGTTTCTCACCTGGGCTTCATCATGTCCAGGGATCGGTTTCCGTGGTCCCCCTCTGGTCCCCCTGGAGTGGTGCCGGACGGTCGCCTGTGGACAGCCGGACCGCCTCGGCCCGCTCCCCTGTGGATAAGGGGACCAAAAGGGGACCAGAACGCCTGCGCGGCCACTCGCACCGGCGCGGGCGCATTACAGGCGCCTGGCTGAGGGGCCGCTGCGCCGAGCTTGCTTGCGCTGTCCGGCGGCGGAAAGGAAGGCGTTGGCCTGCTCGGCTGCCGAGGCGAGGTGCCGGTCGTCGGGGTGGAGGTAGCCGCGGGTGGTTTCCATCGAGGCGTGCCCGAGGATGTCTTGGAGGACGTGTAGCGGGATGCCGGCGTCGGCCATCCAGGTCGCCCCGGTGTGGCGCAGGCCATGCCGGGTGAGGTCGGGTAGTCCGAGCTTCGCGACGATGCTGTCCCAGTCGGTGGCGTCGCGGACGGTCGCGGTGGTGAGGTAGCCGCCCTTCGGGCCGACCAGCAACGAGTCTTCGGACCGCTTGCCTTCGGTGAGGCGTTCCAGCACCGGCCGGAGCGGTTCGAGGATCGGCACCCGGCGCTCTTTGCGGCTCTTGGTCGGCTTGGTCACCAGGCCGCCCTTGCCGGGGAAGACCTGCCTGCGGATCACGACGAGGTTCTTGCCGAAGTCCACGTCTCCGACCTGCAATCCGGACACCTCCGAGGACCGTGCGGCCAGCAGCGCGGCGAGCATCACGAAGTCGCTGTAGGACTGGTGCACCTTTCCGCACGCCTTGGCGAGCCGGTTGAGGGTCTTCATGTCTGGGATCGCGTGCGCCCGCGGGGAGGACTGTTCGGCGGACTGGCCGCGGAAGGCGTTGCGGTTCAGGCTCCGCTTGGCGCGGTTCTTGGCGGGGTTGATCTGGATCAGCCCGTCCCGGACCGCTTCATCGAGCACGCGGACCAGCGGCGCGATGGAGTTCTTGATGGTCGACGCTCCGTGGCGTTGCTCCCATTCATCAATGGTGCGGTCGATGATCCCCGCGGTGATCTGGGTGACGGGCAGGTGCCCGAGCGCAGGCAACACCCGCAGTTTGAGCCCGTACCCGTAGGTCTCGCCTGTGGAAGTCGGGTCCAGGCCCCGCGCCCACCGGTCGCCTATAGAGGTGACGAACTCCAACAGCGTCATCGACACGTCCATGCCCTTGGTCGATGAGTTGCGGAGCTGGTCGAAGAAGGCGTGCGCCGCGGCCTCGTCGGGCACGATCTCCGACCGGATGACACGGCGCTTGGTGGTCGGGTCGGTCCACCGGGCTCGGGCGCGGATGCCGTAGGAACGACGCTCCATGTCCGTGGACAGCTTCACCCCGATCGGCGGCACCGGCTTAGGCGCAGCGGTCGGCTGGGGCTCAGCTCTCCGCGGCATGGTCGTGTTCGAGCTCGGCCAGCCAGCGATCCACCGCATCGAGCCGGTACCGGGCGATCCCGCCGAGGCGCAGGAACGGCGGTCCGGTCCCGGCCGAGCGCCACCGTGACAACGTCGACTCGGAGACCTTCAAGTACGCCGCGACCTCGCGGCTGTGCATCAGGGGTGACACCACGAGTGGTCCGTTGTCGCTCATGACACTTCTCCGGTGTCGGGGTCGAGGTCGCGGTAGAACGCTTCCTCGGCCTCACGGCGGGCGGCGACATCGGCCATGACGAACTCCACGAACTCGGCGTCGCGGTCGATGATCGGGATGTCCTCGATCGGTTCGGCGGGCTCTTCGCCGGGCCAGACGGTCTGCCTGGTCGGCCGGTCGTGGTCGAGCTTCGTGCCGGATGCGGCAACCCATTCGCGGAGCCGCTGGCGAGCGTCGGCGAAGTCGCGGTGCCATCCCAGCGGTGCGCTGCCGTTCTGCTCGGGGTCGTAGGCGCAGAGCCAGTGCAGGTGCAGCGCGGACAGTTCCCACAGCAGCTCGGGGTGGGTGTACCAGGCCGGCGGGATGACGGACGCGGGGAGCCCGTAGGTGTGCCTGAGCCAGTCCACCCAGCGGTTGAGTTCCAGCCACTCGACCTCGGCGTCGTCGGCGTTGAGCAGGTTCCAGTTGATCGGGTGCGGGGGCTCAGCGATCAGCGGGTCGTCGTAGCCCTCATCCGTCTCGTCCAGGTCCGGGTCGGGAACGTTGCTCGCGGTCGCGTCATCGGTGGCGTCGGACATGCTGTGCTCCTGTCTGCTCGCGCGAGCGGTCGTCGCGGCTCGCTGTGGCAGCGAGGTGAGCCGTGAGGCGACTGGCTCGTGCTCAGTCAGTGCGACGCAGCAGTGCTTCGATCTCGGCGCGGTCGGCGGTGAGCTGGGTGGCGTCGGGGCGCTTGGGCCACGGGTGCAGGTCGGTGACGATCGGTGGTGCCGAGCGCAGCAGCACGATCCCGGTCCCGAACGGGAGCCGGCGGATACGGTCAGGCGGGAAGATCGGCACCCGCCTGACGGATCGCTGGTTGGAGCGGGTGCCGTGATCGCCGAGGGTCACGGAGTCGGTGTACTCGTCGCGTTCCCCGACGAGCGCGGACAGGTCTTGCAGGTCACGGCTGTTGGATGCGCCGCCGAGGATCACCTTGACGATCGAGGCGTCCCAGATCGCGCCGGCCTGGTGCTCGTTCCACTTGTCCCTGGCTTGGGCGAGGCTTTGTAGGACGGGCATGGTCGTGATGCCCGACCCGCCCCCTTCCGCCATCAGCGTTGGAAGCGACGGCAGCGGGCTGAGGTTGGCTATCTCGTCCAGCGCCAGCAGCAGGGGCGGCTCGAGTCGGGCGCCGGGTGAGCGGGCGGCGAGGCGTCGTGCGGTCTCGATGAGGTCTTCCACGAGGGCGGCCACCAGCGCCGCGGATGCGCCGGCCCCGGACCCGGTAGCCAGCAGGAACAGGGTGCCTTTGTTCTGGATGAACTGCTCGGGGTCGAAGCCCTCGCCGGGGCCGGGTGAGACGGCATCAAGCACCCGCGGGTCGGCCAGCGAGCCGAGCGCCAGGGAGACGCCCTGCCAGATGGAGTCGCGGGTGCGCGGGTCGGAGTCGATCATCGCCTCTAACGATTCCGCCCACCCGGTCGCCGCCAGCGGGGAACTGGTCAGGATCGCCACGGCATCGGCCGCTGCGGTCGGGTCGAGCGTCCAACGGAACAGCTCGGCAGGCGGCCGGTTGTCGATCGCTGCTGCGTGCAGCAGCGATTGCAAAGCGGCCCGGGTCTTGCCCTCCCAGAACCCGCCACCATCGACTCCGCCGGCGGACAGTCCGGTGCCGGCGGCGAGCCCGGTGGCGCGGATCATCGCCGTTTGCGGCGACTCGCACCCACGGATCGGTGACCACCGCATCCCCGCAGGCAGACCCTCCGCCAAGTGTTGGGGGTCGAAGATCGCGACCGGCCCGATCCGACGCCGGGCGCGCATCGTCGCGGTCAGGTTGTCCGGGCGGGTGCTCGTGGCCACGACCGCGCCGGGAGCGTCGAGGATCGCGGGGATCACCAGGTGCAGGCCTTTGCCGCTTCGGGGCGGGCCGATGACCATGATCGAGTCCTCCACACTCGCCCACACGCCTGCGCCCTTGGAGACACCCAGCCGGTAGCCCACGTCCTGCGGACGGGGGTTGCTCAGTCCGGGCCGGAGGTTTCCTGCTCGGCGCAGCAGCGCCTTTTCAGACGCGGCAGTGTTGACCTCCGAGCGAGTAGCGACACCGGCCATCCGACGCGGGTCCTGCTCGATCCGGTGTGTGTGCCGGCGCAGCCGCGACCAGGCCCAGACCCCGCCGGTGACGAGGCTGGCGAGCAGCAGGCTCGCGACGATCCAGTAGACGACCGGGCTCAGGCCGGGCGCACCGAGGGCTGCCGCGGGGTCTCCGGGATCGAACAGCACCCCGATCCCCGAGGCAGGCCCGCCGGTCGGCTGGCTCGTGCCCGTGAGCCATGCCGCGACCGATCCGGCGCCACGGAGCATAAGAGCAATGCCGAACAGCACGACCAGCCCGATCATGGCCGCGTTGGTCAGCTCGTCTCCAAAGGAGCCGGTCTGCCGCCCCTGACCGTTCACGGCGCCACTCGCTGGACGACGACCGTGCCGGAGACGCGCCCCAGCAGCACCACCTCAACGACTCCGCCCGAGGCGTCCGCGCTGAGCTGTGCGGGGTCGATGAGGGCGCGAGCCGCGCCGGTCCCGGCGGCCTCGGTGTGCCCGGTGATGATGGCGACGGCCACATCCTCACCCGGCACGAAGCCGTCGCCCTCGACAGCGAGGAACGCGGGCCCCGATACCGGCTTCTCGGCCTCGGGCGTCGACTGGGTTGTCCGGCGGCGGCGGGGAGCGATGATGTCGGTGAAGCTCGTGCCGTCCGCCTCGCGGACCTCGACCCGCACCGCTGTCGTCCGGTCGTTGGTGGCGCGGTCGATGATCTGCCCGAACGAGGATCGCCGCCACGGCGGCGCGAACGGCTCCGGGGCCAGCGGCTTGCCGTCGATGGTGACGGCGACTGTGCCGTCCTCGCGCACGTCGAGCACGACGAGCGGAATGGACACCGGGACGGATTCGGGCTCGGGCTTCTTCATAGCGTCGAGGTGAGCCAACGCCGCCATGAGCGGATGCATGGTGCTCCTGAGCGTTCGCGCACACGTATGACCCTGTAGGTCGAACCTCTCACGCGTACGGAGGGATGTCGGACGTCTCTGGCAGGCTCTTCGTATGAGTGACGAAACTTGGGACGGCCGCCGGGCCGTCAGTGCGAACTCGGGTGATACGCGGTTCCGTGTGCGCGGCAACCGGATGGTCGACGCGAACACTGGGGAGACATCATTCCGTGTCCGCGACGACGGCAGAGTGGTGGATGCCAACTCCGGCGAGACACGGTTTCGCGTGCGCGATGATGGCCGTGTGGTCGATGTCAACACGGGTGAGACGGTCTACAGACTCAGAGGTTGAGTCATTTGGCACTGGATCGGCCACCGGTGCTCAGGGTTGCCGCGAAGGCCCCTTGGCCGCGTTTATAGTTCGTGCTTGGGCATCAATGTCCGGGCCAGTGAAGAGTCGGTGGAAAGCCTCGTCGAGCACTCTGGCCCCGTCCAGCACCTCCATAGCGGTTAGGTCCGAGTCCTCATGCGTGCCGACGTTTCCGAGCCATTTGACGGCGAAGAAGAGATCAGCCACCGCTGGACGGTCCGGGTCGGCATCCCGCCACTCTTCGATACGTTCGTGTGCGTTCCGAAACTGCCCAGTTGGTCGCGTCGCAGAGATACCTTCTGAGGTCAAGAACCGTTCCACCGTGGCACGCAGCGCTGTTGCGGCCAGACCAGGATCAGCGAAAAGCACGCGAGACGCGCGTAGCACACCCTCTCGCACTTCGTCGGGTGCCGACTTCGGGATCGGCATCATCAGCATCGGCGGATGCAAATGCGTCACGGTGTAGTACGAGGAATAGGCGATGCCTTGATACTCGAAATCCTCGCGATTCGACCTGCGGGAGTAGTCCACGCGGTAGTCACCCGTGCCGTGCACAGCCTGTCGGCACTCGGGATTCTCGCACTGACCGCGGACGACAAACGTGCCGGAAATCCACTCCGGCTCGAACGCAGGGTGGTCGCGCGCGGAAGCCGAGTCGTGTCCTTCATCCTCGGTGGGCGTCGAGAAGCCGATGTATCCGGTCTGGCACTTGGGGCAAGCAGGCCGCGGCCACGGCTGGCCGTCCTCAATCGGACGAGCGAGCTCGGAAAGTGCGGGGTCGACAGCCATGCCTCCAGCGTAGGCGGGACGCTATGCAGACAGGCGTAGAACAGGAATCGATCCCGCGCGACGGCTCTAGACAACGTTGCCGGTCATGCGCGCTGTGGTGTCGAAGGCGGCCAGCTCAGCAGGGTGGAGCTGGTGCTGAACCACGAAGGAGCGGTCCTTGATGCGCCAGAGTCCCTGCCCGGTGCCGAGTCCGGGCAAGAGGCGCTGTTCGGTGCCGGTGAGGCCGAGCGCGGCCGCAGTGGGACCGAGCTGATCGGTCTCCTGCCGGTACACGATCCGGGTCTCGGCGTTCGCCAGGAGACTGTTCGCCAGTGCCCGGTTTGCTGAGCCCAGGTCGCCGACGTTCTCCAAATCGGTGAGCTTGTGGAACACCAGAAGATTCGCCAGCCCGTAGTGCCTGGCGAGCCGCCAGTGCGCGTCCATCCGGCGCAGCAGCGCCGGGTGGGACATGAGCCTCCACGCTTCGTCGTAGATCACCCAGCGGCGGCCGCCGTTGGGGTCGAGCAGCGCGGCTTCCATCCACGCCGATGAGCAGGTCATCAGAACCGAAATCAGGGTGCTGTTCTCGGTGACCCGCGACAGGTCGAGGCTCACCATCGGGAGAGACGGATCGAACTTCACCGTCGATGGGCCATCGAACAGTCCGCTGAGGTCACCAAGGACGAGGCGGCGCAGAGCGTGCCCGACGAGGCGGCCGTCTTCGGTGAGCCGTCCGTCCGGGTCGTCAGCCGGGTCGGGACGCAGCAGCCGGTCGACCACCATCGGGAGGATCGGCACCTCGGCATCGCGCACCGCTCCCGCGAGTGCGGTGTCGATCGCGGTATGTTCGAGAGGCGCCAGCGGTCGATCCAGCACGGTCTCGGTGAGCGCGCCGAGCAGATCACGGCGCCGCGCGGCGAGGGTCGTAGCCCACTCCTGATCCGAGAGGCCGCCGGGCCGGTAGCCCTCATCCAAGGGGTTGAGACGGTTGCCCATCCCGTGCCCGAGGATGATCGCCTTCCCGCCCACGGCCTCCGCGACGCCGCTGTGCTCACCTTTCGGATCGCCGGGCACATAGACGCGGTACCCGAAGGGCAAGGACCGGGTATAGAGGCTCTTGGCGAGCGAGGACTTCCCGGAGCCCACGATGCCCGCCAGGATCAGGTTCGGAGCGGTGATGATGCCCCGCTGGTAGAGCACCCACGGGTCGTAGACGAACGATGAGCCTGAGTAGAGGTCTTGGCCGATGAACATGCCGGCTGACCCCAGCCCGGCCTCGGCGAGAAACGGGTACTGCCCGGCGAGCACGGCGCTGGTGTCCTGATGCCGGGGCAGCCGGAACCGGCCGGGCGAGCGGAGCGTTGCCGGACCGGGCTCACCTGCCGATGGCAGGTAGACGGTGGCGCGACGCTCGGCGCGCTCGGCCTCAGCCTTCGCACGCGACGTTTCCTTCTCCACTTGGCGTTGCTCGGCTATCAGGCGTGCGGCGGCCTCCTTCCGGGCCTTGCGTAGCCGGCGTCGCTCCGAGGCGGGAGCGACGAGGACGGCGGTGTGCAGCTTCTCGTCCCGGCTCACAGCGAGAGCCCTCGGGACTGCTTGACCGAGGCGACGCCGGGATGCTCGAACCAGCCGCCCTCACGCACGGCGCCGCGCCGTGCGGTCGTCTCGCGCGCGGGAGCCGAGCGCCGCGCCGAGACGTGCGCCTGGTCGGGCGGGTCGAGGGCGTCTTCAGCCGGGATCAGGTGCCGCCGGTAGAGGGCGACGTGCCCGGCCTGCGGGTTGTAGGTCATCGCGTAGTCGCCGGTCTCGGCCTGTCGATCACCCGTGTAGACGGGTGCGGAGTCGTGGACATCGCCGCCCTCCATCGCCGCGTCGGTGGTCTCGACGCCGTAGTCCCACTGAGACAGATGCTCGATGCCCGCCTCGGCGCCTTTGGCGTCGATGAGGTCGAGTACCTTGTGGGCTTCCTCGCCTTGGAGGAACACGATGCCGACCCATCGCTCCACGAGGCGATCCTGCGGGTTCCACACGATGCGGCCCGAGTGCGTCATCGCGGCATTGAGGCGGTCGTGGGCTTGGTCGATGAGCGTGCCGGCCTGGTGCAGTTCGTCGGCCGCGGCCACCGCCTCGACCGAGCCGCCGCCGTACTCGCGCGACTCATCGGTGACCTGGTGCTGATGGTTCAGGTGGACGGTGGCGAGCTGGTCGAGCACCTGCCTGAGCGAGCGGACGCCGCCGAGCAGGTCACCGATCACTGCGTAGGTCTCGGACGGGTCCTCGAAGGTGCGGCTGGCGTGCGCGAGCCCGCGCAACGCCTCATAGGCTTCGCCGGCATCGGCAGCAGGGTTCGTGAACGTCGGCATGACGGCCTCCATGACTTTGGTACCTGGCAGGTGCGCGCCGCCGGTCCGATGTCAGTTCCCCTCCGTAGGCTGGTATCTATGCCCTATGTCGCCACCGTGTTGCGCGTGATGATCGCCTCGCCCTCAGACGTGCCTGAGGCTCGCGACGCCGTCGAGAAGGCGGTGCATGGCTGGAACGACGCGAACGCGAGGAACAAGAGCGTGATCCTGCAGCCGTGGAGGTGGGAGACTTCGGCAGTCCCCGTCATGGGCGCTCATCCGCAGAAGCTCATCAACGCGCAAGGGGTCGATGATTCTGACATCGTGTTCGCGCTGTTCGGTGGACGACTCGGTTCACCAACGCCTGATGCCATTTCGGGAACGGCCGAGGAAGTGGACCGGGCGCTGGAGCTGGGCAAGCCGGTCCATCTGTACTTCTCGACCGCCCCGCTGCCGAACGACATCGATACCGCGCAGCTCGACGCCCTCCGTGCCTTCAAGAAGGACATGCAAGATCGCGGACTGCTCGGCGAGTTCAGCAACCCCGAGCAGCTTAATCACGAGGTCTGGAAGGCGATCGAGCACGACATCGTCACCCTGAAAATCGACTCGACCCCTGCCGCACCGTCGCAGCCCGGCGGAGTGGACTTCCTGGTGCAGCCGCATCAAGAGCGCGAGGTCTCGGGAGTGAATTCGAAGGGTGCTCCGCGCTACACGACAAAGCACTGGCTCGACATCACCAACACCGGCGACCGCGATGCGGAAGGCGTCGTGTTCGAGAGCGTCGGCGAAGACAGCGCCATGTTCGTCGCAGGGCCGGACGGAGCGACAACCATTCACCGAGGCCAGACCCGACGCCTACCCGTGATGTTCACCTTCGGAGGCTCTGGCGATCCCGTACTTCGTATCCAATGGGTTGAGGACAATGAGAACAAGCATCGAGACTTCCACGTTGGGTAAGTGCTCGTAGCTACACAATCCGGCACAGCGGCAGCGCCGCCGCCGTGAACGCCGCGGCCTGCTGACCGACGAGCCTTCGGGTCTCGCAGGACGCCTGAATCGCGGACTGCTCGATCGCCGCGGTTGCCGCTTCCAGTTCGTCGAGCGTCGGCGCGGAGACGCTGACCAGGCCCGACACTCGGAGCACCCCGTGGCCGGCGGTCAGGTCGGCTTCTTGTTGGAGCACGTCTTGGTACTCGGCAGTCTGCGTGGCGTCCTCGATCTGCCCCATCCGGGCACGTTGGGCAGCATCCGAGATGTGTTCGACCTTCTTCTTACGGATGTCGCGTGCGGCCTGGTCGGAGCGCATCGGGGTGTAGATCAGCGCCACCGAGCGTTGGATGCCGGTGGACAGCAGCACCGGGGCCAGGAACCCCGGATACACCATCGACCTCGGCCACTCCGAAACCCACAGCACGGCGTGCCAGGCAGAGTCGGTGCGCAGATTGCCCCAGGTCTCTGTCACCGCGACCGGGCCGGCCGCGGCGAGCTCCTGCCCGAGCCGTCCGTGCCGTTCGAGCGTCGCCGCGACGGCCGGGTCGTAGGCCGAGCGCAGGATCACCGCGATCTGGCCGGGGCCGAGCCAGCCGGTCGGGGTCAGGTCCGCCGAGCGCAGCGCCGCCGTGAGTGTCGCCATCTCCTGGCGGAGCACTGCGGCGGCGCCGCGGATGCCGCCGCCTGCGGTTCTGATCTGCCGGGCGGCCGTCTTCATGTCCAGGGACAGGCTGATCGTGGTCGCGTGCCGCTCTCCGGCGGGGCCGGCGCGTTCGATCAGTTCGGCGTAGGTCTGGGAGGCCCAGGTGTCGTCGGCGGTGCCGTGCTCGGCCCACCACTCGGCCAGTCCGCTGCCGGAGTCCGGCAGGGTCCGTTCGAGCACTTGCAGGGTCGCGATCCGCCCCGAGCGGCACATCGTCGCGAGCACGCGCCCCCAGGCGGTGACCCGGCGTTCCTGCTCGCCGGGGTCGAGAAGCACGAACGCGGGATGGGTGACTTCGCAGATCACCGTGAGCGTGCCCTGGCGGGGGTCGTGGATCATGCACGCCCCGGTCTCGGGGTCCAGATGCTCCCGGAGCCGGGCCATGTCGCCGGGCAACGCCAGGTTTCCTGCCGGGCGGGGCTTCACGATCCTTCGGCGGTAGAGCAGTTGCCCGCCGGTCGTGCGCCACAGCCACCAGCACGCGACGGGGAGCCATTCGACCATTGGCCGGCCAGCGATCGGCACCCAGGTCAGCACCGCTGAGAGCACCCACACCGGTGCGGTGTAGGCCAGCAGCATCCCGGCCCCGCCGTAGAACGCCGCCAGCACGGTCAGCCCGCCGATGCCGAGGGTGATGAGCTGCGCGACCGAGAGGCCGAGCAGCACGCCCCGGCGGGTGAGCCGGCTGAACTTCATCGGCGTCAGCTCGCTACCGGGCACCTTCTGTTCGGTAGGCATGGTCGCTCACTCCTTCGCGGTCTGCGGCGGGTCGGACTTGGGGGGTGCGGGGGTCCGCGGCTGCGGAGTCGATGGCGGTGGCGGCGTCTTCGATGGCGCGGTGCTGCCGCCGTGGCCCTCGGCGCCGCTCGCGGCGGTCTCGGCTTGACCAGCGACGGCCTGGCCTGCCTTCGGTCCGGCTTCGGCGGCGCCCTTGACGACCTGCGCGCCGACGACGACGGCTGCGGCAGGTCCCGCTGCCGCGCCCGCGCCCGCACTCGTGCCGGCCCCAGCGCCCGCGCTTTCCCCGGCACTCGCTCCTGCCCCTGCTCCGCCAGCACCGCCACCGGCGGCGGGTGCAGGCGTCTTGGGCGGTGGTGTTCCGCCCGATCCGCCGGGCCTGCCCCCGGAACTGCCGCCGCCCTTGGGGTCATCGAGCACCTTCTTGGGCTCGCTGCTCCCCTGGGGCTTGGATGGGATCGGGAGCGGACGGTTGAGCGCGTTCTTCGCCTCCTGCTCGGTTCCCATCTGCTGGTAGAGGTCGAAGCCGATGAACGACACGAAGCGGTAGACCATGTAGGGCGCGAACGCGGCGATGCCCATCAGGACGATGCCGGTGATCGGCTCGGTCACGGCGGCGATGTCCGCCTCGATCGGGGTGGCGATCTGGGTGATCGCCAGCAAGAAGATGACGACCAGCACCAGCTTGGAGACGATCAGCGCGATCACGAACGCCGCCCACTTGCCGATCCAGCCGCGGGTGGCGTCCCAGGACGCGCCGGCGAACGCGATCGGCGCCAGCACGACGCCGACCAGCAGCAGAGCTTTGCGGATCAACAGTGAGAACCAGACGATGAAGACGGCGGCGATCATCAGTCCGGCCAGGAAGATGGTGACGATCGCCCCGACACCAGGCGCGGCGATGTTGATGCCCGCGAGTCCGGCGGCGAGCAGGATGATCTTGTCGCCCATCGTCTCGGTGGTCTCCCCGGATGCCTGGATGATGCCGATGCAGAGCTGGTCTACGATTTCCAGCGCGAGCGCGGTCAGCGTGACCACGACGAACGCGCCGAGCACCGACTTCGCGGCTCCGAGCGCGGCACGAGACAGGGCGGTCGGGTCGCGCTTGATGAGTCCGGTGATGAGTTGCAGGCAGAAGAAGATCAGGACGAGGAAGACCCCGATCCCGAAGATCAGGTTGTAGACCGCCGTGAATCCATCGGCGGTCACGTCGACCAGGGTGGTTGTGTCGAACACGGCCCACATCGCCTCGATCAGCCAGCCGGCCGCGCCGCCCATCGCCTGGGCGAGCCAGTCGAACGGGGCCGCTACGACGGTTGCGGCGGCTTCGCCGGCGACATCGCAGACGGTCGAGATGATTGGCACATCGCAGACGCTCATCGCGAATCTCCTGCTGTGACCGGCCGTGCTACACCGACTGGCCCACGTTCCAGAAGAAGTTGACGAGCGTCACTGCCGCACCGCAGACCACCGCGGCACCGCAGGAGATGAGGACGCCCAGCTTCCCCCTGCCCGCCAGATGCGGGTTCGAGCTGTTGGAGCCGTAGGCCCACACGATCGCGGAGACGATCAGGGCGAGCACGGCCAGGATGAGGCCGATGGTCATCACGGCGCCGACGATGGTGCGGAGCTGTTCGATGCCGGGCAGTCCGGAGCTGTTGGGGTCGATGTCGATCACGGTGGTTACTCCCTCGCTGAGCAGATGGCTTGTGACGGCGAGGTGAACCAGGAAGCGACTGGCGCGAGCAGGCAAGCGAACGGCCCGCCCCAGGCAGAGAGCGGGCCACAGGGATCGTCAGACGGTCAAAGCTGGTTGCCGAGGGCGATGAGCCAGTTCACCCATGCGACCCCGGCACCGGCGAGGGCGGCTGCGCCGACGCCGACCAGCACGCCGACTCTGCCCTTGGACGCGAGGGAGTGGTTGCCGTGCGAGGCGCCCAGCGCCCAGCAGATCGCCGAGACGACGACCATGAGCACGGCGACCAGCAGCACGATCGTCAGCAAGGCTCCGATGACCTGTTTCAGATCGCCGATGCCGCCGAGTCCATCGAAGTCGGGGAAGACGCCCATCACGCGCCTACCTTGACGGTCACGTGCAGGTGGTCGTAGTGCCCGCCGGTCACGTCGGCGGGGTCGTGCATGCCGCCGCCGTTGTAGGGGCGCCAGCCTTCGGCATCGCGGGACAGCGACCAGATTTTGCCCTGCCAGATCAGGTACTCGATGCCGAGAGATTCGGCGTGGTCCTTCATCCAGTTCGTGACCCGCCAGCCGTCCTCGAGCTGCACAGGTGTCGGGTGCGTGCCGATCCGGTTCCCAAAGGTGATGTCACAGGCCCTGCCCAGCGGATGCTCCGACCTCGTGCCAGGCCGGGGCGAGTAACAGGCCCAGGAGGTGTCGGGGAACGCGGCGTGGGCCTGAGCCATGAGGTGCGCCATCCGCGCGGTGATCTGCCCGTCGCTGGTGGGGTCATCGACCATCTGGTCGGGGTCACCGTCCAGCGGTGCGGGATCGCCCGGCGTGCTGCCCGTGGTGTCGCATCCGTTCGGGCTGCCCACGCTGGCTTCGGGCAGGTCTGCCGCGTTGTGGTCGTTGAGCCACTTGGCTGCGTCGACCGCCTCGCCGCTCGTACCGCCGGGCCTGACCTCGAAGTGCAGATGCGGCCCCGTTGAGTTGCCGGAGCTGCCGACATCGCCGATGTGCTGACCGGCGACCACTCGATCACCGCGCGAGACATGGATGCCGTGCTCCCACATATGGGCGTAGGCGGTCGCGACGGTCTGGCCGTCGATCTGATGCTCGATGACGATCAGCCCGCCATACCCGCCGCTGAACTCCGCGACCGTCACGGTCCCGTCCGCGGCAGCGAGGATTGGAGTGCCATCAGGGGCGGCGAAGTCCGTGCCGGTGTGGAACGAGGGCTCACCCGTGATCGGGTGGATACGCGGCCCGAACTCGCTGGTGAGCACCCATGTCCCCTCGGGGAGCGGGAACACCACGCGAGCGGACTGCGCCACCGGCCCCGCGGCGAGCACAACGCTCGCTGGGCCGGCTTCGCCTCTGCCGCCGGTGAGGGCGGCGAGGATGGCTTCAGCGACCGGCTCGTAGTTGCGATAGCGATCCGGGTAGGCCGACACCTCGACGGCTTGCGCGGCCTCGCCGGGGTCCATCTGCTGCCAGCCCGGAATGTCCAGCAGACCGCGCGGGCTCGGGTAGTTCGGGCCGGTCGGGCCGCCGAAGAACGCCCGCGCCTGATACTGCGGGTCCATCAGTTCCGCGACGGTGCCCCAACCCGACTGCGGCCGCATCTGAAACAAGCCGAGTGAGTCGTGATCCGAGCCGTTGCCGTCATTCGGGTAGTTTCCGCTCTCGGGGTACGCGCTCGTGTTCGCCAGCATCCGCAGAGTGCTCTCGGTGAGTGCAGCCATCAGCGCGATCGTGATTCCGGGCCGGCCCACGCCCTCGATCCCGCCGCCGATCGTGATGATAGTGGCCGCGTGCGTGAGCTGGGTCTTGTTGAGCGTGAAGGTGGTGCCGTCTCGGGTGGTGACGGTCAGCGAGTCGGGGACATTCGCCACAGTGACGCTGCCGCCCGGGACGACGCAGCTCGCCGCCGCCGGGTTCATCAGTACGCCGATGGCGAGCAGGATGCTGGCCGGCCCGAACAGCACGAACGCGAGCCCAAGAATGAGGAGCTTCTTCGCCATGACGACTCCCGGCTATCGGAGCGGGTTGTCGAGCTGCGACAGGCGCAGCACATGACACAAGCCGGTGCGGAACTGCGGTGCCGGCGGCGGGCAGGCCAGGAACACAGTGAAGCTCACCGAGTGCTCCGAGGTCACCGGTTCGCCGTTCCAAACGCCCTCGCGATGGCGGGTGCCTTCGATCGTGACCGCGGTGGCACCGGGCGGGAGCTGGCCGTGCTGCGCCTGCTCGACCGCCTGATCCCACGCCTCGGGCACGAAGGAGTCGTCGATCACCAAGTGCTGAGTCGTGGCGTACTGGCGCAGCTCGATCCACGCCTCGCGGGAGGGCAGGTAGGCGGCGATGTCGGAGGCGAGGCCGGCCTGCTCGGTGCCGGAGGGGTCCCCGACCTCCAAGATCGCGGCGGAGTAGTCCAGCGGCATCAGCCCCGAGCCGGTGTCCCAGCCAAACAGTGCCTCGGCGACGTTGCGGGCGAACGCATCCGGGTCGTGCGAGGTGATCACCTGCGGCGGCCCCGATGTACTGGGTTCGGACTCACCCGGGGCGGTGACGGTCGGAGCCGGATCGGGAGAAGGATCGTTTGGCTGTCGGGGGCCGGTGATGAGCCCGTACACGCCGACGCCGACCAGGAGCAGCAGCACGAAGCCGGCGGCGATCACGGCGATGAGTCGGCCACGAGGCCAGGAGGCGGGATTCGTCTTCATGCCTGCCAGGTGAGCCCGCCCGCGACTGGCGCGTAGGTGTGGTTCAGAGGGCGCGCAGTAACGGCCGGTCCTGTTGTGCCTCGGTGCGGGCGGTGCGGAGCCGTGCGGCGAACTCGGTGGTGCCCGCGACGGCGGCGAAAAACGCCTCGATCTGCTCGTCGGTGAGTTTGGCGGCCAGCTCGTCCACGTCGTAGTGGGTCCACCACGCGTCCATGTCACCCCAGGTCAGCACGAACGCGCGCACCGAGAACCGCGCCGGCCGCTCATCCGCGTCGACCGGACGGCGAGACCGTGCGGCCGGCTTCGCGGCCTTGCCGGCCTTCGCGGCGTGGACGCGAGCGAGTGCTTGGTCGGCCAGCTCGTGCAGTTGGCGATCCCGCTCGGTCGCATCCTCGGCATGCGCGTCGCGGAGGCGTTGGAAGATCGGGTTGACCGGCGCTCCGGCCTCGATCTCCATCAGCCCATCGCGCGCCAGGGCGCGCATCTGCGCCGGCATGGCGGGGTCTTCTGCCAGGCGTTGCAGGAATCCGATCTGCTCCAGTCTGGTGTAGGAGGACGAGCCGGTGACCATGCGTGCCGCCTGCGCGCGGGCGTCCCCGTGCTGACCGGGGACGGGTGGTCCCGCCGAATCGGCGGGACCATGCTTTCCGGGCTCGTGACCGTCTCGGAACTGGGTGGCAGCCTTCCTCCGGGCGGCGTCCTCGGCCATGAGTTCCTTGATCTCCCGGTACAGGCCGGCGGCCTCGATCGGTGTCAGCGGCTTGTGAAGCTGGTTGTCGTCCTGTTCGGCCAGCAGATGCCCGAGCCGGTCGGAGATGCCCGAGCGCACCCACACGCTGACCCGCCGCTGGCCGAGCTTCTTGATCGCCGCGAGCCGGCGTGCCCCGCACACCAGCGTCCCGTCCGGGGTGATCGTCGGCGGCTGCAACAGACCGTCCCGCTCGATCGACGCGACCAGCGCGTCGAGGTCGCCCAGGTCGGTGCGATGCCGGTGACCGACGGTGATGGACTCCACCGCCCGCTCCAGCTCGATGTGACCGGCGCGGGTGTTCATCCCGCACCCCGCGACTTCTTGGTGCCCCGGTTGTGGGTGCCCGGCACCGCCAAGGAGAGAGTGAGCACGAGGTCGTCGTCACGCAGCAACAGCGGCAGCGTCTCGCCGATCAGCAGCCGCAGCAGCAGGCCGCGTCCCGCGCCGGTCGCCGCCAGCTCCGCTCCCGGGGTGCCGAGCAGGGCGCGCAGCAGCACCGCCCACGAGCGGCTGGGCAGATCGAGCAGCGCCCGGGCGTGCTTGTCGCGTCGCAGCGTCTCGTAGGCGGTGTGCCGGTTCCCGACACGGGTCAGCGCCACACAGACGTGCTCTACCGCCGCCCGCGCGGTCCCGGCCGGCCAGCCCAGCAGCACCAGCAGCGTGATCGCATCCTCCACGGCCGCGGTCGCGCTCGTCACTCCTGAACTGTCGCGATCCGGCGGCGCCGTCTCGTCATCCTCACCGTGATGGGCGTCGGTGACGTGGAAGGCCGGGTGGTAGTCGTCCAGCGGGTTCTCACGGTCGGAGAGACGCTCGGGGTCGTGGAACACCGAATAGCGGGGCCGGCGGGCCTGGTGGGTCGAGCACAGCAGACCTTGGCCGCGTTCCTCGGCGATGCAGGTGATCCGCACCGCGTGCGTGACGACCGCCCACGGATCATCGGCCGTGCGGGCGGCCTTGGTGCGCATCACGTCGAACGCCGCTGACGCGGCCTCCCACGGATCGAGGTGATGCTTGTGCGCAAGCGCTGCGTACTTCTCGGCGGCGAACGCCATCAGCTCCGCCGCCGCCGGGTCTCGCTCCCAGGCACCGCGACCGGCGGCGTGGAGCCGATTCAGCAGGGCGCGCAGCCCCTCGCTGCTGCGGTAGTCCTCAGCCGATCGATCATCGCGTGCGTCGGTGGGCGTGGTGTTGTTGGTCATGGTCGGGGCACCTCCTGGCGAGCAGGTGCTCCCGCAGGCGACTGCGGGTTCTACCTCGACCAAGAGGGTGTCCATGACCGGGCTACCGCATCCCGACCCCGGACCGGACCTGGCCCTGATCGGAGCCGCCGTGGCGTCCGAACGCCGATAGCGGCGGCAGGTGTCGGGCGCGCTCACCGACCCACCGCGCGCCCGCCTCGATCGGAGCCCGAACCTTGCGGCTACCGGCCGCAGTGAGGTCGATACCTCGGCGCGACAACCCTCCACCGCTCCGGGCGAACAGGTCGGTTGGGCGCACCCAATCCACGCCCCGGCCCCGCACCTGCGCCAACTTCTCCTTCGCCGCCCTACGAGCCCCGGACTCCTTGATCGCGTCCGGCGTGCCCGCCACCTCGGCATCCTCGGCCGGGTTCGAGGTCGTCCGCACCCGCTGAGCCGGTTCGGGCTCGGGATGGCGGTTGTACTGGTCGGCCGGGTTCTTCTGGTCGTGGTCGCTCATGGTGCGGCTCCTTCCATCGCGGGCTCGGACCCGGACGGGTCCGCCTCATCGGTGTGGTGAGTACGAGCCGTACCGGCGTGCTCGGGACGGGGCAGCCACCGGCCGACCGTCGAGGGATGCACGCCCAGGTGCCGCGCGATGGCCTTGTTCGACCACTCCTGCTCACGCAGCTCGGCCGCCAGCGCCCGACGATCCGGGCCGCCGTCCTCAACCGCCTCAGCCGCGCCGGGCTCGGGATCGGGCAGGTCGGGCGGTTCCGCCTCGCTCTGTGACGACACGGCCGGGATCGGCGCAGCCGCCGGCAGATCGGTGGCTCGGGCGGCGGCGCGGGTCAGAACAACGGTGAGGTGCGTGATCGCCAGCAGCACCACCGGCGGCACCGCGGCCACCGCAGCGGCCAGCGAGCCGGGTACATCGGCGTCGGCGGCGACGACGGCATGCAGGGAGTTCGCGGTCACCGACACTGCCGCGCCGCCGATCAGCAATGTCCACGGATACCAGGCGGCCTTCTCGCCGGCGAGTGCGACCACGGCAACGGTAGACACCACGATTACGCCATCGACGATCAGCGGCCATGCCCACGCCTGGCCGGCCCCGATCCCGGAGCGGAGGGCGAGGTCAGCCAATGCGGTGAAGGACAACCAGAACGCGCCGGCCGCGATGAACACCGTCCCGGCAACCGAGGTGATGACGGCCCAGCGCCGCCCCTGAAGCCTGCTCATGCCAGCCCTCTCGATCTGGATGCCGGCCGTTGCGCCGCATGACGGGTGAACCCAACGGCCGCCCGGCTGGACGGAGCGGGGCGCTCCCGGTGTTTGGTGGCGTCGCCGACGCTGCGATAGGCGCTGTAGACGGTTCGCGTGATTTCCCGCTCGCCGAAGTCCGGCTGCTCCGCTCGGACCAGCGCATCCAGGGCATCGGAGACGGGAACGTTGCCTTCGGCCAGGCGGCACGCGGCCCAGAACAGCTTGTAGTTGCGATCGCCCTTCACCTGACGCGCCAACCACGCAGCGAGCCGGTCCGCGTCCTCCCGCCCAGCGACTCTGCGGTTCTCGGGCATAGGACGGCGCGGCGGTGCAGGGGCGAGGAAGTTCCGTAGCCGCACAGCATCCACCGGCTTCACCAGGCCCGCGGCGACCTGCTCGACTCGGTACGGGATGCGTGCGCCGTCGAGCATGCGCACCGAGGATGGAGCGATGATGTAGCCGCCGTCACCGCGGCAGTCGACGCCGGCCTTGCCGACCGCCCACGACCGTTGCTCTTGGGCTGGATCGGCTGGGAAGTAGGCGTGCCGCCCGCCGGTCGGCGTGGTCACTGTCGCCAGCGGCTCAGGGATCAGGCCCGCGCGAGCGGCACGCGCGTAGGAGGCGTACCCGTTCGCACCGTGCACATCGATGTCGACCACGACCAGCCCCGACGCGGCGCCGGTGGGGATGCCGATGTTCGCAGTTGGTTGCCATCGCCACCAGCCCTGCACCCGCCGCAGATCATCCGTCGCCTGCGGGAAACCCGAAGGCACGAGCGGCGTCTTCTCACCTGGCGCGCAGGGAAAGACTGGCACCCCAGCCCGCGCCAGTTCGCGTGCCGCATCCGGCAACGACAGACCGTTGAGCTGCTCAAAGACGGTGGCGAGTGCTCCGGGGGCGACCATCACAGCCCCCGCCCCGGCACCGCCTGCACTCTCCGCAGCTCGCGTTCGGGCAGCGGTGTTCGATCCGGTGCCCGCTCGGGTTCCGAGTGTTCGTGTCCGGCACGTTCGGGGGCGTCGATCCGCAGTGACACCGGGTTGCCGTTGCCGAGCTGGATCGTGTCCAGCTCGCCCAGGACCTCGGTGGCGGTGCGCCGGACCTTCTCGCCGGTATCGCGAATCACCTGTACCGGGTCCTTGCCGTCCACGTTCGCCGCCCACCCGGCCACATACGGGATCGTGTAGTCGCTGGTGTCCATGCCGTGCGCGGCGGCGATCATCAGCGCCACCGACTCGGCCTCGACCTCGCCGATCCCGCGATGCTGGCGGGCCTCCTCCTGGTTCGGCCCGTGCAGGCGGACGTGACCCAGCTCGTGTGCGAGTGTTTTCACCTGCGCGGCCGGGTCCATGTCGGTGCGCACGAGCACTTGCCGGGTCTCGTAGTCGGTCATGCCGTTCGCGCCTCGGATCGCGTCACTGTCCGGCATCCGCAGCACCTCGTAGCCCAGCGACTCGACCTGGGTGGCCAGTCCTTCCCACAGTCCGGCGGGTGCTTCGCCTTCTAGGAGCTTCGGGCTCGGCAGTTCCGGCAGTTCGGCGCCGTGAGTCCGGGAAACATCCCAGACATGGGCCGGCACTACGTTGACGACCCGCCGTTGCACGACTTCGCCTGGACGCGGCTTCTCGCCCTTCATCAGACGTCGCCACGAAGCCGGGTCCTTCGGTGTCGCCGTCGCGAACCTCACCCGCACCGGGCTGCGAATCTCATAGCCGCCGCCGGCCTCGGCCCAGCGGCCCATCTTCTTCCAGTCCTGAAACCCGGCCACCCACGTCGGCGTCGGCGTGGGCACTCGGCCTTGCTCGTATGCTTCGAGGTGCTGAGCCCAGATCAGCAGTGTGTTGTTGAACGAGCGGGACCGGAACCGCGCGGCGAACTCCATCGCCTGCCGCCAGTCGTCACCGGACACCAGTTCCTCGACTGATCGCACGATGCGTTCTTCGAGAGCTTCGAGCTTCGCTTCCCGCGTCTCGTTCCTCATAGCCATCGCCTGACCTCCCTCCGCCGGGGCCGCCCGAGAGGGAGCAGCCGTGCGACCACGAGGTGCGCCGGGCGGATCAGGAAGACGAGACGGACGACAGAACGATGCTGGCGACCGTCAGGCTCCGCGACGAACCCGACGAGTCTCTACCGGACTACCGGAGCGAGGGTGTCCTCGGGTGTCGCACGAGCTGATGCTGCGGTTATCGCCGGGGCAGATGCGCGTTTCCGCCGGTTGATTGCGGAACCTTCTCCGTTTCTCAAAGCCCGATAACCGGCGGGAGTCAGCCCGACGCTACGGCGGAACTGGCGCGTAGCGAAATCTGAATCGCTCCAACCCACCTCGCGAGCAATCAGAGCGATCGGCGCATCGGATTCGCGCAGAAGCGCGGCCATCCGCTCGGTGCGAAGCATCGTGAGATAGGCGATAGGAGACTTCCCGAACGCCTCCACGAACAGGCGGCCGAGCTGCGACTTTGAGAGATGTACCTCGCCAGCGAGCTCAGCCGTAGACCATCGCCGCTGCGGCTCAGCACGCAGGAGATCCGCTGCCCTGCGAACTTCCGCTCGCAATGGCGCGAATCGGCGATGTCGTGGCGCGGACGGCCACCTTGTAGCGCGCTGCGTCGGCGACACTCGCACCTGCGAAGTCTTGACGAAGGGCGCGATCACATCGACCAGGCTGAACCAAAGAGCCTGCATCCGGTAGAAGTTCTTCGCGGGACGTCCTTCGATGCTTAATGCCGCCAACTCATCGAGCCAGGGCATCATCCTCTGGGTGCGATCCTCGCCGAGACGGAGCACCTGCGCAGGTTCGGTGTACATCGTCGCTGCGAAGTCCTGGGCGTCGAGACGGTGGCACAAGCTGCCAACATGCTGCCAGAACACCTGGTCGATCACATAGTCCGTGTCTGCGTAGATCGTCGTTACCGTGATGTGACCCTCGGGCTCGCTGCCACACAGAGTGTTCGCGCCCAGCAGGATCACGTCGCCGGGCCCAACGGGCTGTTCACCAAACTCGCTGAAGAGGATCGCAGAGCCATCGCGAACGATGATCACCTTCACGCAGTCGTACGCGACCGGCACCCGGGCACGGGAGATGGTTGCGGTACGAACCATGAGTGGTTCGTACCGCAACCCTTGCCCACTTCGATCAAACGAGCTGTCCGAGGACGCCATTGAGCACCTCGTCCATCGCATTCATGTGCTCGCGGATGCCTACGAACTGCCCATCGAGTCAGTGTTCGTGACTTCGACGTTGGGGAGGGCAATTCGCGCGGCAACGCCTCCTGCAATACAGAGACCGATAATTGCGAGTCCGCTGCTCAGTACGTAGGGCGATATCCCGTGGACGATCGACGTAAAACCCAATCCGACGTAGACGGTGACCCCCGCGGACCCGCCGAGCTGGTCCGAGGCCCGCTGGACCCCGGACGCGACTCCCGCATCCTCTTCTGTGACCTCGGTCACCGCCGCATACTGCAGTCCCACGAGCCCGAATCCCATACCTGCGGCGATGAACAGCATCGCTGGGATCAGCAGCCATGCGGGGGCTTCGAACTGCGCAGCTATAGCGATCACGATCATGCCTACGCCTGCAGAACTTAGGCCGACAACGATGCAAGAACGCGCTCCCCAGCGCCCCAAGAGGCGGGGCACGATGGTCACGGCGCCGATGAGTGCCACGGCAAGGGGCAGGAGTAGCAGACCGGCTTCCAGTGGGGAAAGACCGAGTTCATCCTGTAGGTAGAACGTGAACAGCAGGAACGATGTCGAAAGCGCCGCGCTCAGCAGTGCAGTCGCAAGATTTGCTCGTACTCGTGTTCGGTTGTGGAAGAACGTCAGAGGAACCAGAGGATTCGCGGCTCGGCGTTCCACGGTGACGAACAGGCCTGCGGCGACGCTCGCTCCTATCAGCGCGGCGATTGCTAGCCACGGCAGATTCCCGGTGTTCTCTCCGGCTTCGACCACCCCGAATGCGAACAGCAGGGGTGCGCTCGTCAGCAGAATCGATCCAAGGAAATCCAACGGGGCGCGCTCTTGTTTCTGGTCGCGTGGCAGGAGGACTACCGTGGCGAGCAGTACGAACAGAATGAACGGAACCGCGATGAGGAAGATCCATCGCCACCCCAGGTGCTCGGTGATGATTCCCGAGAGCACGAATCCCAGTACGAGACCGCAGCTCGCCACTGCCGCCCAGACGCTCAGGGCACGGCTGCGAGCCTTCCCTTCGGGAAACAGCAGGACGATCGTTGCCATCGCAGCAGGCAGGGCGAGTGCTTCGCCTGCTCCCTGGAGCAACCTGGCGACAACGAGTAGCGCGAAGGAATCCGCGAGGCCCGCCATCAGCGAGGCTGCTCCGAAGATCGCTGTACCGGTGAGAAGGAGGCGGCGGCGGCCAAAGACGTCCCCCAGGCGGCCACCGAGCATGAGCAAGCCGCCGCCTGCGATGGTGTAGCCGACGACGACCCATGTCAGCCCACGCGGGTCAACGCCCAGATCGTTGCCTATGGATGGCAGCGCTACGTTGACCACGGTGACATCGACGGCGATGAGGAATTGCAGGACAGACAGGCACACGAGGGCTGCCCAGGAACGCGCGGCCGACACTTGCGCTGGCCGCGATGATGAGGTGCTGAAAGACATAAAAGCTCCGCTGCTCGAATGAAGAATCGGGCGACAACGGGTGTCGCTCCGAACCGACGATCAAGCGACGGAACGTGGAACTGGAAAAGTGAGAAGACGTTCCGCCGCTAGCGGAGCGTCTCCGTCACAGCGGCAGCGGCCGCAGCAGAAGCACCTGACATGCCTCCCATTCTAGCCGACAGCAGCGTCGGCGGCAGATGACCCGTGCCACGGGCTCACTCGGGGAGGTATTGCTGCTAAGGCCTGGAGGCTGAGAACACCGTTCCCGAGGGTACTCATCTGTTGGTTCACGGTAAGGCCGTGCTCAGAGGCGCTAACCCATCCAGATGGGAGGCCCATGAGCCACTCCACAAACTCCGGCGACGGCCTCGGACCGTCCGTGTCGTTCAGGAGCGTCGGTGATGGGGCTGGTCGTCCGGTGATGTGCTCCCAACGGGCTATCGCACGGGCGTATCCCCCCAGCGTCGAAGATGCTCTGGATCAGGCTCCACAGGGTCTCGGACTCGTTGTACTTGGCTCGCGAGCCAGGCGGTCCGTTCAGTGCGATGTCGATAACCTGATGGCTCAGAGCGATGGTGCCGCGTCGGGCGCGAACTTGATCCAGTGTTTCGCTGCCACGGGCTGAGTCCGAGGCCAGCGGGGTACGAAACAGTGTCCCGGCGATGGGCAAAGATGAAGATGCGATAGCGGTGATGGGGTGCGCCGACGAGGGAAGCTGGTAGACCGATCCATCGTGCATCCATCCCGAGGTCGGCCAGATCGCCGAGTACGGCGCCGGCTGCCCGGAGAGGTCGAGCTGGGAAGTCTCCCAAGCCCCACGAGTCGGGTTCCAGGTTGCGAACGGTTGCATCGCCGTGGGTTGCAAACTCCGGGTCGCGTTGCGCATCGTCTTTTCCTTCCAATGGTGCACGGACGGCGGGTGAGGACAGCAGGCCCCGCACGTTTTCGATGACGACGAGCTGAGGCTTCAGCACGTCGATCGCTCTCCTCACAGGAAGTCGGTGCCGGGCTGGTCAACCTCTAGGTGCTCGATTACCCGATCCGCCGCGCCCTTCTTCACATGCGCCGCCGACGCGCACCGTCCTGACTCACTCGTCTGTCAGGCCTGCCGGACTCCCTGCCTCCGGCCATCAGAGCCACCACACGTCTTTCAGACGAGGCCGTTGCCGCCCGAGGGCGGCGTGATGGAGGGCGTTGCCCGGTCGAGTGACGCCCCACCTGGTGCCAGGAGAAGGAGGCGCGACGGTGACGGTTTCGATGCGTGTGATGTCGGCTGGAGATGGCTACAAGTACCTGCTGAAATCCGTCGCCGCGGGCGATGGTGACCGTTCGCTCTCGACACCGCTGACCCGCTACTACGCCGAGGCGCGCACCCCGTCGGGAAGCAAAGCTAGCTGCGCCTGGATCGAGTTTGTTCGAAGGAACTCTATCGAATGCGATCGCCCGGTAATGAGCATCCGTTATAGATCGGCCAGTAGGCTCGTCGTTCGTGGCTGATGATGTCGTACTCCTGCGCAGGCGCAACGACAGCGGCGTGTTCGGCCCGGAGCGGGAGCTGGTGTTCTTCGACGAACCGATCCTCTCCGAGCGTTTGCTTCAGATCCGCAGGGTGCAGCTCTGGGCGCCGCACGATGACCGGCTCGGGCGCCTGCCGAAGATCATCGGCCAGATGCAGAACCTCACCTCACTGACGATCAGCGGCGGCAGCTCGGAGCCGTCGCTGGTCAGCGAGATCCGCGACGGCGATCTTCCCGAGTCGTTGGAGGAGCTGCGCCTTTTCGACGAGCACGGACGCGTGCTCACCTGGCCAAAAGTGGTGCTGCCCCGCCTGACGACCCTTTTCGTGAGCGATGTCTTCCGGTTCGATGTCTCAGAATTTCCCAGGCTTCGCAGCGTCTCGCTGAAGCTGGACCGGACAGAGGCGAATCTGCGGGAGGCGCTGCGGCTGCCACTCGATGAGCTGAACGTGCTGAATGTCTCGCTGGACGAGAGGATCTTCCAGATCGTCTCCGCCCGCCCGCTGCGACGACTCGGCCTGCTCTCGGGAACGAAGCTCGCCTCGCTCGACGGCATCCAGGCGCTACCGACTCTCGAATCGCTGCGATTGAAGAACCTCCGGGCGTTGTGCGATATCTCTGCGCTGCGCGACCTACCCGAGCTGGCACAGCTCGACATCCAGTACTGCCGCAAGATTCAGGGCATCGAGGTGCTGGGCGAACTGACGTCGCTCGAACAACTCACGTTGGTCGGGTGCGGCGATCTCGGACTCGCGGGCCTACAAGGCGTTATCGACCGCATTCCCCTCACCACGATCGGCGCGACGAGCTGACCCTCCCACGGGAAGGAGCCCCTGCATACGCCCGTGTTGATCACTGGTGTGTGCTGGTCGGGGAGTCTTGATGGTGGCGCGTTGCGGGGTCTCCGACAAGGCGCAGGTGGTCATGGAGTCGATGCAACAAACCCAGGCAGTGACGCGGTGCCCCAACGCGAACTCAGTATCTCGTCCGCAACTGCCGCGCCGCGATCGCCCTCGCCGCTCCCGTGATCTGGCACCGCACTATTCCACGCTGATGCTCCTCAGAGTAGGTCGTTCTCTGCCTCTTCGATGAGCGCGTGCCACCATGAGTCCGGCCCGGTCGCGGGGCGATCGATAGCGTGCAGCCGCTTGCGGAGCTTCCTCAGCCGTGCGCGGTGAGAGAGTTCCTTACCTGCGGGCAGGACGGGAGGACGAATCTGCCCCTCCCGGAAAGCTCGAAGACGCTCCGCAGCCTGCTCAGCCGTCATCGTCACTGGTGCCGGGGCAGCCGACCCCGAACTCAAATACTCCGCGAAAGCCTCCAAGAAACCCTCGGTCGCCTTCCGGTCGCGGTTGAGCGGGGAAAAGTGGCCCGTTGCAACGTCGCAAACCGATGTCGTCCCGTCACTTTCCTCCATGATCAGGAACTCTCCGCCGTGGACATTGCCGATCTCGCGAGCCCCGGGAACGGTGTTTGCTCCTACCGTCGCCGGGTACAGGTGAATACCGAACGGATGCTCCTCGCGCACGCTCGAATTCTATCGGGCTGGCTCGAATGAGCCGGGAAGCGGGAACCTCGAACTACCCGGTGGTAGCGGTCGCATCTGTCCCGTGTGACGATGTCGATGCGCGTGATGAGCGCCGGCGACGGCTACAAGTACCTGCTGCGCACGGTTGCTGCCGCTGACGGCGGCCGATCCCTGTCCACTTCGCTGACTAGGTACTACGTGGAGGCGGAACCCCGTGGGGCAGCATAAGCAGTCCGGTTGATTGGCTTGTTTCTTCAGATTCAGCGTACGCCGAGCATGGTCTACCAGGTCAGCGGGTCGAGTCGGAGGTAGAAGTCCAGGCGGTCGGGGTCGAGAGTGATGCCGTACCGGGAGGCGAAGTCGTGATCCGCCCGTTGGGCGGTGTCTTCGTTGGGCCAGCTCTCGCGAGCGTTCGCCAGCAGGAGGGCGATGTCGGCGTAGGGGTCTGCCTGTCCGAGTCGGCCGAGGTCAATCAACCCGGCGACCAGCGAGGTTTCGGGATCGATGAGGATGTTGGGGAGGCAGAAGTCTCCGTGGCAGACCGCCCTGTCGGCGTCCTCTTGTTCCTGGCGGGCAGGGAGGTCGCGTTCCAAGCTTTCGAGGATCACCGCGGGTGGGGTCTCGACGAGGTGCTGGGGAAGGAACTCGGTGTGGACCCGGTTCTCGGCGACGGTCGCGCGGGCCAGCGTGATCATCTCGTCCAGCGTCCTGCCGTACGGACACGTACTGGCAGGAGTGCTGTGCAGCCGGACCAAGGTGTCGGTGATCGACGGCCATGCCTGCACGAGATGGGCTGGGTCGAGCCGGTCAGCCGGGACGCCCGCGACGGCGCTGGTGATGAGGCAGGCGCCGTGCTCGGTGGTGTGCCAGTCGAGGACGCTGGGGCCGGGGATTCCGGTGGTCGACAGCCACTCGATTCGATCGCGCTCGGCTTCTAGCGTGCTCGCATCAGCGACGGAGACGACCTTGGCGAACCGTTCCCTGGACACGTGACGCAGCACAATCGCGCCTGACTCGCTGTCGGTGACGCGCGCCCAAACCGAGCTATCGGAAAGCAATCCGGTCAGTGGCACCGAGGGAGACGACATGCCTTTATCATCTCGCGTCGACCGTCCTTCACGTGCCCTGCGCCGCCTCAATCCAAGGTCAGACGGGCGCAGAACGACGGCAGCGCAACGCGCGCGGTGTTCGCTCACCTACTGCGTATGACAGTCTCCATGCGAGTGATGAGCGCCGGCGACGGCTACAAATACCTCCTGCGCTCGGTCGCCGCAGGGGACGGTGACCGGTCCCTGTCGACGCCTCTGACGCGGTACTACACGGAGGAAGGAACACCGCCGGGATTCTGGATCGGCTCAGGTCTTGGCCGTCTCGGGCACGGCGAGCTGGTCGAGGGCGCCCAGGTCTCGGAGGCGCAGCTACAGCTCTTGATCGGGATGGGCCACGATCCGATCACCGGCGAGCCGCTGGGACGTGCCTATCAACAGTTCGCCTCTATCGCCGAACGGGTCAAGCAGCGCGTCGATGCGCTCGATCCCGAGCTTGGGCTGGCGGCTAAGGCGCGGGAGGTTGCCACGATTGAGGCTGAGGAAGCCGAGCGTGGCACCCGTCGCGCGGTGGCCGGGTTCGACTTCACGTTCAGCGTCCCGAAGTCGGTCTCGGCCATCTGGGCGGTCGCGGACGCGGGCACGCAGTCGCTGATCGCTGAGGCACATCACGCGGCGGTTGCAGACCTGGTTGCGTTCCTCGAACGAGAGGTTGCAGCAACCCGCGTGGGTGCAACCGGCCCGGACGGGGCAGTTGCGCACGTCGATGTCGCCGGCGTGACCGCGGCCGCGTTCGATCACTACGACAGCCGCTCCGGCGACCCCCAGCTCCACACGCACGTCGTCATCAGCAACAAGGTCATGACTGTCCAAGACGGCCGCTGGCGAACCCTCGCCGGCCGGCCCATGCACTCCGCCGTCGTCGCCGTCTCCGAGCTCTACAACGCAGCCCTGGCTGACCGGCTCACCCACGCCCTCAGGCTGGGCTGGGAGGCGCGAGAGCGCGGCCGGGACCGGAACCCGGCGTGGGAAATCGAGGGAGTGCCCGACGAACTGGTGTCCGAGTTCTCCACCCGCTCCCGGCACATCGAGGCCGAGAAGGATCGCCTCATCACCGAGTACGCCGCCAAACACGGCCGTCAGCCCTCGGCCCGGACGGTGCTGAAACTGCGCGCGCAGGCCACGCTCACCACCAGGCCGGAGAAACAGGTCAGGTCGCTGGCCGACCTCACTGCCGAGTGGCGGCAGCGCGCGGCTCGCGTGCTCGGGAGGGACGCGACCGAGTGGGCGCGCGCCCTCACCAGCGGCGCCGAGGTTCGCCGGGTGCTGCGCGCCGATGACGTGCCGCTCGACGTCGTGCGTGAGGTCGGACAGAGCACGATGGAGGCGGTCGGTGAGAAGCGTTCGACCTGGACGCGATGGAATCTGCACGCCGAAGCCTCCCGGCAGTTGATGGGCTGGCGGTTCGCCAGCATCGAGGACCGCGAGGCGATCACCGGATTGGTCGTGGACGCCGCCGAGCGCGCGTCTTTGCGGCTGACCCCGCCCGAGCTGGCAACCAGCCCGCTCGAGTTCCGCCGCCCGGACGGGACCACCCGGTTCCGTCCCCGGCACTCGACCCTGTTCTCGTCCGAGGTGCTGCTGGCCGCCGAAGACCGCCTCCTAGCCCGCGCCGACGCGACGACTGGCCCCACAGTGCCGTTGGAGACGGTGGAGCGGATCGCCCGCAAGCCCGACGCACGTGGCCGGGTGCTCGGCGAGGATCAGGCCGTCGCGCTGGCCGCGATCTCCGTCTCCGGCCGGGTCGTGGACGTACTGGTCGGCCCGGCCGGGGCCGGGAAGACGACCGCGATGTCGGCGTTGCGCCGTGCATGGGAGAAGGAGCACGGTGCCGGGTCCGTGGTCGGGTTGGCACCGTCCGCGGTCGCCGCCCAGGTTCTCGCTGACGACCTGGGGATCGCGACGGAGAACACGGCGAAGTGGTGGCAGAACCACCTCGTGCATGGAACCACGTTCGAGGCGGGTCAGCTCGTCATCATTGACGAAGCAAGCCTGGCCGGCACCGCGTCGCTGGACCGGATCACGCACGAGGTCGAGAAGGCCGGTGCGAAGGCTCTGCTGGTCGGAGACTGGGGTCAGCTCCAATCGGTCGACGCCGGTGGATCGTTCGGGATGCTGGTTCACGCTCGCGATGACGCGTCGGAGCTTCACGATCTGCACCGCTTCACCCACGCTTGGGAGAAGTCGACCTCCTTGCAACTCCGTCAGGGCCGTGCCGAGGCGATCGACACGCTTATCGAGCACGGCCGGATCACGGCCGGCGAAGCCGAGACGATGATCGACGCCGCCTACACCGCGTGGCAGCGCGACCTCGCTGCCGGCCTCGCGTCGATCCTCGTGGCCGAAACGCACGAGACGGTCACGACCCTCAATGCGCGTGCGCGGGCGGATCGGATCATCGACGGACAAGTGAACTCCGCCCGCGAGGTCGCCCTGCATGACGGTACCGCGGCCTCCGAAGGTGATCTGGTCATTACCCGCCACAACGACCGGCGTCTGCGCAATGGCAGGGCATGGGTCCGTAACGGGTCTCGGTGGATCGTCAGCGCTGTCCGTGAGGACGGATCGGTGAGCATCCGCCCGGCCGCGCGCAGGTTCGGCGGTGGGATCGTCCTGCCTGCCGACTATGTGGCCGAGCATCTGGACCTGGGCTACGCGATCACGGCACATCGGGCGCAGGGCGTGACCACGCAGACCTCGCACGTTGTGGTCACCCCGACGACTACGCGGGAGAACTTCTACGTCTCCATGACGCGCGGCGCGGAAGGCAATCACGCCTACGTCGCCGTCGACCGCGAGGATCACGAGCACAGCGAGCCGCACCCCGGCAACAACCCGAACGTCACCGCCCGCAGCGTCCTCTACGGCGTGCTACAGCACATCGGCGCGGAGCTGTCGGCGCACGAGACGATCACCGCCGAGCAAGAGCATTGGGGCTCGATCACGCAGCTCGCGGCCGAGTACGAGACCATCGCGCAAGCCGCACAGCACGACCGCTGGACCGCTCTGCTCACCGTTTCAGGTCTCACTCCCGAGCAGGTCGGCGAGGTGCTGGGCTCCGATGCCTACGGGGCGTTGTCGGCCGAGTTCCGGCAGGCCGAGGCCAATCACCACGACCTCGATGCTCTGCTCCCGCGGCTTGTCGGTGCCAGCAGGCTGGACGACGCCGATGACATCGCCTCCGTGATCCACGCCCGACTCGCGCGCGCCACGACAAGACCGGCCGGGTCTGGTCGCACGCGCAAGGCACCGCGAATGATCGTCGGCTTGGTCCCCGATGCGGGCGGGGCGATGGCCGACGAGATGCGTCAAGCCCTGGATGAGCGCCGCGACCTCATCGAGCGCCGCGCCGACGCCGTACTCCACGGCGCTCTCACCGACAACCAGCCTTGGACCGCGAAACTCGGCGTCGCGCCCAAGGACGCGAAGCGGCGGGAGGCGTGGAGGCGTGCCGCGCGCACGGTCTCGGCCTACCGCGACCGCTACCAGATCACCGACGAGCGCACTCCGTTCGGTCCGGCACCGGAAAGCACCAGCCAGAAGATCGACGCCGCACGAGCACGCGCCGCTCTCAACCGCGCGCAGTCCATCGCGAGCGACGACCCGCCGAGGGACCGGATGCGGCCGACCACCGTGACCCGATCCGCCCCGAGCCTTTGACCCCAGCCGATGTGAGGAGCGAGCGCCGAAGGGTCGTAGGTCAGAGCGAGCGTCCCGGCGCACCCGGCTCGGGGCGGCGGTGACCGAACTCCTGTCCCAGCTCGGCCCGGGTCACCCCGCGCTTGGGCGGATCGTCGGCATCGAGCAGGGCGATCATGTCGCTGGGCTGGGTGATGAGGGACGCGAAGCGCTGCTTGATGAGTTCGTTCGGCCCAGTGCTGGCGGCGCTGCTCACCGGGCCGGGCACCGCACCGACGCCTCGACCCAGCTCCCGTGCGGTGAGCACGGTGGCCATCGACCCGGACCGCACACCCGCCTCGGGGATCACAGTCGCGCCCGACAGGGCGGCCATCAGCCGGTTCCGCGCGATGAACCTGTGCCTGGTCGGCGCAGCCCCCGGCGGCAGCTCACTGACCAGTAGACCGACATCCCCGATCCGACGCAGCAGATCGCTGTGCCCGGCCGGATAGGGACGGTCTAACCCGCCCGCAAGCACCGCGACCGTCTGCCCGCCGGCCGCGAGCACCGCACGATGCGCGGCTCCCTCGATCCCGTAGGCGCCGCCAGCGACCACAATGCGTTCCTCGTCTGCCATCCCCGTCGCCAGGTCGCCGGTGACATGCGCCCCGTAGGACGTTGAGGCGCGGGAGCCGGTGATCGTCACGCGATCGCTCAGCGCCGCCGTCAGGAACGACGTCGCGCCGCGCGTCCACAACAGGTACGGAGCACGCTCACCCAGATCATCCAGACCGGCCGGCCACTCCTTATCCGCCGGGACGAGAGTGCCGAACTCCCCGCCTTGCGTCTCAGCCACCCGGTTGGGCAGGTCGGGTGTGATCCGAGCGGAGAGCCGTTCGCGCCACATCAGCGCATCCGCGCGGGCAAGGCCCGGCACCGGATCGTCGGACTCGACCAGCCGCAGCGTCTCGATCCCGCCGACCTGGGCGAGGACGCGGCCGGTGGCGGCGTCGTTTGGCTCGGCGACCATCGACAACGCGACTCGTGCCATCCGCTCACCCTGCATCTGCTCCGCCAGTGTCGCCATGATTGGTGTCCTCTCGCTCCCAGGTCACCGACGAGGTACACGCCCGCCCGCCGACGACGGGTTCCCTCTGTCAGAGCACGGTCGTAAACTGGACGACGAGGCAGGTTTTTCAGCTACGCGGGTCCTGCGGGACAGCCCCTTCGAGGGCACTCGGTTCATAGCCGCCTCCACGACGGAACACCGTCGCGCTATGACGAGGAAAGAGAGACCCGCGATGCTCCGCACATCGGTCGCACTCAGCGCACGAGGCTACGGCTTACTCCGCTACGCACCCACCAACCTGCTGCTCAACGCCATCCGCACCAGACACGGCCTCAAGTGGGGCATCCCCGCGACGCTCCTGGGCGTGCCCTACCTCTACGCCGCCGCGATCTGCACCACGATCATCAACGACGGCGGCTCCGGCTGGCTCTACCTGCTGGTCCTGGTGTTCGTCTGGAACGCCTTCAAGTTCCTTTGGATCGGCCCCGTCAGTCTGATCCAGCTCATAAGTGTTCGTGCGGCGGAGCGTCGCAAACGGCAACCGGTGCCGTCCTCACGTTGACGCGCAGGCGAGCCCACCGCGCCGTAAGGCACTGACCACGACACAGCCGCATTCGGCCGGAGCGTCCCTTCACGGTGTACCGCACCGATTCGGCGTGTCGATGGCTCTGTGCTGTCGTTACAATTAGTATTCGTTACATGCAGGACTTCACGAGCTTGAGCGACGCGGGCCTCACTGACGTTGATCGAGCGCTGCGTCATGAGCGGCTACGTCGCCGTAAGGCGTGGCGCAACTGCGAGCGCTGCGATCAGGCGTTCCTCGGGCGAGGTGATGCGCGCTTCTGCTCGGCTCGCTGCCGAGTCGCCGCGCATCGAGCAGGGAAGGAGTCCTGATGAGTGACACGCTGCGGGTTGTCGCGTCACGTCGTTACGGGACGCTCTCGCCGCTCCGCTATCCGGGAGGAAAGGCGGCGCTGGCTGGTTTCTTTGGCGACATCATCGATGCCCTCAGGGTCGAGCGCGCACGCTATATCGAGCCGTATGCCGGCGGTGTGGGAGCTGGGATTGCGTTGCTCCGCGAGGGCATTGTCGAAGAACTGGTTGTCAACGACATTGACCCTGCGGTGTACGCCTTCTGGAAATCTGCGGTCGGAGACAATGCCAACTTCGTTGAAATGGTTGCGTCCGTCCCACTTACGATCGCTGAATGGCAGAAGCAGCGAGAGATATACCGATCGCGCGACGAGCGAGACTCGCTGCGCCTTGGGTTCGCCTTCTTCTTCCTGAACAGGACTAATCGTTCAGGAATTCTGAATGCTGGGGTCATTGGAGGTCAGCGGCAAGAGGGAAGATACAAGATCGACGCCCGCTTCAATCGTGAAACGCTCATCGAACGGTTGACTGCCATCGGAGGCTTGGCCGATCGGATCACCGTGTCGGACCTTGACGGCAGGACAGTGATCCAACGCTACGCTCAGGACGATCGAGCATTTATGTACATCGATCCGCCCTATGTTCAGGCAGGATCTCAGCTCTACCTCAACGCGTTCGACGGCAGGGATCACACGGCCCTCGCGGCAATCGTCAATACGGTTGAGAAAGCGCACTGGCTCATGACATACGACACGGCTCCACTGATTGAGAAGCTGTATCGCGAGCACTTCCAATGCCGCTTGGAGCTGACTTACTCCGCGCGGTATCCGGGGCGGGCCGAAGAACTGCTTGTCGCATCGCCTGCGGTCGCCGATGTGGTCAAGGTGCTGCAGGGACAGTCGGTGATGGCGGACGCAACAAGCGCCTGAGCAGCGGATTGACCACCTTCCACGCCTGCCGAACGTCCTCTGCGGTCACTGACGCATCTGCGCTGTGTGCAATGAGATTGAACCACTGAATAGAGCCATGCTTGTGGGCGTTTCCCGACTGTATGGCTCCGATGGTCGATTTGAGAGTCTTCTCCGAGCCATAGGTTTGCGCGACCACTCTGAAAACCGCACTCAACTCGCCTGTCGCGGGCGTTGCGGAGCCCTCGAAATGGACCTTGATGGTGGCTTCGAGAACAGAGCGCAATAGGATCGCAGATGCGATGGGCAAGTTTCCTAGGCTGATCCGCCGTAACTCGAAGTAGCGCAGCTTGAGGTTCAGTGGTGCGTTCTCGTAGTCGAGGCCAGAGAGATCGAGTGTGTCCTTTGTGTCTGGATGGTTCGGTCCGCGGCTTCCTGTTCCGCTCGGAGGCTCAGGCTGGGGTGGCGTTGCTCCGCCGCTCTCGCTGCCGGGACCGCTTGGAGGCGTCCCGTGGCTGCCACCTTGTGACGGTCCAGGCGGAGCCGGTGGTGCGGGCGCGGCGGGTGATGGTGTCGGCGTTGCCGTAGTGGATAGGCCGTTGAGACGGTCTACAAACGGTTGGTAGGCGTCATCACGCTTCTTGAGCTCTGGGGAGCGGGTATTCAGCCTTCCAGCGCGAAACTCTCCGACTAGATACTCCAATGCACGGAGCTTCTTCTTCGGAAGTTTCGACGCGATCTTTTCAGGACTCGATGATCGAGGAAGTAACATGCCGTCTCTATCGAACTCCACCCCGATCGCCGCCGCGATGTCCTTGCTTCGGTATGCGTACTCAAAGGCCGACATCGCCAAGTCGTCGCTGGCGGCGTACTGCCGGAGGGTGTGATCGGGGAATGGCGCAGCGGCAAGGAAGCGTCGCATCACAGCCATCTTCATGAACCTTGCGACCTCGACATCGGGGTACTGCGCCTTGACGTCCTCCACAGTCGTCTGGTCGTCCACGAGTGAGTAGTAGAAGGTTGCTTGTTGGTCGCGGCTCCACCGCTTCTTGGAGATGCCAGTGTGCAGTCGGGCAACGTGCGGGGCGGCGGTCGCGCGATCAGGCGCCACGATGACGCGGATTCGTTCGGGGAGGTTCTCTGCCTCGACTGCGTACCGCTTGAGCAGCGAGCGGATCTCGGCTTCGTGACCAGGCACGATCGTCGGGTCGTGGAGAGCCTTGAGTGCGCTGACGCGCCGGTTGCCTTCCAGGACGATGTACGAAGGTGGCTCATCCTGTGACTCCGCCGCGATCACGATCGGCACCTCGTTGTCGAAGTAGCCGTCGCGAAGGATCAGCCGCGCCGCGCCGAGGACGTCCTCCGAAGCGAACAGATACTTCAAGGCTCCAGCTTCATCGTCGCGACGAGTCGGGATGCGGTAGTTCTCCAGGTCGAGCAGGAGCCGGCTCAGCTCGACCTCCACGATGGGTAACTGCTCGTAAGCCATGTCCAGCCTCGTCTCGGTGATCCGTCCGGCGATCTACGCCCTCGGTGCCGAACGGACGAGAGCTGTTGTTCAGTCCTAACCGTAGCCGCGCTGTTTCGCGATCGGGCTGAGACACGTCGAGGCGCATCAACCGAAGCCCATCTGACGCGCGAACGCACGAACCGGTTGCCATAGGTGCCCGTGACGCCGTGACAGTTCCCGACGCGGGCAGAGGGCCAGG
>Ga0123332_1000630_pt1 | contig 35443 bp, 29 predicted proteins | sample BioC12SIPDNA_4_FD_89958 | JGI IMG/M metagenome (GOLD analysis project Ga0123332, IMG submission 89958) | Anaerobic biogas reactor microbial communites from Washington, USA - Biogas_R2_A C12 SIP DNA | ecosystem: Engineered > Bioreactor > Anaerobic > Unclassified | place: Washington, USA... | reverse complement strand
GATGGCGGGACGGACGACGGACGCCTCGGGGAAGACGGTCGTGGCCGCGGCAGGCAGCGCGGCAAGCAGGATGATTCCCGGAAGAAGTCGGGACACGGAGCGGGCCTCCAAGCGGGACGGCCCTGATGCTGGCGGCATCCGGCGCCGCCTGCAAGGCGGTGCCGGACCGGGCGGGGTAGTGACGAGGGCCCTGAGCGGGAAGTGGGCGGGAAGTGTGCGGGAAGCGGGCGGGACGAACGGGGAAGGGACCGGTCCGGTTGGGTCGACGGACAAGCCGCCGACCCAACCAAACCTGCGCTTGCTTCCAGCGTTTCCCTGCGAGACTGCTCCTATGACCCCGGTCCCTGGAGCCGACGCGACCACACGGGGCTTACCCTCGCCCATGTCCGCTGGACACGCAATGGGTCGCCCCCCCCGGAACCAGTCAGTATTGCTGACGTGTTCAAAATATGTCCCAATGCAACAAAAGCTTGCGTAATTTTGACAACGAAGCTGGACAAGCGATGCCAGTATTGCTGACACGTCAGGATCACTGTCCGCGCCGCCCGACAGTGGCCTGGCGACGGCGCACCGGCCGCAGGAGACACAATGAAGATCAGTACGCGCATCCGCACCGCCCGGGTCAGGGTCGGGATGTCCCAAGCCGATCTGGCCACCGCACTCGGCGTCAGCCGCAGCGCCGTGGCCAACTGGGAGAGCGCCAAGGGCCGGGTCTATCCGTCCACCGAACGCCTGGGCGAACTGGCCATGGCCACCGGCGTGTCCTACGAATGGCTCGCCACCGGCCGCGGGACGCCGTACGCGCCCAGCGACGGCATTCCGGCCGCCGACGCCGAGTTCGTCGACGATCCGGTGGAGCGGCGGCTGCTCGAGGGCTTCCGGGCCTGCAACGAGCAGTTCCGGCAGGCGATCCTGACCGTGGTGGAAGCTCAGGCGCCGCCGCGCCAGCGTCGACAGCGTCCGGGCTGAGTGCGGGCCGGGGGTTCAGGCCAGGAACTGGACGGCGAACCGCCACAGGCCGGCCAGCGCCATCGCCAGCAGGGCCAGGAAAGTGAGCATCGCGCCGCCGAAGCGGCCGAAGGAATAGCCCGCCGAACCGCCCAGGCCGATCGCGTGCAGCACACGCCCGGCCAGCAGCACCAGGCCGCACGTCCACAGCAGCGGAGCCGGCAGCCCGCACAGTTCCAGCAGCGCCAGCATCACCAGCGCCAGCGGCACGTACTCGGCGAAGTTGCCATGCACGCGCATGCGCAGGGCCATGGCCTGGTCGCCCCCGCTGCCCACGCCGATGCGGGCCTGCTGCCGGCGCCGCACCACGCGCAGCGACAGCACCAGGTACAGCAGCACGTGCAGCGAGGCGATGAACAGGGTGATGCGCGGCGTCATCCGGCGCCCTCCCCGCCCAGCGGCCGCGCGGCCAGCCGCCCGAAGGCGTGGGCGGCGACGAAGCGCCCGGTCTCGTCGCGGCCCAGCTGCACCAGCGCGGTGTCCGGGTCGTGGGTCAGGAACAGGTGCACGTTGCGCCTCAGCTTGTCCTGGAGGAAGGCCTGCTTCTCGTCGACCAGCAGTTCCGGGCTGCGGTCGTAGCCCATGGTGATCGGCACGTGGATCCAGGGCACGCCGGGCACCAGGTCGGCGCAGAACACCACGCCGCCGTGGGGCTCGCCGTCGCGCAGGTCCGGACCGCGGATCTCGGCCAGCATCATGCCCGGCGTGTGGCCGTCGCTCCAGTGGAACCGCACCGCCCCGCCCAGCGACGGCGCATGGTCGCCGTCGACGAGCTCGAGCCGGCCGCTGGCCTCGAGCAGCGCCGGCAGTTCCGGGATGAAGCTGGCGCGGTCGCGCGGATGCGGGTGGCAGGCGCGCTCCCAGTGGCGCCGACCGACGACGAAGGTGGCGTTCGGGAACAACAGTTCGGGCGCACGGCCGGCCGCCCAGGGGGCCAGCAGGCCGCCGGCATGGTCGAAATGCAGGTGGCTGAGCACCACCACGTCGACGTCGCCGTGATCGAACCCGGCCGCGCGCAGGGAATCGAGCAGCACGTGGTGCGGCTCGGCAACGCCGTAGCGCTCGCGCATGCGCGGATCGAAGAACGCGCCGATCCCGGTCTCGAACAGCACCACCTTGCCGTTGAGCGGCGCGGCCAGCAGGCCCCGTGTGGCCAGCTGGATGCGGTTGGCGTCGTCGGGCGTGGCCCAGCGCGTCCACAGCGCGCGCGGCGCGTTGCCGAACATCGAGCCGCCGTCGAGCTTCTGCGAGTTACCCTCGATCGACCACAGCTTCACGGCCGCGGCCCTCAGTCGCGCCGGCCGCCCGCCGCGGCGCCGACCGGCCGGGTCGCGCCGCTGCCGACCGGGTTGCGCGGATCGGAACCGGCGCCCAGGCTGTTGTCCGACAGCCGCCACTCCACGGTCTGCAGGTTGCCCCAGACATGGCTCGAGCCGCGCCCGCCCTCGGCCTCGTCGCCGGGCAGCTGCAGGGTATGGCCGAGGTCGCGCAGGCCCTGGGCGACGTCCGGGTCGAACGCGCCGGCCTCCGCCTGGATCCGGTCGGGCATCCACTGGTGGTGGTAGCGCGGCAGCGCGGCCACCGCCTGCGCGTCCAGGCCGGCGTCGTAGCCGAGGATCCCCAGCAGCACCATGGTGATGATGCGCGAACCGCCGGGCGTACCCAGCACCGCCACCCGTTCCGGCGAGACCATGAAGGTCGGCGTCATCGAGCTGAGCATGCGCTTGCCCGGCGCCGGCGCGTTGGCGTCGTAGCCCATGACGCCGAACGCGTTGGGGATCCCCGGCCGCAGTGCGAAGTCGTCCATCTCGTTGTTGAGCAGCACCCCGGTGCCCGGGGCCACCAGGCCCGATCCGTACAGCAGGTTCACCGTCTGGGTCACCGCGGCGCGGTTGCCCTGCGCGTCGATGATCGAGAAGTGGGTGGTGTCCTCGTCCTCGAGCGGCGTGGCCTCTCCGGAGAGCAGTTCGCTGGGCGTGGCGCGCGCCGGATGGATGGTCGCGCGCAGCCCGGCGGCATAGTCGGGACTGGTGAGCAGGCGCTGCGGCACCTTGACGAAGTCCGGGTCGCCCAGGTGGAAGGTGCGATCGCGATACGCGCGCCGCATCGACTCCACCACCAGGTGCGTGCGCTGCACCTCGTCGAGCCGGTCCAGTTCCCAGCCCTGCAGGATCTGCAGCATCTGCGCCAGGGCGATGCCGCCCGACGACGGCGGCGGCGCGGTGACGATCTCCCAGCCGCGGTAGCGGAAGCGGACCGGCTCGCGCTCCTTGACGGTGTAGGACGCCAGTTCCTCCAGGGTCCACTGCCCGCCTTCGGCGTTCACGCCCTCGACCAGCTTGCGTGCAACCTCGCCGCGGTAGAAGCCGTCATGGCCGTGCTGCGCGAGCAGTTCGAGGGTGCGGGCGAGGTCAGGCTGGCGGAACAGGTCGCCTACGCGCGGCGGCGCGCCGCCAGCCAGGAACACCTCGCGCGTCCCCGGGTAGCGTTCCATCACCTCGCGACGCATCTCGTAGCCGCGGGCCATGCGCTCGTACACCGGGAAGCCTTCGCGGGCGATGCGAATCGCCGGCGCCAGCGATACCGACAGCGGCAGCCGGCCGTAGGTCTGCGCCACGTGCACCAGGCCCGCGGGAAGGCCCGGGATCCCCGCCGACCACGGGCCGTTGATCGCGCGGTCGCGGTCGAAGCTGCCGTCGGCGGCGAGGTAGCGCTCGCTGGTGGCCGCGGCCGGCGCGGTCTCCCGCGCATCGACGAACACGTCGCGCCCACTGCGCGCATCGTGCAGCAGGAAGAAGCCGCCGCCGCCCAGGCCCGAGGAGATCGGCTCGACCACCGACAGCACCGCCGAGACGGTGACCGCGGCGTCGAAGGCGTTGCCGCCGGCCTCCAGGGTCTCGAACCCGGCCTCGGTGGCCAGTGCGTGCGCCGAGGCGATGGCGGCGCCCGGTGGGCGGGCATCCGCTCGCGCGTCGCGCGCGGACAGCGGCGCCGCCGCCAGCAACGCGGCGGCGAGGAAAAGGGAAAGAATGCGGTTCATGCGGACTCCTGCTGCAGGCGGCGCAGCTTGGCCAGCAGCTGCGGTTCGCTTTCCGGGTGGTCCGGGTCCGGGTCGATGCATTCGACCGGGCACACGGCCACGCACTGCGGTTCGTCGAAATGGCCGACGCACTCGGTGCACAGCGCCGGATCGATGACGTAGATCGTTTCGCCCTGCGTGATCGCCCGGTTCGGGCACACCGGCTCGCAGACGTCGCAGTTGACGCAGAGCTCGTTGATCTTCAGGGCCATGCGCGCATTGTAAGCGCTGGCCGCCGCGGCACCGTTCCACCACCGGAAAAGGCGGTGCGCATCCGCGCGGGATCGGCGTCAGCCGGAGGGCGCAGCCCGGGCCCGACCGGTCCTGCCTCCCCGGGACGGGGGCCGTGCACGGCCCCCCTTCGATCACGGTACAGGGGTCGCGCCAGCCGGCGGGCGCGACCGGGGACTTACTTGGCCTCGACGAACACGTAGTCGACGCCCGCCGGTTCGACCGCCGCCTTGACCCGCCCGTTGTTGGCCGCGTCGCCGATGTAGACCACGCGCACGCCCTTCATGGTGTCGGGCGGGACCTGCTCGAACGCGGCCACCACCAGGTCGGCGGTCTTGGTCGGATCCAGGCCGGCGTAGGCCAGGATGTTGCCCTTGACGATGCCACGCGCGACGTCGAGCTTGGCCTTGTCGAGCAGCCGGTTGTATTCCTCCGGATCGTCCGGGTTCGGGTTCGCCGGCACCCGGTACACGTAGGGCTGGGCGGTGATGCCTTCCATGTGGCGCGGCACCTGGTCGCTCAGGTAGGCCTGCCAGGCGGCCTTGTCGTCGGTGGTGGGGACCGGCACCGGCGCCTTCTCGGCCACGACCGCCTCCTCCTTCTTGCAGGCCGCGAGCGGCAGCACCAGGCACGCGGCCAGCGCCAGGGTCTTCATCAGTTTCATGGTGGTACTCCCGTTCTAGAGATGTGGAACGACGAAATCAGCCGGGCTCGCGCCGCCATTCGGCCTGCAGCGCCTCGGCCACCGCGGCCGGGACGAAGCCCGACACGTCGCCGCCGAGCCGCGAGATCTCGCGCACCAGCGACGACGAAATGAACCCGTATTCCTCGGCCGGGGTCAGGAACAGGGTCTCGACCTCGGGGATCAGGCGGCGGTTCATGCTCGCCATCTGGAATTCGTACTCGAAGTCGGACACCGCGCGCAGCCCGCGCAGCAGGATGCCGCCACCGATCTTGCGCACGAAGTCCGCCAGCAGGGTCTCGAACGGCTGCACTTCCACGTTCGGGTATTGCGCGAGCGCCTCGCGCGCCAGGCGCACGCGCAGTTCCAGCGGGAGCGTGGGGCGCTTGCTCGGGCTCGCGGCCACGCCCAGGACCAGCCGTTCGAACAGCGGCGCGGCCCGATGCACCAGGTCGATGTGCCCGTTGGTGATCGGGTCGAACGTGCCGGGATAGACCGCGGTGCGGGTGCGGGCCGGACTCATGGGTTCGCTAGGCGTCGACGCTGCGGATGTCGGGACCGGGCCAGTGTAGCAGCGCCGCGCGGCGCTGTTCAGCCTCCCCGCCGGTACAGCGCGTGGCGCGCGTGGCGGGTCGCGCCCTCGCGATGCAGGTGCCACCCGTCCGGTGGCGCCATGTTGCGCTGCAACGGCGCTTCCACGTACAGCCACGCGGCGTCGGCCAGCCATGGATCGAGCTGCGCGATCGCCGCGCCCCACAGGTCGAGGTCGAACGGCGGATCGATGAAGGCGAGGTCGAAGCGTTCCCCGGTCGGCGCGCGCAGGAACCCCAGCGCATCGGCGTGCACGATCCTCGCCGCCCCACCGCCGTCCAGGCGGTCGGCGACGGCGCGCAGGCGCTCGCAGCGGCGGCGGTCGCGCTCGACCAGCACCGCCGACCGCGCACCGCGCGACAGCGCCTCCAACCCCAGCGCACCGCTGCCCGCGAACAGGTCGAGCACGCGCGCGCCGGGCAGCATCGGCTGAAGCCAGTTGAACAGCGTTTCGCGCGCGCGGTCGGACGTGGGCCGCAGGCCGGGCGCGTCCTCCACCGGCAGGCGCGTGTTGCGCCACTTGCCGCCGATGATCCTCACCTGCCCGGTCGGGTGCCTGCCCATGCACGCATTGTGCAACGAACCACCGGCTTTTCCGCCATTCCGGCACAAACCGCGGCGCGGGCTTCAACTGGCATGGTGGATGGGCAATAGTCCCCTGCCCTCCCCGTGTTCCGCGTACAGGTGATTGCAGATGAATGATTCGGTGGTGCTCACCCTGGAAGAGGCCGGCGCCCTGGTGTCATCGATCCTCGGGAAGGCCGGTTTCAGCGAAGGCCACGTGCGCACGCTGACCTGGCTGATGGTGTCGGGCGAACGCGACGGCTGCGCCGCGCACGGCCTGTACCGCACCCTGGTGTGCGTGCACTCGCTGCGCTCGGGCAAGGTCGTGGGCGACGCCGAGCCGGAAGTGCACGACCAGGCGCCGGCGATCGTGCGCGTGGACGCGCGCGGCGGCTACTCGCTGCTGGCCTTCGAGGCCGGCCTGCCGCTGCTGGCGGAGAAGGCACGCTCGCAGGGACTGGCGGCGATGGCGATCAACCGCTGCGTGCACTTCTCCGCCCTGTGGCCGGAGATCGAACGCCTGACCGACATGGGCCTGGTCGCGCTGGCGTGCAATCCCAGCCATGCCTGGGTCGCTCCCGCCGGCGGCCGCGTGCCGCTGCTTGGGACCAATCCGATCGCGTTCGGCTGGCCGCGCACCGGCGCGCCGCCGTACGTGTTCGACTTCGCCACCAGCGCGGTGGCGCGGGGCGAGATCGAGCTGCGTCGCCGGGCCGGGGAATCGATCCCCGAAGGCTGGGGCATCGATGCGCAGGGCAATCCCACCACCGACCCGGCGAAGGTCCTCGACGAGGGCGCGATGCTCACCTTCGGCGGCTACAAGGGCTCGGCGCTTTCGACGATGATCGAGCTGATCGCCGGCCCGCTGATCGGCGACCTCACCAGCCTGGAGTCGATGGAGTACGACGCCGGCGCGGGCGCCTCGCCCTACCATGGCGAACTGGTGCTGGCGCTCGACCCGCAGCGTTTCCTGGGCGATCGCGCGCAGGAACACCTGGCACGGGCCGAAGCCTTCCTCAACGCCTTCGACGGGACCGGCGCACGCCTGCCCTCGCAACGCCGCTACCAGGCGCGCGAGCGCAGCCTGGCCGAGGGTGTCCGGATCCCCGCCGCGCTGCACGCCGACCTGGTGGCGCTGCTGGAGTAGCCGCGCCCCGCACCGCCTCCCGCGTCGCGGGAGGCGTCGGCTTCGCCGTGGTCAGCCCGCCAGCAGCCAGGCGCCGAACACCGGGCCGGCGGAGTAGCCGGCATCGGGCACGATACGCACCCGCCACCCCGAAGGCGAAGGGGCGCGCAGGTCCGCCGGCAGCGGATAGTCGACCATCACGAACTCGTGGCCGCGGCCGCCGTCGAGCACCTCGTGGGCGACCGCGCGCCCATTGACCTCGATCGCGAAGCGGCGACGGTGCTCCTCGCCCCAGTAGCGCAGGCGCAGCGCCGCCGCCGGACGATCACCGCGCAGGGTGAACTCCAGCGTCCCGCCGTCGCGGACGTCGCGGCCGCTCACCCGGCGGTAGCTGGCCGCATACGAATCACCGGTGACCGCCAGCGCGTGGGCCTGTTCGCTGTCGCCGTCGCCGAGCTCGATGTGGTCCAGGCTGCGTTCGCGCAGGGCCTGTTCCCGGGACCGGCGCTCGGCCTGCCGGGCCTCGTGACGCTGGCGCTGCGCGGCGTCGAAGCGATGGAAGTACACCGCCTGCCGCCGGTCGTGCAGGGCGTGGAAGGCGACGAACTCCAGCCCCTGCGGGTGGGTGGGCAGGGCCACGCGCCAGCGCCCGCCCTCGGGCTCGCCGAACGCGGTCTCGATGCCGTCGGGAAGCCAGGGCTCGATCCCGTCCCACGGCGCGTCGGCCGGGCCCAGGTCGGCCGCGATCACGCACGGGCCGCGGCGCAGCGACACCAGCGTGGAGTGGTCCCCGCACGGCTCGAGCCGCAGCGGCATCGCGAACCCGACCTCGATCCGGTCGCCCTCGCGCCAGGCGCGGCGGATCCGCGCGTAGCCATCGCGCATCTCGGGCTTCACCTCGCGCCCGTTGACCCGGATCCGGCAGTCGCCGGCCCATTCCGGCACCCGCAGCCGCAGCGCCGGCAGGGCGCCCTCACGCAGCGGCCCGAGCGTGATGCGCACGGTCCCGTCGTCGGGCAGTCCCGACTCCATCCGCAGCGACACGCCGCGCGCGGAATCGTCGCAGGTCGAGGGGATGTAGAGGTTGACCAGCAGCTCGCCGTCGCGGAAACCGTAGATGCCGTCGGTGTACTGCGCGTGGCTTTCCATCCCGGTGCCCACGCAGCACCAGAACTGTCCTTCCGGGTCGGAATAGCTGCGCGCCTCGCCGGTGAGCAGCGGCGTCATGTAGGTGTAGCGCCCGCCCTCGGGATGCTGCTGCGACAGCACGTGGTTGTAGAGCGCGCGCTCGTAGAAGTCGAAGTAGCGCGCCTCGCCGTTCCAGCCGTGCAGGATCCGGCTGAGCCGCATCATGTTGAGCGTGTTGCAGTGCTCGCAGGTCTGCTCGGTGATGTAGCGCGGCAGCGTGCCGGGCTCCTGGAAGTACTCGCGGTCGGAGTTGCCGCCGATCGCGTAGCTGTGGTGGTGGACCACGCGTTCCCAGAAGAACAGCGCCGCCGCCGCGTCGCCGCGGTCGCCATCGGCCTCGAAGCCGCGCGCCGCGCCCAGCAGCTTGGGGATCTGGGTGTTGGCGTGCAGCCGGTTGAGGCGGTCCTCCCCGGCCACCAGCGGGTCCAGCACGCGGTCGTGGCGGAAGCGCCGCGCCAGCGCCAGCCAGCGCGCGTCGCCGGTGCGCTGCGACAGCTCGGCCAGGCTTTCGGGCATGCCGCCGAACTCGCATTCGAGCACCTGCTGCATCTGCGCATGGTCCAGCGGCGCGAGCTTGCGCTCGACGTACCCGGCCAGCCGCACCGCGACCTCCAGCGCGAGATCGTTGCCGCAGCAGCGGTGCGCGTCGAGCAGGCCCGCGAACAGCTTGTGCCAGGTGTAGAACGGCGCCCAGCTGCCGTTGAGCCGGAACGGCAACGCCTCGATCCGGCCCTGCTCGATCTCGTCGAACACCGCGCGGCCGCCCTCGACCACGCCGTCGGCGCGCTTGCGGGTGAAACCGGCGACGTAGCCGCCGCCGCCGGCCTCCTGGCAGCGCGCGAGCTCGGCGACGATCGCGTCCACGCGCTCGCGGCACTCGGCGTCGCCGCTGCCCTCGTGCATCAGCGCCAGTGCGCTCAGGTAGTGGCCGAGGGTGTGGCCGGCGATGGTGTCGCCTTCCCAGCCGCCGTACGCCTCCCCCTGCGGGGGCAGCCCGGCCTGCTGGTGGAAGTTGTGGAGCAGGCGACCCGGGTCGAGCCGCATCAGGTAGCGACGGGTGGCCGCCACCGACTCGGAGAACAGCGAGGGCAGCAGCCTGACGCTGCCGGGCGCCGGTGGCGCCACCCGCCCCGGGGCGAAGGCCAGCACGCGGCCGGCGAACCCGCTCCAGCCCAGCGCCAGCGCCGCCGCGCTCCAGGCGAGGAAGCGGCGGCGGCCGGCATCGGCCGGCGGGGCGCCCGCCGGATCCCGGCGATTATCGGGGGCCCGGGTCGGCGCAAGCGAACGGGAACCTGTCTGCATGGCTCAGTGCTCCGCGTGCGGGGCCGCGACCAGCGGCATCGGCCCGTCCGGCAGGCCGCGCGCGGCCTTGGCCTCGCGGACCATCGCGCGCACGTCCGCGCGCAGCGCCGCGGCATCGTAGACGATGCCGTCCTTGATCGTGTAGTCGACGCCGCCGACCTGCTCGACGCGGTCGTCGTCGTCCAGGCGGATGGTGCCGGTACCGAACAGCAGCTTGAGGTTGGCCAGCGGGTTGCCGCGCACCAGCACCAGGTCGGCCTTGCGGCCGACGCGCACGCTGCCGACGCTGTCTTCGCGCCCGAGGATCCTCGCGCCCATGCCGGTGGCGGCGTGGATCACCTCGAGCGGGCTGAACCCGGCCTCGCGCAGCAGCTCCATCTCCTGCACGTAGCCGAAGCCGTACAGGTTGTAGATGTAGCCGCAGTCGCTGCCGATGCCGACCATCCCGCCGCGGTTCTTGTACTCGTTCACGAACTGCATCCAGAGCCGGTAGTTGCGCCTCCAGTCCATCTCGAACTCGGTGGTCCAGTCGAACCAGTAGGAGCCGTGGTGCAGGCGGCTGGGGCGGTAGAAGTCCCACAGCGCCGGCATCGTGTACTGCGCGTGCCAGGTGGCGTTGGTCATGCGCATCAGGTCGCGGCTGGCCAGGTAGGCGGTGAAGGTCGGGCTGAGGCCGAAGCCGCGCTCGAGCAGGGTCTCCATCACCTCGTTCCAGCGCGGCGAGCCCGGCTCGGCCGCCTGTTCCCACAGCCGCCCGGCCTCGGCGAAGCGCATCTGCTCATCGGTGTTGTTGAACTCCGCCGGCCAGCGCTGCAGCCGGCGGTCGGTGAACATGGCCTCGGGCAGGCCGTACCAGTGCTCCATCGAGTCGAGGCCGCGCGCCGAGGTCTGCAGCACGTTGGCGTACGCCACCAGCTGCTGGGCGTGGTGCATCGTGGTGCGCATGCCGATCGCCTCGGCCTCGTCCAGGGCGGCGTAGAGCACGTCCTCCGGGATCGAGCCGATGAACTTGATGCCGTCGGCGCCGCGGCGGCGGGCGTTGCGGACCGCCTGGCGCGCGGTGTCCGCGTCGTTGATCCCGGGCTGGATGGCGTTGAAGAACGGATAGACGTCGATGCGCGGGGCGACGATCTCGTTGCGCTCGCTGCGCCGCTTGACGTCGACCAGCCACTCGATCGGGCGGCCACTGCCCAGCTCGCGCACGCTGGTCACGCCATGCGCCATCCACAGCTTGAGCACGTATTCCGGGGGCACGCCCTGGCCGTCGTCGAGCGTGTGCAGGTGGACGTGGGTGTCGACGAACCCGGGCATCAGGGTGAAGCCGGTGCCGTCGATCTCGCGGTCGCCCGCCGCGGCCCGCCGCGACGGCACGATCGCCCCCGGGGCGCCGATCGGCACGATCTCCGCGATCCGGTCGCGCACGACCACCACGTCGAACGGGCCCTGCATCGGCGCACCGGTCCCGTCGATCACGTTCACGTTGCGGATCACCAGGCGCTCGTAGGGCCCTTCGCCGGCGTCGCGCGCCGGGATCTGCGCACGCGAATCGGGCGCGGCCGCCGCCGGCGCCATGGCCAGCGCGAACGCGCAACACAGGAAACGGACCAGGCGGATCAAGTCGACCTCCGATGGCGATGGGAAATGGAACCGCCGCCGCCGGGGAGTTCGGGGAGGAGGCGGCGGCGGTTCGCGTGGAAACGAAGGGAGGGGGCCGCGCGCGGCCCCCCGACCCGGTCAGAACTTCAGGCGCACACCCACGAAGTAGCGCCGTCCGAGCACGTCGTAGACGCCGACGTCGGTGTTGGCGTCGCCCGCCAGGGCGGTGCCCAGCAGCGGCGGATCGCGGTCGAACAGGTTGTCGACGCCGCCGAACAGCTGCAGCTTCCCGGTCACGTCGTAGCTGGCGTTGGCGTCGAAGTACCACGTCCGCGGCGACTCCTGGACCGCGGCGGTGATGCCCTCCCGCAGCCGGAAGTCGTTGATCATCCTGGCCTGCAGCCGGGCCGACAGCGGGCCGCTGCGGTAGCCGGCCGAGAAGTTCACCTTCAGGTCCGGGATCAGGATGTTGCCGGTGCCGCCGCCGCAGCCGCCGCCCATGAAGCCGGCGCAATCGACCTCGCCCTGGTCGGCGATCACCTGCATCGAGCGCTCGAACAGCCAGCTCGTGAGCAGGGTCAGCGACACCTGGCCCTCGTTCCCGCCCAGGCCCCACGAGACCGGGAAGCGGTAGTCGGCCTGGAAGTCGAGCCCGCTCGCCTTGAGCAGGCCGATGTTCTGCAGGGTCGAGCGGACGTCGTCGATCTGGCCGTTGGGCAGGCGCACGATGGCCTGGCAGCTCGGCGAATCCGGATCCAGGCGGCTGAAGCAGTCGCTCAGCATCTGGTTGGCGCTGATGCTGGTGATCGCGTCCTCGACCTCGACCTGGAAGTAGTCGACCGCGAAGTTCAGGCCCTCGATCGCGGGGATCGAGAACACCGCGCCGAAAGTGAAGGTCTTGGAGGTTTCCTCGTCGAGGTTGGGATTGCCGCCCGTGGTCCGCTCGAAGCCGACCGATGCCTGGGTGAAGGTGTCGATGTCGGCCGCGGGCACGCCCTGCTGGATGCAGAGCTCGCGCTGCGCCGGGGTCGGATTGGCCGCCACGGTGCACGGATCGACGCCGGCGGTGAAGCCGCGCGCCTGCGGCGAGTAGAGTTCGTTGATGTTGGGCGCGCGGATCGCCACGTTGTACGCGCTGCGCAGGCGCATCCAGTCGGTCGGCGCCCATTCGGCGCCCAGCTTCCAGGTGTTGACGCCGCCGATAGTGGAGTAGTCGGAGTAGCGCGCCGCGCCCTCGATCGCGAGGTCGTGGGCGAAGCGCGCGCCGGCCAGCAGCGGCACCCGGAACTCGGCGAACACCTCGCGCACGCTGTACTCGCCTGACATCGGCGTCTGCGACACCGCGCCGTAGTCGCCGGACACGTCCATCGCGCTGGGCTGGAACGCATACTCGTCCTTGCGGTACTCGGCGCCGAATGCCAGCGAGACCGAGCCGGCGGGCAGGTCGAACATCGTGCCGCTCATGCTCGCGCCGACGATGGTGCGGTCGAAGATGTCGCGGCTGGCGCGCTCTGGGGTCAGGAACGCGGCCGCGTCGGCGTTGATCGAGCCCAGGCCGAAGATGCTGGCCGGCACGCAGCCGCTGGCGGTGTTGGCGCAGACCAGGTTGCCGTCGACCACCACCGCATCGAGCGCCTGGGCCAGGCGCGCCTGGTTGATCTGGTTGTTGTTGACCGTGTCGGTGCGGTTGCGCTGCTCCTGGACGAAGGCGTCCCAGCGCCACCAGTGCCCGCCGCCGGCCTCGAACTCGCCGCGCAGGCCGCCGACCAGGTTGTAGCTGGAGCGTTCGTAGGTGTAGTAGCGCGGGCCGAGCTCGTCGGCGCGGCGGCCGGCGCCCACGATCGCCGCGGTGCCGTCGCCGTCCGGGTCGAAGATGTGGGCGTTGTTGGCGAAGAACTCACGCACTGCCGGCAGCAGCACCGGGTTGTTGGCGTAGTTGGGCACCAGCAGGGTCGAAGAACCGGCGCCGGGCGTGAGCGGGGTGAAGGAGTCCGGCGCCTGCTGGTACTGGTTGCGGCTGTTGGAGTAGTAGGCCTCGCCGTAGGCCTCGACCGAGTCGCTGACGCGGAAGTGCGCCAGGGCGCTGACCTGGGTGCGCTCGAGCGGGCGCTGCAGGTAGTTCAGGTCGGCGTAGTTGTACGCGTCCTCGGGCGCGCAGTACGGCAGCGGCACGCCGCCCTCGCCGAAGCGGATGCCGTTGATCGCGGTGCACGCGCCGGACGGCGAGAGGTCGACCCCGACCAGCGACTCGAGCTGCGGGCCGCTCAGGCCGATGCGGGTGCCCGGGATCGAACCCGAGCCGCCCGGGACCAGCCGGCCGCCGACGGTGTCGAGCGGCACCCGCGAGAACTCGCGGTCCGCCTGCAGGACCGGTTCGCGGTCGGTGCGGCTGATCGACAGCACCGCGTTGCCCCGGCCGTCGGCGAATTTGCCGCCGATGGTCAGGTCGAACTTGTCGTAGGTACCGTCGCCTTCGGCGGTCTCGCCGCGGGTATAGGTCGCCTCGAGGCCCTCGAAGTCCTTGCGCAGGATGAAGTTGACCGCGCCGGCGATCGCATCCGAGCCGTACACGGCCGACGCGCCGCCGGTGATGATCTCGACGTTCTCGACCAGTGCGTCGGGGATGCTGGCCAGGTCGACCACGCCGTCGGAATTCGCGGGCGTGAAGCGGCGGCCGTTGACCAGGGTGAGCGTGCGGGTCGCGCCGAGGCCGCGCAGGTTCGCGGTCAGCACGCCGGAGCCGCCGCCGTTGTTGACGTTGGAGGTGTTGCCCGCGGCCAGCTGCGGGAACTCGTTGAGCACGGTCTCGATGGTCGCGCTGCCCGAATGGGCGATCTCCTCGCGCGAGACGACCGTGGTCGGGCTGGGCGCGCTCAGGTCCTTGCGCATCAGGCGCGAGCCGGTGACCGTCACCGTGTCCAGGCTGACCGCGGTCTGGGCGGAGGCGGAGGCGTCCTCGCCCTGCTCCTGGGCGACGGCCGGGGCCGCGGCGAACGCACCGCCGAGCATGGCCAGGGCCAGCGACGCGGCGAGGCGGCGGACGGGCGGCAGTTGAGGGTGCTGCGGCCTGGCTGTGCCAGGGCGCTGGATGGAAGAGGTGGCTACGGTCATGGCGCTTCCCCGATTCTGGTGGCTTGGCGACCCCCTGCCGATGCAGGAAATCGCACGTAGACGATCGACCCGCGTGCGTCCCTACCGGATCGCATCCGCAGTCCATTGCCACTGCTTGATGCGCAGCTGTGTGTTACTTCCGTGATTCCAGTCTCGTCGCCAGCCCCCGCCGGGTCTTGTGTTGATTGACGGAATTGGATGTGGAAATCCGCACAATTATGGTGCAGCGCGATAAACCCGCAGGGCCTTCCCGCTCCCTGCGCGGGCGGAGTGCGAGCACGAAAAAGCCGCCGCGGCAAAGCGCCGCGACGGCTCCGTGCAAGGGGCCGCGACCCGGGGCCGCGACCGGAGTGGCGGGCCTACTTCCGGGCCAGCTCGGCCTTCTGCCGGGAGATGAACGCGCGCACCTCCTCCTCCAGCGTCGGCAGGGGCACCGAGCCGAGGTTGAGGATGGTGTCGTGGAACGGGCGCTGGTCGAACGCGTCGCCCAGTTCGCGCTCGGCCTCGGCGCGCAGGTCGCGAATGGTCTTGTAGCCGATGTAGTAGGCGAGCGCCTGGCCCGGCCAGGCGATGTAGCGATCGATCTCGTTGACGATGTCCAGCGGCGCCAGCGCGGTGTGCGCGGTGAGGTAGTCGATCGCCTGCTGGCGGGTCCAGCCGTACTCGTGCAGGCCGGTATCGATCACCAGGCGCGCCGCGCGCCACATCTCGAAGGTCAGGCGGCCGAAGTCGTCGTACGGGGTCTGGTAGATCCCCATCAGGGTACCGAGCCACTCGGTGTACAGGCCCCAGCCTTCGCCGTAGCCGGAGAAGTAGGTCTGCTGGCGGAAGTCCGGCCGCGCCGGGGCTTCCAGCGCCAGCGCGGCCTGGAAGCTGTGGCCTGGCGCGCATTCGTGCACCACCAGCGCCGGCAGGTTGTACAGCGGGCGCTGTGGCAGGTCGTAGGTGTTGAACAGGCACGAGTCGAGCCCGCCGCGCCCCGAGGTGTAGATCGGCGCGATGTCGTCGGGCACCGGCAGGATGGTGAAGCGGTACCGCGGCAGGGTGCCGATCACATGCTTGAGTTCGCCATCGACCTTCTTCGCGATCCAGGCGGTGTAGTACAGCAGCTCGTTCGGGGTCTTCGCGTAGAACTGTGGATCGGTGCGCAGGAACTGCAGGAACTCCTCGAAGCTGCCCTCGAAGCCGGCGCGCTTCATCACCTCGCGCATTTCGCGGGAGATGCGCTCGACCTCGGCCAGGCCGAGCTCGTGGATCTCCTTCGCGGTCATGTCGCGGGTGACGTACTCCTTGATCTGGGTCCTGTAGAACTCGCGCCCGTTCGGGAGGTCGGCCGCGGCGGTGGTGGTGCGGGTGCGCGGCAGGTACTCCTCGCGCATGAACGACAGCAGCTTCGAGTACGCCGGCACCACGTGCTCGAGCACCACCTTGCGGCCCTCGGCCTGCAGCTGCGAGCGCAGCGGCTCCTTGATCGTCACCGGCATGTTGGCGAAGGTGGCCAGGAACGGGTTGTCGTCGGAGGTCAGCGTGTACGGCTCGATGGTCTTGTCGCGACCCTCCACCGAGGAACGCGGCACGCTCCAGCCGCGCGCCAGGCCGGCCTCCATATTGGCGATGTGCTCGTCGAAGTAGCGGCCCACGTCGCGCAGGCGGCCGATGAAGCGGCGCCAGTCGGCCTCGCTCTGGTAGGGCTGGCGCGGGTTGAGCCCGCCCCAGAAGAACGTGTCGCTGTTGAACGGCGCCTCGTAGGTGCGCCAGGTGGCGCCGTTGAGGTTCGCCTCGACCGAGGCCCGGAACACGGCGGCGTTGATCCGCTCCTCGGGGCCGAGCTGGTCGACCGGGATCGCGTCGAGCGCGTCAAGCACCTGCTTCCAGTAGGCGGCGCGGCGCGCCCAGCTGCCCGCGGTCACCGAGGGCAGCCGGTCGGCGGCCTGCCAGCGGCCGTCGATGCGCTCGCGGGCGAACTCCTGCTGCCGCCAGAGCCACTCCGCCTCGTAGAGCTCGCGCAGCCTTGCCTCGGCAGCATTGGCCGGCGGCGGCAGCTGGCCCGCGTCCGGGGCGGTCTGGGCGGCGGCCGGGAGGACCGCCGCGCCCAGCGCGAGCGACAGCGAGAGCGCGAGGGTGGAGAGGTGCGTGCGGGTACGGCGGAATGGGCGCATCGGGAGATCTCCTGCGGTCATCATCGGATGGTCGGTGGGTGCGCGTCGGCGCGGTTGCGGCGGGGCGGTTGGACGCCCTGCAGGTGGCGGATGAAGAAGTCCGCCTGGCGGCGGTGGGCATAGTCGATCGGGCCGGTCGAGCGGCCCACGGTGTGCTCGCCGCCGGGGAACACGAGCAGGTCGAAATCCTTGCCGGCGCGGACCAGGGCGTCGACCACCTGCATGGTCGAGGCGGGGTCGACGTTGCTATCCTGCTCGCCGACGATCAGCAGCAGCTCGCCCTGCAGCCGGTGCGCGTTGTCCACGCCGGAGGCGCGCGAGTAGTGGTCGCCCTCGCCTTCGGGCAGGCCCATCCACTGCTCGTTCCAGCTGATCTTGTCCATGCGGTTGTCGTAGCAGCCGTTCCAGGCCACGCCGACGCGGTAGAACTCCGGGTGGAACAGCAGCGCGCCGAGCGTGCTCTGCCCGCCCGCCGACGCGCCGTAGATGCCGACGCGCGAGATGTCGTAGGACCGGTCGCGCGCGGCCAGTGCCCGGTGCCAGGCGATGCGGTCCGGGAAACCGGAATCGCCCAGGTTCTTCCAGGCCACGTCGTGGAAGACCTTGGACCGGTTGGCGGTGCCCATGCCGTCGATCTGCACGACGATGAAGCCGTGGTCGGCCAGTTCCTGCATGCCCACCACCTTGTCGCCGCCGCTGTGGTAGCCGAACGGCCAGAAGGTCTTGGGCACGAAGGAATCGTGCGGGCCGGCGTAGATGTTCTCGATTACCGGGTAGCGCCGCGCGGGGTCGTAGTCGCGGGGCCGCACCACCAGGCCCCAGATGTCGGTGGCCCCGTCGCGGCCCTTGGCCACGAACACCTCGGGCGCCTTCCAGCCGGCGGCCAGCAGGCGCGAGATGTCGGCGCGCTCGACCCGGGCCACCAGCGCGCCGTCGGCGCGCCGCAGCTCCATCACCGGCGGCATGTCCACGCGCGAATACACCACCACGAAGTGGCGGCCGTCGGGCGCGACCGACACATCGTGGTCGGCGTCGGCGTCGGTCAGGCGCACCAGGCCGCGTCCGTCGAACCCGACCCGGAACAGCTGCCGGAAATAAGGATCGCGCCCGGGGTCCACGCCGCTGGCGGTGAACCAGATCTCGCGGCGGTCCTCGTCCACGTGCAGCACCTCGCGCACCACCCACTCGCCCCGGGTGATCGGGTGGCGGAGCTGCCCGCTGCGGCCGTCGAACAGGTAGAGGTGGCGCCAGCCGTCGCGCTCGGACAGCCAGATGATCTGCTCGCCGAGTCCAGCGACGTCGTGGCGGAAACCGCGCCAGGTATCGACGAAGGTGTCGCTGGGCTCGGCCACCACGATCCGCGCCTGCGCCGCGGCGCCGGGCGCGGGCACGTCCACCGCCAACAGGTCCACGCGCTGGTGTCCGCGGTGCACCACCTCGAAGGCGAAGCTGCCGCTGTCGCGCCGCCACTGGATCGGCGACAGCCGGTAGGGGTTGGCGAACAGGGCCGCGTCGATCTCGTGGCGCCGGCCCGAGCCCAGGTCGACCAGCACCGGCGACTCGATGTCCACCGCGTCGCCGGGCTTGGGGTAGAGCTGCACGTGCACCCGCGGCTGGCGCTGGTCGCGCGGCGCGGCCTCGACGCGCACCACCTCGCGGCGGTCGCCCGGGCGCACCCGGTAGAGCGCGAGCCAGCGCGAATCCGGGGACCAGGCGATGGTCTCCGGATCGTCGAACCGGCCGTCGTCGGCGGCCGCGGCATGGAACACGGTGCGGCCATCGTCCACGCGCCGCACCAGCACCCGCCCGTCCTCCACCAGCGCCTCGTGGCGGCCGTCGGGCGAGCGCCGCGGCTGGTTGTCGGCCGGCACCGCCAGGTCGCGCACCACGCCGAAGGCGCGTGGCCGTCCCGGCCGTGGCGGCACCCTGGCACAGGCCGCCGGCGCCAGCGTGCAGCGCCAGCGCGCCTCGTCCGTGGAGAACGCGATCGCCGCGCCGTCGTCCTCGAACCGGAACTGCTCGAACGGCAGCTGCGTGGGCGCGTGTTCGCCGCCGCCGGCCGCGGCCAGCGCCCGCGCGATCGCGACATGATCGAAGGCCGGCGCCTTGCGTCCGCCATCGAGCTCATAGCCGAAGAAGGCGAACCCGCCCTCGACCGTCTTGCGGTAGTGGAAGCGGCCGGCGTCCTGCCACGTGGCCGGCCAGGCGACGTCGCGGGTCAGCCCGATCCACTGTGCGCGCAGCCCGCCCGGGGGCGGATCGCCGGCCAGCACCGGCGCCGCCGCCAGCCCGCCCGTGCACAGCGCCAGCAGCACCAGGACCAGGGTCTTTCCCATCTCGCCTCCTCCCTTGCGGCCACGCGCCGCGGTTGTGCCCTCAGGCGCCGTCGTCTTCCTCCAGCTCGAGTTCCTCGCGGCGCAATCCGGCGCGCGCGGCCCATTCATACACGGCGTAGGCAATCGCCGCGACCGCCAGCGTGTCCCACGGATGGGCAATCGCGCCGATGCCGCCGAACGAGCCCAGGTACGACACCAGCATGACCATCAGGTAGAACGCGATCAGCCACGCCGAACACTGCACCTGGCGCAGCAGCTGCGCCCTGCCCTCGCGCGAGGGCAGCCGGTACAGCACGTAGCCGGCGAACATCACCACCTGCAGGCCGAGCAGCCAGGACAGCGTCTCCCAGCGCGACCAGTACACGATCAGCGCGGCGACGATGAACGACAGCGGGCCCAGTACCGCCAGCGCGCGCACCCTGAACGGCCGCGACATGCCCGGCGCGCTGCGTCGCAGCGCCGCCACCGCCACCGGCGCGGCGGCGTAGCTGAGCATCAGCGCCGCCGAGACCACGCCGATCAGCTTCTCCCACGACGGGAAGGGCAGGGTCCAGAACACCGACAGCGCGAAGCTCAGCCACAGCGCGGGCCGCGGGATCCCGGACTTCGCGTCCACCCTGGTCAGCGACTTGATGCCCAGGCCGCGCGCCCAGCCGTAGATCACCCGCGGCGTGGCGCTCATGTAGATGTTGCCGGTGCCGCTGGGCGAGACCACCGCGTCGGCGACCACCAGCCACGCCAGCCAGCCCAGCCCGAGGACCACCGCGATGTCGCGGTACGGCAGGCTGTACAGCTTGTCGATGCCGGCCCAGCCGTTGGCCAGCTGCTCGCCGGGGATGCTGCCCAGGAACGACAGCTGCAGCAGCACGTAGATCACGGTCGACAGCACGATCGACAGGATCAGCGCGAAGGGAATCGTGCGCTGCGGATCCCTGACCTCGCTGGCCACCGACACGATCGGGGTCAGCCCGAGGTAGGCGAAGATGATGCCGCCGGTGGAGATTGCCGCCTGGATGCCGGCCATGCCGCTGGGGGCGAAGCCGTGGACCTGCATGTTGTCCGCGTCGAAGTGCGACAGCAGCAGCACGATCACCAGCAGCGGCACCATGAACTTGAAGATGCTGACGATGTTGTTGGAGATCGCGAAGCTCTTGATGCTGAAGTAGTTGAGCAGGAAGTACAGCACCAGCAGCCCGAACTGCACGATCCACCCCAGCAGGGTCGGGCTGGTGCCGTCGGCCTGGGTCAGCGACGGGAACCACGCCGCCGCGTACTGGCGGCTGGCCACGGCCTCGATCGCGATCAGGCTGGAGAACGCGATCAGGGTGATGAAGCCCATCAGCGAGCCCAGCAGCGGCCCGTGCGAGTACTCGGGATAGCGGACCACGCCGCCGGCGCGCGGCAGCGCCGCGCCCAGCTCGCAGTACACCAGCCCGAGCAGGAACACGGCGATGCCGCCGAAGATCCAGGACACGATGCCCGCAGGCCCGGCCATCGAGGCCACGTGGCTCGCGGCGAACAGCCAGCCGGAGCCGAAGATCGAGCCCAGGCCGATGAAGGTCAGGTCGGTCAGGCTGAGGGTCTTGCGGAACTTGCCTTGTTGCGACATGGATCACCTGGTTGGGTGCAGCAGCGGATGGAAGGTTGGATCGGGGCCACGTCCATGTCGGCGGGGGTCATGCGAACGGCCGGTCGATCGCCGGCGATGGAGGGGTGAACCAGCGCGCGCCCTCCTCGGTGACGTGGAAGTGGTCTTCCAGGCGCACGCCGAACCGGCCCGGGACCACGATCATCGGTTCGTTGCTGGCGCACATGCCCGGCTCCAGCGCGCTGCGGTTGCCGCGCACCAGGTAGGGCGCCTCGTGGATCGCCAGGCCGCAACCGTGGCCGGTGCGGTGCGGCAGTCCCGGCAGCCGGTAGTCCGGCCCGAGGCCGGCGGCCTCGAGCACGCGGCGCGCCGCGGCATCCACGTCCTCGCAGGCCACGCCCGGGCGCACCGCGGCGAACGCGGCGGCCTGCGCCGCGTGTTCGAGATCCCAGATCCGCTTCTGCTCGTCGCTGGCCCTGCCGAACACCCAGGTGCGGGTGATGTCGGCGTGGTAGCCCTGGACCGTGCAGCCGGTGTCGATCAGCACCAGGTCGCCCTCGCGCAGGTGCTGCACGCCGGGGATGCCGTGCGGGTACGCGGTGGCGTGGCCGAACTGGACGATGCAGAAGGTCGACCCGTCGTCGGCGCCGAGCGCGCGGTGCGCCTGGTCGATGAAGCGCACCAGCTCGTCGGTGCCGATACCTTCGCGGGCGATGCCGGCCGCCAGGCGTTGGACCTGGAGGGTCATGTCGCAGGCCTGCTGCATCAGCGCCAGCTCCGCCGGGGACTTGCGCGCGCGGCAGCCGTCGATGATGGCGGCCGCATCCACGATCGCGGACGCGTCCAGGTGCGCGCGCAGGCCGGTGTGCACGGCGAAGGCCGCGGCCGGGTCCAGCGCCAGGCTGCGCGCACCCCGCTCCGCCATCGCCTGCGCGACCAGGGCATGGGGGTCCTCGTGCTCCTCCCACAGCCGCTTGCCGGCCGGCACCCGCAGCACCGCGTCGAGCGAGCCTTCCTCGAACGCCGGGCACACCAGCAGCGGATCGCCGCTGGCCGTCAGCAACATCGCCACCAGGCGCTCGCTGGCGCCCCAGGGCACGCCGGCGAAGTAGCGCAGCGACGCGCCGGCGCCGACCAGCAGCGCGTCCACGCCCTGCGCGCGCATCAGCGCCCGCGCGCGCTCGATGCGCGCCTGGTACTCGTCGCCGGAAATCGGCGGCGCGGGCTGCGCCCACGGACGCAGACCCGCCAGAGCGGACTCCCGGTCGAGGTGGCCGATCTGCGCGCTCACCCCTGCGCCCCGATGGCCTCGCGGCTCCACTGGCCGTCGACCAGGCGCCAGGCGCCGGTCGGGTTGGCGTCGCGCAGCAGCGGCGGCAGCAGCCGGTCGGGCACGTTGTCGTAGCTGTGCAGGCCGGCGAAGCGCCGGATCGCGCCGGGCATGCCCACCGAGGTGAAGCCCGGATGGCTGGTCGCCGGGTACGGGCCGCCGTGGTTCATCGCCGGGCTGACCGCCACGCCGGTCGGCATCCGGTTCGCGATCAGCCGCCCCACCCGCGTGCGCAGCAGCGGGACCAGCGCCGCGGCCGCGGCGTCGTCGCTGCCGTCGCCGGCCAGGTAGAGGGTCGCGGTGAGGTTGCCCTCGAACGCGCGGGCGATGGCCTGCGACTGCGCCGCGCCGTCGCTGCGCACGACCAGGCTCACTGGTCCGAATGCCTCGGTCTGCAGCGCGGCCGGGTTGGCCAGGAACGCCGCGCCGTCGACCTGCAGCAACTTGGGTTGCACCCAGTAGCCCGCGCGGTCCGGATCCTCGCCGCCGGCGACGCGGGACGCGCCCGCGGCCAGCAGCGCGTCGACCGCTTGGGCCAGGTGGCGCTTGCCGTCGGCCGAGAACAGCACCTGCGCCGGGGCGGCGTCGAAGCGCGCCGCCGCGGCGGCGAGGAAGGCGTCGCCGGCGTCGCCGCGCGGCAGCACGATCACGCCGGGGTTGGTGCAGAACTGCCCGCTGCCCATGGTGCAGGACGCGAAGAACTCCTGCGCCAGCGCGTCGCCGCGTTCAGCCAGCGCGCCGTCGAGCAGGAACACCGGGTTGATGCTGGACATCTCCGCGTAGAACGGCACGCCCGCGGCATCGGCCTGGGCCTTGAGCGCCAGCCCGCCGGCACGCCCGCCGGTGAAGCCGACCCCGCCGATGCCCGCATGCCCCACCAGCAGGCCGCTGCACGCCGGATCGACCCGGTACAGCAGCTGGATCGCGGCGGCGGGCAGGCCGGCGGCGAGCAGCGCGGCATGGGCGATGCGGCCCAGCTTCTCGCTGGTGCCCGGGTGCAGCGGGTGCACCTTGGCGATCACCGGGTTGCGTGCGGCGATCGCCGAGGCGAAATCGCTGCCCGCGATCGCGTTGAATGCGAACGGGAAGTTGTTCGGGCCGAACACCGTGACCGGCTTGCCGAGCGGGCCGAACGCCGCCCGCAGCCCGGTGGCGGTGTCGACCACCGGATGCGCCCAGCTCCACTCGCGCACCGCGCGCGCGGCCTGGCGCAGCTGGCCGGTGGTGCGCGGCAGCTCCACCTCGCGCAGGCGCGGCGAGGCCGGCAGCCCGGTTTCGGCATGCGCCAGCGCCACCAGCGCCTCGGCCTCGGCCTCGATCCCGGCGGCATAGCCGTCGAGGAAGGCGGCGATCCGTTCGGGGTCGGCGGCGGAGAATTCCTCCGCCACCGCCATCGCGGCCGCCACGGCCTCCCCGACCTCACGGCGGCCGCTGACCGGATAGGCCGGACCGATCGCTTCGCCGGTGGCCGGGTCGTGCGCGCGCAGTTCGCCAGCCGGTTCGACCGGATCGCGCCACGCCCCGCCCACCAGTACCTGCTGCAGTCCGGCCACCGTCACAGCTCCGGGCGGGTCTTGATCGCCTGCTCGATCACGCGCACCGCGTGCTCGCGCTCGGCGCCTTCCAGCACCAGGCGCGGCGCGCGCACCCGCTCGCTGCCCCAGCCCACCATCTGCTGGGTCAGCTTGATCGCCTGCACGAACTTGGGAATCGTGTCCAGGCGCAGGGTCGGCAGGAACCAGTCGTACAGTTCCTTGACCGCGGCGTAGCCGCCGTCGCGGGCGCGCTCGAACAGCACCACCGACTCGCGCGGGAAGGCGTTGACCTGGCCCGCGATCCAGCCGGTGACGCCCATCGCCAGGCCTTCGACGATGGCGTCGTCGATGCCGGTCATCAGCACCAGGCGATCGCCGGACAGTTCCTGGATGCCGGCCAGGCGGCGGATGTCGCCCGAGGACTCCTTGACCGCCTCGATCTGCGGGAACTCGTTGGCGAGCTCCACGATCTGCGCGGCGCTGAAGTCGGTCTTGTAGGCGATCGGGTTGTTGTACAGCAGGATCGGCAGCCGGGTGGCGCGGGCCACTGCCGCGAAATGCGCGCGGGCCTCGTGCCAGTCCGAGGAATAGGCGTACGCCGGCAGGATCATCAGCCCGCGCGCGCCCTCGGCCTCGCAGGCCTGCGCCAGCTTCACCGCCTCGCCGGTCGACAGCGAGCCGATGCCAGGGATCACCGGGACGTCGCCCAGCGCCTTCACCAGCGTGCGCACCACGGCCACCTTCTCGTCGAAGGACAGGGTCGCGCTCTCGCCCAGCGAACCCAGCGGGACCATGCCGATGCAGCCCGCCTCCACCTGCCACTGCGCATGCCTGGCGAGGAAGGCGTGGTCGACCTGGCCGTCCTCGGTGAAGGGGGTGGTAATCGCGGGGATCACACCCTGCCACATGCTCTTGCTCATTTCACAACTCCTGGGATTGACCCGCTGGATGGGCGTCGCCGAAACCGGCCAGCACCTCCAGCGGAACGGGAAAGATCGGGGGGCGGAAGCCACTCCTGGCCACGCCCCCCAGCTCGGCGAGCGCGCTGCCGCAGATACGGCCCTGGCAGGGGCCCATGCCGCAGCGGGTCATCAGCCTGGCCTCGCGGCCGGGCGCGTAGGCCGCGAGCGCGGACATCGGGACGTCCTCGCAGCGGCAGACGATGGTGTCGGGCCCGGCCAGCGCATGCAGCGCCGGATCGAGCGCGAAGTGGCGCCGCAGCCGCGCGGCGAAACCGCGCGCGCGCCGGCGCCTGGCCTGCAGCCGGCCGGCCGCGTTGCCATGGCCGGTGGCGGCATGGCCGGCGATCTCGCCCTCCACCAGGGCGCAGTCCACGCCGCCGATGCCGCAGGCCTCGCCGGCGGCGAACACGTTCGGCACGCTGGTGCACTGCCACTGGTCGACACGCACGTGCGCGTGGGCGCCATCGGCCTGCAGTGCGCAGCCGAGCATGTGCGCCAGCTCGATGTTCGGCACCAGGCCGAAGCCGCAGGCAAGGTGGTCGCAGTCGACGGTCACCACCCGCCCCTCCAGGCTCAGTTCGACCGCGCGCAGGGCGTGCCCGCCCAGCGCGCGCAACACGTGGCTGCCGGTGCGGTAGGGGACGTCCCACAGCGCAGCGCGCAGGCGCGCCGCCTGGAGCAGCTTGCCGGGCCAGCGCCACAGGCCGGACGCGAACCCGGCCACCGCCTGGCGCGACGCCTGCTCGTGGATGCCGACCACCCGCGCGCCATGGCGCCTGAGGGTGGCCGCGGCGGCCAGCAGCAGCGGGCCGCTCCCCGCGACCACCACGCGCTTGTCGCGCAGCGGCCAGCCCTGCTTGGCCAGCGCCTGCGCGCCGCCGGCGCCGGTCACGCCCGGCAACGTCCAGCCGGGGAATGGCAGCAGCAGTTCGCGCGCGCCGGTGGCCAGCACCAGGGTGCCGTAGTCGATGCTGGCGGCTTCGTGCCCGCTGCGCAGGAACAGCCGGCTGCCGGAATGCCCGACCACCTCCGACTGCAGCAGCAGGCCCACGCCCGCCCGCGCCAGCTGGGCGCGCAGCGCGCGCGCCGGACCGGGCGCCCCGTGGCGCACGTCCTGGCGCCAGACCTGCCCGCCCGGCGCGGCCTGCGGGTCCACGACCAGCACCCGCGCACCGTGGGAAGCGGCCGCGCGCGCGGCCGACAGCCCCGCCGGACCGGCGCCGACGATGGCCACGTCGCAGCGGTGCATGCGCTCAGCCACGGGTCCGCACCTCCATGCCCTCGGCGACCGGCAGCAGGCAGGTGCGCTGCTGCGCGCGACCGTCGACGGTGGCCCTGCATTCGAAACACACGCCCATGCCGCACAGCGCGGTGCGGCGCTGGCCGGTGACCGACTCGCGTGCGGTGGCGCCGGCATGCGCGATCGCCGCGGCCACGCTGCTGCCGGCCACGACCGCGACCTGGCGCCCGTCCACGCGCAGGTGGACGATGCCGGTCACCGCGCCCATGCCGCCACCCGCGCCGGATCGTAGGGAGAGGGGTCGATGCCGGGCGCGCGCCCGGCCAGCAGGTCGAGCAGCAGCCGCGCCGTGCCCAGCGCCGTGGTCACGCCCAGGCCCTCGTGCCCGGTGGCCACCCAGCAGCCCGCGCGGCCGGGCACCGCGCCGACATAGGGACGCCCGTCGCCGGTGCACGGGCGCAGGCCGGTCCACACCCGGGTCGCCTGCAGCGCACGCAGCGCCGGCAGGTAGCGGAAGGCCCGCTCGAGCATGCGCGCGAGCACCGGCGGGTTGACCTCCGGGCCGCTGGCGTCGCGTTCGCGCGAGGAGCCGATCAGCAGCTGCCCGGTCGCGCGCGGCTGCACGTTGAAGGCGACGCTGGTGTCGTCGTCGCCGTGCGCGCTGTCGGCGTAGCCCAGCTCCAGCACCTGGTGGCGGACCAGTCCCGGATGGCGGTCGGTGACCACCAGGTGGCCGCGACGCACGTGCATTGGCAGTTCCGGCAGCAGCTGTGCGCTGGCATGGCCGGCCGCCACCAGCACCTGGCCGCGCAACACGCTGCCGTCGTCAAGCTCCACCCCACCATCGACCAGCCGCAGCGCGCGCCGGCGCAGTACCGCCGCGCCCGCGGCGCGGCAGCGCGCCATCAGCCAGTCCACTGCGCGCGGCGGGTACAGCACGCCTTCGCCGGGCACCAGCATGCCGCCGGCCAGCCCCGGGGCAAGCATCGGCTCGAGTTCGCGCAGCCGGGCGGCGTCCACGGCCTCGGCGTGCACGCCCGCGGCCTGCAGGCGCGCGATCTTGGCCGGGACCGCGGCCATCTCGCGGTCGTCCGCCGCCACCCACAGCGTCCCGCAGCGGCGGTATTCGGACTGTTCCAGGCCTTCGAACGCGTCCCACAGCCGCATCGAATAGCGGCTCAGGGCCAGTTCGGCCGGGTCGTCGTCCATCGCCACCAGGTGCCCCATCGACGCGGCCGTGACCCCGCCCCCGGCGATGCCGGCCTCGACGATCGCCACCCGGCGGCCGTCGGCCAGCGCCCGCTCGGCGCAGCTGGCGCCGATGATCCCGGCGCCGATGACGATGAGGTCGTAGCCGCCCATTCCGGTCACAGCGTCCCGCGGATGCCCCAGGCGAACGGATCGTCCGCCTCGATGAGGATTTCGGCACGGCCGGTGATCCACGCCCGGCCGGTGATGCGCGGCAGCACCCCGCGCCCGCCGGCCCGGTAGGTGCCCTCGAACACGCTGCCGAGAATGCCCTGCTGCACCCAGGTCTCGCCCTCGCCCAACTTGCCGTCCGCGGCCAGGCAGGCGAGCTTGGCGCTGGTGCCGGTGCCACAGGGCGAGCGGTCGTAGGCCCCGCCGGGGCACATCACGAAGTTGCGCGACTGGCCGCTGCCGTCGGGCGCCTCGCGGCTGATCTCGACGTGGTCGATCGCGCCACCGTCGTCACCGGTGATCCCCGCCGCATGGAGCGCGCGCAGCACCGCGACCGTGTACCGGCTCAGCTCCTCGCGGTATCCGAAGTCCAGCGGCGCGGGCGAATGTTCGGTGATGAAAAACCAGTTGCCGCCCCAGGCCACGTCGCCCACGACCTTGCCGTAACCGGGCACCTCCACTTCGACCGCGGCGGCCGCGCGGTAGCTTTCGACGTTGTCGATCGTGACCCGTCCGTCGCCATGCAACTCGACCCCGACCACGCCCACCGGCGTCTCGATCCGGTGCCGGCCCGGGCCGATGCGGCCCAGGTGGGCGAGCGTGCGGGTCAGGCCGATGGTGCCGTGGCCGCACATGCCGAGGAAGCCGACGTTGTTGAAGAAGATCACGCCCGCGCAGCAGTCCGGGTCGACCGGCTCCTGCAGCAGGGCGCCGACCATGGTGTCCGAGCCGCGCGGCTCGCAGGCGATGGCGCTGCGCCAGTGGTCGAACCCGGCGCGGAACCGGGCACGCCGCTCGGCCAGGCTGCCTGCGCCCAGGTCCGGGAATCCGGACAGCACGACCCGGGTCGGTTCGCCGGCGGTGTGGGAGTCGATGACGGAGATCCTGTCCATGCCCCATTCTCGGGCAGCCGCTGCGGGCCCCGCTAGCACGACCTCTCCGTGTCTGATGTTGAAATATGCATAATGCGGAAGGCGGCGATTCCCCCTCATCGCCGTTTTGCAGGAGCCATGGCCGTTCATTCGCAAAAGCGCGTGACGCAACGCAGCACAAACGCGGATGCGTTGGTGGAGACGCCGCTTCCGCCCTCGGAGCTGCAGGCGATCTTCGACGCACTGCCCGACGTGGTGTTCTTCATCAAGGACCGCGAAGGCCGCTACACCCACGTCAACCTGACCCTGGTGCGCCGGCTCGGCGCCCGCCACCGCGAGGACCTGGTCGGCAAGACCGCCGACCAGGTGTTCCCCAGCCGGCTCGGCGGCAGCTACATGATCCAGGACCGGCGGGTACTGGCGGGCGAGACGATCGAGAACCAGCTCGAGCTGCACCTGTACGCGAACCGCACCGCGGGCTGGTGCCTCACCTTCAAGCGTCCGCTGCGCGACGGCGAACGGGTCACCGGCCTGGTGGGCATCTCCCGCGACCTCGACGCCCCGGACCGCCAGCATTCCTCGTTCGCCCGCCTGCAGCGCGCGGTCGACCACATGCAGGCGAACTACAACACGCCGCTGCGGGTGCAGACCCTGGCCGACATCGCCGAGGTGTCGGTGGCGCAGCTCGAACGCCTGTTCAAGCGGGTGTTCCAGCTCACCCCGCAGCAGCTGCTCACCAAGCTGCGGATCGAGGAGGCGATGCGCCTGCTGCACACCGACACCCGGATCGCCGAGATCGGCCAGGCCTGCGGCTTCTCGGACCAGAGCGCGTTCGCCCGCCAGTTCAAGGCCACCGTGGGCATGGCGCCACGCGATTACCGGGCCCTCGTGCGCTGAACCCGCGCGGCCGGCGCGCCGCGGCCCGGTGGTAGCATGTCCGGCCCCCACCTCCCCCCGGTGTCCACTGGTCCGATGATCCGACTGTTCGGCCGCAAGAAGCCCGACGCCCCTGCCGAGCGCGGGGACGGCGCCGGACGGCGCAAGGGCGGCTTCACCGCCGAGGAACTTGCCGCCGCGTTCCCGGGCGCCGGCCGTCCGGCGCCGCAGGCCGATCCGGCCGACGTCCCGCCGCAGCCCACGCCCCCGCCCACGCCCACGCCGGCTGCGACCGGGGCGGCGGAGGCGGCGGTGCCCACGGCCACCGTTCCGCCCGATGACCCGGTGGCCGCGGACGTTCCCGGGCCGGAGGCCGACGCACCGGCGGCCGGTCGCGATAGCGCCCAGGCCCCGCAGCCGCCCCCCGCCGCGCCCGGCAAGCCCGGCTGGCGCGAGCGCCTGCGCGGCAGCGCCTTCGCCCGTGGCGTGGGCAGCCTGTTCTCGCGCAATCCGCGCTTGGACGACGACCTGCTCGACGAGATCGAAACCGCGCTGCTGACCGCCGACGTGGGCGTGGCCGCCAGCACCGAACTGGTCGAACGCCTGCGCGGGCGGATGAAGGCACGCGAGTTCGCCGATACCGGCGCCCTGCTCGAGGCGCTGCGCGCCGAGCTGGTGGCGATGCTCGAACCGGTGGCGCGTCCGCTCGAGATCGACCCGGCGGCCAGGCCGTTCGTGATCCTCACCGTCGGCGTCAACGGCGTCGGCAAGACCACCACCATCGGCAAGCTCGCGCGCCGGTTCAAGGACGAGGGCCGTTCGCTGATGCTGGCCGCGGGCGACACCTTCCGCGCCGCCGCCGTGGCGCAGCTGCAGGCCTGGGGCGAACGCAACGGCGTGACCGTGGTCGCCCAGGGCCAGGACGCCGACCCGGCCTCGGTCGCGTTCGACGCACTGCAGGCCGCGCGCTCGCGCGGCGCCGACGTGCTGATCGCCGACACCGCAGGGCGCCTGCATACCCAGCAGGGGCTGATGGCCGAGCTGGGCAAGATCCGGCGCGTGCTGGGCAAGATCGACCCGGCCGCGCCGCACGAGGTCCTGATGGTGATCGACGGCACCACCGGCCAGAACGCGCTGGCGCAGCTGCGCCGGTTCCACGACGCGGTCAACGTCACCGGGCTGGTGGTGACCAAGCTCGACGGCACCGCCAAGGGCGGCGTGGTGTTCGCGCTGGCGCGCGAGTTCGGGATCCCGATCCGCTTCGCCGGCATCGGCGAACGGCCCGAGGACCTGCGCGTGTTCGACGCCCACGCGTTCGTCGACGCGCTGCTGCCCGAACGCCTCGGCGGGTGAACGCCGCGCGCGACCGGGCCGTGCCGCCACGCGCGCGCCGGCGCTGGGCGCGCATCGGGGCGTGGACCGCCCTGGCCGTGGCGGTCCTGCTCCTGCTCGCGTGGCTGGCGCTGGGCTCCGCGCCCGCGGCCTCGCTGCTGCTCTCGCGCATCGGCGCCGCGACCGGTCTGGAGATCCGCGCGCGTGGCGGCGCCTCGCTGCAGCTGGGCGCGCTGCCGGGGATCGTCGCCCGCGACCTCGAGGTCCGTGAACCGGGCGCCGCGGTTGCGCTGCTGCAGGCGCGGCGGGTGGTGGTCACCGCCCCCTGGCGCACGGTCCGCGGACTGGGCGACCGGCTCGATCTCACCCGGATCGAACTCGATGCCCCGCGCGTCGACCTGCCCGCGCTGCGGGCCTGGCTGGCCCGGCGGCCCCCGGGCGTGGGCCGGATGCCGGTGGTCGGTCGCGGCCTGCGCGCCGATGACGGGCACATCGAGGGCGGCGACTGGCGGATCGAATCCTTGCGCCTGTCCGTGCCGCGCCTGGCGCCGGACGCAGCGCTGCGCGCACGCGCCTCGGGCCGCTACGTCGACGCGGCGCTGCACGCGCCGTTCTCCCTGGCCGCCACCCTGCAGCGCCCGGAGAGCGGACGCGGCTTCGGCCTGGCCGGCGTGGTCGCGCCCGACGCCGGCAGCTGGCGCCTGCCGGCCTGGGTGGCGCTTTCGGGAGCACTGCACTGGGAGCCGACGCTGCAGCTGCTGCCCGCGCGACTAGGCGCCAGCGGGCGTCTGGCCACCGCCACCGTCGACGAATCCTTCACGCTCGGCGCGCATGGGCCACTGCGCGCGCACGATGGCGCGTGGACCCTGCTGCCCGCGCACCTGGTGCTGCGCGGCGACGGCATGGTGCCCCGGCTCCACGCGCGCGGGCACGCGGCGCTCGGCGCGAGACTGCTGCTGCGCCTCGACGGGCGGCTCGCCCGCTGGCCGGACGCCTGGCCCGCGCTGCCGCCGCCGCTCGACGACCCCGGCGTGCCGCTGGCGCTCGGCCTGGACTACCGTGGCGCGCGCGACCTGTCCTCGCCGCTCGCGCTGCGCGCCGCGCGCGAGGGCGTGCGCTTCCACGGCCGGCTCGACGTGCCCGCGCTGCTGGCCTGGAACGCGCGGCGCGATTCGCCGCTGCCGCATTCGCCGCTGCCGCCGCTGCAGGGCCGGCTCGAGGCGGAGGCGGTCGAGGTCTCGGGCGCCCGGCTGCGCGGAGTGGTGATCGAGTTCGGGGACGCACCATGAGCCACGCCGCCACGTTCGCCACGCGCCTGCTGCAGTGGTTCGAGCAGTCCGGGCGCCACGACCTGCCCTGGCAGCATCCGCGCACGCCCTACCGGGTATGGCTGTCGGAGATCATGCTGCAGCAGACCCAGGTGCGCGTGGTCGTGCCCTACTTCGAGCGCTTCGTGGCGGCGCTGCCCGACGTGCGCGCGCTCGCCGGCGCGCCGCTGGACGAGGTGCTCGCGCTGTGGTCGGGGCTGGGCTATTACGCCCGCGCCCGCCACCTGCACGCCGCCGCGAAGCAGTGCGTCGAACGCCACGGCGGCGAGCTGCCACGCGACTTCGACGCCCTGCTGGCACTGCCCGGGATCGGCCGCAGCACCGCCGGCGCGATCCTGTCGCAGGCCTGGGGCGAGCGGGCCGCGATCCTCGACGGCAATGTCAAGCGCGTCCTGTGCCGGGTCCATGCGGTCGCCGGCTGGCCCGGCGCGCCCGCGGTCGAGAAGCGGCTGTGGGCGCTGGCCGGGGCCCACCTCGACGGTGTCCCCGACGGGCGCATGGCCGACTACACCCAGGCGCAGATGGACTTCGGCGCCACCCTGTGCACCCGCCACGACCCGGCCTGCGCGCTGTGCCCGCTGCAGGACACCTGCCTGGCGCTGCGCGAGGGCCGGGTGCAGGAACTGCCGACCCCGCGCCCCGGCCGGCCGCTGCCCGAACGTCGCGCGCTGGCGCTGCTGCTGCGCGACGGCGACGGCCGGGTGCTCCTGCAGCGGCGTCCGCCCACCGGGATCTGGGCCGCGCTGTGGTCGCTGCCCGAGCACCCGGACCACGCCGCCGCGCGGGCCTGGTTCGAGCGGCACGTGCGCGGCGACTTCGACGCCGCGGCCGTCCTGGAACCGGTCGCGCACGCCTTCACCCACTACCGCCTCGACCTGCAGCCGCTGGCCTGGCAGGGCGTGGACCTGCTGCCGGCGGTGCGCGACCGCGCCGACCTGCGCTGGGTGGCCGCGCCGGAGCTGGGCACGCTGGGCATTCCCGCTCCGGTGCGGACCCTGCTGGCGCCGCGGCCCGGCCACGCCCGCTGAGCCCGCACGCCCGCGGGCAACGGCGCGCACGGCCTCCTACAATGGCGGCTCCCAGCTTCCACGGACCGCCATGGCCAGGATCATCTTCTGCCAGTACGAACAGCGCGAAACCGAGGGTCTCGACTTCGTGCCGTGGCCGGGCGAGCTTGGCAAGCGGGTCTTCGCCAGCATCGGCAAGTCGGCATGGGCCGCGTGGCTCGCCCACCAGACCATGCTGATCAACGAGAACCGCCTCTCGCCGCTCGACCCGGATCACCGCGCCTTCCTCGAGGCCGAGATGCAGAAGTTCCTGTTCGGCGGCGGCGCCGACAAGCCCGCCGGCTACGTGCCGCCGGACGACGCCGCCTGATCCGGATCCGGTCGACGGCCGGCATGGGCACCGGAGCGCCTGCGGCGGGCGGGTTCGACGTGGTGGTGGTCGGCGGTGGCGCCGCCGGGGTGCTGGTCGCCCTGCGGCTGGCCACGGGCGGCGGCCCGCCGCCGCGGGTGGCGATCGTCGAACCCGGCGCCCGTCTGGGGGAAGGCGTGGCCTACTCGACCACCCAGCCCGTCCATCTGTTGAACGTGCCGGCCGCGCGCATGAGCGCGTTCGAGGAGCGGCCCGGCCACTTCGTGGACTTCCTCGCCGGCCGCAGCCGGGTGCCGCATGCACGGCTGGGGGCGGAGTTCGCCCCGCGCGCCCTGTTCGCGCAGTACCTGCGCGCCACCCTGGAGGCGCTGCCCGCCGCCGCCGCGCCGGCCCACCTGCGTGCCAGCGCCACCGACCTCGAACGCGATGGCGCGGGCTGGCGCGTGCACCTGTCCTCCGGCGCCGCGTTGCCGGCGCGTGCGGTGGTGCTCGCGACCGGCAACGCGCCACGCCGGATCCCGCCGTTCCTGCTGCACCCGGGCGCGCGCGTGGTGGAGGCCTGGGACTACGAGGCGGTGGCCGCGATCCCCGACGGCGCGGACACGTGCATCCTGGGCACCGGCCTGAGCATGGTCGATGCCGCGCTCGTCCTGGGCCGCCCGGGACGGCGCGGCCACCTCATGGCGCTGTCGCGGCGCGGGCTCGCGCCGCTGGCGCATGCGCCCGGCGGCCCGCCCGCGGCGGGCGACGTCGACGACCTGCTGGCGCTGGGGGTGCGCGCGCGGATGCGCCTGCTGCGCAGGCGGGCGGCCGCCGGCGACGAGCCCTGGCAGTGGACCATGGACCGGCTGCGCCCCCACGGCCAGGCGCTGTGGCGTTCGCTCGACCCCGCGGAGCAGCGGCGGTTCCTGCGCCACGCGGTGCGCTGGTGGGACATCCACCGCCACCGGATCGCCCCGGATGTGGCGGCCAGGATCGCGCGGCTGCGCGCCGAGGGCAGGCTGGAGCTGGTCGCGGGCCGCCTGCGCGCGGTCACCCCGCATCCCCAGGGCGGAAGCTGCCTCCATGTGCGCCCGCGCCACGGCCTGCACGAGCACACGCGGCGGGTCGACTGGATCGTCAACGCCAGCGGAGTGGAGACCGGCATCGAGCTGCGCCCGGGCACACTGCTGCAGGCGATGCGCGCACGCGGGCTGGCGATCCCCGGCCGGCATGGCCTGGGCCTGGCCTGCGACGACGCCGGGCGGGTGCTCGACCGGCGCGCCCGCGCCCTGCCCGGGCTGTTCGCGATCGGGGCGCTGCGCATCGGCGACCTGTGGGAAACCACCGCGATCCCGGAACTGCGGGTGCAGGCGCGCGGGATTGCGGACGCGATCCGCGCCGGCGCGGCGACCGTGCGCTAGCCGCAGATCCCCACGATCACCGGCGCCGAGCCGGCCACCGGCACCCGCACGCCCGTGGCACATCCGGTCTGCACGTAGCGGCGCGCGGCCAGCGCGTGCGCCCGTTCGATCGCCTGGAACTTGGTCTCGAACACCTGCAAGGCCTCGCCGCTGCGCACCAGCCAGCCGTCGCCCACGGCCTCGATCTCGATCATTTCACGCGACATGGCCGACGCTCCCCAGAGAAACGGGTGCCCCGGCGCGACCCGCAGTGTCCTGTCGTCGCGGCCGGCGTCCGTGCAGCAGCGTCCTGTGCCTGTGCGCTGCCGGGGCGGTCACAGGATTGCCGTGACGCGGTTCGGCCACCATCGGGGCCGCACCCGCCGCGGTGTAGGAAAATTCCCACCCAGGCCCGCTCCGGCGTCGCGCCCGGCCCTGCCTGGGCACGGGCCGCGCCCGCTATAGTCGCCTCCTCCCCCTCCGCCGGACGCCACATGCCGCCACCGACCCGAGCCCCCCGTCCCCGGCTCCGGCCGTCGCCGGGCGCACCGCGCCTCGGGTGGCCACTCTGCCGGCGGGCCTGCCGGCGCGCGCTGGCCGCGCTGGCCGCGCTGCTGCTGGCGGCCTGCGGCGGCCGCGAGGGCGACGGGCCGGAACCGGCGGGACCAGGGCCGCTGGTCGTGTTCGCCGCCGCCAGCCTGACCGAATCGATGGAGGCCGCCGCCCGCGCCTACACCGCCCGCAGCGGCCAGGCGGTGCAGGTGTCCTTCGCCGGCAGCCCGGCACTGGCGCGCCAGATCGCCCAGCGGGCGCCGGCCGACGTGTTCGTCTCCGCCGACACCGAGTGGATGGACTGGCTGCAGCAGCGCGGCCTGGTCGATCCGGCCAGCCGCTCCGGGCTGCTGGGCAATGCCCTGGTGCTGGTGGCGCACGCCGACAACCCGGCGCCGGGGCTGGCGCTCGCGCCCGGGGTCGACCTGCTGCCCCTGCTGGGCGGCGACGGCCGCCTCGCCGTGGCCCTGACCGGCAGCGTGCCGGCGGGCAAGCATGCGCAGGCCGCGCTCGCGTCCCTGGGCGCCTGGCCGGCCGTGGCACCGCGCCTGGCCGAGACCGAGAACGTGCGCGCCGCGCTGCTCCTGGTCGCGCGTGGCGAGGCGCCGCTGGGCGTGGTCTACGCCACCGACGCGAAGGCGGAGCCGCGGGTGCGGGTGCTGGGGACTTTCCCCCCG
>Ga0123332_1000624_pt1 | contig 35664 bp, 26 predicted proteins | sample BioC12SIPDNA_4_FD_89958 | JGI IMG/M metagenome (GOLD analysis project Ga0123332, IMG submission 89958) | Anaerobic biogas reactor microbial communites from Washington, USA - Biogas_R2_A C12 SIP DNA | ecosystem: Engineered > Bioreactor > Anaerobic > Unclassified | place: Washington, USA... | reverse complement strand
GTCCAGGTCGCGCGAGAAGATCGAGCCGCGGCCGGAGAAATCGATGCGCACCGGGAGGAGTCCCATCTCCTGGAGTTTCACCGCGACGCCCCCGTTGTCGGACGCCTCCATGGTCCCCTCGATCATTTTCCCGTCAAACGTGCTTGCTTTGTAATGGTACGATGGCATCGTTTCTGTCGTCCAATGTATGCGCCCGGGGCGCCGGCCCGGGCCGTGCGTCAGGATTCCTGCGTCACGCGCAGCACTTCGTCTATCGATGTGATCCCCTGGCGGACCTTCAGCCAGCCGTCATCGCGCAAAGACCGCATCCCGTTCTTGATGGCCTCCTTGCGGATGAGGTTGGAATCGGCCTTGCTGACCATCAGCCTCCGGATCTCGTCGTTGATGGTCATGAGTTCGTAGATCCCGATGCGCCCCGAGAACCCGGTGTTGCTGCACCGGTCGCATCCGCGCCCCTCGTAGAAGCGGTCGTGGTTGCCCCCGGAGGAGGGGAACCCGATCTCCTCGAGCATCTCCGGCAACGGGTGCACTTCGGTTTTGCAGTCGGGGCAGATGACCCGGACGAGGCGCTGCGCCAGGATGGCGAGCACCGAGGAGGCGATCAGGTAGTCGGCCGCGCCCATGTCGATCAGCCGGGCGATGGCGCTCGGCGCGTCGTTGGTGTGCAGGGTGGAGAAGACCAGGTGCCCCGTCAGGGCCGCCCGGATGGCGATCTCGGCCGTTTCCAGGTCGCGGATTTCCCCGACCATGATGACGTCCGGGTCCTGCCGCACGATATGGCGCAGCCCGGTCGCGAACGTCAGGTCGATCTGGGGATTCACGTGGATCTGGTTCACCCCGTCGATCTGGTATTCGACGGGGTCTTCGATGGTGATGATCTTCTTGTCGGGCAGGTTGATGGTGCTCAGGGCGCTGTAGAGGGTCGTGGTCTTGCCGCTCCCGGTCGGCCCGGTGACCAGGAGGATCCCGTGGGGCCGGCGGATGACGCCTTCGAACGTCCGGAGCGAATCCTCGGGGAACCCCAGGCGGCGGATGTCGTAGAGGCTGGTGTTGCTCTTGTCGAGGATGCGCATGACCACGCTCTCCCCGTACAGGGTCGGCAGCGTCGACACGCGCAGGTCGATGTCCTTGCCCAGGACCTTGAGCTTGATCCGGCCGTCCTGGGGGAGCCGCCGTTCGGCGATGTTGAGCTTGGACATGATCTTGACGCGGCTGATGAGGGCGGCCTTGAGCTTTTTGGGCGGCGACTCCACGTCGTGCAGGATGCCGTCGATCCGGTAGCGCACCTTCAGGTCCTTCTCGAAGGGTTCGATGTGGATGTCGCTGGCATTCTTTTCGATCGCCCTCGATATCAGGAGGTTGACCAGCCGTATGACGGGGGCCTCCGACGCCAGGTCCTTCAACTGCTCGATGTCCTCGACGTCGTCGGGCACACTGTCGAGGTTGTCCTCGCCGATGCCCTCGATGATCCTTCCCAGGGTGCTCGACGCGGAGCCGTAGAGCTTCTCGAGCGTATCGACGATCTCGCTTTCCGCGCCCAGCATCGCCCGCACCTCGTACCGGGTCGTCTGCCGGATGGAGGAGAGCGTCGGAGTGTCGAGCGGGTCGGTCATGGCCAGGGTGAGGGTGTTGTCCTCGAGCGCGACGGGCACGAACTTGCACTGTTTCATGAACCGGAACGTGAACACGTTTTCCAGCACCGGGACGTCGGGGTAGTCCGCCGCAGCCAGCGCCGGGATGCCCAGGTGTTCGCTGACGACCGCAAGGCAGTCCTTTTCGGACAGGTAGCCGAGGTCGACAAGCAGCTTCCCGATCTTCTCCCCCGACTCGGCCTGAAGGTTGAGGGCCGTTTTCAGTTCCTCCCGGTCCACCAGGCCGCGCTCGAGAAGCACCTGGCCGATAAGCTTTTTCGATTTAAGGTCCTCGATTCTGATGCTCAAAGGATTCCGTCCTCTTGGGATGATGTCATGGGGTCGGCCCGCCGGGGCTCCCCGGGGCGCGGGCGGGAGCTTTCCGCCGCCGTCTTCCCCCGTAAAATGTTTCAACCAGACTGTTTGCCCATTCTACCACGGCCCCGGCCGGTTGTTTCGGAAGAAAGAGCGCATCCGGGGCAAACGCAAAGATCCCCCTTCATTGTAATCACGTTCCGGTTCGGGGAATGTTTCACATTTTCTTCCCGGGGCATCCCGGGGTCCGCCGGCCGCTCCCTGCGGCCGCACCCCGGCCGCGGGGCGCGCTCTGCTAGAACATACGCGGGAGTGCGCGTTTTGCGACAACCATTTTCGGGCCGCGTCCCCCGGGGGGCTCCGCCCAGTACACTTATCGGAGCGCGCGCGCGCGGGCGGTAGGGAATGCCCGTTCCCGGGGCGGCGATAGCGGGAAAATTGTGGGGAGGATCACCAAACGGGTCCGGCGCCTAGAGTTCCGTGCGGTAGTTGGGCGCCTCCTTGGTGACCAGGACGTCGTGGACGTGGCTCTCCTTGAGGCCGAACGACGTCACGCGCAGGAAGCGGGAGCGCGTCTGCAGCTCCTCGATGGTCCGGCAGCCGCAGTAGCCCATCCCCGCCCGGAGGCCGCCCACGAGCTGCGGGATCATGGTCTCGATGCTCCCCTTGTAGGGCACCATTCCCTCGATCCCCTCCGGGACCAGCTTCCCCTCGTAGAAATCCCCCTCCTGGCTGTAGCGGTCGCGGCTGCCCGATTTCATCGCCGCCAAGGAGCCCATGCCCCGGTAGACCTTGTAGCTCCGGTTCTGGTACAGGACCGTCTCCCCCGGGCTCTCGTCGGTCCCCGCGAACAGGGAGCCGATCATGACGGAGTCCCCGCCCGCGGCCAGGGCCTTGGAGATGTCGCCCGAGTACTTGATGCCGCCGTCGGCGATGATCGGAACCCCAAGCTTGTGGGCCACTTTCGCGCAGTTCATGATGGCCGTGATCTGGGGGACCCCGGCGCCGCTGACCACGCGGGTGGTGCATATCGACCCCGGGCCGATGCCGACCTTGATGGCGTCGGCCCCGGCTCTGGCCAGGGCCGCGGCCCCCTCGTCGACGGCCACGTTCCCCGCGATCAGGTCGATTTCGGGGAACAGCTTCTTGAGCCGCCGGACCGCGTCGAGGACCCGCGTGGAGTGGCCGTGGGCGGTGTCGACCGCCAGGACATCCACGCCCGAACGCACCAGCGCTTCGGCCCGTTCGATGAAATCGCCCGTCACCCCGACGGCGGCGCCGACCCTGAGGCGCCCCAGGGAATCCTTGCACGCGTCCGGGTAGGCGATCTTCTTCTGGATGTCCTTGACGGTGATGAGCCCCTTGAGCCGGTTTTCGCTGTCGACGACGGGCAGTTTCTCCACCCGGTGGCGGTGCAGGATGCTTTCGGCCTTCTTCAGGGTGGTCCCGACGGGGACGGTGATGAGGTTCCCCTTGGTCATCAGTTCGGAAATCTTCTTGTTCAGGCGGGTTTCAAACCGGAGGTCGCGGTTGGTCAGGATCCCGACCAGCTTCCCTTCGGACGTGATGGGGAGCCCCGAGATCCGGTACTGTTTCATGACCGCCATCGCCTCGTGGATCTTCTGCTCGGGCGCCATCGTGATGGGGTTGACGATCATGCCGCTCTCGGACCGCTTCACCCGGTCGACCTGGTCGGCCTGCTCGTCGATGCTCATGTTCTTGTGGATGACGCCCATGCCCCCCTGCTGCGCCATGGCGATCGCCATCCGGGAGTCGGTGACCGTGTCCATCGCCGCGCTCAGCAGGGGGATGTGCAGCGGGATGTTCCTGGTCAGCCGCGTCGAGATCCGGACCTCGGAGGGCAGGACGTCGCTTTTGGCCGGCTGCAGGAGAACGTCGTCGAACGTGAGGGCTTCTTTGATGACCGCATTTTCAACCATACACACCCCGCTTGAGATGACGGCCCCGCCCGGCGGGGCCCGAAGGTTACACTAGCTCCCGCAGCATTTCTTGTACTTTTTCCCGCTGCCGCAGGGGCAGGGGTCGTTCCTGCCGACTTTGACCGCCGCGCGCCTCGCGGGGGCAACCGGGGCGGAGCCGCCCGAGCTGAACACCATCTCCCGTTCCTTCTGCGCCTTGCGGCGCTCGAGTTCGCGCTCTTTTTCCAGGGCGTCCTGCTCGGCCCGGACGATGGGCTCGAACAGGTAGAGGAACCGGACGGTTTCCTCCTCGATGCGGGTCCGGAGGGCCTCGAACATGTCGAAGCTCTCCTTCTTGTATTCGATCAGGGGGTCCCGCTGCCCGTAGCCGCGGAGCCCGATGCCCTCCTTGAGGTGGTCCAGGGCCCACAGGTGGTCCTTCCACTGCGTGTCGAGCACCTGCAGCATGATGATGCTCTCCTGGTAGCGCATGTAGTCGGCGCCCAGCCGGCGCTCCTTGTCCTCGTAGTATTTGCGGACGGTCTCGGTCAACCGCCCGGTCAGTTCGGCGAAGGTCACGCTTTGCAGGTCGATGCCGAGCCCGCGGACGTCGATGCCGAACTGGTTGGCCACGCTGATCCGGAGCCCGTCGAGGTCCCAGGCGTCGGGAGGGTTGTCCCTGGGGGCGTACTGGTCGACGAGGTCCTCCATGATGTCGGCGGCCAGCTGCAGGATGTACTCCCGCTGGTCGGCCCCCTCGAGGAGGTCGCGCCGGATCGAGTAGATCGCCTCCCTCTGCTTGTTCATCACGTCGTCGTATTCGAGCAGGTGCTTGCGGATCTCGAAATTCCTGGCTTCCACCTGCTTCTGGGCCCTTTCGATCTGGCGCGTGATGAGCCTGCTCTCGATCGGGACGCCCTCCTCCATGCCGAGCGACTGCATCATGCCCGAGATGCGGTCGCTGGCGAAGATCCGCATGAGGTCGTCTTCGAGCGAGAGGTAGAAGCGGGAGGAGCCGGGGTCCCCCTGCCTGCCGGAACGCCCGCGCAGCTGGTTGTCGATGCGCCGCGCCTCGTGCCGTTCCGTGCCGATGATGTGCAGGCCGCCGAGGGATACGACCTCCCCGTGCTCCCGCGCGCATACGTCGCCCCAGTGCCGGAATATCCGGTCGTAGTCCTCCTTCGGCACCGCGGCGGGGTCCTGGTCCTTCTCGCGCAGCGACTGCAGGGTGAGATACTCCGGGTTCCCGCCGAGCAGGATGTCCGTGCCCCTGCCGGCCATGTTCGTCGCGAGGGTGACGGCCTGTTTCCTGCCGGCCTGGGCGACGATTTCCGCCTCCCTGGCGTGGTACTTGGCGTTGAGAACGACATGGGGGATGCCCTGCCGTTTCAGCAGCGCGGACAGCTTCTCGGACTTCTCGATGGAGATCGTGCCGACCAGGACCGGCTGGCCCTTTTCGTGGAGCTCCTTGATCTCCTCGACGACGGCGTTGTACTTTTCGCGCTCCGTGCGGTAGATGACGTCGGAGAACTCCGTGCGGATCAGCTCCCGGTTGGTCGGGATGACGTTGACTTCCAGCTTGTAGATCTTGTAGAACTCCTCGGCCTCGGTCTCGGCCGTCCCCGTCATGCCCGCCAGCTTGTCGTACATGCGGAAGTAGTTCTGGAAGGTCACCGTGGCCAGGGTCTGGTTCTCCCGCTCGATCTTGACGTTTTCCTTCGCCTCGAGCGCCTGGTGCAGCCCGTCGCTGTAGCGCCGGCCGGGCATGAGCCGGCCGGTGAATTCGTCGACGATGACGACCTCCTGGTCCTTGACCATGTAGTCGACGTCCCGCTTGAAAAGCATGTGGGCCTTCAGCGCCTGGTAGGTGTGGTGCACCCAGTCCATGTTCTGCGGCTCGTAGAGGTTCCCCACCGCGAGCAGCTTCTCGGTCTTCTCCACCCCCTCCTCGGTCAGACTGACGGTCCGGGCCTTCTCGTCGATCTGGAAATCGATGTCCCGCCGCAGCTTCGGCACGATCCGGTCCACCTTGTAGTATTTGTCCGTGGACTCCTCGGCCGGCCCGGAAATGATCAGGGGCGTCCGGGCCTCGTCGATGAGGATGGAGTCGACCTCGTCGACGATGGCGTAGTGGTGGCCCCGCTGGACGCAGTCCGAGAGCCGGTACTTCATGTTGTCGCGCAGGTAGTCGAACCCCAGCTCGTTGTTGGTGCCGTAGGTGATGTCGGCCGCGTAGGCGGCCTTGCGCTCCTGGTCCGACAGGGGGTGCTGGACGCAGTCGACCGACAGGCCGAGCGCCCGGTAGATCTTCCCCATCCATTCGGCGTCGCGCCCGGCCAGGTAGTCGTTGACCGTGACGATGTGGACGCCTTTGCCTTCGAGCGCGTTCAGGTACGCCGGCAGCGTCGCGACCAGCGTCTTCCCTTCCCCCGTCTTCATCTCGGCGATGCACCCGCGGTGCAGGATGATGCCGCCGATGAGCTGCACGTCGTAGTGGCGCATGTTGAGGAAGCGCCTGCCCGCCTCCCGGACCGCCGCGAAGGCTTCGGGGAGGAGGTCTTCGATCGTTTCCCCGCCGGAGAGGCGCCGGCGGAATGCGGGCGTCAGCTCCAGCAGCTCCAGGTCGGTCAGGCCCTGCATCCTCGGCTCGAGCGCGTTGATGCTTTCGATGACGGGGGCGATCTGCTTGAGATCCCTATCGTTTTTGCTGCCGACAATTTTCGTCAGAATCTTGCTGAACATGGAGAATGTCTCCGGCTGGATATAAACTCGTAAAGGTAACAGATTGATACGTATGAGTCAATCGGTTCCGGCGCCGGGCGCCGGAACGCGGCAGAGGGCGCCGCCGTTGTTGATTTGTCCGGCAAATCCAGTATCATGATCCCGGAACCGCGCCCCGCGCCGCGGCGCCTGCGAAAGGGACCCGTTATGACGGTTGAGACGAGCCGGACTCCGGCAGGAAATCGCGGGGGATCCCTCCTCCTGCTGGCCGTGCGCTCGGCCGTCGGCGGGGTCCTCATGGGGCTGGCCAACCTGGTCCCCGGCATCAGCGGCGGCACCATGCTGCTGGCGGCGGGCGTCTTCCCCGATTTCGTGCGTTCGGTCGCCGAGGTGACCACGCTGCGCTTCCGGCGGCGCTCGGTCCTGGTCCTCGGGTGCGTCGTTGCCGCCGCCGCCGTGGCGATCCTTCTCTGCGCGGGCCCCGTGAAGAACCTGGTCGTCGAACGGCGCTGGATCATGTACAGCCTGTTCGTCGGCCTGACGCTCGGCGGCGTCCCCCTGGTCTGGCGCATGCTGGGCCGCCCCAGCCGGAGCATGTGGGCCGGCCTTGCCGGGGGATTCCTGGTCATGGCCGGGCTGGCCGCGGCCCAGGCGTCCGGGTTTTCCGGCCAGCCGGGCAGGGCCGGGACCGTGATGCTGTTTGTCGCCGGGCTGGCCGGAGCCAGCGCCATGATCCTCCCGGGGGTCAGCGGCGGGTACCTGCTGCTGCTGCTGGGGCAGTACGTGCCCATCCTCGGGGCCATCGACGATTTCCGGGAGGCCCTTGCCGGGGGCGCCGCCGGCGCCGCGGCCGGCATCGCCCTGTCGACCGGGCTGCCCGTCGGCCTGGGCATCGTCCTCGGGATCGCCGGCGTCAGCAATCTCCTGCGCATCCTGCTCGACCGCTACCGGGCGCCGGTGCTCGGGGTGCTGCTCGGGCTGCTGCTCGGCGCCGTCCTCGGCCTGTGGCCGTTCCAGGAGGGGGTCCGCCCGCAGGCCGGGGATGTCGTCCGGGGGCGGGTTTTGACCGCCGAACTCCTGGAGGGGCTCGAGCCGGAGGACTACCCGACGCGGTATTTCCGGCCCAGCGGCGCGCAGGCGGGTGGGGCCGTCCTGCTGGTGATGGCGGGTGTCGCCCTGACCGTGGCCGTCTCCCGCCTGGGGGGCGGCGCCGCCGGGGAGCGCGGGGACGCGCCGGCGCCCGACGGCGCCCGGGGGCGCATTACCCCTTGACAATCCGGGGCGCGCTGGCCGATCTTGGTCCTGCGACCCGCGCACAACCGAAAGGATGCCGTCCGTCCATGTCGAAGTACCGGACCAAGCCGTACGACCTTGGCGCCGTACGGACCTATCCCCTGAAAAGCCGGCCGAGCAAGGTGTCGGTGTCCGGCTTCTGCCGCCCCCACGAGCCGGGCACCACGGTGTCGGAATTCCTGGGGAAATTCCCGGACATCCTGGCCGCCAGGAGCCTGAAGGACCTGGCGCACGCGATCTGCGGCGCCCGCAGCCGCGGGCGGGCCATCATCTGGGGCATCGGCGGGCACGTCATCAAGACGGGGCTTTCCCCGGTGCTCGTGGACCTGATGGACCGGGGGCTCGTATCGGCTTTGGCAATGAACGGATCCTGCGTCGTGCACGACTACGAGATCGCCGTCTCGGGCTCGACGAGCGAGGACGTCGACCTGCAGCTCCCCGGCGGCGCCTTCGGCATGGCCGAGGAGACCGGCAGGGGCATCAACGAGGCCATCCGGGAGGGGAACGCCGACGGGCTGGGGATCGGGGAGGCCCTGGGCCGCCTCCTGGCCGGATCCCGGCCCGAGTACGGCCGCTACAGCCTGCTCGAGCAGGCCTACCTGCGCAACATCCCGGTGACGGTCCACGTGACGATCGGCGCCGACATCGTGCACAACCACCCCTCGGTCTCCCCCGCGGCCGTCGGGGAGGCGTCCCACCGGGATTTCAGGCTTCTCGCCGCCTTGATCGCGGGCCTCGACGGGGGGGGCGTCTACCTCAACTGCGGGTCCGCGGTCACGCTGCCCGAGGTGTTCCTCAAATGCGTCACCCTGCTGCGCAACAGCGGGAGGCCGCTCGAGGGGTTCACCACCGCGAATCTCGACATGATCCAGCACTACCGCCCCTCGGAAAACGTCGTCCGCAGGCCTGTGGCGGGCTCCGGCCGGGGCATCGCCCTGACGGGGCACCATGAAATCCTGATCCCGCTGCTGGCGGCCTGGCTGGTGGAACTCTCCCCGGAAATCCGGGTGGAATGACCGGCCGCGGGTCAGGCCGCGGTAAAGCTCGAAAGCCGGATCTGGAATTTCAGGTCTTTCTTCATCACGAGAAAGTCGACGGGAACGGAGTACCGGACGGTGATGTGGATCTGGCCGGCGAAGCGTTCGATCCGGATATTCTGGCCGGAGTCTTCTGGGCCGAGGTCGATGGAGCGCTTTTTCGCCAGCTTCCGGATGTCCTCGGCGATCTTGTCGTCGCCGATGAAACGGGAGCCGGCCTGGCTGGTCAGGGTTTTCAGGTCCTCTTCGAACTGGTAGTTGGCGTAGTAGACCGGGCCGGCTTTGACGGCCGCGAATACCAGGGCGGCGAACAGCACGATCGCCGCCATGCAGCCGAGAAATCCCTTGCCCTCGGAATCGAGCAGGATGCCGGAATCCTTCCTCTTCATATGCGTGGCCTCCAGGGGGATGGTCCCTCGCGCCGGCTGGTTGCGCCTGCGACGCATCATCTTATTCGATGCCGCAAATTCCGTCCAGTCCAATCTGGGGCGCCGGGCCCGTGCCGGCCCCTTCATTCGACCTTGAGGATGGCCAGAAACGCCTCCTGGGGGATTTCGACCTTGCCCAGGCGCTTCATCCGCCTTTTCCCCTCCTTCTGCTTCTCCAGCAGCTTCCGCTTCCGGGTGATGTCCCCGCCGTAGCATTTCGCGAGGACGTTCTTGCGCATGGGGCGGACGACCTCCCGGGCGAGGATCTTGCTGCCGATGGCCGCCTGGATGACGACCTCGAACATCTGGCGGGGGATCAGCTCCTTCATTTTTTTCGCCAGCGCCCTGCCGCGCACCGCGGCCGTATCCTGGTGGATGATCAGCGAGAGCGCGTCGACCGGCTCCCCGCCGACGAGGATGTCGAGGCGGACGAGGCGGGACTCCCGGTAGCCCGAAAAGTGGTAGTCGAGCGACGCGTAGCCCCTCGATGCCGATTTCAGGCGGTCGTGGAAATCCAGGACGATCTCGTTCAGCGGGAGCTCGTAGGTGATGTGGACGCGGTTGGAGGCCACGTACTCGAAGCCCTTCTGCGCGCCGCGCTTCTCCTCCAGGAGTTTGAGGATGGGGCCCAGGTACGCGTCGTCGGTGAGGATCATGGCCGTGATCATGGGCTCCTCGAACCTCTCGATGTCCCCCGCGGCCGGCAGCTTCGACGGGTTGTGGATCTCGAAGGTCTCCCCGTTCCTGGTCGTGATCCGGTAGCGGACGCCGGGGGCGGTCGTGATCAGGGAAAGGTCGAACTCGCGCTCGAGGCGCTCCTGCACGATCTCCATGTGGAGCAGGCCGAGGAACCCGCAGCGGAACCCGAAGCCCAGGGCCCCGGAGGTGTCCGGCTCGTAGAAAAACGCCGAGTCGTTCAGCTGCAGTTTCGACAGCGCATCGCGCAGGTTCTCGTATTCGGCGTTGTCGGTCGGGTAGAGGCCGGCGAACACCATCGGCTTGACCTCCCGGTACCCCGGGAACGGCTCCGTCGTCGGCCGCGCGTCCTCGGTGATGGTGTCGCCGATCTTCGAGTCGGCCACCTGCTTGATGTTCGGGATGACGAATCCCACCTCCCCCACCGACAGCTCGCCGGTCTCCTGGAACTTGGGCGTGATGACGCCGACCTGCTCCACGGTGAACGCCTGGCCGGTGTTGACCATCCGGATCTTCGTCCCCTTCCGGAGGGTCCCGTCGAAGACGCGCACCAGCACGATGACGCCGCGGTAGGCGTCGAACCAGGAATCGAAGATCAGCGCCTTCAGGGGGCGGCCGTAGTCCCCCGAGGGCGGGGGGAGCCGGCCGACGATGGCCTCGAGGATCTCCTCGGTGCCCGTGCCTTCCTTGGCGCTGGCCAGGATCGAGCCGGAGGCGTCCAGGCCGATGATGTTCTCGATCTGGTCCCGGATGCGCGGGATGTCGGCGCCCGGCAGGTCGATCTTGTTGATGACCGGGACGATTTCGAGGTTGTGTTCGAGCGCGAGGTAGGTGTTGGCCAGCGTCTGCGCCTCGACGCCCTGGGAGGCGTCGACGACCAGGAGCGCCCCCTCGCAGGCCGAAAGGCTCCTGGAGACCTCGTAGGAGAAATCGACGTGGCCGGGCGTGTCGATCAGGTTCAGGATGTAGTCCTCGCCGTTGCGAGCCCGGTAGCGGAGGCGGACCGAGTGGGCCTTGATCGTGATGCCGCGCTCCCGCTCGAGATCCATGGCGTCGAGCACCTGGGCCGACATCTCCCGCTGCGTCAGCGCGCCGGTTCTCTCCAGCAGGCGGTCCGCTAGGGTCGATTTCCCATGATCGATGTGGGCGATGATGGAAAAATTCCTGATGTGGCTTTTGTCGGTCAAAACCGGTATCTCCCAGAAACCGGAGGTAACTATACCGCGAACCGGCGTGTGCGGGAACGGGGAATATTGCCGCCGCAACGGGCCGGGCGGGCCTTGTGTCTGGAGAGAACGCGCGCCCGGGGGTATAATCGACGGGTGCACTGTGGGACCAAACGGGACGGGGGTGCCGGCGGGGCCGGGCGCATGGCGAAACAAGGACACGGGCAGCAAATGGAACGTACGCCGACCTCCTGGGCGAGGGACCTCGGGCCTTCGCCGGCGTTCCGCATCCGCACCCCCTTCGAGCCGAGCGCGCACCAGGCCGAGGCGATCGGCCAGCTTGTGCGGGGGATCGGGCAGGGTCAGGCGCAGCAGGTGCTGCTCGGCGTCACGGGCTCGGGCAAGACCTTCACGATGGCCAAGACCATCGAGGCGCTCGGGCGGCCCACCCTGGTCCTGGTGCACAACAAGACCCTGGCGGCCCAGCTTTTCCGGGAGTTCCGGACGTTTTTCCCGGACAACGCGGTCGAATACTTCGTCTCCTACTACGACTACTACCAGCCCGAGGCCTACATCGCGGCCACGGACACCTACATCGAGAAGGACGCGCTGATCAACGAGGAGATCGACCGGCTGCGCCACTCCGCCACCCGGTCCCTGTTCGAGCGCCGGGACTGCATCATCGTCGCGAGCGTCTCCTGCATCTACGGGCTGGGTTCGCCCGAGGCCTACTACGGAATGCTGCTGCTGCTCGAGCGGGGGCAGCGGATCGCGCGGGACGACATCCTGCGGCGGCTCGTGGACATGCAGTATTCGCGGGAGGACTTCGGGCTGGAGCGGGGGTTCTTCCGGGCGCGCGGCGACACCGTGGAGGTCTTCCCGGCCTACGAGGAGCACGCCGTCCGCATCGACCTGTTCGGCGATGTGATCGACTCGATCGCCTTCATCGACCCGCTCACCGGCCGGACGCTCCGGAAGCTCGACCGCGTGCCCATCTACCCCAAGAGCCATTACGTGCTCCCCCGCGAGCGGCTGCAGGAGGCCGTCGACGGCATCCGGGCGGAGCTCGAGCAGCGGGGCGCGCAGCTCGAGGCGGAGGGCCATGGCCTGGAGGCGTCGCGCCTCCGCCAGCGGACGATGTTCGACCTGGAGATGATGCGGGAGCTCGGCTACTGCCGGGGCATCGAGAACTACTCCAGGCACCTGACCGGCCGGCGGCCCGGCGAGCCCCCGCCCACGCTGCTCGACTACCTGCCCGGGGACTGGCTGCTGCTTGTCGACGAGAGCCACGCCACCATCCCGCAGGTGCGGGGCATGTACCACGGGGACCGCTCCCGGAAGGAAAACCTGGTGCAGTACGGGTTCCGCCTCCCTTCGGCCCTGGACAACCGGCCGCTCAGCTTCGGGGAGTTCGAAAGCCGCCTGGGCCCTGTGATCTACGTGTCGGCGACCCCCGGGGCGTACGAGCTGGAGAAATCCGGGGGCGTCGTGGTCGAGCAGCTGGTCCGGCCCACGGGGCTTACGGACCCGGCGATCGAGATCCGCCCCGTCGCCGGCCAGGTCGACGACCTGATGGGGGAGATCCGGGCCCGTGCCGCGCGCAACGAGCGGGTCCTGGTCACCACCCTGACCAAGAGGATGGCCGAGGACCTGGCCGAGTACTACACCGAACTGGGGATCCGGGTCCGGTACCTGCATTCCGAGGTGGAGACCCTGGACCGGATCCGGATCCTCCGGTCCCTGCGGGCCGGGGATTTCGACGCCCTGATCGGGATCAACCTGCTGCGGGAGGGGCTCGACCTGCCCGAGGTCTCCCTCGTCGCCATTCTCGACGCGGACAAGGAGGGGTTCCTGCGGTCGGCCACGTCGATGATCCAGACCATGGGGCGGGCCGCGCGCAACGTCAACGGCAAGGCCATCCTCTACGCCGACGCCGTCACCGGCTCGATGAGGGCGGCCATCGGGGAGACCACCCGGCGGCGCGCCGTCCAGGAGCAGTACAACCGGGAGCACGGCATCACGCCCCAGTCGATCGTCAAGCCGCTCGACCCCGAGATGGTCCGGTTCTTCGAGGGGGACTACTACGAGGTGCCCGAGGTCGGGGAGGGGGTTCCGGCCTATGGTTCGGCCGGGGAGCTGGAATCGGAAATAGCCCGCGTGGAGGCGGCCATGCGCGCGGCGGCCAAGGCGTTCGAATTCGAGAAGGCGGCCGCACTGCGCGACCAGGCCGCCCGGCTCCGGCAGACCCTGATGGAATGCATGGCAACGTCCAACACCAGTACAGACAGCGGGGCATCATGATCGAAACCATCCACTACGCCGAAAGCGTTTCGGGCACCGTCGGGCTGCCCGGCGACAAATCCATCTCCCACCGCTACGCGTTGCTTGCGGCCATAGCCGAAGGGGAGTCGACCCTGGAGCATTTCGCGCGAAGCCGGGACTGCCGGAGCACCCTGGGCTGCCTCCGGGCCCTCGGCGTCGACGTGCGGGAGTCCGCCGGCACGGTCACGATCCGCGGGCGCGGCCTCCGGGGCCTCCGGGAGCCGCAGGGGCCGCTCGACGCCGGCAACTCCGGCACGACGATGCGGCTCCTTTCCGGGATCCTGGCCGGGCACCCGTTTGCCGCCTCCATCGCCGGGGACGACTCGCTCAACAGCCGGCCGATGGGGCGGATCATCGACCCGCTGAGGCGGATGGGTGCGTCGGTCACATCCCGCGAAAAGGGGCTGCCCCCCCTCGGGATCCGGGGCGGGCGCCTCGCGGGGATCCGCTACGTGCTGCCCGTGGCCAGCGCGCAGGTGAAATCCTGCGTGCTGCTCGCGGGCCTGTACGGCAGCGGGCCGACGGCGGTCGAGGAGGCGGTCCCGACCCGGGACCACACCGAGATCGCCCTGGGGGAGTTCGGGGCCGTCGTGCGGCGCCGGGGCCCCTGGATCGAGGTCGACCCGGACCCGGTGCTCCGCGGGAGGCGCCTGTGCGTCCCCGGCGACCTGTCCGCCGCGGCGTTTTTCCTCGCCGCGGCCGCCCTGGCGCCCCGGGCCGAACTCCGGCTCCCCGGTGTGGGGCTCAACGGGAGGCGGCGCGAACTGCTCGACTACCTGGCCGAGGCGGGGCTCGACATCGAAATCACCGAGGAAACCGCCGAGGCGGGCGAGCCGCGCGGGGATCTCCTCGTGCGGTCGAGCCCCCGGCTGGCGGCGGGGGGCCTGCCGCCGATCCGGGGCGACCGGGCGGCGGCCCTCATCGACGAGATCCCGGTTTTGTCCGTGCTGGGGTCCCAGACGGCCGGCGGGGTGGAGATCGCCGACGCGGGGGAGCTGCGCGTCAAGGAAAGCGACAGGATCGCCGCGGTCGCCCTGAACCTGCGCGCCATGGGGGTGGATGTCGAGGAGACGCGGGACGGCCTGCGGGTGCCGGGGGGGCGGCCGCTGGGCGGCGCGGACATCGAGCCGCGCGGGGATCACCGCATCGCGATGGCGTTTGCCGTTGCCGGGCTCTCGGCCCGGGGCGAGACGCGCATCCACGGGGCCGAGTGCGCCGACGTGAGCTACCCGGGCTTCTGGGACGCGTTGCGGGCCGTGGCCCGCCCCTAGCCGCGCCCGGGGATCAGGCGCCGCTTTCCGGGTTTGTCTTCGGGAGCGTCTTCTCGAGGATGGCCCGGAGCCTGTTGCGGGCGCGGAAGACCTTCAGGCGGGCGGCCTGCTCGGTGCACCGGAGGATGGAGGCCATCTCGGCATAGGGGATCGACTCGATGTCGCGCAGCACCAGGACCTTCCGCTGGTGGTCGGGCAGCTGGTCGAGCATCTTCCCGAGCAGCGCCCGCGTCTCCGCGGCCGCCTCGTCGGCCCGGGTGGCGTCCTCGGACGGCCCGACGAGCTTTTCGATGCTCCGGCTGTCCTCCAGGTTCAGCTCGCTGAAGGTGTAGGTCCGGCGGCGCCTCTTGTGCCGCAGCTCGTCGTAGCACTGGTTGACGGCGATCCGGTAGAGCCAGGGGAAGAAGGGGCGCTGCGTGTCGAACTTGGGGAGGGAGAAATAGACCTTGATGAAGATCTTCTGGGCGATGTCCTCGATGTCGTTGATGAAGCCGATGTAGTGGCAGACGAGGTTGAGGACCTGCTGCTGGTACTTGCCGACCAGTTCCTCGAAGGCTGACGGGTCCCCCTGCTGGCAACGGACCACCAGTTCGCGGTCGGCTTCTTGGGACGATGCATTCCACACAAAGAGGATCCAATCTGAATGTTACGAATTCTCCATCCGCATATCAGAGGTCCTGCAGCCCCTCTTGCGGGGTCCGGTCGGAGGGGGTCATCGGAACACGGCGCCTGGCCTACTCCGGGCTTTTCGGCCCGGGGTAGTCGTTCCCGAGGGTGGACGGATCGCCCTCGCCCAGTATCCGGACGATTTCGTCGTGGAAGTAGTCGTTCTTCCGGGCGACCAGGGGCGCGATGCGGTTCTCGTACATCTCGCGGCTCTTGTCGACGTCCCGCTTCAGCCTGAGGTACAGGTCCCGGTTCCGGCGCCCTTCGACGACGTGGTTCTCGTTGTACAGCTTGATTTCGGAAACGAGCAGGCGGGCGAATCTCTGGGCGTCGGCGTGCAGCCGCTCCTCCTCGGTCCCCTGCGCCGGCTCCTCCCTGGGGGCTTCCGCCCCCTCGGCGAGGGCCCCCTCGGCGGGGGCTTGGCCGGCAAGGGCTCCGGAAGGCGCCGTATCTGCGGGCGCGGCCGTCTCGGCCTCTGCAGGCGCCCGGGCGGCCGCCGCTTCGGCCTGCGCGGGGGCGGTTTTCGTCCCGGTCAGCGCATACAGGATTTTCAGCGCGATGTTTTCGAGGCGCAGGACGGTCAGGTCCGCGAGAATCGAGAGCGCGTTCAGGTCGGCCTCCCCGGGGTCTGCCGCGTAGAGCAGGGCCACGGGACGGTGCAGGACGTGCAGCGGAACCAGGTGGTGCTGCCCGGCCGATTCCGCCAGCAGGAAACCGAGGGCCGGGACGTCCGCCAGGTCCGGGAGCGTGGTGACGCTGTCGCACTCGAGCGCTTCCCGCAGGCGGGGGCATTCGGAATGCGGGATGGAGAAATCGGCGAACCTGTGCGCCGTTTCCTCGGAATAGCCGCGCGAGGACCATCCCGTCAGCCGGTCCTGCCGCACGGTGAAAAGCGCCACGGCGGGGAAAAACCGGTGCGTGCAGTCGAGCAGCATCCCCAGGATCTCCTCCTGGGTCTCCCTGCCCCGTATGTCGCGGACGAAGGAGGCCAGGGACTGCCCCTGCTGGTTCCTCTGCCGGAGAACGTCGCCCATGATCTCGTCGAGCACCGCTTCGGTCGTGGGCAGTTCGACGTGGCGGACCGCCTCGAGCTTGCGTTCGATCTGGTAGATGCCGTCGGCAAGGGATTTGCCGAGGTCCTTCATCTCCTGTTGAAGGTCCTGTATCTGCGGCGAGAGTGTTTTATACGCTTGTTCCCGGAGACGTTCCGCATAATTTCGTTCGGAGGACATGATCTCTCCCAGTTCTAAATGTGTGCATGAAGACTACCTAAAGCTCCCAGGGGTGTCAATTCCATTCTGGGACCCCTCCCGGGGGTGTTTCCGTCGATTGTCGGCGCTTCCTTTCCCTCATCGGCATTTCGGGGATTTTCGTAACATTTGCGATGGTTTGCGGCTCTTTCCGCCGCCGGGCCGGCGCCGGAATGCCCGCGGGCGGGGCTGCTGAGGAGGGGGATCGCGCCCCCCTCCTCAGCCGTGAATGAGGTGTTGCCCGATTGAGTGGACTATCTGGATATAGAGACGGAAAACGGCCGCCGCGGTTCCTTTTTTTTCACCCGCGCCCGGGGGAGGCTGTGGCGCAATCCCCGCCGTCCGGGGTATAATGGACCGCAGGATGAGGGAGAACGGGGGTGCGATGAGGGTCAGGCCGTTTTGCGGGTGTATTGCGGTTGCGGCGCTCTGGGCGCTTGCCGCCGGTTGCCCGGACCGGGCGGGGGCCCCCGGGGGCGCGCGGGGGGATCGGCCCGCGGAGGGGCTGCCGCTCGAGCAGGAGCGCATGACCCGGGACGAGGCGTTCCGGACGCGGGCGGACTCCCCGATACCGGAACCGGACCGGGGGTCCTTCCCGGGCCTGCGCTATTACCCCGTCGACGGGGGCCTGAGATTTTCCGTGCGGCTCCACCGCCACCCGCAACCCGAAAATGTGCGGCTCGCCACCAGCACGGGGGAGATCGTCGGCGGGCTGCGCTACGGCTATTTCGAGTTCGCGGTGGACGGGCAGAGCTGCCGGCTCGAAGTCTTCCGGCTCGACACCGACACCTCCGGCGGCAATCCGAGCCTTTTCATCCCCTTCCGGGATGCGACCTCGGGCGTGGAGACCTACGGCTCCGGGCGCTACCTGGACCTGGAGGAGAACACCTCGGGAACCTACGACCTGGATTTCAACCGCGCCTACAACCCCTACTGCGCCTACAACCCCCTGTACAGCTGCCCGCTCCCGCCGCCTGAGAACACCCTGGCCGTCGCCATCCGGGCGGGGGAAAAGACGTATGCGCCCTCCGGGGGCGCGCGGCAATAAGCGGCGTTCCGGGCCCCCGCCGGCGCAATTGTCGCCAAAATTCTGTAATGCCGTGCCGTCGGGTGCGTATGATCAACTCAGATGCCCGGCCGCAGAGGAGGCCGCAAGCGGCCCGACGAGGCGCCGCCGGGGCCCAGGGCGGGCAATTCCGGGAAACAGTGCATCCGAACAAGGAGAGGGTTATGGCGGCGATATCCGCAGATCTGAAAGAAGTGCTGACGGCGATGGAACTGACGGTCCTACCGGAAGACTTTGTCCTGGTGCACCTGCCCGAGAATATCAAGGCCATCCCGGGGGAATGGTTCCGCCGCGCGACGACGCGCTTTGCCGTCGTGGTGCAGGAGCCCAAGACGGTGACGATGATCCTTCCGAGGCGTAAATGGCTGAGGATGCAGAATATATTCGATAAATACGAGTCGAACGGGCCCTGGAAGGTTCTCGGCTTCAAAACCAAACGGCCCCCCGTGACCATCGGCCTGCTGGCCGCGGTGGAGGCCGCGCTCAGGGGAGCGAAGATCCAGATCATCCCCGTTTCCACGCTGCGCCGCTTCCACGTCCTGGTCCCGAAATCCGACCTTCCCCGGGCGGTCCGGGCCCTGCGGGACCTGATGGAACACTGCGGGAAGAAAAAAGCCGGCCCGGGCCCCCGGGCCTAATCCCGGTTCCACCGCTGCAAAAATTCCGTGAGAAAATTCTCCGTCCCGGCGCCCTCGGCCCTGTGCATCAGGTCGTCGTAGGCCGCCTGGACCGCCCCGCGGTAGGCCTCCCTCGAAAGCCTCCCCCGCAGCAGTTCGACGCGCAGAAACAGCACGAAGGTCTGAAGGACGTCGGTTGTGCAGTACTGGTTGATCTCCTTGTGCCGGCCCTGCCGGAACAGGTACTCGACGTCGTCGCCCTCGATGGTGTATTTGCCCGGGAGCCCGATCAGCTTCGACAGCAGGTCGAGCGAGCTCCTGGGGTGGACCGCCCCGAAGTTCGAGAGGTAGTCGCAGAGATCGATGTGCAGCAGGTCGCTGTAGCGGCCGCCGCGGTAGGTGTTTCTCCCCTGGCCGGAGCCGAAATACCGGCCCAGCGGGAGGCCGTGCTTCAGGGCCTGGGTTTCCAGGACCGGGAGGTCGAACCCCCTTCCGTTGAACGTGACCAGGGTCTGGGCCGCTTCGAATATCTGCCAGAACCGTTCGACCAGCTCGCTTTCGCTGTACCGGTCGGTCCCGAGGCAGCCGAGCGAGGTGATCCGGTAGCCGTCGTCCGCCCCGAGCGTGGCGATGGAGATGGGGATGTGGAAGGGGACGGGGAAAAAGTCGCTCTGCTGGTTGCTGCGCTTCAGGATCTGGTCGCGCGCCGCGTCGTAGGCCTGCTCGAGCGTCAGGGCGTCCTCGGGGTCGTAGACCTGCTTGACGAGCTCCTTGTCCACCCGGGTTTCGATGTCAAAAACGAGATAGCGCATCATTGGGGACCGTTTCTGGGGGACCGTTTCTATTGGCCGTCCCCATTGTGGGGCAGCGCATGCGGGATGTCAAACTGAGTTTGCGCCCCCGGCCCCCCTATCTGCCCCATATGCAATATATTGGGGTAAATGTGGAAACGCGGTACAATATATAGTGATATTTTCATTGACAGCCCGGACATTTTCAGGGTACAACCGCACTACTCTGTCGCAGCGACCCAGCAGTACCGTCGGAATCCGCAGTATCTGCCGGATTTGTCAGCAAAGAGCGGTTGTCTGGTCTGCACGAAGTGCTACAATCGAGGTTGCAGGGGCGAAGATTCGCAATTCATACACGCATTCGGCGCCGGTCGGCGGCTTTCGTCGCCTTGCCGACCGAGGAGGAGTTACGGATGAGCAGTCATAAGCCATTCCCCATGGAAAGTGTCCCCCCGTCCCCGCCCGAGGCCGATCGGCCGAAGCAGGCCGGCGGGCTGGAGTTCCCCCGCTATTTTACCCGGGAGGACGAGTCCCCCTACGACGCGATCGAGTGGGAGACGCGCGATATCTCCATCACCAACGAAAACGGGGAGAGCATCTTCGGCCAGGAGGGCGTGGGGGTCCCCGCGTCCTGGTCCCAGTCGGCGGCCAGCATCGTGGTCTCGAAATACTTCCACGGGCAGGTGGGGACGCCCGAACGGGAGACGAGCGTCCGCCAGCTGGTGGGGAGGGTCGTCCGGCAGCTGAAGGACTGGGGCGTCCGGGGGGGGTACTTCGCCGCCAGAGAGGACGCCGAGGCGTTCCACGACGAGCTGGCCCACCTGCTTCTGGGCCAGTACGCCGCGTTCAACTCCCCCGTCTGGTTCAATTGCGGCATCGAGGAGCACCCCCAGTGCTCGGCCTGCTTCATCAACTCCGTCGAGGACACGATGGATTCGATCCTCGAGCTGGCGCGCACCGAGGGGCGGCTGTTCAAGTTCGGCTCCGGCACCGGGACGAACTTCTCCCCGCTGCGGTCCTCCCGCGCGAGGCTCTCGGGCGGCGGCACCGCCTCGGGCCCGGTCAGCTTCATGAAGGGGTTCGACGCCTTCGCCGGGGTCATCAAGAGCGGGGGGAAGACGCGCCGGGCGGCCAAAATGGTCATCCTCGACATCGACCACCCGGACATCGTGGAGTTCATCGAGTGCAAATCCAGGGAGGAGAAGAAGGCCTGGTCCCTGATCGCGGCGGGCTACGACAGCTCGGTCGACGGGGACGCCTACGGCAGCATCTTCTTCCAGAACGCCAACAACAGCGTCCGCGTTACCGACGAGTTCATGGAAAGCGTCGAACAGGACGGGATCTGGGTCACGCGCGAGCGGCCGACCAACCAGATCGTCGACACCTACAAGGCCCGGGAGCTGATGGGCAAAATCGCGCAGTCGTGCCACACCTGCGGGGACCCGGGCATGCAGTTCGACACGACGATCAACCGGTGGCACACGTGCAGGAACACGGGGCGCATCAACGCCTCCAACCCGTGCTCCGAGTACATGTTCCTGGACGACACGGCCTGCAACCTGGCCTCCTTCAACCTGCTCAAGTTCGTCGACGCCGAAGGGGAGTTCGACGTGGAAAGCTTCCGGCGGGCCATCGACGTGGTGATTGCGGCCCAGGAGATCATCATCGACAACGCGAGCTACCCGACCGGGAAGATCGACCGCAACAGCCGCGACTTCAGGCCGCTCGGGCTGGGCTACGCCAACCTGGGCGCGCTGCTGATGCAGGCCGGGCTGGCCTACGACAGCGACCAGGGGCGGGACTACGCCGCCGCCATCACCGCGGTCATGACAGGCGAGGCCTACCTGCAGTCGGTGCGGCTCGCGACCGTCAAGGGCCCCTTCGCCGGGTACGTCCCGAACCGGGACCCCTTCCTCGAGGTCATGCGCATGCACAGGGCGGCCGTGCAGGACATCAACGCGGCCAACGTGCCGAAAGCCCTGATGCAGGCGGCCCAGGAGTGCTGGGACCTGGCCGTGCTCGAGGGGACCGTGCACGGGTTCCGCAACGCCCAGGCCACCGTGCTGGCCCCGACCGGGACGATAGGGTTCATGATGGACTGCGACACCACGGGCGTCGAACCCGACCTGGCCCTGGTGAAGTTCAAGAAGATGGTCGGCGGCGGCCTGATGCGGATCGTCAACAACTCCGTCCCGGCCGCGCTCTGCAAGCTGGGGTACGGACAGAAGGAGATCGAGGCGATCACCAAATACGTCGACGCCAACGGCACGATCGAGGGAGCCCCGGGCATCCGGGAGGAGCACCTGGCCGTTTTCGACTGCGCGTTCAAGGCCCAGCGCGGAACGCGCTCGATCGGATACATGGGGCACCTCAAGATGATGGCCGCCGTGCAGCCCTTCCTGTCCGGCGCCATATCGAAGACGGTCAACGTCCCGGAGACGATCACGGTCGAAGAGCTCGGCGACCTCTTCACGCAGGCCTGGAAGCTCGGCGTCAAGGCCCTCGCCGTCTACCGCGACAACTCCAAGAAGACCCAGCCCCTGAGCCTTTCGGACAAGGACGCCGCCGGGGAGGACGCCGCCTTCAAGCCCGTCCGCCGGAAGCTGCCCGTGGAGCGCAGGGCCCTGACGCACAAGTTCAGCATCGGCGGCCACGAGGGCTACATCACCGTCGGCATGTACGACGACGGCCAGCCCGGGGAGATATTCCTGGTGATGGCCAAGGAGGGGAGCGCCATTTCCGGGCTGATGGACTCCTTCGCGACGGCCATATCGCTGGCGCTGCAGTACGGGGTGCCCATAAAGGTCCTCATCGACAAGTTCTCGCATGTCCGGTTCGAGCCGTCGGGCCACACCGGCAACCGCCACGTGCCCTATGCCAAGTCGATCGTGGACTACATTTTCCGCTGGCTGGCGTCGAAGTTCCTCTCGACCGAGGAGCAGCGGCACGCGGGCGTGCACGTCACCGAGCCGGCCGCGGCGCCGGAGACCCGCGAGACCTCCCCGGCGCCCGGCGGCGCCCCTGCGCCCGGCGACGCCCCTGCCGGGGACATGAAGTCGATGTACGCGCTCGACGATGCGCCCACCTGCGCCGGGTGCGGCAGCATCATGGTGCGCAACGGCTCCTGCTACAAGTGCATGAACTGCGGTGAGACCAGCGGGTGCTCGTAAATGCGTCGGGCCGAGCGCACGCGCAGGAGCGGCATCCTGCTCCACCCCACGTCCCTTCCCGGGGAATCCGGGATCGGCGACTTCGGGCCCTGGGCGTACCGGTTCGCGGACTTTTTGGCCGAGGGCGGGATGCAGCTGTGGCAGATCCTGCCGCTCGGCCCGCCCGGCGCGGGCCACTCCCCCTACCAGGCCTATTCCAGCATCGCCTGCAACCCCCTGCTGCTGAGCCTTGAGACGCTGGCCGAGCGCGGGTGGCTTCCCCCGGACAGCCTCCGGGCCGCGGAAACATATCCCGAATCCGCGGTCGATTTCGAAAGGGTCATCCCCCGCAAGCTCGGCCTGGTCGCCCGGGCGGCCGAGGCCTTCAGGCACAGCCCCTCCGACCCCCTCCGCGGGGAGTTTCTGCAGTTCTGCGACCGGCACCGGTTCTGGCTCGACCCCTTCGCCCGGTTCGCCGCCCTGCGGGCCCTGAACGGGAACGCCGCCTGGACCGGCTGGACCGTAGGGGCGCCAGCCTCTGAGCAAGACATCCTCGACCAGAAGTTCATCCAGTTCGAGCTCTTCCGGGAGTGGGGGCTGCTCCGGCGGTACTGCGCCGGGCGCGGGATCGCCCTGGTCGGGGACCTTCCCATCTTCGTCGCGCACGACAGCGCCGACGTCTGGGCCAACCCGGAGCTGTTCGACCTGGACGGGCGCGGCCTGCCCCGGGCCGTCGCGGGGGTTCCCCCCGACTACTTCAGCGAGACGGGGCAGTGCTGGGGGAACCCCCTCTATCGCTGGGACGAGATGGAGCGGACCGGCTACCGGTGGTGGGTCGAGCGCCTGCGCGTCCTGCTCGAGCAGGTCGACGTCATCCGCATCGACCACTTCCGCGGGTTCGAGAAATACTGGGAGATCCCCGCGGGCAGCCCGACGGCCGCCGGCGGGCGGTGGGTGGCCGGCCCCGGCAGCCGCTTCTTCGAGGCCATGGAGCGGGCGCTGGGGCCGCTCCCGTTCATCGCCGAGGATCTGGGGTATATCACGCCGGAGGTCGAAGCCCTGCGCGACGCCTGGCGCTTCCCCGGCATGCGGGTGCTGCAGTTCGCCTTCGGCGACGAGGCCGCGGACAACCCCCACAAGCCCTTCAACTTCGCCCGCAACTCCGTCGCCTACACCGGGACCCACGACAACGACACCACGGCGGGCTGGTTCGAGGGGATGGACCGTCCCGGGGCCGCAGTCGAGATCGAGCGGGCGCTCCGCTACATGGGCGTCGGGGCCGAAGGCGCCGCCTGGGGCCTGGTCCGCACCCTGTTCGCCTCGGTCGCGGACACGGTCGTCATCCCGATGCAGGACGCCCTCTGCCTCGGTTCCGGCGCCCGCATGAACACGCCGGCCACCGTCGGGGGGAACTGGGGGTGGAGGCTGCGGGGGGACCAGATGACCCCGGAGCTTGCCGAACGCCTGCGCGCCTTGAACCGGATCTACGGGCGGCTGCCGGAGGGCCCGGCCGGGGGTCAGGCATAGACGAGGGTCAGGCATAGACGGGGGTCAGGCATAGACGGGGGTGCACAGCTCGCGGTATTTCGGGTTGTTCCCCCGGACGACGTCGAAGTACAGCTTCCGCAGCTGGTCGGTCACGGGTCCGATCCGCCCGGTGCCCACCAGGCGGTGGTCGATGCTGGTGACCGCGGCGATCTGCACCCCCGTGCCGCAGAAGAAGACCTCCTCGGCCAGGTAGAGCTCGGTCCGGTCGATCGGCCGCTCCAGGACCTCGAGCCCCATCTCCTCCCGCAGCAGCCCGAGAACCGTGTTCCGGGTGATGCCCTCGAGGATGTTGTCGGTCACCGGGGGGGTGGCGGCGACGCCCCTGCGGACGATGAAGATGTTCTCGGCGGACCCCTCGGAGACGTGCCCGTCCGAATTGAGCACGATCGCCTCGTCGTAGCCCGACCGCTGCGCGTCGGTCTTGACCAGCGCCGAGTTGATGTAGGCGCCGGAGATCTTCCCGCGGGCGGGGATGGAGTTGTCGTCGACCCGTTTCCAGGAGGAGATCGTGACGTGGCTCTCCTCCTCGTTCGGCACGTAGGAGCCGAAGGGGATCGACACGATGGCCACCTCGGGGTTGAGCCCGTGGAGCCGGACCCCGATCACCTCGTCCCCGTAGTAGCAGATGGGCCGGATGTAGCAGTCCGTGCGGAGGTTTTCGGTGCGGAGAAGCTCGACGGTCCAGTGCGCGAGCTCGGCGGCCGAATAGGGGAGGTCCATCAGCAGCAGCCGGGCCGAATCGATCAGGCGCCGGTAGTGGTCCATCGGCCGGAAGAGGAACAGCTGCTCCCCGGCGGCGTTCCAGTAGGCGCGCAGGCCGCCGAAGACGCCGGTCCCGTAGTTGAGCGTGTGGGTCAGCACGCCTATGCGGGCTTCGCTGTAGGGGACGATGCTTCCTTTGAAGAATGCGAAATTCGGTAGCGTCATAACGTGGTCTCCTGGGCTCGGGGCGGGCTCGGCTGCCGGGTACGGCCCATCATACCACAGCGCCGCGTCCCGGGAAGGGATTTGCATCCGGCGCCCTTCTTTTTTACGGAAGCGCGCACCCGGCCGGCGACGCGAAAAAGGTATTGCGATCCCGCCCCGGTCTGCTACAGTACGGGCCGTACGGTGCCCGTCCGCGGCCGCGCGGGGCGCGCACGGGGAGGCAGATGCCGGGATCGCCATGCTGTCAGAGATCTTTTACCGCTGGGAAAAGCGCCTTGCGGCGCGCGACACCAACCGCAGGGTGCGCGCGTTCGAATGGGGGACCGAGTACGTCCCGTCCGGCATACGGGCGGAGGACCCCAGGCGCTACCTGTTCGAGTACGCGCGGGAAGTCCTGGCCGAAAGCGACCGGTACCACGCCTGCAGCCCGCCGGCGAACGTGCGCCTGAGCGGCCGGCACCTGTCCTTCGATTCGCCGCTGCCGAGCGGCTGCCCGGAAAACGACACGGTCCACGCCCTCCACTTCCCGGCGCGCTCGGACGGCCGCGTGGTCGTCGTCCTCCCGCAGTGGAACGCCGGCCTCGGGAGCCACCAGTCGCTGTGCCGCATGCTGAACGCCTTCGGGCTCTCCGCCCTGCGGGTGAGCCTCCCCTACCACGACCTGAGAATGCCCGCGCAGCTCGAGCGCGCCGACTACATGCTGTCGCCGAACCTGGGGCGGACGCTTGCGTCGGTCCGCCAGGCCGTCGTCGACACCCGGGCGGCGATCGACTGGCTCGAGGCGCAGGGGTACCGCAGGTTCGCGATCCTGGGGACGAGCCTCGGCTCCTGCGTGGCCCTGATCACATCGGCGCACGACCCGAGGATCGGCGTCAACGTGCAGAACCACGTCTCCCCCTACGTCGCCGATGTCGTGTGGCACGGGATTTCAACGCAGCACGTGCGCATGGGGATGGAGGGGCACGTCACCCTCGAGGAGCTGCGCGACATATGGATGCCGATCAGCCCGCAGGCGTACCTGGGCAAGATGCGGGGCACCGGGAAGCGGTCCCTGCTCGTGCACGCCCTGTACGATTATTCGTTCCTGCCCCGCCTGTCGCGGCAGCTGATCCGGGCGTACGCCGACCTCGGGCTCCCGCACTCCACCTGCGCCCTCCACTGCGGGCATTACACTTCAGGCGTGTTCCCCTTCAACGTCTTCCTGGGCTATACGATGTGCAGCTATATTCGCAGAAGCCTGTAGACGGGCTCCGGGGGACATTGCTTGCAGACGTGGTGCGCTTCTGCTGGGAGGCGTTGGGCGCCCGGCGGCGCTAGGACTGCTCTTCGGCCTTCGTGACGTTTTCGGCCTGCAGGCCCTTGGGCCCTTCCGTTACGTTGAAGGCGACGGATTCCCCTTCGGTCAGCGTGCGAAAGCCGTTCATCTGAATGGCGGAGTGGTGCACGAATACGTCCCCGCCGGTCGATCGTTCGATAAAGCCGTACCCCTTGGCGTTGTTAAACCATTTCACTTTCCCAACTTCTTTTTCCATGGGAATATACACTCCTAGTCTGAAACAGGTCCCAATCAGCCCTCAACTCCAGCGGCTTCCTGCAGCTGTCCGCGCAGGGCGGTGCATCGATAGAAAATCGGATCCCTGTAGCTTGTCCCTCAACAAGATTGTGTTCAATGCCTCACTGCGTGTTCCGGTGAGAAAATCGGGCCGGTACCGGGATGAAAAAGCCGCCCGACCTCACGGCGGCCATTCCCCGATACGTTCACGGGAATATACTACTTAGGCCGATTCGCCCATGTCAATCATTATATGCGCCGCGCGCCGCCGCGGAAGTTTATTGAGACATATCGGCCGGTCGCGGCATCCTATAGGACTGTCCGCGGTGCGGGGGGCCCGGCGCGCCGAGACGGGGGCCCGCGGAATCTTGAAACATGCGCCCGCGCGCATGCGTAGTCCCATTGCACACGGGGGAATCCCGGTGTCTCTCGTTTTTGTTTCAGGAATCCCTCCGGGGCGGGTACCCTGATCGGGACCGTCCCGCACAGAGGCATCCGGGGCGGCAATGAGGCGGCGCGCACCAGGAAAGGTCTGGCTTGATGAAAGATCGTCGTTTGGGAGTCTTTTCGGGGATGGGGATGGTCATCGCCAACATGATCGGCGCCGGGGTGTTTCTCAGCACCGGGTACATGGCCCAGACGCTCTCCCCGAAACAGATCCTCCTCGGGTGGGTGGTCGGCGCGCTGCTGGCGCTGGCCGGCGCAAGGGCCTACGCCACCATCTCGCAGTCCGTACCCGAATCCGGCGGCGAGTACAAGTTCCTGTCCCGGCTGGTGCACCCCGCCCTCGGCTACCTGGCCGGGTGGGCCTCCCTGCTGCTCGGGTTCTCCGCCCCCATCGCCATCGACGCCATCGCCGCCGGGGCCTTCGCCAACACGCTGGCGCCGTGGATCGACCCGAAGATATTCGGGTCGTGCGCCATCGTGCTGCTGACGTGCGTGCACGCCATAGGATTCCGGTTCTCGGTGACGGCGCAGAACGCGCTGGTGCTGGTGAAGATCCTGCTGGTCGCCGGCTTCATCGTCATCGGGCTGGCCCTCGGCAGCAACTCCTGGCCGGAGTGGCAGCCGCCGAACCCCTCGAACGGCTTCCCGCTCGGCCCGTTCATGCAGAATCTCCTGTTCATCACCTTCGCCTTCAGCGGGTGGAACGCGGCCGTGTACGCCGCCTCGGAGTTCCGCCGCCCCCGCCGGGACGTGGCCCGGGCGATGCTGCTCGGCTGCGCCCTGGTCGGGCTCCTCTACCTGGTCGTCAACTGGGTCTTCGTGGCCAACCTCACCCCGGAGCAGTTCGCCGTCGTCAGCACCGACGAAACGGGCCGCATCACCCTGGGCCACCTGATCATGAAGAACCTGATCGGCGAAACCGGCGCCGCCTGCATGTCGATCCTGGTCGTCATCGCTTTTTTGTCGGCCATGAGCGCCATGACCTTCCTCGGGCCCCGGGTCTACGCCGAGATGGCGCGGGACGGGTTTCTGCCGCGGGCGCTTCAGGGCCGGGAGGGGAAGGTGCCGATCGGGGCCGTGGTGCTGCAGGGCGCCATCGCCCTGTTTCTGGTCTTCGCCTACCGGCTGGGGGAGGTCCTCGGCAACGTGGGGGCCATCCTGACGGTGTTCTCGGCGCTGACGGTGTTCGCGCTTTTCTGGATGTGGTTCCGGGGCCGGGACGCGTTCCCGTTCCGCCCCGTCACCTTCGCCGCCGGTGTCTTCTATCTGGTCCTGTCGGCCGTGATGCTCTATTTCGGGTTCAAGCAGTCGCCCACGTTCAACCTCTGGGTCGGCGCGTGCATCCTCGCCTCGCTCCTCGGCTACTTCATGACCCGGAGGAAGGCGCGCACCCGGGAGGCGGGCATCCCCGTCCCGGAGGAGGCGTCCCGGTAGGGCCCGGTGCCGCCGGGGGAGCGGCCGCGGGCACTGTTCGGAGGTTTCTATGGGCACATATGACGCGGGTTCGCCTTCGCCCGGCGCGGTGCGCCGAGGGAAAGGCGCCGCCCCGGAAAGGGCCAGGTGGGCCGCCATCGGGATCCTGGCGCTGTGCGTCGTCTACCTGCTGTACTCGGGCTCGCAGTCCCGCAAGCACCTCCGCGCGGAGATCGACCGCGTCGCCGAGCAGGTTCGGATCCTCGAAAACGACGGCAAGCTCGCCGAGGCCTCCCTCTCCGGGCAGATCGCCGGGCTCAGGGAAGCGCTCGAGAACGCCCGCGGGGCGGAGGCGGGGGAATAGGCGGCAGGGCCTGCGGCCTAGACGCCGGTGGGTTCGAGCCTCTGCCGGGCCAGTTCGCGTACAAAAATCACGAACAGCTGGGTTTCCTTCAGAAAATGCAGGGCGATGCGGTCCGGGCGCAGCAGGGACATCCTGCGGATGCGCGTCCTGTCCCAGAACGCGCCGAGGTCCGCACGCGAGCCGGTGATCCGCTTTGCCATGCCGAAATTCAGGCTGCGGAACGCCAGGGCGAGCCTCGAGGGGACGCCCAGCTCCGGGAACTGCAGGTGCGCCCGGGCGTGGGCCAGCTGCAGTTCGGCGATGCGCAGGTTGCGGTTGGCCCCCATCCGGAGGCGCTGGATCTCGTCGAGCAGCCGGGCTTCCCCCTCGCTCCGCTTCCTCGTCTGCAGCCAGAGCTCCTCCATCTCCAGTATCAGCGCCAGCCAGCTCCGGGCCAGCCGGCACAGTTCGCCAAAGCGCCGGATGCCGTGCCTGAGGCGGGATTCCACCGCGAACCCGGGACGGCGGTCGGTGCGGTCCTTGATGCGGAAGAACCCGTGCAGCATCGGGTGGCCGCCCTCGATCTGGGCGGAGTTCCTGTACCAGATGAAGTTGTTGAAGACGTTCCAGTAGTTCTCCGGGGCCGAACGCAGGAGCACTTCCCTCATGTAGTCGAAGGAGTAGAAATCCTCCCAGGCCTGGCGGTAGGACGCGGCCAGTTCGCCCGGGGCGAAGTTCGGGTGCCGGGTCGTCTCGTGGAACGAGTCGTAGTTGTTCAGGTCCGGGTCCATGTAGGACCCGTCCCCGGTCATCCGGGCATGGTCCCGGGATCCCGGGATGGGGGTCAGCATGAAGAAGGAGGCCTGCTCGACCCCGAGCTCGGACTGCAGCTTCCGCACGTCGTCGCGGACCGATGCGGGCGTGTCGAAGGGGAACCCGAAGATGTAGGCGGCGTGGGTTACGATCTTCTTCCGGTGCCAGCTCTCGACCAGGTCCCGGTAGCTCTGGACGTTGTTCTGGGTCTTCCCCACCGCCTTGAGGTTCTCCGGGTTGATGCTCTCCATCCCGATGAAGACCTGCGTGCAGCCCGCGCGCGCGGCCATGTCGATGAAATCCGGGATCTTGTGCGACTGCGTGTCGACCTGGATCATGAACCGGATGGGGATGTTCTCCTCCTCCCGCATCCGGATGAGGGCGCCGAACACCTCGCGCCACTCGCTGTTGCGGGCGAAGTTGTCGTCGGTGAAGAAGTAGAAGCGGATCTTGTGCCGCCGGTAGTTTTCCCGGATCGTTTCGACCAGGGACCCGGCGGACCGGACGCGCATCTTCCGCCCCTGGACGTTGATGATGGAGCAGAAGCTGCAGTTGAAGGGGCATCCGCGGCTGCAGTCGATGGTGCCGAAGTTCGAGATGATGAACTTCCTCAGGTAGCTTCTGTCGATGATGGGGATGGGCTTGTTGTACAGGTCCGGCTTCCGCTCGAGCAGATCGTAGACAGGTTTCAGCCTGTCGAGGACGGCGTCGCGGAGGATGTCGCCCCAGGCGTCTTCGACCTCGCCCTTGACGACGGTGACGCCCAGGTCGAGCAGCCGGCGGATTTCCGGGGGGATGCCGGGCGACAGCGCCAGCGTCCCGCTGACATGGAAACCGCCGATGAGCACCTGCAGGCCGCCGTCGCGGAAGCGCTGCGCCAGGTCGGCCGCCCGCGGGAACTGGTTGGACTGGACCCCGGCCAGGGCGACGACGGTCCGGCGGCCGGGGAGCCGGTTGGACCGGATGATCCGGCCGACGGGGATCTTCTCGACCGTGTCGTCGTAGAGCCGGACGTCGATCTCCCAGCCGTCGCCGAGGGCGCCGCTTTCGGCCACATCCCGGGTCAGGCTCGTGAGGCAGGCGAGGGTGTTGCTCGGGAGGACCCCCCGGAAATGCCGGATCACGTACCCCTGGTCGTCGTACTTCGAGGGCTTGACGATGATGACCCGGAGCTGTTTCTTTTTCGAACGCGGAACCGCGGAATTCTTGATCACAGTAGGTCCATCCCTATGCATGGTTTCACCGGGCGCCCGCCGCCCCTTCGCGGACGGCTTTACGGCGCGGCGCGCATAGACCGCGCGGCGCGCATAAACCGCGCGGCGCCAACCTTTAGAATGCGCACGGGATATGGTAGATGCCGATGCGGCCCGATGCAAGCTGTCGCGGGGTCCTTTTACAGAGATTTTACACGGGCCGCCGCGGGGAAAACGCTCTAACCGCCTGCGGAAGCACGTATTAGGGGGTGAAGAACCGTGAAGTTGCGCTCGACCGGCCTGGTCGACGGGGCCTCCTGTGCGGTATCGAGGCGGACCCACTCTCCGGTCTCGAGCGAATGGCGGGCGGCCTCGAGAGCCCGGACCGTTTCGCACCCGTCCGCGGCCGTGGTCCGCGGCGTCCCCTGTCCCGCGACGGCGGCCGAAAGATCTTCGAGCTGCCGCGCGATCGCGTCCAGGGTGCTCGTGCCCTCCCCGAACCGGGCCCAGCCGTCCTCGCCCATGAGCCGGCAGGCCGAGCGCCTCCAGCCGATCGAGAGGGTGCCCCGGCTCCCGTAGATCCGCACGTAGTCGTGGCGCGCGCTCTTGGCGGTCCGGCACAGGCGGGCCGTCCCGATCAGGCCCGAGCGGGTGTGCAGGTCGAGCTGCACGGCGTCCCCCCCGTGGAGGTGGCAGCCGGCGCTTTCCTCCGCCCGGATCCTCAGGAGCGGGCCGAACAGGTAGCGGGCGATGTCGAGGGCGTGGGCCCCGCCCGGCAGGGCGCCGCCACCCCGGAACCCTTCGTGCCCTTCCGAAACCGGCGGTTCCCGGAAATCGATCTCGAAAACGAGGACCCGTCCGAGGTTGCCCGAGCGGATCCACTCCCGGGCGCCGGCGACGTCGGCAGCGTAGCGGAACCTGGATCCGGCCATGAGCCGAACCCCGAGGGCGCCGGCGATCCCGGCCATGTTCCGGGCGCCGTCCGGATCGGGGGCCAGGGGGCTTTCAAAGAGGATGCCGGTGCCGGGCCGCGCCAGCTTTTGGAGGATCTCCGGGTGGCGCGCCGGCGGGGCGCAGACCACGCTGATGTCGGGGCCGCCCCAGCGCAGGCAGTCGCCGAGGGACGCGTAGTGGGGGCAGTCGAAGACGGCCCCGAACGCCCGGGCGGCCGCGGGGTTTTCATCCACCACGGCCAGGAGCTGCATGCCGGGGTGCAGGCTGATGGCGGCGGCGTAGGAATGCGCCATGTGCCCGCAGCCGACCAGGAGAATTTTCGATGGATTGCGCAAGCCCTGTGCCCCCTGCCTCGCGAATGAATCGGGCCGCCGCCTGCGGCCGCACGGGGCGGCCGGCATCGCGCGACATCCGAAATGGTATCGGTCCTAACCGATATCGGCCGGATCGGGTATTGCATTAGGGGGATTGTGCCCCGGCGGCGCCTTTGGGGGGAACGGGGCTAGGTTTCGGTGATGCAGGCCACGTTTTCCTTGCGGAGGAAGAGCTTCCTCTTCTCCCCGGCGAGGCCCAGGCTGAAGCAGTCCCGGTCGTAGTAGCGGACGCGGCCCTGGAACCGTTCCCCGTCTTTCATCACGACGGTGACGCGGGCGCGGGATTCGACGAGCGACGCGAGGAAGGCGGATTCCTTTTCCCTGGATTCGGGTTCGGGGCCGGGGGGGTGTTCGCGGGCATGCCTCGGGGGACCCGGCGCATCGCCGGGGCGCTCCGCATATGGCTTCCTGGGACGGTGCTTTCTGTGATAATACATCAACGGTCCGTTTGAAGAATTGGGTACAAAGCCCTTCATAGGGGGATCCGCGGGCAGGAGACGATGGAAGCGTCCCGCTTTCAGCCCATAATACGGACGGCGGGGCCGGTTGTTACGGCATAAACAGGCCGGCCGCCGCCCGGTGCGGGCCGGCAGCTCCCGCGGCGGGATCTCCGGGGACAGAACATGAACGTCGCTTTGGTCAACACGAACCGGATCCGGCCCCCCATCGCGCCGATCGGCCTCGAGTACGTCGCCGAGGCCCTCCATGCGGCCGGCCACCGCGTCCGCCTGCTCGATTTGTGCTGGGAGGGGGACGCCGCCCGGGCGGTCGCGGATTTTTTCGAGGGCGCCGAGTTCGGCCTCGCCGGCCTCTCGCTCCGCAACACCGACGACTGCGTCTACGCGAGCCGGCAGTCGTTCCTTGCGGATTTTTGCGACCTTGTCGGGATCGTCCGCAGGCACTCCGGCGCCCCGGTCGTCGCGGGCGGGGCCGGGTTCTCCGTCATGGCAGAGCAGGTGATGGCGCTCTCGGGCGCCGATTACGGCGTGTGGGGCGACGGGGAGTTCGCGCTGCCGGAGCTTGCCGACAGCCTCGCCGGCCGGCGCGACCTCGCCGCGGTGCCGAACCTCGTGTACAGGAGGGACGGGGCCCTGCGCCGCAACCCCCCGTCTTCGCGGCCCCTGGACGCGCTCCCCCCCATGCGCCGGGCCTGGGCCGACAACCGGCGGTACTTCCGCGAAGGGGGGCAGGCGGGGTTTGAAACGAAGCGCGGCTGCAGCGGCCTCTGCACCTACTGCGCCGACCCGGTCGCCAAGGGGAGGCGGGTCCGCGTGCGGCCCCCCGCCGCGGTGGCCGACGAGATCGAGGCGCTCCTCGGGATGGGCATCGACTGCCTGCACACGTGCGACAGCGAGTTCAACGTCCCCGGCGGGCATGCGGCCGAAGTGTGCCGGGAGATCGTCCGGAGGGGCCTCGGGGGCTCCGTCCGGTGGTACGCCTACTGCAGCCCCGCGCCCTTTTCGCGCGAACTGGCCGCCCTCATGCGGCGGGCGGGGTGCGCGGGGATCGATTTCGGGGCCGACAGCGGCAGCCGCACGATGCTCGGCCGCCTCGGGCGCGGCTTCGGCCCGGAGGACATCGTCCATGCGACGCAACGGGCGAAGGCCGAGGGGATGGCCGTGATGCTCGATCTTCTGCTCGGCGCGCCGGGCGAAAGCAAAGAGAGCATCGCCGAGACGGTGGAGATCGTCCGAAGGGCCGACCCGGACCGCGCCGGCGTTTCCCTCGGGGTGCGCCTCTATCCCGGCACGGCGCTCGAGGCGGAGATCCGGGGCAGGGGGGACGACGCGGGGATCACGGGGGGCGCCGGCGCCGGCGATCCGGTTTTCTTCCTCGAGCCCGGGATCGCCCGGGACGTCTCCGGGTGGATGCGGGACTGGACGGGCGGGGACCCGCGATTCCTTTTCTACGACCCGTCGAGGCCGGCAGAGAACTACAACTACAACGACAACCGGAGGCTCGTCGAGGCGATCCGCGGGGGGCACCGCGGCGCCTACTGGGACATACTCCGGAAGCTGGCCGGACCGGGCCGGGACAACGGGTAGACCGGACCGGCCGAAAGGGGGGGGACATGGAAGGGATCCGACTGGGCGTCAGCACCTGCCTCTTGGGGGAGAAGGTGCGCTACGACGGGGGGCACAAGCTTGACCGGTTCCTCACCGACACCCTGGGGCGCTACGCGGACTACGTCCCTGTCTGCCCCGAGGTCGAGTGCGGGCTGCCGGTCCCGAGGGAGGCGATGCGCCTCGAGGGGGACCCGGCAAACCCCCGCCTGGTGACGGTGCGGACGCGCCGGGACATGACCGGCCCGATGGCCGGCTGGGCCCGCCGCCGGGCGGCCGAACTCGAGGGGGAGAACCTGTCGGGATTCATCTTCAAGAGCAAATCCCCGTCGAGCGGCATGGAGAGGGTCAAGGTCTACGACGCCAACGGCAGCCCGTCGGGGAAGGGGGCGGGGATTTTTGCGCGCATCTTCATGGAGCATTTCCCCCTGCTGCCGGTCGAGGACGAGGGGCGGCTCCACGACCCGGAGATCCGGGAGAATTTCATCGAGCGCGTCTTTGTCTTGGCCCGCTGGAGGGAGGCGGTGAATGCGGGCGCGGGCCCCGGCGCCCTCGTACAATTCCACCGCAGGCACAAGCTCCTGGTGCTGGCGCACGACGAGCGGCGCTACAGGGAGCTCGGGCGCCTGGTGGCCCGCGCGGGGTCCCTGCCGTTCGGGGAACTTCTCGGCGCGTACCAGGGCCTCCTCCTTGAAGCGCTGAAGCTCCGGGCCACGCCGAAAAAGAACGCCAACGTCCTGATGCACATCATGGGGTATTTCAAGCGGCAGATATCCGCCGCGGAGAAAGCGGAGCTGCTCGGGGCCATAGACCTCTACCGGAACGGGGTCACGCCCCTTCTGGTCCCCCTGACCCTGGTCCATCACTACGTCCGCAAATACGGCGATCCCTATCTGATGGACCAGTACTACCTGAACCCCCACCCCGTCGAGCTGCAGCTGCGAAACCACGTGTGACGGCAAGGCGCGGATAGGCGGGAGCTGCCGCGGGGCCGGGCCGGGGCGGGCGGCGGGCGCGAACATGGGGGGGCGGCTGTTTACGGGAGTACCCGGGGTGCCGGGTTTTCCCCCGCGGGATTTTCGCGGCGGGAGAGCGGGTGGCTTCTGAGGAACGCGTCAATGTTATGCAGAAGGCGGCCGACCTCTTCGGCGCTCATCCAGGGATTGGAGAGGTGCTCGACGATCCCGGCTTCGGTCATTCCCAGCCGTCGGCCCTCCTCGACGGCGACGGCGTACCCCTCGATCTCGGTAGGCCGGTCGACGTAGTCGATGCCGTGGTCCCAGATGTTTTGGCCCTCACGGAACTGGCGCAGGTGGGTCAGCTCGTGGGCCAGGTCGAGGTAGAGGTCCAGGCCTCTGCCGTTGCGGTAGTAGTGTTCGTTCACAGTGATGGCCGGGACGCTGACGTCGACGTAGCAGAAACCCCTCTGCTTTTTCTTGATGCGCACCACGGCCATGTCCAGGAGCAGGCTGAAGGGCGTCTCCGAAGTCTCGATCCGCCTGCGCACGGGGCTTTCCTCGATCCGCGGCAGGAGCGCGCGGTAGGGATGGTCCCCGCAGGGGAGGCCCCGGGTGACGACGGCGTATTCCGGCAGTTCCATAAGCTGGCGCCCGATCCCCTTTCCACAATTGCGGAATCCCCCGATGGCGGCCGGTTTGGAAACGTCCGCCGCAACGGGCGGCCGGCGCCCGCCGGGATG
>Ga0123332_1000606_pt1 | contig 36231 bp, 30 predicted proteins | sample BioC12SIPDNA_4_FD_89958 | JGI IMG/M metagenome (GOLD analysis project Ga0123332, IMG submission 89958) | Anaerobic biogas reactor microbial communites from Washington, USA - Biogas_R2_A C12 SIP DNA | ecosystem: Engineered > Bioreactor > Anaerobic > Unclassified | place: Washington, USA... | reverse complement strand
CGCGAGCTTGTTGATCCCCTTCAGCTTATTCATATCGAGGCCGCCCTGAAGATAGAACACATTCAGGGATTCCGGCATGCCGTTCGTTTTTTTTATGTTCGCGACAGGCTGGCCGCCCGGGGTAGCCATCCCCACCGCGCATAGTGCGCGGATGTTAAAAAGCGACGCCGCTTTCCTGTATCCTTTGACGCGTCCCGCCGAGAGCCAGCCCAGATAGATGATCTCTCCGCCCTTTTTCACTCCCCCCGCGCTGTGAAGATCGTATACAGGCAGCCCGGTCTTCTCCCCCAGGATCCCGGCGTATTTTTTCGTGAACCCGGTTTTTGATGTGTAAACAATTGCTTCCATAATATCTCCTTTCTCATTTTTCGCCAGGTTCTGCGGCCCGCGGCTGTGTCGGGGCGCAGGCGCCTCCGCGTATGACTAAGGCGGGCCCTGTTTTCACAGATCCCGCCCGTAGATTTCAGTATACGTCAGCTTTCCGTTGATGCGCTCCGATTTCATCAGCGATATGCGCTTTACGGTCATCGTCGCGCGTTGCATGTTTACCCTGATATGCGAGCGCGGCTGAACCCGCCGCGCCAGCGTGATGTGGGGCCTGAACGGCTTTTCGTCTATATCAAAGCCTCCACTGCGCAGCTTCTCGCGCAGACTGCCCGCCAGCCCGGAAAGCTCAGGGCTGTTCTCCACGCCCGCCCAGTACAGATCGCCGAAATTGCCCGACCCCGCGACAGCCATATCAAAGGGCGGCACCCCGCACTCGTCAATGACGGCGCGAATAGTCTTCACGTCGTCGGATTCCCCTATGAAAACGAGTGTCAGGTGGAGATTTTCAGGCCTTGTGAAGCTGCCCGACACCGCCCGGCCGCGCAGGTCCTCTATGGCGCGTATCAGGGCGTCTTTTACCTCCCGGTTAAACCGTATAGCAATAAACAGGCGCATATACCCGGTCTCCGTCTTCAATTTTTTCTCAGTCAGCCCTTCCGGCGCTTCCCGGAGAGGCTGTTCACCCTGAGCCTGAGAACCGCCGTGGCTTCGAGCGGGCCGCTCCTGTAGCTGTAAGCCCCAGATCCCGACCTGTCGCACTGATGCATGATCCTGTCGAGTGCGGCGAGCTTCCCGCTCTCCGGGACGTAGTCAATATCGCCCGTCCCCGTCACGCTTTCATAGCATATCGAGCTTGAGCACGGGTCTCCGGGAGGGCCTAAAACGACGTCCCCCACGACCGCCATAGAGAAGGCCGCCCTGCCGCAGCTTTTGATGAGGTCGTGCTTTTTCCCCTCGGCGGCCCCGTGGAAATACAGCGTGACATCCCGCCCTTCAACGCTCATCCCGAAGTTCATGGGCACGACGTACGGGTATTCCCCTCCGCCGAAGGCGACGTGGCAGACGGTACACCTGCTCATAACCTCTATGACGGCGTCGAAGTCCGTTATCTCTCTGTCGCTCCTTCTCATATCCAGCCTCAGTCGCAGAGCTTGAACCCGTTGCTGCGCAGCGCTTTCTTGATTCGCTCGAGGTGCTCGTGGTTTCTCGTCTCCATAGAGATGTTCAGATAACACCCGTTGATGTCCATATTCTCTCCCCCCGGCGTGTAGTGGACCCGGATGACGTTCGCGCCCTCGTCCGCGATCAGTGCGGATACGGCTTTCAGCTGCCCGGGTTTATCCACGAGCTCTATGGACAGGTTTGTCAGCCTGCCGGAGGTCAGCAGGCCGCGGTTTATCACGCGGGAGAGTATGTTCACATCGATATTGCCTCCGGAGACGATAGCGCAGGTCCTCACGCCCTCGAGCGGCAGCTTGTTGAACATCACGGCCGCGACGGATACCGCTCCCGCGCCCTCGGCCACGAGTTTCTGGCGCTCCATCAGTGCTAGGATAGCGGCGGCTATCTCGTCTTCCGAGACAGTGACGATGTCGTCTGCGTACGCGGAGCACATATCGTAGGTCAGATCTCCGGGAGCCTTCACGGCTATGCCGTCCGCGAACGTGCACGCAGCGTCGGTGACGCAGTGGTTCCTGCTGCGGAACGAGCGGTACATGCCGTCAGCTCCGGAGGCCTGAACGCCGTACACTTTGCACGCGGGCCTGAGCGTCTTGACCGCGAAACCGATGCCCGACAGGAGGCCGCCGCCGCCGACGGGCACCACTATCGCCTCGACCGAAGGGAGCTGCATCAGGGTCTCGAGCCCTACGGTGGCCTGGCCGGCGATCACGTCCTCGTCGTCGAACGGGTGCAAAAACACGGCCCCCGTCTCCTTGTTGAAGGCGATCGCCTCCGCGTACGCGTCGTCATAGGCGCCGTCGACCAGCCTGATCTGCGCGCCGTACTGCCTGGTCGCCTCGATCTTAGAGATCGGCGCGGAACTCGGCAGGAAAATGGTCGACTTCATACCGAACTGCTTTGCGGCGAAGGCCACGCCCTGCGCGTGGTTGCCCGCCGAGCACGCCACAACGCCCCGCTTTCTCTCCTCGGGTGAGCACTGCGACATCTTGAAGTAGGCTCCGCGGAGTTTGAATGACCCTGTCCTCTGCAGGTTTTCGGTCTTCAGCCACAATTCGCAGCCGGGCGCAAGGCCCGAGGTCTGGATCATGTCTGTCTTTCTGGCTACGCCCTGCAGCATCGACTCCGCAAGGCGGACCTTCTCCAATGTGAGCATGGCTCCTCCTTATCGTTGTATGACGGCGCCTTTGTCGGCTGACGAAACAGACTTCATATAGCGCTCAAGATAACCGGTTGCGTTTCTTTCGGGCCGCTTTACGGTTTCTTCTCTTCTGCGTGCAAGCTCACTTTCGTCCGCGAGCAGAGACAGGGTGTGCCCCGGGATGTCTATACGTATCCGGTCCCCGTTCCGGACGTATGCAATCGGACCGCCCGACGCCGCCTCCGGCGATACGTGTCCGATAGCCGCGCCGCGCGTGGCGCCGGAAAAACGCCCGTCGGTTATGAGCGCCACCGACTCGTCAAGGCCCATACCGACTATTGCGGACGTAGGCGAGAGCATCTCGCGCATACCCGGCCCGCCTGCGGGACCTTCATACCTGATGACCACGACATCGCCCGCGCCGATCTCACCGCCGTAGATAGCCTTGATCGCTTCCTCTTCACCGTCAAATACTTTTGCGGTACCTGTAAATTGAAGCATGGAGTCCTTGACGGCGCTCCGCTTTACGACTGCGCCGTCCGGGGCAAGGTTTCCGAAAAGCACGGCGAGGCCGCCCTCCTGTGAGTGGGGTTCGTCCAGCGGCCTTATGACCGTTCTGTCTTTCGGCTCGCGGCCCTTGAGGGCGTCGGCGAGGGTCATGCCCGAGACGGTCCGGGCGTCCGAGGCGAGGAGGCCTCCCTTCATGAGTTCGCTCATGACGGCGTACACTCCTCCCGCCCTGTCGAGATCCTGCATATGGTGCTCCCCTGCAGGCGCCAGCCTGCACAGGTTCGGTGTCCTGTCGCTCACCTTGTTGACGGTGTCGAGGTTCACGTCGAGCCCCAGCTCGTTTGCGAGGGCAAACAGGTGCAGCACGGAGTTTGTCGAGCATCCCAGCGCCATATCCACTGTGAGAGCGTTCCTGACGGCCTTTTCCGTGAGTATGTCGAGGGGCCTGAGATCGTTTGCGAGCGCCTCCATGACCGTCACGCCCGCCTGTTTTGCCAGGCGGAGGCGGCCCGAATAAACGGCGGGTATTGTGCCGTTTCCGGGAAGGGCTATCCCCAGCGCCTCGCAGAGGCAGTTCATCGAGTTCGCGGTGAACATTCCGGAGCAGGAACCGCAGCCCGGGCAGGCGCTCTCTTCAAGCTCGCGCAGCGCTCTCTCGTCGGTCTTGCCCGCGTGATAAGCGCCGACCGCTTCAAAAACGGTGTTGAGGTCGCTCCCGTCCGTCGAGAGCATCGGGCCGCCCGATACGAAGACGCTCGGGAGGTTCAGCCTGGCGGCCGCGAGCAGCATTCCGGGCACTATCTTGTCGCAGTTCGGTATAAAAACGAGAGCGTCAAAACAGTGGGCGTTGACCATGCACTCGATGCTGTCGGCGATAAGCTCGCGGGACGGCAGAGAGTACTTCATCCCCGAGTGTCCCATCGCTATGCCGTCGCACACGGCGATGGTGTTGAACTCCACCGGCGTCCCCCCGGCGGACAGCACGCCGTCTTTGACAGCCCGGGATATCGCCCCCAGGTGGATGTGGCCCGGGACGATCTCGTTGAAGGAGTTCACTATGCCCACGATAGGCCTTTTCATCTGCTCCTGCGTGTAGCCCATCGCGCTCATAAGCGCCCGTTTCGGGGAGTTAGATATCTCCTGAAGCTGCAGCCTGTTCACTTTTTGTCACCCTGCCAGCTCATCCTGGCGCGCAGCTCTGCGCCCACGGTCTCAACGAGCAGCTTCGATTCCTTTTCGCGCCTGGCCAGGAACTCGGGGCGGCCGGCTTTGTTCTCTTCAATCCATTTGCGCGCGAAAGTGCCGTCCTGGATCTCCGAGAGCACCTTGCGCATCTCTTTTTTCGTCTCCTCGGTGATGATCCGGTCGCCGACGCTGTAGTCGCCGTACTCGGCGGTGTCGCTTATGGAGTAGCGCATGAACGAAAGGCCGCCCTTTATGACGAGGTCGATTATCAGCTTCATCTCATGGACGCACTCGAAATACGCGCTCTCCGGCTGGTAGCCCGCGTTGACCAGGGTCTCAAAGCCTGCTTTCATCAGGGCGGACACGCCGCCGCAGAGCACGCACTGCTCTCCGAACAGGTCGGTCTCCGTCTCTTCCTTAAACGTCGTCTCGAGTATCCCCGCCCGGCCGCCTCCTATGCCGCAGGCGTAGGCGAGAGCGATGTCGTGCGCCTTCCCGTCGCAGTCCTGATACACGGCGATAAGGTCGGGCACGCCCTTTCCTTCGAGGTACTGGCTGCGCACCGTGTGTCCGGGCCCCTTGGGGGCTATCATTATCACGCTGATATCTTCCGGGGGAACGATCTGTTTGTAATGGATATTGAAGCCGTGCGCGAAGCACAGGACCATGCCGGCCCGCAGGTTCGGCGCGACTTTGCTTTCGTAGATCGCGGCCATCTTCTCGTCGTTGACGAGCATCATGACCACGTCCGCTCTTTTGACAGCCTCGCCCGTGTCGTAGACTTCGAACCCGTCCTGCGCGGCCTGCACAGCGCTCTTTGAGCCCTCATACAGCCCTATGACGACCCGCATACCGCTGTCGCGCAGGTTTTGCGCGTGGGCGTGGCCCTGGCTGCCGTAGCCCACGACCGCGATCGTCTTTCCTTCCAGCAAAGACAGGTCGCAGTCCTTCTCATAGTACATTTTTGCCATCTCAGTGTTCCTCCCGTATTGTTTGTTTATTGTTTAATATACGGCCGTCACCGGTCGAAAGAGCCAGCGCTCCGGATCTGCACAATTCAAGTATACCAAAGGGCACGCATTTTTCTATGAATTCCTGAATTTTTTCCGGGCTCCCCGTAAGGTCGGCCACGAGGAAGCCCGCACCCAGGTCAACTACCTTGCCACCGTACGTATTTATGAGAGCCGTGATGGGTCCGTTGCCCTCACCGTTCAGTTTCAGCTTGATGAGAAGATGCTCGACGCATATGGATTTGTCGTCCTCCAGAAGAACGGCCTCAATGACGTCATAGAGCTTATTGAGCTGCCTAACGACCTGGGTGCGCGTGTACATGTCGCCTGTCGAGACGATCGTCATCCTCGATATGCTGGGGTCCTCCGTCTCCCCGACCGCGAGGCTGTCGATGTTGTAGCCCCTCTTCCCGTACAGGCCCGCTATCCGGTTCAGAACGCCGAACCGGTTCCTGACGATAAGTCCGACTGTAAAACGTTCGCTCATGTTTTGTAGCCTCCTAGCTGAGCCTTATATCTCTGACAGAACCCCCGGGCGGGATCATCGGGAAAACCATCTCGTCCCGGGCTATCCGGCAGTCCAGAACGAAAGGCGAGTCCTCCGGGAATCCCCGCTCCATAGCGTCTTTCAGAGCCGCCATCGAGTCCACCCTGCAGCCGTCTGCGCCGAATGCCCTGGCGAGGGCCACAAAATCGGTCTTCCGCCCGAGCGTCGTCGAGGAGTACCTGCCCTCATAGAACATGTTCTGCCACTGCCTCACCATGCCGAGCACACCGTTATTCAGGATGACTATCAGTATCGGTGTTCTCTGCATAACGGCCGTGGCCATCTCGTTGAGATTCATGCCGAAGCTGCCGTCGCCGGTGAAGAGCACTGTCCGCTTTCTGCCGGAAGCGATGCAGCCGCCTATTGCGGCGCCGAGGCCGAACCCCATCGTCCCCAGCCCCCCCGATGTGAGCAGCGTTCTCGGTTTTTCGAAAGCGTAGTTCTGCATGACCCACATCTGGTGCTGTCCGACGTCGGTGGCGACCACGGTCTCGCCGCCGAAATATCCGTTGATGCATCTTATTATTGCGCGCGGCGAGAACCTGTCCCCGTCGCTGCAGGCCGCGTCTTTTTCCTTGCTCTCGAGGACCTCGCGCCTCCACTCCTCGTTGCGCTTCTCTTCGGTCGATTCGAGCAGCGCCGCGAGAACGCTCTTCGCGCTGCCGCAGACCTCGATTATATTCGGTACGTTCTTGCCGAGCTCGGCCTCGTCGATATCGATATGGATTATCTTGCTGTTGCTCGCGTACGCCGACACGTCGCCCGTCGCCCGGTCGCTGAACCTGACTCCGACCGCGATGATAAGGTCGGCCCGCGACTGCATCAGCGTCGAGGGGGCGCGCCCGTGCATGCCGCACATGCCGAGATTCAGCTCGTATGAATGCGGGACTGCCGAAAGGCCCATCATGCTGAGCGTGACCGGGGCCGAGATCTTTTTCGAGAGGGCGAGGACCTCCTCCTCGGCGCCCGCCGAGACAACTCCCCCGCCGCAGTAGATCAGCGGTCTTTTGCTCTTCGAGATCGCCTCGAGAGCCTCGGTTATGTCAAAGCTGCCGCAGCTGTCCCGCGCGGAGGGCCGCAGATTGCCCGAATATTCGCAAGAGCCCCTCTGTACGCTCTTCGGGATGTCGATGAGCACCGGCCCGGGCCGCCCGGAAGTCGCGATGGCGAAAGCCTCGGTGACCACGGACTCGAGTTCCCCGACGTCCCTGACGATGAAATTGTGCTTGACTACGGGCTGAGTGATGCCGACGATGTCGACCTCCTGAAAGCTGTCTTTACCGAGCAGGTTCACGGTAACGTTTCCCGTCACCGCTATCATCGGCACCGAGTCGAGATAGGCGTTCGCGATGCCCGTAACAAGGTTTGTGGCGCCGGGGCCGCTTGTCGCGAAGACCACGCCTGGCCTCCCCGTGACCCTCGCGTAACCGTCGGCCGCATGGGCCGCCCCCTGCTCGTGGGCGGTCAGTATGTGCCCGATCCTGTGCGCGTTCCTGTAAAGTTCGTCGTAAATATCTATTACCTGGCCCCCGGGATACCCGAAGACCGTATTTGTTCCGTGGCGTACGAGCTCTTCAATGAGGATCTGAGCGCCGCTGAGAACCATTCAAACCGCCTCCTTATAAAAAAACCAGGGCCTTCAGCGTTTTGCTGAAGGCCCTAAAGAGTTTACTTTAACTCCTTATCTGCTCCCGTCAGCGCAACGCTCCGCGGCATTACCGACTACTACGATAATGCCTACAAGAATTATTACGCCTAGGCTGAAAACGGGTGCAAACATGGCTGTACTCCCTGATGGATTTTTCCGTGTCACTTTTGCTATTACTGGAAGAATATCATACGCTTTTTTCGTAGTCAACAATTATTTCGACATTGCGCGAAATTTATGTCTCCGCCGTGGGTCTTCTCACCTGATATTATCCAGTATACGTTCTGTGATCTCATTTGTGCCGTTCCCGCCGCCCGTCATATGCCCCGCGGCGCCGACCTGCGCCGCCAGAACGGCTTTTTCGATGCATTCCGCCTCGCGCGGGAGCGAAAAAGAATACCGCAGCATCATCGCGGCCGACAGCACGGCCGCTGTCGGGTTTGCGATGCCCCTGCCCGCTATATCGGGGGCGGAGCCGTGTATCGGCTCATACAGTCCGAACGAGCCGTCACCCAGGGAAGCTGAGGGTATGAGACCTATGGAGCCCGTCAGAGCCGCCGCCTCGTCGGAGAGGATGTCCCCGAAGAGATTGCTCGTGACGATGACGTCGAACTGCCCCGGGTCGATGATAAGCTGCATGGAGGCGTTGTCGACGAGCATGTCCGCGTACTCTATATCCGGGTATTCATCACAGAGCCTGTGCATGACCTCTCTCCACAGGCGCGACGTCTCGAGGACATTGGCCTTGTCCACGCTCGTGACCTTCTTCCTGCGTCCCCGCGCGGCCTCGAATGCTCTGCGCCCTATCCTCTCGACCTCGGGCGCGGAGTACCTCTCGGTGTCGAACGCCGCCTCCACCGGCGTCGTGGTCCTGCCCCGCTCGCCGAAATAGACGCCGCCCGTCAGTTCCCTCATAAAGATGAGGTCTATGCCCTTTTGCGCTATATCCGCCCTGAGGGGAGAACCGGACGCCGTCTCGGGATTCAGCTTTACGGGCCTCAGGTTGGCGTAGAGCCCCAGCTCCTTTCTCAGGCCGAGTATGGCTCTTTCCGGGCGCAGTGCGGGCGGCAGCGTATCCCATTTCGGGCCTCCGACCGCGCCCAGGAGCACGGCGCCGCACCGTCTGCAGGCATCGACGCTGGCCTCCGGCAGGGGTTCCCCGGCTTCGTCGATCGCGGCTCCGCCTGCGAGGACCTCCTCGTATACGACCTCATGTCCGTATATGCCCGCAGTCCTGTCAAGGACGAGCGCGGCCGCCGAGACCACCTCCGGCCCGATGCCGTCCCCTTTTACAAGCGCTATCTTAAGTTTCATAAGCGAACCCCTCCCCGCCTGCTCTGCGGACCACGGCTATTTTCCCGCGACGAGCTTTTCCGCCGCTTTCATCAGGCCGCCCGACGCTATTATATCCTGCAGGAAACCGGGGAACGGCGAGGCCGAATACTTCGCCCCGGTCGTAAGGTTTTCTATTATCCCCCCGTCGAGGTCGACAGCGAGTTCGTCGCCGTCCGAGCACCCCTCGACAGCAGCGGGGCACTCCAGTATCGGCAGACCTATGTTTATCGCGTTCCTGTAAAAGATGCGCGCGAAATCCTTAGCTATGACGCATGATACGCCGCTCGCTTTTATCGCTGCCGGGGCGTGCTCCCTTGACGAGCCGCAGCCGAAATTGCTGCCCGCCGCCATGATGTCCCCCCCGCGGAGCTTTGAAGAGAAAGCGGGGTCGATGTCCTCCATGCAGTGCGACGCGAGTTCCTTTTCGTCCGTCGTGTTCAGGTAGCGGGCCGGGATTATCACGTCGGTATCGATATTGTCTCCGTACTTTATTACCTGTCCCCTGAGTTTCATTCTATCGCTCCTCCTGTCAGCTGCTCCGGTGAGACTATCCTGCCCTCTATCGCCGAGGCCGCCGCGACGGCGGGGCCCGCGAGATATACCTCGCTCCCGGGATGGCCCATCCTGCCGACGAAGTTCCTGTTCGTCGTGGAAACAGCCCGTTCGCCCTTTGCGAGAATGCCCATATAGCCCCCCAGACAGGGGCCGCAGGTCGGCGTCGATACGGCGCAGCCGGCCTCTATGAACGTTTCGATGTACCCCGCCTTGAGCGCCTCGAGATATATTCTCTGCGTCGCGGGGATTATTATAGTCCGCGCCCGGGGGTGGACCTTTCTGCCGCGAAGTATCCCCGCCGCGACGGCGAGGTCCCCGAGGCGGCCGTTCGTGCACGAGCCGATGACCACCTGGTCGATCGGGATATCCCCCGCCTCGTCCGCATAGCAGGTGTTGTCCGGCTGATGGGGCTTTGAGATGACCGGGCGCAGCTTCGAAAGGTCGATCTCGTACGTCTTCTCGTAAACCGCCCCGGGGTCGATCGAGCACGGCACAGTTTTTTCCCTGCGGCCTTTTTCGTACTGTACGGTCAGGGCGTCCGTTTCAAATATTCCGTTTTTCGCTCCGGCTTCTATCGCCATGTTGGCTATCGTGAAGCGGTCGTCCATAGAAAGGTGTTCAAGACCGTCGCCGTCAAATTCCATAGACATGTACCTCGCGCCGCTGACGCTTATCATGCCTATGATATGGAGTATGACGTCCTTTCCGCCGACCCATCTCGCGGGCTTGTTTCTGAGCGTGAACCTGCAGGCCGCCGGGACCTTCAGCCATGTCTTGCCTGTCGCCATGGCGAACGCTATATCTGTCGAGCCCATGCCTGTCGAGAAAGCTCCGAGCGCCCCGTACGTGCAGGTGTGGGAATCGGCGCCGACAACGAGATCACCGCTCCCCACGAGCCCCTTTTCGGGAAGGAGCGCGTGCTCTATGCCCATCTCGCCCACGTCGAAGAAGTGTTTTATCCCGTGCTTTTTCGCAAACCCGCGCACCTCCGTGCACAGCTGCGCGGCCTTGATGTCCTTGCACGGTACGAAGTGGTCGAGTACGAGCGCAATTTTTCCGCTGTCGAACACGGTCCCGATCCCGTGCCGCTCGAGCTCTTTGATCGAGACCGGTGCTGTGATGTCGTTCGCGAGGACGAGATCGACGTCCGCGAGCACCATCTGCCCCGCCCTGACCTCGCTCTCGCCGCAGTGGGCGGCTATTATCCGCTGGGTCATTGTCATCGCCATGTCACTTCTCCTCCCTGCTGCGCGCATACTCAAGAAGCCTGTTGAGCGCGTATATATAGGACAGTATACTCGCTTCTATGACGTCGGTCGAGAGGCCCTTGCCCGAGAACGTCTTTCCGTCGTGCCGCAGTGTGGTGATAACCTCTCCCAGGCTGTCCTTCCCTTCGGATACCGACTGGATAACATAGTTTTCAAACTGGAACCCGGGCGGGTTAACTATCTTGTCCACGGCCTTGTATGCCGCGTCCACGGGGCCGTTCCCGAGCGCCACGTCCTCTGTGACGACGCCGTCTTTTTCGAGCGTTATGACCGCCGTCGCGGCCTCGTTGCTGCCCGTATGGACGGAGAAACCTTTGAGCGAGTAGCCGCCGCTCGAGCCGGCCGGCGTGAGGTTCCATACGAGGAACTCAATGTCCCTGTCGGTTATATCTTTTTTCTTGTCGCACAGCTCCTTGAACTCCGTGAACGCGCGCTCCGTCTCCTCCTGCGAGAGCGCGAAACCCATTGAGGAGAGCTTCTCCTCGAAAGCGTGCCTTCCGGAGTGCTTTCCGAGTACTATCTGGTTTGAGGGAATGCCGATGGATTCCGGCGTCATGATCTCGTACGTGCTGCGGTTTGCCAGAACGCCGTGCTGGTGTATGCCCGCCTCGTGCGCGAAGGCGTTCGTCCCTACTATCGGTTTGTTCAGCGACACTGTCCTGCCGATGATCCCGTAGACCGCTTTGCTCGCCCTGTATATCTGCGTGGTGTCGATCCCCGTGTGGACGTTGTAGACTTCGGGGCGCGTTTTTATCGCCATCACGACCTCCTCCATCGGAGCGTTGCCCGCCCTCTCCCCGAGGCCGTTTATCGTGCACTCGACCTGCCTCGCGCCGCCGAGTATACCGGCGAGCGTGTTGGCTGTAGCCATCCCGAGGTCGTTGTGGCAGTGCACCGAGAGCTCTATCCCCTCGCACTCCGGCACTTCGGAGCGCAGCTGCTCTATCAGGGCGCGCATCTCCGGGGGCGTGGTGTAGCCGACCGTGTCGGGGATATTTATCACGTTCGCCCCGCTCGCTATGGCCGCCCTCACTATCTTTGCGAGGAAAGCGGGGTCGCTCCTTGTGGCGTCCTCGCATGAGAACTCCACGTCAGGGCAGAGGCTCTTCGCGTATCGCACCATCTCTGCGGCCTGCTCGAGCACCTTCTCTGGCGGCATCCTGAGCTTGTATTCCATGTGTACGGGCGACGTCGCTATGAACACGTGGATCCTGGGCGCGGCCGCGCCCTTTATCGCCGCGTACGCGGCATCGATGTCCCCCCTGCAGCACCGGGCGAGCGACGCCACGACGCAGCTCTTCACTGCGGCCGCCACTGCCGAGACCGAGGCGAAATCCCCGGGTGAAGACGCGGCAAACCCGGCTTCGATCACGTCCGCTCTGAGTAGCTCAAGTCGTCTTGCGACCTCTAATTTTTCCTGCATGTTCATGCTGCAGCCCGGTGACTGCTCGCCGTCCCTGAGTGTCGTGTCGAATATCTTTACCTGACCTGTCATGGCTTCTCCCTTCCGGCCTCCGGCCGTTTTGTTGTTTTTCGGGGCCTCGCCCCGCGTTTTAAATGATCGCTCACCCGACCGGGCGCAAAAAACAGGCCTGCGGCGATTTGCGCCGCAGGCCTTCGACAATAACCGATAATGCTATCCTATCGATCAATCCGTCCGCAGGCAACGCAAATCTCCGCTCTCGCGCACTAGCAGCGCAACAGCGGTTAGAAGAACGTTGACTGATATGAACGAAACGATCATAGAAGCGCCTCCTGTGAGTATGGGGGAAGTATGCCACAAAACGCTGCGTGTTGTCAACATATTTCCGAAATATTTTATTCGGCCGAGCGCAGCTTTGTTACGGCCCTCTGTGCCCAGGGATCAGTTCAAAAACTTCGCGTAACCGGAGATCAGTATCGGATCGAATCCCTTGCCCATCACGACGCCGACCGTCATCATGCGCTCGTAATCCTGGAGCATGATGACCCGCTCGGTGAAGAACGGTGCGCAGACGCCCCGGCGCACGCGGCCCTTCGTATCCACGATATAGTACGGTCCGCCGAGCTTCGTGGCTTTGCAGGTCTGCTCATAGGCCTTGTCCTCGAGCGGGGACCAGGCGACGCGGCACTTGCCCTGTTCGAAGAAATCCTGTGTCGTAAAGCGGCCGCAGCCGAGGACCCACGCCACTTTTGTCCCGACCATCTCGTCGCCCGCGCAGCCGTGAACGGCGGAGCAGCCGCACTTGCACTCTTTGTCCGGGCAGTCGATGCTGCCGTGGACGTACTCGTCGCCGATTATCAGCGTCGCGAGGCACTTGTCGAGGTCGATGACCGCCACGCTGAGGCCGAAGAGAACAAAGTACAGCTCCGGGCCGAATTTCAGGCACTCGTAGGCGTACTTGCTGCCGTCGAACTCGAGGTTTTTCCGGCATTTGAACGAGAGAGTGTATTTCTTGTCCGCTGCCGTTATACTTAAATCCTTGCCCGCCAGCTCAAAATTATGCGGGAAGCGGTACTGGCTGATCCCGTACTGCTCGGCGCAGTTGGACAGGTTCGGGATATATACGCCGCCATCGTCATACACGTGATTCATTTATGTATGCTCCTTTCTTTTCCTCGATATCGCCGCTCAGACCGTGAAGGGGTTGTCGGCGTTCAGGAAATCGTCGTCAAGCTTCACGGGATTGCCGAAAGCGCCGAACAGCGTGCGGCAGGGGACAAGCTCGTCGTTCCTCTTGACGGTGCCGAACGTGCGGCCGACGTGGTACATGCGGTCGTAGTTCTGCAGGAAGTTCATGTTGTTTGAGCGGAACTGGCACTTGTCGCCCACTATGCGCTCCATGATCTCCTCGGTCAGGCTGAACAGGTACATCTTGTCCTTGATCTTAATGTACTGGGCGATCTCGTCGGAGGCGGGGAGCAGCTCGAAAGGATCCCCGATCTTCTCGACGGCCGAGCTGGATTTCGGCCAGGTTATGCGGTAGAAGGCGGGCGAGTAATACGAGTGCTGGGTTATCATCTCTGTGTTCCAGTGCCACTCGACTCTCGTGCCGAGCATCTCCCCGGTGAAGCAGTGGCGCTTCAACGGCAGCTCGCAGCCCTCTGTCTCTATCGCTCCGAACTCGTATTCGCTCTTTACGAGGAAAGGGAACCTGGGGTTGTATCCCATGGTGCAGACCGCTTTTGTCACAAGGCGCTGCTCCAGGTCGATAATGAAGAAGTGGTTGACCCTCTTGTCGAGTTGGCCGAGGGTCTCGGTCAGGTCGTAGTCGAGAAGATACGTCGTGTCGTCGCCCTTGAGGCACTCGTACACGGCGGTCTTAGGCTCCTCTCCCTCGGCGTTCCATTCGACAGTCGTCTTCCCGGTGAACTTCAGGTAGAAATCCACACCGCCGTCCATGACAAAGTGGAAACTCCTGCCCATCAGCTCTGTGCAGTGGGGCTGCGTGAACTGATCGATTGAGTATCCTTTGCGCGGATATTCTTTCAGGTTCAATCTGCTCATCTCCCGTTCGTTATTTTTTGAAAATCGCAATCAGGTCAATGCCATGATACCACCGTATCAGGGCCGAGTCAACATACCCGGGCGCGCTCAGGCCTTGTCAAGCCCCCACATCTCGAACAGCTTCACGTAGAAGGGCGGGCGGTTGTGGTTGAGGCACACGTCAAACCCCTTGTCGTTGAAGCCCATATGGCGGTCGGCCTGCTCGACGGCGTCCATAAATTCCTTCATGCGCTGCCCGGGCACGGTGAGGATGACCTCGTCGTCCCTTGCGCGCGCTCTCTCGCGGTCGCCTGGGTCGGGGAACGTGATGCGGTACTCGTTCTTCTGAAACGACGGGACCGTCGCGTAGATGCAGGAATCGATGCCGTCAAAGACGCTGCTCACGTAGTTGCCCGTGGCACTTTTTATGCAGCGGACCATGTGGTTTATCTTGGCGACCTCGGCGTAGATCAATACAACGTCAGGCACAAAGCTCGCCGTGGCCAGAGGCGCCGTTACGACGGCCTCATACTTGTCCATAGGGAGCCTCGGGAAGTTTTTGAAAAACTCCGTCGCCTTGTCGTGGTCGGGTATGCTTATGTACTTGATGACCTCCTCAAACTGCGGCTGGCCGGGCAGGCACTCCACGCAGCCGTAGCCTATGAGTGGGTTCCAGCACCAGTGGTCCTCTTTTTTCATGGCGATGGTCAGGCCCTTCATCCTCGTATACGCCCAGGCCTGGCAGACCGACATGTGTCCTCCGAGGTCGCGCTTGGGATAGAGCGCCTCTCGGGGGACGTCCTCCGCCTTCTCGAAGAACTTCAGCGCTATCGGGAGGCTGCGCAGCTTGAACATGCGCTCAAGTTCTTTTCCGTACTCGTTATACTGCTCAATGTCCACTTTCCGTCACTCCTTATCCGGGGCTCGCGCCCTCTAATCTTCCAGCAGGTAGGCGGCGCACAGGCGCGTCGCCTTCTCGACGACGTCGGCGCACTTCACGTTGTGGTCTGCGATCTTGAAATACTCGGCGGCATCCTCCGGGTTCGTGTAGATATAGCTGCGGCCGTATATCTGCTTATGTATCTCGGGGCACAGCGTCGTGCCCATCTCCTTCAGGAAAAGGTCGCGAAAACCAATGAACTTCTGTTCGTTTATGCCAAACTTTGAAGGGTCGGCGTACTCCTCATCAAGAGGCACGTTGTATTTGAGCCCTACGGCCAGAAGGCCGCAGGTGTATGTGCCGCAGCTGCCGCTCGAGGCTCCCGCCCCGCCGCAGAGCGACGATGAGGCGCGGATGATCTCGTCCGGTATGAAGTCGAAATACGCTTTAAGACCGATGAGCACGCTCCTTGAGCACACGTCGTCCCTTATCTGCGCCTCGCGCGCCTTTTTGGCGCACAGGTCGATGATCTCCTGTTTTGTCATGTATGCTACCTCCATAATCAGCAGTCAGCCGCAGCCCGCGCTCCGTGGAAACCCCTCCGGACGGCGGCCGGATCTTATATGGTCTATCTTATCACGCGTCAAAGGGCAAATCAACGGTGTTTTGGCCGGGCGCGGCATAGAGAGACCGCCCGGCCCCGCATAGCGGGTCCGGGCGGCCGAAGTCATTTGCTGTGTGTCTGGTCAGTCTGGGGAACTAGGAGGAGTAAAGTCGGTTATGAAGCAGTAGAGGATCGTCTGTGTGACCGGGTCGTAGATGTAGGTCACGTTTGTTGTAGGCGGCACATCGGCCACGGAGTAGATGTTAGCCATCGTGCAAGGCTTGCCCTTCATGTCGTTGGTTGTGAAGTCGAAGTACACGGTCTTGTCCGTATCGCCGTCAAAGTTCAGGTAAAGGGTCTTGCCGCCGATCGTGGTAACGACGGAATGCGTGTAAATGTAATCGAACGTGCCGGTCTCCATAACGTATCCGGGGAATGTTGCAGCGATGTTGGGATCCCAGGTCATCGTCTTACCGGGCGCATACTGCCACATGAGCAGTCTGATCTCGTAGATCTTGTTGTCCGCGGTCAGTCTGAAGCTGATGAATGAGGAAACGGGGAGACCATCGGGCCACCATGCACCGTCATCGGGGAGAGGAGGATCGGGCAGTTCGTTCCTGTTGAGGAGCTCGAACGTTCTGCCGTCAGTCAGCTCTACGATGTACTGCTGTCCAACCTCGCCGGCAAATTTGACAATGCCGGTGTAGATCGTGTTGGGCTGCGCTTCGACAACATAGAGGACCTTGATCGTGTTGTTGTCAGGGGTGCTCTTGAATATATTGCACTGCTGGAAGTTGTAGGATGCTGTCTTCAGGAAGTCGGCGGCGGTCACGACTTTCGCCGAGGCGAAGCCGGACGGGCCTGTTGTGAGCATGTAGATAACTGCATCGTCAGCGAGTGTGTAGATATCATCGCTGCCGCCCAAGCCGGGTTTCGTGATCCTGATGCGGTTGCCGTTAACGGTAATTGTGCCGTCCAGCTCCCATATCGGGTTGAAATCAACAAAGTCGGCGGAGGTCGTAGACTTAACAAATGAAGCCGGGCTTTCAACTGAAACTGCCTTGCCGTCGGCATTCACTATCAATGTGACGAGGTCACCGAGTTGCCCGCCGGCAGGAGCGTCCACGAAGGGTTTTGTGAACTCATAGGTGACGGTCTCGCCGTTCGGAGCGAGGAGCTTAACGCCTGCGTATGTCCTGGTGTTGATATACTGGCCGAAAATATTCGGCAGCCAGGTCTGGCCGTATTCGTAGCCCGTTACGACGCCGTACGGATTCGTGAACGCAGGCGCGGTGCTGGCTAACAGCTCAGCCAGCTGGACGTTGTTGTACGCGGGCACGTAGAGGATCTCCGTGGTCGTCATCAGCGTGGCAGCGTTGTTATAGGTCATAAACTCATAGCTGACGCCGCCGTCTTTGCTGATCAGTGCCTTCGTAGTACCAGGCTTGTCATAGGTGTAGTTCGTGCCCTCGATCTTTACATAGCCGGGATCGGTGCCGAACTGGTATGCGACGGCGTTCAGAACGCCCTTGACAGGCTTGTAGACGAGGATCAGGTCAATTTTTGGCGAAGTATACGGTAAGGGGTTATCGACACGTCCGGCGTTGTACAGGACGTCGCCGCGCTCAAGCTCCGTGTAGCTGATGAACTTGCCGGTCGTCATGTTGTAGTAAAGTCTCTGAGCCAGAAGATCATCCTTCTTCAGGGTCTCTGTGTCGGTCAGAGCGGTGGGCGTATCGGGATTAGAGATGGCGTAGTTGAACGTGACGTATCCGAGGCGGTCTACAGCGGCGCTCTTGAAAATACGGAAGGGAGCATTGACATAATGGTCATAATAGTCCTCTGTTACAGCCTTGGCGTAGGGGATCGTTACAACCTTTTCATTCTGATAATCATAGTAGCGCAGCGTGGTCCTGCCGTCGGTCACGGCAAAGATGGCCTCGCCCTTGGAGCTGATAATGATGCGGCCCTTCGTATCGCCGAAATCGGTCAGGTCTCCGCCGACGAGATAGTAGCGGCTGGCGAGTCCCACTGATGCCGGTACCGAGTAATCGCTGGGGTTTGAGTAGAAGTCGAGGGCAAGCTGGCCGTCCTTGACGTTTTCAACATGCCAGCCGAAGGACTCGATCATGTCTTCTCCGATTTCTTCCTTCTCAGTATAGAAATCGAAGTCGAAGTCCGCGAAGCGGACGTTCATCTTCACTGCCTTAAAGGCGTCGAGAAGCAGATCGAAGTAGACGTAGTCGCCCTCGTTCGTGCGGCCGTACAGGTGGGCGAAGCCCTCGTCGTCGATATAGTACATATCGATCAGGCTCAATATTCTCCTCACTATTAAGCTGTCAAAGACTGCACCCTGGCCGGCTAAGGTTGCGGCATCTTTGAAATCTGTGAGCAGCCTGCCGAGGATGGCGGCCGTCGCGTTGCCGAGATAGCCGGTGTTCGCGGCAGTCGTTCCGACATACTGCACTTTGTAGCAGTCGAGGATGTTATAAGCCATCTGGGCGACGATTTCGCGGGTGGCGTTGCCGCCGCCGATGAAGCTGATGTAATCGGTCAGGCCGATATCAACGGCTTTGCGGTTGTAGTTGTTCGGCCAGGTGCCCTTCAGGGCGTCGGTGTAGCCGAGGATACGCAGAAGAACCGTGGCGGCTTCCTGCATCGTGATCTTATTTTCGGGCTTGTAGGTGCCGTCGGGGTATCCCTTGAAGTAGCCGCGATCGGAACAGAAGTTTATGTAACCTTCCGCCCAATATCCTTCATAGACGTCTTTGAACTGGCTCTTCAGGCTCTCCCAGTACGACAGATCGCTTGCTTTAATGCCGCAGTAGAGATACACGATCTTCGCGAACTCCGCGCGGGTTATGACCTGGCCGGGCTTGAAGGTGCCGTCCGGATATCCGACGAGCACTCCGAGGGAGGCCAGAGCATATATCGCTTCCTCGTTGTTCGCGTCGGTCACATCCGGGAATGTTTCGGCACGCATGTCAGCTTTTGTCACGGAATACGGATCTTCGCTGGCAGCCATGGCGGAAATTCCGAGGGTGCAGACCAGAGCGAGCGCGAGCACGAGGCAGGCGATACGCTTAAGGTTTTTCATGTGTTTTCCTCCTTTTTAGTTTTTTGCGCCCGGACATGAAAACCGGGCTTTATGTGTACGCTCCCGGCGTTAACACCGGTTTTTCTCCCCTTCCCGTTCGGGGCCGCTGAGGGAGTCTGGTTCGTGCGCGGGGCCGGATAACGCCGCTATACATCCGGGTGGGCGCACTGATCTCCGGCAGGCACACTTACCGCCTTGAGATTACCAGCATATCCCGGGCGTGTCAACGCCTCCCGGGGCTTTGTAACGCAAACGTAACATTGCGCAACTGCGTGTCCGGAAGCCTGTCCGGCCCCTTCTTGCGGCTTTTCGCGCGGCGCATTATAATGGCGAAGAACGGATGAACAACTGTTCTCCCCGCCGCATTTAATACGGCAGGGGCGCATATAACGGAGGTGTTGTCAATGGCGAACGAGGCACAGGCCGCATGCGAATTCTCGGGCGGAAAAAACTGCAGCATGACGGTTTTCGGGGCTCTGGCGGAGCAGGTCGGGCTTGACAAGGATACGGCTGAGCGAATAGCCGCGGGTTTCGGCGGCGGCGTGGGCTGCGGCTCTGTCTGCGGCTGCGTGACCGGGGCCCTCATGGCGCTCGGGATGAAGTACGCCGACTTTAAAACGGGCGACGATCCCCGGGCCGAGGCTTTCTACGCGAAGAGAGAAGCCCTTTTTTCCGCCTTCAGAGCAAAATACGGTACGATCTGCTGCGAGAGGATGCTGGGGCTCAACCCGTCGATCCCCGCCCACAAGGCGCTGATAAAGCAGCGGGGCCTGCGCTCGAGCGTGTGCGAAAAAGCGATACGCGATACGCTGCGCTTAATGGAGAGGCTGCTCCGGGACTGACCGAACTCTCCCGCCGCCCGGTAGCCGTCAAGGCAGCCCGGGCGGGCGGCTGCATGCCCGGGAAGGGCATCTATCTGCAGAACCTGTCTATATATGCGTCAAGGCTTTTCTGTATCACGGTCTGGGCCTCCTCGTGGCCCGCGATCTCGCTGACGACCGTGTCCTTCCCCTCGAGGGTCTTGTAGACGCTGAAAAAGTGCCGGATCTCCGAAAACAGATGCTGCGGCAGGTCCGAAATATCCCTGAAGCTGTTATACATCGGATCGTCGAACGGTATGGCGATTATCTTCTCGTCCAGGCTCCCGTTATCCGTCATCGTCAGAACTCCGATGGGGTAGCACCTGACCAGGCTGAGGGGAAGTATCGGCTCGCTGCAGATAACGAGCACGTCCAGCGGGTCGTTGTCCGCCGCGTACGTGCGCGGCAGGAAACCGTAATTCGCGGGGTAATGAGTCGAGGTGTACAGGATGCGGTCAAGCCGGAGGGCCCCCGTATCCTTGTCCATCTCGTACTTGTTTTTCGAGCCCTTCTGTATCTCGATGACGGCGTAAAAGTCGTCCCTGCTCATCCTGCCGGGCGCGACATCGTGCCACAGATTCATCATTCGGCCTCCTGCCGTATTTCACTGATCCTTTTGAAGGATTCAGATGCCGAAAAGTTCCCTGTTGATCTCGTCGATCTCCTCGGTCAGCGCTTCGTAGACACCCGGGAAAACGCTGCCGGGGCCGCCGGCCGTCTGGGAGGGGATGAACCACAGCCTCGAACCGTCCTTTACGGCCCGCCGGGCTGCGGCGCGGACCTCCTCGCGGGTCCAGCCGTGGTGGTCGATGTCGGCGTTGTCTATCCCGCCCATGAAGCTTATTTTCCCGCCGTACTCCCTGAGCAGCGCGGGGATATCGTTGCTGCGCATGACCCCCTGCCAGACGTCTATGCCGATATCGATCATGTCGGGGACGAGCGTCGCGGCGTAGGAGTCCGAGTGGTGTATGATGACAGCCCCCTGTGACTTGTAATAGCCGTAAACTTTCTTATATGCGGGGACAAAGAATTCCCGGAACATCTCGGGCGACATGAACGTCGACGTCTGGCTCCCCCAGTCGTCGTGGTGGAAAACCGCGTCGGGCTTCATATACTTGAATATCTCCGCCGCGTAGCGCAGTTCCCATTCGGTGATCATGTCTATCACCTCGTGCATCTCGTCGGGGTACTCGTAAAGGTTTGCAAGGCAGTTCGCAATCTCCATCAGGTAGTGGCACTGCTCGAAAATCCCGGGCACTATGTAGGCCGTGGCCAGATACTCGCTGCGGTCTATTTTTTCGGTCTCGCGCACGAACGGCTCCCACTCCTCGGCGGGGTATATCACGTTCGGCTCTTTTACATAGTCGCGCCAGTTCTCGATGTCTTTGATGACGATGTGCTCTTCGTCGTGTACGGGGAACGGGCCGGGAGTCCCCTCGGGCCACGACCGCGTGACGCCCCAGGCGTTGACGACATTCAGCATGCCGGGCTGCCTCGGTGCGGGATTGTCGCGTATATACGGGTTAGCCATTATCATCGCGAAAGCTTCAAACTGGTTCACGTAACGATCGGGATTGCCGCCGCGGATTGTCTCGAGAAAGTTCTGTTTCTTCGTGAGCATCGTTTCACCTTTCCTTTCGCCCCGCCCCGGCGGAGCTTTGTATTTATTTCGGTTTATATCCGCACGTTTTTCACCGGGCCGGCCCGTTCTGCGATTATGCCTCCGCAAACCGGTCCGAAGTGTTTTCCGGCAGGCCCTGTTTTATTCGCGGCCGCCACTCTAAAGCGTCGCCGCGAGGAAATACTCGTAATACGGCATCAGGAACGCGTATCCGTCCGTGATCCCGTCTTTGAGGCTTGGCGTGTAGAGCTCGCCGCCGAAATCCCTGTCGCACGAGAGATCGAACGATTTTATACTGTACCAGCTTGAAAGGGGCTCGGGGTGGTTCCCCTTTTTCTTCGCGTACGGCACGGGCTCGAAAACGAACATGCTCTGCTTTTCAAACCCGGCTATGAGCCTTTCAAGAGGCGCGGGATTCGCGTCCACCGCCGCCCTGTACCGCTCCATCTGCGCGGCTGCCGGTGCGTATATGCCCATGCCGAAACCGTACTTCGCGGGGCTTATATAGAACCAGAACGTAGGCGAAGTCAGCCGCCCATACCCCGATTCCATTATATTGAACCACAGATGGTCTTTATACGGCCCGCGGCCGAAAAGACGCCTCGCGTCCCTGTATATGCCGGCGACGTGTATCTGCCAGTCCCTGCCCGGGTACGTCTCAGACATCCTCTCCAGGACGTCGGAGCCCAGATCGCGAAGGGGCCCTTTTACATACTCCGTATATTCCGCTTTGTGCGCTTCAAACCACGGTTTTTCGTTGTTCAGCGCGATGCCCCACAGAAAATCCTGTGTCCGGGGACTGAAACCCTTAAACATATATCCCTCTTCTGTCTTTGTATCCCAAATAATTGTAGCACACGGCGCTTTTTCATTCAATACAACTTTCCGGCTTGGCTTTTTTCCCGCTCTGTGTTAATATATCCCGGAATATCGACCCGCCCTGACGGAGTCGCGCTCAGGAGGCTTCGGCCCGATGCAGAAAAAACGGTTATTTCAGATAGTACTTCCTGTCCTCGCCGCCATGATCTGGGGCTCGGCGTTCGTTTTTCAGAGCGTGGCCGCCGACAGCGTGGATCCGTTCACTTTCAACGCTTCAAGATCGATAATCGCCGCCGTTTTTCTGGCGATCATCCTTATATTTAAAAGAAGAGCTCCGGGCTCCGGCAAGCAGCGCCGCGGCAGCCGCCGGAAACTGTTTATAGGCGGCATACTATGCGGAACTGCGCTCTTTGCCGCGTCCAACCTGCAGCAGCTCGGCCTCGGTGAGACGGGTGCGGGGAAGGCAGGTTTCATAACCGCCCTCTACATAGTTATCGTGCCTGTCTTCGGCCTGTTTTTGCGCCGCAGGACGTCGGGTCTTGTCTGGGCGGGCGTCGCCCTCGCCGTCGCGGGGCTCTATCTGCTCTGCGTGGGCAGCGGCTTTTCGATAGCCGCGAGCGATCTGTATCTCGTGCTGTGCGCCCTCGTATTCGCCGCCCATATCCTGATAATCGACCGCTTCGCGCCCGACGTCGGAGGCATAGAACTCTCTTGCGCCCAGTTTGCAGTCGCCGGCATACTGTCGTTTATATGCATGCTGATCTTCGAGGACCCTGACGCTGCCGCTCTGCGCGGCGCCGCGTGGAGCATACTGTATGTCGGCATTTTCTCTAGCGGCGTCGCGTACACGCTCCAGATAATCGCCCAGAGGTACTCTGACCCCGCCGTGGTCTCGCTGCTGCTGAGCCTCGAGTCCGTATTCGCGGTGATATTCGGGGCCCTCATCCTCTCGGAGCGGCTGAGCGCGCGCGAGTTGACAGGCTGCGCCCTCATGCTCGCCGCCGTCACTCTGGCGCAGTTCCCGCCGCGAAAGAAGCGGGCCGGGATATCCGCGGAGCAGCCCCCACTGCCCGGGCCTTAGTTTCCGTCCCGAAGGACGCCGCTCCGTCCGTGCTCCAGCATAAAGCGCTCCGCCGCCCGCATAAGGGCGGCCTTTTCGTTCGGTATGCTGCCGCCTAGCACACCGTCAAGCAGACTTCGGAGTATTCTCCCCACAAAAGGCCCGCTCGCCGCGCCGAGGGACAGAACGTCGTCCCCCCCGACGGCGAGCGTCTTCATAGTTATCCTCCCCTCGAGGGCATAGAGCGAGTCCGCCGCCTTTTTTATCCCCTCAAGAACGGAGAGCTCGTCCTCATCCCCGCGGGCGGCCGCCTCCCTGAGGCTTATCAGCCTGTCGAAGCGCTCCTTCCCGAGCTTTGATATCAGCTTTCTTATGATCACGGGCTCCGGTTTCAAAGTCGCGCACAGGCCTTCGACCAGTTCAATTGTGTCGCGGGCTGTTTTTTTGTCGCAGCGGAGCCGCTCGAGCACGCCCTTTGCCCTCTCAGCCCCCGCGGCGCGCAGAAGCATCGCAAGGCGCGAGCATATGTCCCCGGGCGACGCGCCGACGGCCGCGGCCGCGCACCGGATCTCATCCGGCGTGACCCCGGGCAGAGCGCAGGAGATTATCTCCGGGAACACCTCCAGGATGTCTCCCGCTCCGGGGCCCGTTATTATTCCTTTCAGCTCCTCAAAAACGCGCTCGACCGAAACGGCCCCGAGCCGCCGGCGACCTGCGGTCGCGGCTCGGGCCGTGCGCTCTTCAACGCGAAAACCGTATCTTGATGAAAAGCGCAGAGCCCGCAGTATCCTCAGGGCATCCTCTTCAAACCGCCTTTCGGGCTCTCCGACGCACCTTATTATCCCGGCTTCGAGGTCCTCCCTCCCGCCGAAAGGGTCCGTCAGCCCCTCCTCGGGGCAGTAGGCCATCGCGTTTATCGTGAAGTCCCTGCGCGCGAGATCCTCCTCGAGCGAGGCGACGAACGTCACGCTGTCCGGCCTCCTGTTGTCGCTGTAGGGGCCGTCAGTGCGGTACGTCGTGACTTCGATGATCCGGCCGTCCGCGCGCACGCCCACGGTGCCGTGGCGGCTGCCCGTCGAATATGTCTTCAAGTCCCGGAATACCTCTTTAACGCTCTCGGGCCGGGCGTCGGTGCAGACGTCCCAGTCGTGCGGAACTAGCCCCAGCAGGCTGTCGCGCACGCAGCCCCCGACGGCCCGGGCTTCAAACCCCGCCCGGCGGAGCATGCCCGTCACTAAGAGCACGTCCTGCGGAAGATCGATCATGCTGCCACCCCCCGGAGCGGTGCGCGGGCTTCAGCCCTGCCCGTAATAGGCGCTCCCGCCGTGTTTTCGCAGATAGTGCCTGTCAAGAAGTTCCGCTCCTATTGGCCCGAGCCCCGGCTCCAGCATCAGAGCGTGAAAAGCCATAAAAGCGGCCTCTTCCATAACGACGGCGTTGTGGACCGCGTCCAGAGCGTCCTCTCCCCAGGCGAAGGGGCCGTGGCTGAATACGAGCGCTCCGGGGATCTCGAGGGGATCTTTTTCCCCGAGCGTCTCGATTATGACGCGGCCCGTCTCTTTTTCGTACTCCCCGGCTATCTCTTCGGCCCTCATCCTGCGTGTGCAGGGTATATCGCCTCTGAAATAATCGGCGTGCGTGGTGCCGAGAGCCGGTATCGCCCTCCCCGCCTGCGCGAAGCTGGTCGCCCAGCGGCTGTGCGTGTGAACTATCCCGCCTATCCCGGGGTACTGCCTGTAAAGGGCCAGGTGCGTCGGCGTGTCGGAGGACGGTCTCATCGTCCCCTCTACGACCCGGGCGCTCCCGAGGTCGATCACGACCATGTCGTCTGGCCTCATCTGCGCGTATTCCACTCCGGAGGGCTTGATCACGACAAGGCCGCTCCGCCTGTCTATCCCCGAGACGTTTCCCCACGTGAATGTCACGAGGTCGTGCTCCGGCAGCATCATATTCGCTTTGTACACGTTCTCTTTAAGTTTTTCAAGCATATTTTCAACCCTTTCCGGTCTTCGGCCGGCCCCGCTCTAAAGAGCCGCGGCGGCCGCGCGCTCCGCTTCCAGGCCGCGCACGTAACGGGCCATAAACTCCTCAAACCCGGCAATATCCTTATCGTCGGGGTCGACTCTCTTCCCCGAAGTACCCGCGAACACCTTCCCGGCGAGATAGCTCTCGAGGCTCTGTCCCGCGGAGCGGTTCATCATGTACGCCGCGAGAAGGGCCGCTCCCCACGCGCCCCCTTCTCCGGCCGTCTCCATGACGTAAACGGGGGCTTTTATCGCCGCTGCCATAAACCTCTGCCCCACTCCGGCCGTTTTGAAATACCCGCCGTGTCCGTACATCCTGTCTATGCGCACGTTCTCGCCGCTAAGAACGTCAAACCCCAGCCTCAGAGTCGCGAGAGCAGACTGCAGATGGGCTCTCATGAAGTTCGAGAGCGTGAACCGGCTGTCCGGCGTCCTCACAAAGAGCGGCCTGCCACGCTCGAGCCCCGTTATGGGCTCGCCCGACAGGTAATTGTAGTTCATAAGGCCGCCGCAGTCGGGCTCGCCGCTCTGTGCCGCCGAAAACAGGACGTCAAGCGCCTGCCCGAACGACATCTTCATTCCCGCGGCCTCCGCGAATTCGCAGAAAAGCCTGACCCATGCGTCTATATCCGACGTGCAGTTGTTGCAGTGGACCATCGCCACGGGGCTGCCGTCCGGGGTGGTGACCATGTCCAGCTCAGTGTGGACGGCCCCGAGCGGCCTCTCAAGCACCACCATCGCGAATATCGAAGTCCCCGCGGAGACGTTCCCCGTTCTTATCCCCACGCTGTTCGTCGCGGCCATGCCGGTGCCGGCGTCGCCCTCCGGCGGGCAGAGCGGACAGCCCGGCTCAAGCGTCCCCGTGGGGTCAAGCAGCAGGGCGCCCTCCTTCGTCAGTTCCCCGGCCGCCTGACCTGCGGAGAGCACACCGGGCAGAATGCTCCTTACCTCCCGCTTTATAACGGGTCCTGTGAGCCCGTCAAACTTTGCGAGCATGCCCTCGTCGAAGTCTCGGGTCAGGCTGTCGATGGGGAACATACCGCTCGCGTCCCCGACGCCGAGCACGGATCTGCCGGTCAGCATCTTGTGGACGTAGCCCGCGAGCGTGGTTATGAGAGCCACGTCCGATACGTGCTCTTCCCCGTCGAGGACAGCCTGATAAAGGTGAGCCGCGCTCCACCTCTGCGGGATGTTGAACGAGAGCAGTTCCGTCAGTTCTTCGGCGGCCCGGCCCGTCGTCGTGTTCCGCCACGTCCGAAACGGCGCGAGCTGCCCGCCGTCTTTATCAAACGGCAGATAGCCGTGCATCATCGCGCTAATACACATCGCCCCGACGCGCCTGAGAGGCTCGCCGCACTTTTGTTTCACATCCCGGGCGAGGTCCGCGTAACACGCCCTGAGCCCCTGCCAGACCTCGTCGAGGCCGTACGTCCACACACCGCAGGAAAAACTGTTCTCCCAGCCGTGGCTGCCGGACGCTATCACGGAGTGGTCCTCCCCTATGAGCATAGCTTTGATGCGCGTCGAGCCGAGCTCGATGCCGAGATAAGTCTTTCCCTGCGCTACCGCTTCCTTTATCCGTTCCTTTTCCATATATATCCCGTCTTTCCGAAGCCTGCCGCGGCCGCGATATCCGATCCGTGCAAGGCGGCTCCCCCGGCGTCTTCTTCAATTTTTACCATGCAAGTGAATTATTTCCCCGCAGGTTAATTGTAACCCAAGCTGCGGGCCGAATCAACAGGGCGTTCAAAAACGCTCCCCCCGACACGGCACGTTTTCCGCGGCTTGGGCGCTGCATATTTATGTAAGAATTCCTTGACATATATTTTTTATTCGGTTAGGCTTTCAGTGGCCGCCCTGCGGCCGCAGCCTGGGCGTGACCCCCGGGGAGCGCCGACTTAAGGGAGCGATCTATGCAAAACTGGAAAAAAAGTATATCTCTCACCCTGTCAAGCCAGGCAGTATCGATGTTCGGTTCGTCGCTCGTGCAGTACGCCATCGTCTGGTACGTCGCAAGGGAGACAAATTCCGGCCTGATGTTCTCTCTCATCACCCTCAGCGGTTTTCTGCCTAACGTGCTCATCTCGGTATTCGCGGGCGTCTGGGCCGACAGATACAGCCGCAAGAGCATAATAATTCTCGCGGACGCGGGGATAGCTCTTGTAACTCTCGTCCTGTTTTTCATCATCAGGAGCTCGGACAGCTTTTTCATACCTCTCCTTGTTATTTCCGCCGTGCGCTCCGTCGGCTCCGGCATTCAGTCCCCGGCCGTGACGGCGATAATACCTCAGATAGTGCCGCAGGAAAAACTGATGAGGGTCGGCGGAATAAACAGCAGCATAATGTCAATCGTCAACCTCGCCGCCCCCGCCGTCGCGGGCGCCATACTGTCCATGGGCGCGATAGAGCATATCCTGCTCATCGACGTCGCCACAGCGGCCGCCGGCATCGGCGTCTTCGCTTTCGTACCCGTGCCGAAGCTCAAAAAGGCGCTCGAGAGACAGAAGGGCGGCTATCTTACCGATCTGAAGCTCGGCATCAGATACGGTTTCAAGGACCCCTTCGTTCGCAGCACGCTGATAGTCATCACCGTGTTCGCCTTTCTGATATCCCCTCCGGCGCTGATGAACGTGCTGTTCGTAACGCGCGTCTTCGGCGACAATTACTTCTACCTCACGCTCAACGAGATAGCGTTCTTTATCGGGGCCACGGCCGGCGGTCTGCTGCTGAGCGCTTGGGGAGGTTTCAAAAACCGCATAAAGACGATGGTCGTGGGCGGCCTCGCGGCAGCGGTCATGACGGTGGCCATGGTCATCACGGATATTTTCTGGATATATCTTGCCGTGATGTTCATCACGGGCATAGCGGTGCCTTTCACCGAGTCCCCGCTGATGGTGCTCGTTCAGGAGAAGGTCGAGCAAGGGATGCAGGGGCGCGTGTTCTCGATCATGAACATGGCTATGACGCTGATAATGCCCCTCGGCATGGCTCTTTTCGGCCCGCTCGCTGACGCCGTGCCGATACAGTGGCTGATGGTCGGCTCCGGCATCGGCCAGGCCGCGGTCGCGGCGGCTATCTATTTCTGGAAGCGATATTACAGCCAGGGCGTTCCGGGCGCCAACCCCCCCGACAACGGGCTCCCCATTACAGAGAGCGCGCAGTAGCGATACGGCGTTCACTCCGAAAATAAGAGGACGCGCCGCAAAACGGAAATGCTTTGCGGCGCATCCTTTTGTTTGTTCGATATCGGTAATACTTCTCCGATACATGCCTGCCCATCTGTTTCGGTTTCCTGGAGATCAGCCTTACGGCGGCTTCCCGGGTATGGCGCCGTCCATGGCGCGGCGGTCTAAGCGAGGCGGAGCAGGCGCGCCGCCGCGGCTGTGACAGAGCACAGCGCGAAGCCCGCAGCGGTCGGGAGCGCTGCGGATACGAGCGTCCACTTCAGGCTGCGGGTCTCTTTTTTTATTGTTACGCAGGTCGCGGCGCAGGGCCAGTGCATCAGGCAGAAGATCATCACGCATACAGCCGTGAGATGAGTCCAGCCTCTTGAATCAAGAAGCGCGTGGAGCTGTGAAAGACCCTCAAACTGCGTGAGTTTCCCCGAAGCCGTATAGCTCATGATGATTATGGGGATCACGGTCTCGTTTGCGGGAAAGCTGAGTATAAACGCAAGCAGGACGTATCCGTCAAGGCCGGCAAATCTCGCGAGCGGGTCAAGAAATGCCGCAATATGCTCAAGCAGGCTCGTTTGCCCCGCCCCGACGTTCGCGAGGATCCATATGACAAGCCCCGCGGGCGCCGCGACGGCGGCTGCCCGCCCGAGAACAAAAAGCGTCCTGTCGAGCACGGAGCGCACTATCACCCTGCCGATCTGCGGCCTCCTGTAGGGGGGGAGCTCAAGGTTAAACGACGAGGGCAGCCCTTTCAGCACGGTTTTTGAAAGCAGTTTCGACGTTAAAAGCGTCATGACGACGCCGAGAATCACGACGGCGGTCAGTATCAGCGTCGGCGCAGCTGACCCGAAAATGCCGCCCGCCCCCGCGAAAAACATCGCGATTACTGCGGCCAGCGTGGGAAACCTCCCGTTGCAGGGCACGAACACGTTCGTCACCGTCGCGATCAGCCTCTCCCGCGGCGAGTCGATAATGCGGCAGCCTGTCACACCGGCGGCGTTGCACCCGAAACCCATGCACATCGTGAGGCTCTGCTTGCCGTGCGCTCCCGCCTTCCTGAAGAAACTGTCCAGATTGAATGCCACCCGCGGCAGATAGCCCAGATCCTCGAGCAGCGTAAAGAGCGGAAAGAAAATGGCCATCGGGGGCAGCATGACGGATACGACCCAGGCAAGCGTCCTGTAAACTCCGTCCACTGCGGCGCTCCGCAGCCAGCCCGGGGCGCGGAACCGGACAAAGAGATCCCCAAGCGGCCCCTCAAGCGCGAACAATCCCTTTGAAAGAAGGCCGGAGGGTATATTCGCCCCCGATATCGTCAGCCAGAATATCAAAAAAAGCAGGGCGGCCATGACGGGTATCCCGGTGAGCTTTGAGGTGAGTACCCTGTCTATTTTACGGTCTGTATCCGAGTACCCCTCTTTTTTAAATGTGACTGCCTCCCTGGCGATGAGCTCACACTTGCCGATTATCCCCGTGACGACGGCGTCGGTCAGCTCGTTCGGGCCTATACCCGCCCTCTCCAGCTCGGAGCGCGCCCGAACGGCGAGGGCCGCAAGATCCTCGTCTTCCGTAAGGTCGCAGCCGGTGTGCTCCCTGATGGCCGCGAGCAGGTTCTCGTCGCCCTCCAGCAGCTTCAGAGAGGCCCATCTCGCGCTCACTCTGCCCCCCAGCAGTCTTTCCGCTTCACCCTCGAGAGCCGAAACGGCGCTCTCTATCGGGGCGCCGTAATCGACGCGGACCGGCTCCGTTTTGGTAAGGCCCTCCGTCAGATCCCACACGGCGTCCATCAGTTCGGCAAGCCCCCTGCCGGACCTGGCACTCGTGCCCACCACGGGGATACCGAGCCTTGAGCGAAGGGCTTCAAGATCGATACTGATCTTCTTCTTTTCGGCCTCGTCCATCAGATTGACACACAGCACGATATTGTCCGTTATCTCCGTCGCCTGCATGACCAGATTCAGATTCCGCTCAAGGCAGGTGGCATCCGCCACGACGACAACCGCGTCAGCCCCTCCGAAGCACAGAAAATCCCGGGCGACCTCCTCCTCGGCCGAGTTTGCCGTCAGAGAATACGTGCCCGGTATATCGACAAGGATAAAGCTCCTGCCTTTGTGGCGATATTTCCCCTGCGCGTTCGCGACGGTTTTGCCGGGCCAGTTTCCGGTGTGCTGCCGGAGCCCCGTGAGGCTGTTGAAAACAGTGCTTTTGCCGACGTTGGGGTTCCCGGCCAGCGCTACGACTCTGTCGAGCCCCGTCTCTTTTTCAATGCGCAGTCCGCAGTTCGGAAGGCCCGCTCCCGCTGACGCGCCTGTCGATCCCATATTGCCATCTCTCCTTATTCCGCACCTCCTTTAAAAAAGAGCGCGGAAAGAACGGGGCGTTATGAGCGCAGACCCGCCGCGGGACGCGCACCCCTCGATCAAATATATGCTGCCGCGCGGGGGTTCTCCCCCCGGGCACAGAAAATTCCCGCCCGGGCGGCAAAGCGGTCCGGGCTGCCGCATCGCTACGTCGCGCTGACAAGTATGTTCTCCGACATATCGGACCTTAGAGCTATCACCGCACCTCTTATCAGATATGCAACGGGGTCGCCCGAAGGGCTCCTGTATAATGATTCTATCTCGGTACCGCCGATTAAGCCCAGATCGAGCATCCGCCTTCTGGCGGCGCCGCGCGACGTCAGCTCCTTGACGTACGCTTTCTGCCCCACGGGCAGCTGATTCAGCGGAAACCGGCCGCGATCCATATGAAACCACCTGATATGTAAGTATGGGAGAAATTGTTCCCTGCGATAATATATGGCCTCAGGAACCGTTTTGTTCACGGCTCAGCTCAGCCGGGTACTGCATGGCTTGCCGGTAAACCGTATTCGCGCGGCGTCGCAGAGCGGCTGCTGCCGGGCCCGGGCTCCCCTGTCGGGGCGCAAAAAACCGGAAAACCGCGTTCGCGGACTTTCCGGCACGAAAAGGCGGGCGGGGCGAATTAGTTTCGCCCCGCCAGATGAATAGTTTTATCTGACCTGAAAAACCGTCCTTCGGCAGCGGCCCTCAAGAGCATCCTTTATGCTGAAGTTGCCGTTGGAAATGATCACCGTGGTCCCCTGGCGTACGGGCGCTTTTATGAACTCCAGCTTGGAGCGCGCGCCGCCCGCCCCTTCCCGGCTCGAACCTTCGCAGTGCTTCTGGAGCTCGCTGATCGCCTCGACGACCTCTTCGGGGTCTTTGCCCTCCACCCGCTCGACGAGCGTGGAGGGGTCGGCCGGATCGAGATATATCCCGTCCGCGGACGTGAGTATGAGCAGCAGCTTCGAATGGACGAGAGTGCATATCACGGAGGCCGTCTCGTCGTTGTCTATGCACTCCACGACTTTCGGGAGCCCGTTCGAGCGCAGCTTGCTGAGCTCCCAGCGCCTGTTCTCTTCAAAGCTTACCGTGTCGTTGTAGTTGACGATAGGTATCGCCCCCTGGCCGGGGCATCGGAGCAGGAATGCGCGGATATGTTCCCTCTTGGACTCGTCGTTGAAGTGCGTATGTTCAACGAGCAGCTGCCGCACGGAGTACTGCGCCGGGATGAAACGCCTGTACTCCTCCATAAGTATGGCCTGCCCCTGGGAGGAGTAGTCGGTCATAACGGCGCTCTTGTCGCCTTCGAGCTCCATACCCGTCCTTTTTATATAGTCGAGCCTTCCGATCTCGACCGCTCCGGAACTGACCCATATCATGCCCGGCACGAGATCCCGCCCGATCCTGCTGAAGACATTGTAGTCTATGTCGTGTTTATCGTCGCGGATAAGCGCCATCGAGCCGATTTTCCCGACGAGTTCTATGTCGTACTTTGCCATCTCTCTTCTTTCAGCCCCTGACCTGCCCGTTCCCGCGCACAAGATATTTATATGACGTGATCTCCCTGAGTCCCATCGGCCCGCGTGCGTGCATCTTCTGAGTGGAGATCCCTATCTCGGCTCCGAAACCGAACTCAAACCCGTCGGTGAAGCGCGTGGAGACGTTGTGGTTGACACAGGCGGCGTCGACTTCGTTCAGGAATTTCTGTGCCGCAGCGGCGTCCTGCGTGACGATGCACTCCGTGTGTTTCGTTCCGTACCCGGATATGTGCTCTATCGCACCCTCGAGTGAATCGACGGTCTTCACTGCGATGTCGAGCGACAGATATTCGGTCGCGTAGTCCTCCTCCGTCGCCGGGAGGGCTTCGGGGAATATTTCGCGTATTGCGTCGTCGCCGTGTATAGTCACGCCCCTGTCCTTCAGCGCCTGCAGGGCGGGCCCCACCCGGGGCAGAAAATCCCGGTGCACAAGCAGCGTCTCGGCGGCGTTGCACACCGAGGGGCGCTGCACTTTCGCGTTTACGATTATGTTCTCTGCCATTTCGGGGTCGGCGTCCCGGTGGAAATAGACGTGGCAGTTGCCGCTTCCCGTCTCCAGTACGGGGACCCGTGAATTGTTGACGACGCGCGATATGAGCGCCGCCCCTCCTCTTGGGATAAGCACGTCAAGATACTGCGTCAGATTCATCATCTCGTCTACGACGCCGTGACCCCCCGTCTCAATCAGGGTGACACAGCCGGGCGGGACGGCTGTTCCGGAAAGAGCCGCCCTTATGACCTCCACCAGCTTCTTGTTTGAATTTATCGCGGAATCGCTGCCGCGCAGGATGACCCCGCTGCCCGCCTTCAGTGACAGGGCGGCGGAATCGACGGTCACGTTCGGCCGCGCTTCATATATAAGGCCGATAACGCCCAGAGGCACGCGCACTTTTGTTATGATCATCCCGTTCGGGCGCTCAAACTCTTCTATGACCTCGCCGATCGGGTCGTGAAGCTCCGCAACTTTCTCAACGCCCGCGGCGATATCCATGATGCGGGCCTCGTTCAGGGTCAGGCGGTCGAGCAGCGAAGCGCTCATCCCGGCCCGCCTGCCGAGCTCCGTGTCCATTGAGTTTGCCTCTATTATCGGGTCGGTATTCTCCCGCAGCGCTTCCGCTATACAATATAGAGCGCTGTTTTTTTCCCCGGCGCCGAGCTGCGCCAGCACAGCCGCCGCCTCTTTTACCTCCCGCGCTTTATCGAGCAGTTCGGACATACTCAGCCCCCCGTTGGTCTCAGAGATTTTTGCCCATCTTATCACAGCGAGTGCAAAATGTAAAGATTTGATAGGCGCCGCGCCGCCCTTGAACGGACCCGGCGGTCAGGATACCCCGGGATGCGCTTTGCCCGCACCCGCGGCTTGACCCCTTCCACGGGCGCGGTTATAATACGTTGAGTATCTAAGCACAAAAGCAGCCCCGCGCCTGATACGCCCCCGGGCTTGTTCCGGCGCGGGGAAAGAAAGGATATCGGATATCAAATGAAAGTTGTCATCATCGGGGCCGTGGCGGGCGGCGCGTCAGCCGCGGCAAGGCTCCGGAGGCTTGACGAGAGCGCCCGGATCGTCGTTATAGAGCGCACGGGATATATGTCGTACGCAAACTGCGGCCTGCCGTATTACATCGGAGGCGTGATCGAGGACGAATCCGAGCTGACTCTCCAGACTCCCGAGAGCTTCCGGAACCGCTTCAACGTTGAAGTAAGGGTTCATTCCGAGGCACTCGGGATCGACGTCGAAAAAAAGGTCGTTCTTGTGCGGAGCCTGCGGGACGGCAGGGAGTATGAAGAACCTTACGACAAGCTGATCCTCTCCCCCGGCGCAAAGCCCGTCAGGCCGGACATCGCGGGCATAGACGGCAAAAGGATATTCGTTCTGCGAAACGTGGAGGACACCCTCAGGCTCCGCAGGTTCATTGACACCCATAAACCGCGCAGAGCGGTCGTAGCGGGCGGCGGTTTCATAGGGCTCGAGATGGTGGAAAACCTCTCGGGATCCGGTGTCGAAACGACCCTCGTCGAGATGGCGGACCAGGTCCTGCTGCCGCTTGACGCGGATATGGCGTGCTCGGCGCACGCTCTGCTGCGCGGCCGAGGCGTACGCCTTATCCTGGGCAGCCCCGTCTCCGGTTTCGAGGAGACGGAAAACGGCATCAAGACCTTCGTTGGCGGTTCGGAACCGATCGCATCCGATTTTGTCGTCCTGGGGCTCGGCGTCGTGCCCGACTCCTCTCTCGCCGTCTCCGCCGGCCTCCGGCTCGGCATGAAGGGCTCAATAGTCGTTGACGAGCATATGCGCACCTCAAATAAGGACATATACGCTGTCGGAGACGCCGTCGAGGTGGTGCATTCCGTCTCAGGCCTGAAGACCGTCGTTTCGCTGGCGGGCCCCGCGAACAGACAGGGCCGCATCGCAGCCGACAACATCTGCGGCATCAACAGCTCCTACACCGGCTCACAGAGCACCACCATACTCAAGCTGTTCGATATGTCCTTCGCGGCGACCGGTCTGAACGAGAGGGCAGCCGCAGATGCGGGCATAAAATACGACAAGATCGTCATAGGCCCCCCCTCCCACGCGACGTATTTTCCCGGGGCGAAAAACATGACGATGAAAGTGCTGTTCCGACCCGATTCCGGTGTGATCCTGGGCGCGCAGATCACGGGTTTCGAGGGCGTCGACAAACGCATCGACGTTCTCGCGACGGCGATACGCGCCGGCATGACGGGTTCCGACCTCGCCGCTCTCGACCTTGCGTACGCGCCCCCTTACTCTTCGGCGAAAGACCCCGTCAACGTGGCGGGCTGTGTCATCGAAAACCTTATGACGGGCAAAGTAAGGCAATGCCACTGGCACGATCCGGCCTTCAGGCACCGGCCCGCCGACTGTGTGTTTCTGGACGTGCGCGACGAGGACGAGTTCTCGGAAGGCAATATCGACGGCGCCGTCAACATCCCTCTGGACGAACTTCGGGGCCGTCTCGGCGAACTGGACCGTTCAAAGAGGATATATGTAAACTGCCAGACGGCTCTGCGCAGCTATATCGCCTGCCGTATACTTGCTCAGCACGGATTTGACTGCGTCAACGTCTCGGGCGGCTACGGCTTCTGGTCCTCGGTCATGCGCGGCAGTTCTGCAGGCTCGCCTGCACACGCGTGCGGCAAAAAGCTCTGATCCCGGCCGCAGCCGAGAATACAATATAATATAGTAAAAAAGCAGAGTATTGCGAGCATAGTTCTTTCGCCGCGCGGCAAAATTTCAAGAATCGTTCTTTGACACGTAAAAATGGGACCGGTTTTACACCGGTCCCATTTTTAATAGTCTGTTGATCGTTTATTGCGGGTTTGCGGTGTAGTTCGGAGCCTCGCGCGTGATATATATGTCGTGCGGGTGGCTCTCGCGGAGACCGGCGCTCGTTATGCGCATGAACTCGGCACGCTCCTGGAGAGCCCTGATGTTTTCGGCTCCGCAATACCCCATGCCTGAGCGCAGCCCCCCCATGAGCTGGAACACCGTGTCGCCCAGCGCCCCCTTGTAGGGCACGCGGCCTTCAACGCCCTCAGGCACGAGCTTGCCGTTTCCCTCCTGGAAGTAGCGGTCGCTGCTGCCCTTCGACATCGCCGCCACGGAGCCCATACCGCGGTAGACCTTAAACTGTCTGCCCTGATATACCTCTGTCTCCCCGGGGCTCTCCTCGCAGCCGGCGAGGAGCGAACCGAGCATGACGCAGGACGCGCCGGCTGCTATGGCCTTTGTTATATCTCCCGAGTACTTGATCCCTCCGTCGGCGATTATCGGTATGCCGTACCTGTCGGCCATCTCCGCGGACTCCATCACGGCTGTGATCTGGGGCACGCCGATACCGGCTACGACGCGCGTCGTGCATATGGAGCCGGGGCCGATGCCGACCTTGACGCAGTCGGCGCCCGCCTCGATGAGGGCTTTTGTGCCCTCCGCTGTCGCCACGTTCCCGGCGATGATCATGCTGTCGGGATACGCTTTTTTGATTTTTTTCAGGCACTCGATAATATTGCGCGAGTG
>Ga0123332_1000594_pt1 | contig 36614 bp, 36 predicted proteins | sample BioC12SIPDNA_4_FD_89958 | JGI IMG/M metagenome (GOLD analysis project Ga0123332, IMG submission 89958) | Anaerobic biogas reactor microbial communites from Washington, USA - Biogas_R2_A C12 SIP DNA | ecosystem: Engineered > Bioreactor > Anaerobic > Unclassified | place: Washington, USA... | reverse complement strand
TCCACACCGTCACCCGGATCTTCGCATTCATCGTCTGCTCCATAACCTGGACATTTCTCACAATACGCGGTAGCCTGTAGACAGGCCTCAACTGGCGTTTTAAGCTACAGTACCAGGTAACCGGCCGTCCCGGCACAGTAAATAACTACGAATATCAGGATTTTTCTACAATATGGAGACGACGGACACCCTGGCCCTGGTCAGCCGCCAGGTGCGGGCCCTGGTCCGGCGGCTTGCCCGGAATCCGGGCCACGCGCTGATCGTCCCCGCCGTCCCGGAGAACCCTCCCGCTCCCGCCGGCCACTTCCACACCCTGCCCGAGATTTTTGTTCAAATGAGCGGGTCCACCGATTTCGTCCTGCCCTGGCAGCGGTTCCGCCTTCGCGCGGGCCAGACCTGCATCATCCCGCCGTACACCCCGCACCGCGAGCATTTCAGTCATGGCAAGGCCCGATTTCACTACCTGGTCGGCATGCTCGGCTACGACGGCATGTCGTGGCATCAGGGCGTCTTCAGCGAAGCCGACCGCTTTCATTCCACTCACCTGGTCTATTGCCAACTGCACGACATGCATCGCCTGCTCGGGCTGCTGACCGAGGCGGTCGCGTGCGGTTCGCGTCCCAGGCCCTTTGGCCCCATTCAAACGCGGGGCGCGGCATTGCTCGCCTTTTCCGCCCTGCTCGAGGCCATCGAGGCCGCTGGGAGAAATCCCCCGATCGAACACCCCAAGATCGCGTTCTGCAAACAGTACATTCGCAACCATCTCAACGATACGGGTCTGTGCGTCAAGACCCTCGCCCGCCACGTCGAATGCTCGCCCAACTACCTATCGAGCCTCTTTCGCCGGCAGACCGGCGACCGCATCACCGACTTCCTGAACGCCCGGCGGCTCGAACGGGTCAAAGACCTGCTTCTCCACAGCACCCTCAACATCTCCGAGATCGCCCAGGCGTGCGGTTACGCCGACCCCGCATACATGACCCGGCTCTTTGTCAGGGCCTTCCACGTCGCCCCACGGCTCTACCGGGTCAGAGCCGCCCCAAATAAGAGTTGAAAACACTCAGCCTCAGTGGCGGCTGACCTCCCCATTCGCACCGGACGACCCCTTGCAGCACGAAATTCTCCAAAAAAGGTTGAATCCTTGCGCGAACCATGCGTAAATAGTGTTAAGTATTAGCTAATTACCCCCTTGTACGACCCCGCAATCGCGATACAGCAGCTCCTATGGCTTCTGTAACCTTAGCACTATCAGTCAGTTTAGGGCCGGTCGAGCCGTTCTAGCCCAAAAGCGGCGACTGAACCCGGATGCACCGTTCGGTCCGACCGGCCCTTTTTTTCCTGCCAAAGTGGCCCCGCAGCACGCCTAAGGCCGAGATAACGAATATCATTCAATAAAGAAAGTCTTTTTTGCCCCGGGCTTCTGGAAAGGAGTGGTTGTCATGTTGCCGAACGGCGAGGGAGGGGGGCCTTCCGGTCGAGGCAACCAGGGGGGTGGTCGCACCGCGAACCGGCCAATCGCTCGTGAGCATTCAGGGGGATCATCATGACGACTCAGTCGTTGACGCACATGCACAGGCGATGCTTCGTATGCGGGGAGGACAGCCCCTCCGGCCTGCGGGCGCGGTTTGAACTGGCCGACGGGCGGATCAGCGGACGTTTTCAGGTCCGCGAGGACCTGCAGAGCCTGCCCGGCGTGACCCACGGCGGCATTCTGGCTGCGCTGATGGATGCCGCGATGGCCCAGTGGCTCCTGCAGAACGGGGTTGTGGCGGTCACCGCCCTGCTGCAGACCAAGTTTCACCGTTCGCTGGCCCCGGGCAGTTGGATCACCATCACCGCGTGGCCGAGGCCCGATCGCGGCGAGGACGATCGGCAGTATCACCTTAAATCAAGAATTGTCGATAACCGTCAAAGGACGATCGCTCAGTCCGAAGCGGTTTTCGTACGCTATGAGGAATCGACAGGAGAGTGAGCCGATGAGACAGATCGTCGCGATCCCCACCATGAATGCCGAAGGTCTCGACTCGCGAAGTTCGTTCCATTTCGGCGGCTGCGAGTTCTTCACGTTCGTCACCATTCAGGACGGCAAGGCCGGCGAAGTGGAGAGCATGCCAAATCCGGGCCACGGCCCCGAGGGCTGCATCGGTCCGGTCAACCTGATCCATGACCACGGCGCCGACAGCCTGATCGCCCTGGGCATCGGTGGCGGGCCGCTGCTGGCCCTTCAGCAGATGGCCATCGACGTGTACCGCGGCGTGGAAGGCACAGTGGCCGAGAATATCGCGGCCTACCTGGCCGGCAAGCTGCGCAAGGTCTCGGAGATGACCTGCACCGGCGGTCACGTCGGGCAGTAGTCGCAGCCTAGACCGAACCGACCAGGGCTTTGAACCGGCGGGCCCGATCGGTGATATCCTTGAGCCGCTGATCGGTGATGGGGCCTTTGCCCACGAGTTCCGTCCCCGCCGCCACCGCCGTCGCTCCGGCTTTGAGGAACGCCGCGGCGTTGTCGAGGTTGATGGCCCCGGTCGGGATGACCTTGAGCTGCGGTAGCGGGCCCTTAAGGTGTTTGATGAACTCGGGCCCGATCGGATTGGCTGGGTACCATTTGACGAACTCGGTTCCCGCCCGCCAGGCGGTGACCATTTCAGTCGGCGTGAACGCGCCGGGCACCGACACCACGTCGTAGGTCCGGCACATCTCGATCATGCCCAGGTCGAGGATCGGCGAGACGATGTATCGAGCCCCGGCGTAGATGGCCATTCGGGCGGTCGGACCGTCCAGCACCGTACCGGCTCCGAACACGCAGTTCGGCAGGGCCGTGGAGGCCTCCTTGAGGATCTCCAGGGCGTTTGGCGTGGTCATGGTCAGTTCGATAAGCCGGCAGCCGCCGGTCTCCAGGGCCTTGGCGACCTGAACCAATCCGTCCGCGCTGTCGGCCCGGATGATCGCGATCAGTTTTTCCTGTTCAATCTCCGCGGCAATCTGTCGGCTGGACATCAATCGGCCTCCTTAACATTCAGCAATTCCCCCTTGTACCGCAAATCTCGGCCTGCCGCAATGGTGATGTGTCTTCACCGCTTCACCACTTTTTGAACACGAAGAAGACCGCCGCCACCATCATGGCGAAGCCGACCAGGTAGTTCCACTTGAGGCCCTCCTTGAGATAGAGGACGGAGAACACGCAGAAGACGATCAGGGTGATCACCTCCTGGATGGTCTTGAGCTGGGCGGCTGAGAACTGCCCGTGGCCGATCCGGTTGGCCGGCACCTGGAAGCAGTACTCGACGAAGGCGATCATCCAACTGATCAGGATCACCTTGCCCAGCGCAGTCTCCTTGAACCGCAGGTGGCCGTACCACGCGGCGGTCATGAAGATGTTCGAAATCAACAGCAGAAGGACGGTCTTCACGGCAATTCCTCGCCCAGCGGCGACGTCCGGACGCATACCCATCCCGGTCCAAATGGGGAAAAATCGAGAAGGCGGGCGGAGCCCGGTCTCGGACGGGATAACTGACGCTCGGTTACGCCGCTACCTGATGCTCCTGTCGGTCCTCTCGCCGCAACGCCGCAGCGACACTGACGATATTATATCGAGCCGCCCCTCCGGTGGTGTGCGTTTTCGCGGGCGAAAGCACACACCACCGGAGATAGTACAACATTGTGGAGGAATTATAACTATCAGTCATGCTTAATGATGCTAAATTAAGTTTGGGCCAAGATTCTAGTCTGAAAAGGTGGTGGAAGGCTTGAACTGGGGCGGTTGGGCGGTTATGTTAATCCGACTCATCGAGCGGGCGTGAACGTGGGCTGTGCAGGAGATGCAGAGACATGACAACGGTACTGATGTTTCCCGGTCAGGGCGCTCAGGAGGTCGGCATGGGCGCCGATCTCTATCGGGAGTACCCAGCGGCCAAGGCGGTCTTTGACCGGGCCGACGAGGTCCTCGGCTATAAGATTTCGGAGCTGTGCTTCAACGGACCGGCTGAGCGGCTCAACGCCACCGACGTCCAGCAGCCGGCGATTTTCGTGACATCGGTGGCGGCGCTGGAGGCGGCCAAGGGGCTGGGACGATGGGAGTTGGCGCCCGCCTACGCGGGCGGGTTGAGTCTGGGCGAGTACACCGCCTATCACGCGGCTGGGGCGTTGGGCTTCGACTCGGCGTTGAAGTTGCTGGCGGCCCGGGCCAGATTCATGCAGGAGGCGGCGGAGGCGACCGATGGCGGCATGGTGGCGGTGATCGGCCTGGACGACGAGAAGGTCGAGGCGATCTGCCGCGAAGCCGGCCAGGGCGAGGTGCTGGTGGTGGCCAACTACAACTGCCCCGGACAGGTGGTCCTGAGCGGTCAGAAGGCGGCGATCGACCGGGCGGCCCGGGCGGCTGAGGCAGCCGGAGCGATGAAGGTGGTCATCCTGGACGTGGCTGGGGCGTTCCATTCGCCGCTGATGCAGTCGGCGGCGGACAAGCTCAAGCCGATTCTCGAGGAGACGGCCTTTTCGAAGCCGAAATTCCCGGTGGTCGCCAACGTCGATTGCCAGTTCCACGACGACCCGGACGCCATCCGGCGGAGCCTCTATACGCAGGTCACCTCGGCCACCTGGTGGGCCAAGTCGATGCAGAAGCTGCTGGAGCTGGGGGCGGACGAGTTTGTCGAAGTGGGGCCGAAAAAGACGCTGACCGCGTTCATGAAGCGGATCAGCCGCCGGACCAAAACCGCCAACATTTCCACGTCGGCCGACCTGAAATGACTATATATAGACATGCGAAAGGAGTGCGGATGACCGCGGAACTGCAGGATAAGCTGGCGATCGTGACCGGCGGGTCGCGAGGGATCGGCCGGGCGATCGTGCTGGCCCTGGCTGGGGCCGGGGCCAAGGTGGTGGCCATGGCCCGGAATCAGGAGAAGCTCGACGCGGTGGCTGCGGAGGCCGGGGACCTGCCCGGTTCGGTCGAGGCCAAGGTGGTGGACATCGCCGACACCGCGGCGCTGGCCGCCGCGATCGACGAAGTGGCTGAGGCCAACGGAAAACTCGATATCCTGGTCAACAACGCGGGCATCACCCGCGACGGCCTGCTGATCAGCATGGACGACGGCCAGTTTGACGAAGTCCTGAACGTGAATCTTAAATCCGCCTTCGTGGCCATGCGCCAGGCGGGAAAGCACATGATCCGCCAGCGCAGCGGCCGGATCATCAATATCACCAGCGTCTCGGGCCTCGCCGGCAACGCCGGGCAGTGCAACTACGCGGCGGCCAAGGCGGGCATGGTCGGCCTGACCAAATCGGCGGCCAAGGAACTGGCCAAGCGCGGCGTGACCGTCAACGCGGTGGCCCCGGGCTTTATCGCCACGGACATGACCGACGTGCTGCCCGAGAAGGTCAAGGAGGCGGTGCTGCCGATGATTCCGGCCAGACGGTTCGGCCAGCCGGAGGAAATCGCGGCCGCGGTGCGGTTTCTGGCCGGTCCGGGGGCTTCGTACATCACCGGGCAGGTGCTGGTGGTGGACGGCGGAATGCTCATGTAACGGGGCAAAAAGTCTTTGATCGGGTACGCGTGCTTTGGTATATTACGGCGTCCATGCAACCACAAGGCTGGTGGTGGACCCGGGTTTCGGTGCTATGCCAATTAGGAGGATCGATCTTGGCAGATAAGACTGAAGTCGAAAGCAAGGTGATCGAAATCGTCAGCGAGCAGATGGGCGTGGACAAAGCGGAAATCAGCCGCGAGACCTCCTTCATCAACGACCTGAACGCGGATTCGCTGGACACCGTCGAGCTGGTCATGGAACTGGAAGACGCGTTCGACATGAACATTCCCGACGAGGAGGCCGAGAAGATCCAGACCGTCGGCATGGCGATCGACTACATCACCGAGCACATCGACAAACAGCAGCAGCAGTCCTGAGGCGCCCCTGAAGCGACCGTCCAACCTACCTCCCTGGGTAAGCAGATGGCCAAGCGACGTATTGTCATAACAGGAATGGGTCTGGTCACGTCTCTGGGCGAAGACCTGGAGACGTACTGGTCCAACATCATCGCGTGCAAGAGCGGCATCGGTCCGGTCCGCCGGTTCGACGCCTCGTGCTACGACTCGCGGATCGGCGGCGAGTGCGTGGACTTCGATCCCGCCCGCTACATCGACCGCAAGGACGTCAAGCGGCTTGACCGGTTCGCCCAGTTCGCGGTGGCGGCGGCGCAGAGCGCGGCGAAGAACGCCGGCCTGTCCATGCCCCTGCCCGCGGAGCATCAGGAGCGGACCGGCGTGATCATCGGGTCGGGCATCGGCGGCCTGACCGAACTGGAGGAACAGCACGTCCGCCTGCTGGAAAAAGGACCCTCGAAGGTCTCGGTGTTCACCATCCCCAAGCTGATGGGCAACGCCGCCTCGGGCAACGTCTCGCTCCTGTTCGGGGCCAAAGGCATCAACACCTCGGTGGCCACCGCCTGCGCCTCGGCGACCAACGCCATGGGCGACGCCCTTCGGGCCATTCAGCGAAACGACTGCGACATGATGTTCACCGGCGGGTCCGAAGCCGCCTTGACCCACCTGGGCCTCTCGAGTTTCTGTGCCATGAAGGCGCTCTCGACCCGCAACGACGATCCACAGCGGGCCAGCCGCCCGTTCGACAAGGACCGCGACGGGTTCATCATGGCCGAAGGGGCCGGCGTGCTGATCTTTGAAGAGCTCGAACACGCCAAGGCCCGCGGCGCGACGATCGTGGCTGAGGTGCTCGGCTTCGGGGCCAGCGCCGACGCCTATCACCTGACCGCGCCGGAGCCCGACGGTCTGGGCGCCGCCATGGCCCTTCGCCGGGCCCTGGCCGACGCCGGAGTCAACCCGCAGGACGTCGAGTACATCAACGCCCACGGGACGAGCACGGAACTGGGCGATATCGGCGAGACCAAAGCGGTCAAGGCCGTGTTCGGCGACCACGCCCGCAAGCTGGCGATCAGCTCGACCAAAAGCCAGCTCGGGCATCTGCTCGGGGCCAGCGGCGGCGCTGAGCTGATCACCACCATCCTGGGCATGCTCAAGGACACGCTGCCGCCCACGGTCAACCTCGAGAATCCGGACCCGCAGTGCGACCTGGACTACGTGCCCAACCAGCCGCGTCCGGGCACGATCAACGTGGCGGTCTCCAACTCGTTCGGGTTCGGCGGCCACAACGCTTGCATCGTGGTCAGACGCTTCGCCGACTGACCGCCGGCGACGGTGTTGCTGATCCGGGTTTTTCGCGAACCTTTCCGCATTCGCCAACGCCATGTACGATGGAGACATGGCGATGGCACCGAACATTTCCGATGAACAACTTGTCAGGCACAGCGCAGTCGGTGACGCCCGGGCGTTCGTGGAGTTGGTCCGCCGCAACGAGCGTGTGCTGACCGCCCTGGTCCGGTACGAGGTCCGCGACCCCGCCTCGATTGAGGACGTGCTTCAAGAGACGCTTCTGCAGGCATGGCGAGGCGTCGGCACTTTGCGCCAACCCGCTCACTTTCGGGCATGGCTCCTCCAGATCGCCCGCAACCGCTGCCGGGACTTCCATCGCCGGTCGACAAGGCAGGGACCGGTGATCGAGATCGAACCGCACCTGCAGGCAGCGATGTCCGGGGACCATCCATCAGAAGCCGCCGAGTTTGTCGAAGAGATCCTCGAGTCCCTCGAATCCCGGCATCCGGAGAACCGAAAGTTGATCGAGATGTTCTACCTGGAGGGTTTGAGCATCGACCAGATCGCCCGGCGCATTCGGCGGCCGCAGGGCACCGTGAAGCGACAACTGTTCGCGGCCAGGAACATGGTACGGAGCATGGCTGGGATCGACCGCCAAGAGAGGAGAATCGTCATGGGATCAAAGAAAGACAGGAAACCGGATTTCCCCGAGCGAAGGCCGCAAATCACCATCGAACCAAGCCGGGCAAGGCCCTTCGCCGTGAGCGTACGAGAACTGCTGTGGTGGCCGATCATTCCCGATGTCGGCGCCCAAGCGTCCGGTGGATGGTACGACCCGCCGGATTGGACATTGGCCAGCGTCACATCGACCCGCAGCGTTCGCCCGGCCCAGGTGCATCACGTGGATTGCGTTGAGGTCGAGGTCAACGAATGGACCCGAAAAGGCGGCTGGAGCGAGGCTGTCGATACGGTGTTTGCCCGGCTGACGGATGAGAAGTCCCAGTGGCTTGGGGTCTCGCGCATCGCCGATGGAATGCGGAAGGTATTCACATTCCTCGGTGACGATTTCGAGGGAGACGGGGGTCAGCATCCGCGGCGGATCGAGGACCGCGGCCGGTTCATCGAGGAATCGTTCGGCGTCTTCCGCCAGAGCGGATACGAGCCCGACGCCATCGGCTGCGGGATGTTCCGGCTGAAGGTCGGTCCCCGCGCGTTCACCTGCCTTCGGACCTTCTATCTGGACGGCGAACTGAGCGGCGATCACACGACACTGATCGAGGCCTACTTCACCCGACAGGGACGGACCATTCTTCAACGGCACTATTGCCAGCGCCGTTGCTCCGAGAGCCAGCGGTTCCGCCTCGATGATCAGACGCGGCGCACCATCGACGGGGTCACATTCGTCCACTGGTACGAAGTCCTGTTCGATACGGCGATCCGATGACTGAGGCAAAGAACGTCGCCAGCGGTCAGTTCACGGCAACTGGCTGAGCATGTCTCGCATCTTGTCGCGGGCGTGGAACTGGCCGTGCTCCTGGGCGTGCACCAGGCCGCTTTGCAGCACGGTGCGCATGCGATCGTAGCGGCGCAGGCGGGCCAGGACCGAGGCGTACTGCTGGTAGGCGGGCACGTAATTCGGGTGGGTCCGCACGAGCTGTTCGAACAGCTCCACCGCCCGCTCCAGTTCGCCCAGCGACGCGTGCTCCATGGCCAGGGCGTAGAGGGCGAACTCATGCTCCGGACGACGGCCCAAAGCCTCGTTCAGCTCGATGATCCGCTGGCGACTCACGGGTGGTGCGCCCCCTCGCCGTGCTCGGGCGGATTGACGTAGTGCTCGAGCAGTTCGGCTTTGAGGTATTCGAAGGTGCTGTCCACGTCGTCGAAGAACTGGAAGAGGGTCAGGTCTTCCGGGCTGATCGTGCCCCACTTGACCAGCGCGTCGAAGTTGAACACCTCGTTCCAGTACTCCGGTCCGTAGATGATGATGGGCATGTACTTTTTGGTCTTGCGGGTCTGGACCAGGGTCAGCAGTTCGAACAGCTCATCCATGGTGCCGAAGCCGCCCGGGAAGACGACCAGCGCCTTGGCCAGGTAGAAGAACCAGAACTTGCGGATGAAAAAGTAGTGGAACTCGAACGAGATGTTTCGCGTCTGGTACGGGTTGGGCACCTGCTCGAAGGGCAGGCTGATGTTCAGGCCGATCGATTCGCCGCCGGCCAGGCTCGCCCCGCGGTTGCCCGCCTCCATGATTCCGGGCCCGCCGCCGGTGCAGATGGTGAACCGCCTGCGCGGGTCCGGAATGGCCAGCGACCATTCGGTGAGCCGCCGGGCCAGTTCGACCGCATCCTCGTAGTATCGCGACATGACCAGGTCGCGCTGGGCCTGCTCCTGAATCTGCTGGTCGGTCCGGCGGTCATGATTCCCGGTCTTCTTGTCCTGCAGCATCTTCTGGGCGGTCTGGCGGGGCAGAATGCGTGTCGAACCGAAGAACACGATCGTGTTGCGGATGTGATGACGCCGCAGCCGGGCCTCCGACTCGACCAACTCGCAGAGCACGCGAACGGACCGGGCGTCCGGGCTCTTGAGAAACTCGATGTTCTCGTAAGCCTTCATCAGCCATCGGGTTTGGTCGCCGTTGTCGTTGGTTCCGCTCATCTGTTACTCCAATGAATCGCCTCGGGCCGTCGTACCGCACTGATGAAAGGCTCAGACAACGCCTGTTGAAGCTCCTCGGTTGGATTGGATCACAACCGCCCCCGGCATTGGAAGGCCCGCTGGCGTCGGCGTGGGCTGCAGCCCACGCCGACTGAATGGAGACGAAGGGAGTCGAACCCTCATTTCCGCGATGCGACCGCGGCGTGCTCCCATTACACCACGTCCCCAGTTGTCAGAACTGGCATTATATACACTCGGAACGCCGACAGCAAGCCCATGAGCCGAATTTACATCCGGAAAAACCGCGGTTTTTTGCCTTGGCCGCTGCGCGTCGGTCGGTTCGGCGACCGTTCCGGGACCGGCGGGTATACAATTTCAGATCGTCCCGGAGCGGCAGACAAGTTCCGCCGGGCCTTGGACTTGCGCTTTGGCGTTGACTTGGCGAGGGTTTGGTGGTAGTGTTTGGCGTCATCAGCGACAAACGGAGCAAATAAGTGGGCATTTCTGGAGTTGGAACCATGACTCGCTTGATTTCACAAGTCCTATCAGTGCTGCTGATCTTCTCGGGCATTGCGTTGGCCCAGGAGGGTCAGGGCGTCCGCTATCCCTTTACCGGCGTGGTGACCGGCGACTACGTAAACATCCGTTCGGGCCCGGACACCGGGTGGTATTCGGTTTCGCGGCTGATGAAGGGCAACCAGGTCCGCGTGGTGGGCGAAGAGCACGGCTGGTACAAGATCGTGCCTCCGCCGGGCAACTTCAGTTGGGTCAAGCGGCAGGGCGACGACGGGGTCTACGTGGAACGGACCACCGGCGATACCGGACGGGTGGTGGCCGACCGCGTGACCGTGCGGGCCGGGTCGGTGATGGACGAGACCAATCGGATGGCCATTCAGGTGCTCCTCGGCCGCGATGAGCAGGTCAAGATCCTCGGCGAAGAGGGCGACTGGTTCAAGATCGAGCCGCCCGAGGGTTCGTTCGTGTGGATTTCCGGCCAGTTCATCCAGCCGGTCCAGGAGCAGGAAGGCGTTCCCACCGAGCCGCGGGCCGAGCAGATCGAGGTCCTGAGCCCGGAAGAGCGGGAGGTGGCGGAAGGACCGGTCGAGGAGCCGGAAACCACCACTCAACCCGCTGCGACCACCCGGCCGGCGGAGGAAGGACGGACGCCGCAGGAGCAGCGTCTCGGCCAGTTCGCCGGCACGCTGGCGGATTTGGACAAGCAGTACGAAGCGGAACTGGAGAAGCCGCTCGACCAGCAGGAGTGGGATGAACTGGCGGCGGAGTACAAAGCCATCGCTGAACAGCAGGAGAATCCCGCCGCGGCCAGTTATGCCCAGCAGCGTCTGGCGGTGGTGCAATATCAGCAGCAGGCCCGCACCGGGTTGAGTCGGCTGGTCGAGTTGAGGGACCGGTACCAGAAGAGCCATACCCGTACGCGGCAGGAAGTGGCCCAGCTCCAGGCCAAGGCCCTGGAGGCTGAGCCGAAGGTCTGGCAGGGCGAGGGCGTGCTGCGGGCCAGTTTCGTCTTCCAGGGCGAAGGCATGCCGAGGCGGTATCGCCTCTACGATCCGGCCCGCGAGCGGACGGTCGCCTACCTCGAGGTGCCCGCCGACAGCGGCATCACCGTCGAGAAATACCTGGACCGTTACGTGACGGTGACCGGCCAGATCTACTACAACCCCCAGTTGAAGATCAACATCATCAAGGCCCTGGACCTGACGGTCAAGGAACCGCCAGCCGCCGGCCAGTAAATCCAGGACCATCGACTCAGGCAACGACGGCAGGCAGCTTTCGGGCTGCCTGCTTTTCTTTTGGTCGGCTGGCGATCTTCCTCGCCTGCGACCCGTCGGCGCCGAAAAGGTTTTGATTTGCCCCAAACAGCCACTTATAGTGAATAATTTGACTTTCATGACCGCAACAGGGAAGGAACACAGCCGCCGATGTTGGTCAAGATTTGCGGGATCAGCGACCCGGATCACGCGCGCCGCGCCGTAGGCTGCGGGGCGGATTGGGTAGGCATGGTGTTCGTGCCGCGTCCGCCCAGCGATCCGCGATCCAAGCGCGTCGTCTCGGTGGAGACGGCCAAGCGCATCGTCGCGGCGCTATCCGGCAGGACCGAAGCGATCGGGCTGTTTCAGAATCAGCCGACGGCCCAGGTCGTCGCGACCGCCAGGGCGGTCGGCCTGACCGCGATCCAGCTTCACGGACAGGAGACGGCGGACGGCGTGGAGGCCCTGCTGGCGGAACTGCCGTCGGTCCGGGTGCTCAAGGCCTTCGGCTACACCGGCTGCGGGACGCTGGAGCACATGCTGGCGTTCCAGCGGAGCCTTTCGAACGCCGACCGCCTGCTGGGCCTGCTGCTCGACGGCCCGTTCGGAGGCGGCACCGGCCGGACCTTCGACTGGTCCGAACTGGGCGAGGCCCTCGATGCACCGGCCTATGCGGGCCTCCGCAGGAAACTGGTGCTGGCCGGCGGGTTGAGTTCGCAAAACGTCGAACGGGCGATTAGAATGGTGCGACCCATGGGCGTGGACGTGTCGAGCGGGGTGGAGTCCTCGCCGGGCGTCAAGGACCCAAAAAAGATCGAAGAGTTTATACGGTTAGCCAAAGCCGGCAATTGATGAAAGGAGACAGAATGGCCAAGAAAGCCAAGCACGACGTGAAAGACATGGGCCTGGCCGACCTGGGCAAGCAACGGATTCTCTGGGCCGACCGGGACATGCCGGTGCTGGCGTTGATACGGGATCGCTTCGCCAAGGAAAAACCGCTCAAGGGGCTGCGGATGAGCGCGTGCCTGCACGTGACCGCCGAGACGGCCAACCTGTGCCGGACCCTGGTGGCGGGCGGCGCCGACCTGGTGCTGTGCGCCTCGAACCCGCTGAGCACCCAGGACGACGTGGCTGCGGGCATGGTCAAGCACTTCGGCGTGCCGACCTTCGCGATCAAGGGCGAAGACCGCAAGACCTATTACAGCCACCTGACCGCGGCGATTGACCACCGGCCCAACATCACGATGGACGACGGGGCCGACCTGGTCAACGTGCTGCACACCTCGCGCCAGGAGGAGGCCAAGAACATCATCGCCTCGATGGAAGAGACGACCACCGGCGTGATCCGCCTGCGGGCGATGGAGCGGAACAATCTGCTGAAGTTCCCGGTGATCGCGGTCAACGACGCGAAGGTCAAGCACCTGTTCGACAACCGCTACGGGACCGGCCAGAGCACGATCGACGGTCTGATGCGGGCGACCGACATTCTGATGGCGGGCAAGCAGGTTGTGGTGATCGGCTACGGCTGGTGCGGACGCGGCGTGGCCACCCGGGCCCGCGGCATGGGCGCGCTGGTCACCGTCACCGAAATCGACCCGGTCCGGGCGATTGAAGCGGCGATGGACGGTTTCGCCGTCGCCCCGATCGCCCAGGCGGCGGCCTACGGCGACGTGTTCATCACCGTCACCGGCAACAAGCACTGCCTGCGTCCCGAGCACTTCAAGAAGATGAAGGACGGGGCGATGGTGTGCAACTCCGGCCACTTCGACGTCGAGATCGACATTCCGGGCCTCAAGAAGATGGCCAAGTCGGTCAAGAAGGTCCGCCAGTACGTCGACGAGTTCACCATGCCCAACGGCCGGCGGGTCCGCCTGCTGGCGGAGGGACGGCTGCTGAACCTCTCAGCCGCCGAGGGCCATCCGGCCTGCGTGATGGACATGAGCTTCGCCGCCCAGGCCCTGGCCACCGAGTTCGCCCGCAAGAATGAGGGCAAGCTCGAGATCAAGGTTCACGGCGTACCCGAGCGGATCGACCAGCAGGTCTCGAAGCTCAAGCTCAAGTCGATGGGCATCGCCATCGACAAGCTCACGCCCGAGCAGGAACGCTATCTCAACGAGAGCGGCGAAGGCACCTAACGGGCCGCGAACAAGCCGCAGGATAACCTGTCGCCCGCGGAGCCCGTCTCATATGGAGGCAGGGGCGGGCTTCGCGGGAATGGCAGGAGAAGACGGAACTTTGCCGCCGACCGCGGCTTTGGGCGGCCGGCGAACGTTGTACGAGGAGCGGTTGGACTATGGCACAGATCGAAGGGTTTCGCGGTATCCGGTATTCGCTGACGCAAGGGACGGACATCTCGCCCTACCTGGCCCCGCCCTACGACACGATCATGACCGACCAGGCCAAGAACCGCCTCCTCGAGCACTCGCCGCACAACATCGTCGCCATCGACCTGCCTTACCTGCCTCCCAAACAGGCCGGGCCGGAGCATCTCTACCGGCAGGCGGGCGAACGGCTCAGGGAGTGGCTCGAACAGGACGTGCTGACCCGCGAGATCGAGCCGGCGATCTACCTCTACCGCCAGTCGTTCACCTACGGCGGCAAGAACTACATCCGCCGCGGGTTCATCGGGCGGCTTCGCCTCGAAGAGTTGGGCAAGGGGTCGGTCCTGCCGCACGAGCAGACCTACAGCGGCCCCAAGGAGGACCGGCTGTTGCTGACCCGCCATAGCCAGGCCTATATCTCGCAGGTCTTCTGCCTCTATGAAGACTCCGACAACGAAATCGCCGACGTGCTGTTCACCAAGGCCCAGAGCAATCCGACCTATTGGGGCGTGCTGGACGGCGTGAAGAACGAGGTCTGGGTAATCACCGAGCGCAGCGCCCGCCACTGGCTGGCCTCGAAGATGGCGCCCAAACCGGTGTTCATCGCCGACGGGCACCATCGCTACTCGACCGCGCTGAACTATCGCAATCTGCTGGCCCAACAGGCCCAGCTCCACCAGAACCACCCGGCCAACTACGTCTCGGCCATGTTCGTCTCGATGTCCGAACCCGGGCTGCTGGTCCTGCCGACCCACCGGGTGGTCATGAACCTGAAGCCCTTTACGCTGGCCGAACTGGCGGAGGCCCTCAAGGACCAGTTCCATCCCCGCTGGGTGAGCAAGCAGGACGATCCTCAACACCTCGAGCAGGCGGTGGTCACCACCGGCGATCAGTCGTTCGCGTTCGTCAAGCCGGATGAGGACCGGGCCCTGGTGGTCTGGCCGCAGGACGGCGAGCACCTGCTGGACCACATGCGCGACAAGTACACGCTGGCCTGGCGGACGCTTCCGGTGGCCATCCTGCACAATTTCATCTTCGAGAAGGTCGTCTATCCCAAGTGGCTCGACGGCGATCAGCCGCAGATCGAGTACTTCCACCGGGCCGACGAGACCGTCGAGTTCGTCAACGGGCATCCAAACGCCCTGGGCGCGATCGTGCCGCCCACGCCGGTCGAGTCCGTCCGCAAGGTCTGTTCGGACAAGATGCTGATGCCCCAGAAGAGCACCTACTTCTATCCGAAACTGGCCACGGGCCTGATCGTCTATCCGATGTTCGATTGAGCGGCGGCCATCGGCCCGCCACAACTTGGCTCGGAACCCGCGGCCTGTCATCGCGGAGGGAAAGCTCATGGACTTGGCCCGAACCCAGTTGTTCCTCGACGACGAGCTGATCGAAAGCGCGTTTCGCCTTCAGCGGCAGGTTCGTCCGCCCAAGCTGCTGCCCGAACCGATCTTCAAGCCGCATCGCCCCTGGGAGTACCGGGCGGTGGTCCTGTTCGGCACCGTGCTGCACAGCCCGGAGAACGACCGGCTGCACATGTACTACCAAGTGTTCGCCAAGGAGGCCCGCCGGACCTTCGGCACCCGGATCTGCCTGGCGGTCAGCGACGACGGCCTCCACTGGGAGCGCCCGGCCATCGGCGACGTCCCCTTCGAGAATTCAACCGACAACAACATCATCCTCGACATGCCCATAGGCGCGCGGACGCTCGACAGCCCGTCGGTCATCCACGATCCGGACGACCCGGACGAGTCCCGCCGCTATAAGATGCTGTGCTTCACCGAGTCGCAGGAGCACGACCTGATGGCGGCGTTCTCCCGCGACGGCGTCCACTGGAAGTGGCATCCCGAACCCGTCAGCCACGTCACCGGTGACCGGAGCAACCTGATCCCGACCCGCGTCAACGGCCGGTTCGTGCACCTGAACCGCCATCGTGAGATGGGTCGCTTCAATCATCCCGCGGGCGCCGGCGGACGGGCGTGCTTCCTCTCGACCAGCGAGGATTTTCTGCACTGGACCGAGCCGAAACTCGTCCTGGCTCCGGACCTGGCCGACCCGCCGGAACTCCAGTTCTACGCGATGGCGGGTTTTCCGTATCACGATCAATACGTCGGCTGGGTGCAGCGGCTCTGGTCCAACACCGACACCCTCGATATCGAACTGGTCACCAGCCGCGACGGGACGAACTGGCGACGACTCTCCTGCCGCGGCGCGTTTATTCCGTGCGGACCGACAGGGTCATGGTACGAGACGTGGATCGATCTGCCCTCCAACGCCCCCCTGCTTCGTAACGGCGAACTGTGGTGGTACGTCAGCGGCCGGTCCTGCTCGCACCACACCGGCGAGCCGCATCCGTACGCCGCCATCGGCTTGGCGTCGCAGCGGACGAACCTGATGGTCGGCATCGTCGCCGACGCCTGGCCGGGACAACTGACCACCAAGCTGATCAACTGGCCCGGCGGCGACCTGTGGCTCCAACTCAAGGGACCGTCGGCAAGTCCGCACATTCCCGGCGGCGTCTGCCAGGTTCGCGTCGTGACTCCTGAAGGCAAGCCAATCGAAGGATTCGAACCGCCCTGCCATCAGACCCACGCCGACTACTGGACCAACCAGCACTGGAGCCGCTTCCGCTGGGACGGCGGCCAACGCTCGCTGCGCGAACTGGCCGGCCGAACAATCAAACTCCAGATCCACTTCGACCGCCTCGAACTCTACGCCCTCCGCGCCGGCGGCGAGAACGATCCCGACGACCGCTGGTAGCAGTCAGGCTATTGACCGTCGGTCGATGGCATGGTCTTGAGGAACTCCTTCCACGCCGCCACCACCGGCCGCGCCACAAAGTCGAAGTGGTACCACCCGAACGCATCATTCGACGTCGTGTCACGAAGCTGGTAGAAAAAGGCCCGCTCAACCTGCGGGTAGCTCAGCAGCACCGCCAGTTGCCACGGCGCCCACTGGGCCTGCTGCGCCGGAGTCACCGAGTACGGGTGTTTTTCCACCGGCCAGCCCGTCTCGGTGATCCAGATCTTCTTGTCGCCGTCGCCAAAGTGCCGCATCACGCGGATGACCCCCTCGATCTGTCCGGGAACCCAGTGCTCCCGCGGGTCCTTGCCGTAGCTGTGAATGTTCATCGCGTCGAAGGTCCCCTTGAGCCCCTTCTCGTAGTAGCCGATGAGCTCGCGCATCAGGTTCACCCCGTCGGCGAAACCGCCGGTCAGCACCACGCACTGCGGGTCCGCCTTCTTGGCCGCCTCGTAGAACGTCCGCTGCCACGCCACGTAGTGCTCCACCGGGTCGCGGCCCGACGGCGGAACGAGCCAGAACGCCCCTACCGCGTTCTGCTCATTCCATCCCTCCCAGTACTTGACATCGTCCTTGTACCGCGAGACCAGGGCGTAAACGTAGTCCGATAGGTCCTTTAAGTTCCGCGGCGGATACTTGGTCCGCGACCAGTCGGTCACCTCGTCCGGGGCGTCGGCCGCCCACATCGTGTCGAACGCCACCAGCCCCACCATCTTGATCCCGCGTTTCTTCGCCTCGGACACCATGTAGTCCGACAGCGTCCAGTCGAACTCGCCCTTCTTCGGCTCGAGCATCGCCCACTCCGGCCAATATCGCATCCAGCCGAAGCCCAGCTCGCTGGTCAGGTCCAGTTCCTTCTCGTAGATATCCCTGGTCATCCCTCCAGGGCCCCAGAACACCCCGCCGTGGGCGAACCCGCAGCGGGCCAGGTCCGTCCGGCTCAGTCTGGCCACACTCCAATCGCGATTAAATCCCTCCGGCGCGATCGTCCGCCCGACCAGTTCCACCCCGATCGCCGCGATTGACATCGCCTGATCCGAGGCAAACCGCAAGTCCCAGCCGTTGCAGCGGTTGATGAACGTCGCATCAGGCAGTTCGAAGACGAATCGCTTCCATTGCCCCGTATCGCCCTTCTGCACCGACTGCGACTTCCACGGAAAGAGGTAGCTGTCGTAGTCGATCTGCAACACGCCCGGCTGGTCCAGCACCTCGGCCCAGACCTTCACCGCCATGCTCCCGTCCTTGAGCCGCGGATCGGTCACCCGCACGTACAGGTAGCGGGCCTCTTCGCCGCTGGCGGGGATCGTCCAGCAAGTCCGGCCGGCGACCTGGGCCACGAATTCCGGCTTGGCCAAAGCCGCCTCGATTCCCTCGCCACGGGCCAGCATCTGACCCCCCTCGAGCGGCCCCAGCGCCACCGACACCCGCACCGGTTCATCCGCCCAAGCCGCCGAAACCGCCGCCAGCATCACCGCCACTATCGCTAAACGCATGGAACCTCCTCGATTGAGTTCTGAGAGGAACTACACGGAACGCCCTACTCCCAATCCGGGAAAAACCACGACAGGTTCGCCGGGTCGGTCAGGCTCGCGTAGCTGTCCCACGCGGCGTGGCCGTCGGCGTAGAGCGCCTGGGCGCCCGCATGATGTACGGACGCGACCTGGGCCAGATACCACTCATGGCCGAACAGAATATAGTCTGTGGCGTAGACCGCGAAGCTGTACCCGCTGCCGACCAGTTGGATCTTGCGGGCCGGCTCGGCGAACTGTCCGATCCGGAACGGCGGCCACCAGCACGGCCGGCCCGCCCGGAATTCCTGGTAGTGAAACGCGTAGCACGTCGCGTGCGCCTGGGCGTAGTTGGTGCTCGGATCGTTCACCCACGCCTCATCGCCCAGGACCTTCGGATTGCCGGGGCAGACAAGAATGCCCTTGCGGCTTGGAATGATACGCGCCATCCCGAGCAGGTCATACCACTGCGCCGCGGTTCCCTCCGGACGGACCCGCTCGCAGGGAACATACCCGTCGAAGTCCTGAGCGTAACCCTCGAACGCCAGTCCCAACTGCCGCAGATTCGACAGACACACCGCCGCCCGAGCCTGCTCCCTCGCCTCCGCCAGCGCCGGCAGCAGCATGGCGACCAATACGGCGATGATCGCCACAACCACCAGGAGCTCAATGAGGGTAAAAGACTGCGCGCCTCGAAGTTCGTAGTTCGGATTTGCGGAAGAGACAGTCTGGCAGCTCATGTCCATTCTCCCAAATCAGTAATCCCCCGCCCTTCCCGTCGAGTCCCGGACGATCAGCTTCGCCTCAAACGCCTTCTGGACAACCGGCGCGTCATTGCCCTGGAGTCTTTCCTCGAGAATGTCCACCAACCCGTTGGCCCGGTCGGCGTGGCTGAACTCAAACGTGGTCAGGGCCGGACACAGGTACGCGGCCCCGTCCCGGTTGTCACAGCCGATCACGCTCACCCGATCCGGCACGCGGATGTCCCGCAGATAGAATGCCTGCAGGGCGCCAACCGCCCCCGCATCGTTGATCGCGAAAAGCCCGGTGAAGTCCAACGCCCCCTCCTCCAGCGTCTCCATGATCCTCCGTTTGCCCGTTTCCCGGGAATCGCAGTGCAACTCAGCGTGACAGTCGAGCACCCGCACCTGGGCCGCCGCCCGTTCGGCCTCATCCAGGAATCCCGCGATCCGCTCCCGGCCGTCCGGCGTGTCCGGCTCGTGGTTCAGCACCGCCAGCCGGCGGTGCCCCAACTCCAGAAGATGCCGGGCCGCCATCACCCCCACTCCCCGCTCGTCGCCGTAGGTGCAATCGACCTCCTCTCGGGAGTACGGCACGCCCTGGCAGACCAGCGGCACGCCGCGCTTCCGCAACACCGGAACCGCGTGCGACGGACAGGCGGCCAGGAAGAGAATGCCATCCGCCCGCACCCGCGGCACCCACCGTTCCGGCGACTCGCGAAGATCGAAATAGTGAATCCGCGGCAGATATCCCCGCTCCACCAGCGTTCGTCGAAGAACCTCGTTGAAGGCCATGTCGCAGATATCCAGCGACAGGAGCAGTATCCGCCGCGTGGCCGAGCCCAAACCTTGCGTTCGCCGCGGACGCGAGGTGTACGTCCCAACCGTCGGGCGACGGATCACATAGCCCTCCTGCTCGAGAATCTCCAACGCCCGAACCACCGTAAACTGGCTGACCCCGCTCTCCTGGACCATCTGGCGTACCGGCGGAAGACGGGTTCCCGGCTCCAGGGCTGAGATCTTCCGCTTCAGGTCGTCCGCCAACGCTTCGTACTTGGCTTTCATGATTTCGTCCAAACCGACACAGGTTGTAATACCATCGTACAGGAGAGCCTCCCTCCTGTCAATGGTCTAGCCGGTCATCCTGAATCCGTTACCCGCCCGAAATAGCCTGCAGATTCTAATTAACAACACTAATTATAGGACATTTTAAGCAACAAAAAGCGATTTCGTGCTTGCAGGTCGGTCTACCTTCGACTACATTAAACCGAAACAATTGCCGTCAGGAGAAGACATCATGGCGCCGGGAATGAAAGAACCCATCACGCGGAAGATATACAACATTCAGTCGCACTTCTACGACGAGCTGCTGGGCAACATGATCCGTCGCCGTCAGGGCAGTGCGCTGTCCCGGATGAACATCCGTTCGGGCGACAAGGTGCTGGACATCGGCATCGGCACGGGCGTCTCGCTCGAGATGTATCCCAGGCACTGCCAGATCGTCGGGATCGACATCTCCGAAGGTATGCTCTCAAAAGCGGTTCAGCGGGTCCGCGAGACCGGTCGCGACAACGCCTCCCTGGTCATCGCCGACGCCATGAACATGCCCTTTCCCGACAGCACCTTCGATCACATCCTGATCAGCCACGTCATCACGGTCGTCTCCGACCCGATCCGCCTGCTCGAACACATCAAGCGGGTTGGCAAACCCAACTGTCGGATCGTCATCATCAACCATTTCCAGTCGGGCTACCGGCCGATGGCCTGGCTCGAAAAGGTGCTCTCGCCGGTCTGCGTCCATCTGGGCTGGCGAAGCGATCTGAACCTCCACGAATTGCTCCAGCAGGCCGATCTGGAGGTCGATTTCCGCTACAAAGTCCGTAACCTGGACCTCTGGGAAATCGTCTTCATGCGGAACAACAAGCCGCGCCTCGGCTGCCTGGAGACCGCGATGCGCCGCACCCCGCCGCTGCCCATGGCAATCTCCGATGTGCTGGCGCCCGCCCCGGTTCCGGCGAGGATATAATTCCCTGCGATCGCGGGACGTTGGTCGCGCTTCCATCGCCCGTTGCCCGACGGCGGCGGATGGCATGTGTGTGTTGGGGGTCCGGCATGATCGATATCGATTCACAGCTCGATGAAAAGCTCCAGCGGGCCAGGACGAACCTGACCGAGTTGGGCAAAGCGGCCGTCGCCTTCTCCGGCGGCGTCGACAGTTCATGCCTTCTGAAGCTTGCCCTCGATACCCTCGGCCGCGACAACGTGGTGGCCATCAGCGCGGTCGGACCGGTGTTTCCCGCCTATCAGCAGGAACAGGCAAGGCGGATCGCCTCCGGCCTTCACGCGAGGCATCTCGAGTTGCTGGTCGAGGTCCAGCGGTTGCCCGAATTCGTTCGGAACACGCCGCAGCGATGCTATCACTGCAAAACGTTCCTTATGACCCGGATCAGGAATCTGGCCCGCGAGCAGGGCTTTGAGCACGTTCTGGCCGCTGAGAACGCCGACGACGCGCTCGACTACCGGCCGGGCCACCGAGCCCTGCAGGAACTGGGCGTCCACACCCCGCTCAAGGATGCACAGATTTCCAAAGCGGAGATCCGCGTGCTGTCGCGGCAATGGGGGTTGCCCAACTGGGCGGAACCGCCCAGCCCGTGCCTGGCTTCGCGGGTGGCCTACGGCCAGACGATCACCACCGAACTGCTCCAGCAGATCGACCAGGCTGAAGCTTTCCTGCGGGCTGAGGGCTTCGAGCCGGTTCGCGTCCGCGTCCACGGGCCGGTGGCCAGGCTCGAACTGGCCGCCGGGCAGATCGCCCGCGCCGCTGAACTGCCGATGCGGGAGAAGATCGAGGAGAAGCTGCGGGAACTGGGCTTTGCCTTCACCGCCGTCGATCTGGCCGGCTACCGCTACGGAAACCTCAACAGACTCTTGCCACAGACCGCCGAACCGCAATAATAGACCCCATCGGTTCTGCACCCGCCCAGCGGAGACCTGCGGAAGGAGGGCAACGGATCATGGACGTCTATCAAGCCGCGACCTCGCGAAGGACGATCCGGCTGTTTCAACAGAAACCCATCCCAGCCGACCTGATGGAGAAAATTCTGGACGCCGGCCGGCTGGCCCCCTCAGCGGCCAATCGCCAGGTCCTGGAGTTCCTCGTGATCGAGGAGCCTCAGAACCGCCAGAAACTCTTCGAGCAGACCGCCTGGGCCGGCTACGTCAAGCCGCGCCGCACGCCGCCCGAAGGCAAACGCCCGATGGCCTACGTGATCGTCCTGGTCCGCGATAAGGAGCTGAACTGGATTAACGCCGCCGACGCCGGGGCCGCCATGCAGAACATGATCCTGACCGCCTGGGCCGCCGGCGTGGGCTCCTGCTGGATCGGGTCGGTGACCCGCCAGAAGGTGATCGAGCTGTTCAGCGTGCCCGAAGACCGGCACCTCTTCGGCGTGCTCGCCCTGGGCTATCCGGCGGAGCGCCCCGTCGCCGAGATCCTCGAAGACTCGATTGAATACTGGCTCGACGAACAGGACGTCCTGCACGTGCCCAAGCGGCGGCTCAGCAGCATCGTCCACCACGAGGACTTCTGTCAAGATTGACCTGACCCTGCCTCCGGAGCATCCGATGACCTACCCGGCTGCGATCTTCGACCTCGACGGCACCCTGGCTGACACCCTGCGCGACCTAGCCGACGCCACCAACTGGGGCCTGGCCGAACTGGGCCAGCCGACCCATCCCGTGCAGGCCTACCGCCTCATGGTCGGCGAAGGACGTAACGTCCTCTGCCAGCGGGCTTTGCCGTCCGACCGCCAGGACCTCACGCCCCGGCTCGAGGAACTGATGACCCGGTACTACGGCGAGCACTGCTTCGATTTCACCGCCCCCTATCCGGGCATCGAGGAACTGCTCAAGGCCCTCCAGGCGGCCAACATCCGTATGGCTGTGCTGTCGAACAAGCCCCAGCCGTTCGTCGACCTGACCATCGAAAAGCTCTTCGGGGCGTTCCGGTTCGACGCGGTCTGCGGCGAGGGCGCGGGTATCGCCCGCAAACCCGACCCGGCCGGAGCCCTGGCGATCGCGGAAAAACTCGATCTGCCGCCCGCCACGATCGCCTACGTGGGCGATACCTGGATCGACATGGAGACGGCGGTGAAGGCCGGCATGTTCGCCATCGGGGTGACCTGGGGCTTTCGCGACCGTCGGGAACTCGAGGACTCCGGCGCCCAGGCGATCGTCGATACGCCAGCCGACCTGGCCCGCCTGCTGCTGGGTGGCCGATGAACTGGCGTCCAACACCGCTCGTAGAATAGGTAAGTCGCGGCCTCGGCGAGAACGGCAAGTGCGCCTCATTTTACGGGTTTGCGCCTCCCTTTCTTGCCGATAATCTCTTTGCCGGATCAATATTTGGCTATCAAAACTAATATCGCAGCTCTGCTTATAATAAGCAGGAGGTTTTCTCGATGACAAAAGCGTTGGCAACCCTTGCCGTTGTGTTGTGCCTGATCGCTGCGGCTGCGGCCCAGACGGAGTCGGTCGAACCGACCGAAGAACCCAAGATCGATCAGCAGCAGATCAGGGTGTTGCTGGACAAGGCCCGCGAGGCGACCCTGCTCGGCAAGACGGCTGAGGCCCAGAAGTCCCTGGATGAACTGGTGGAGATCGCTCGGCAAGGTTTCTCCATCAAGGATTCAGAGGTTTCGACCTCGATCCTGCGGAGCATCCTGGACCTGGACCCCAGGCACATGGGGGCGCTGTTCAACCTGGCCGAGATCTACCGTCATACCAGTCCGCTGCGGGCCGTCAATTACTACAATCTGTACCTCGAAGCCAACCCCAACAGCCAAGCCGCCCTGTTCGGGCGAGGGTCCTGCTACTTGGGCCGCGAGGCCTATTCCCTGGCCATCGCCGACCTCAAGCGCCTGGTTCAGGAACTCAACCCCAACCACATCCCGGGCCTGACCAACCTCGGTCTGGCCACCGCCGGCCGGGCCGCGGAGAAAAACTACGACCCGGAAATGATGAAGGAGGCGGTCGGTCACATTCAGCGGGCGGTGGAGCTGGCTGAGGCCTCACCGGAAGATCCGACAGCCCAAGCCATGCTGCCGGACCTGCGAATCCGTCTGGCCCGGCTGAATTTCAATTACCAGAAGATCCTCGAACAGGGATCGGGCGGAGCGAACTTCGGCGAAGCGGTCAAGCTGTTCGGCGACGCCATGAAGCTGGTCCGCCAGCACGTACAGAGCGACCCGGCCAACCCTGAGACAATCAATCTGCTCAGCCAGTGCTACGACGGGATCAGCGGCGTCTACGATGCGGAAACCCAGCGGAACCCGCAAGACCCCAGGCCCTACCTGGCCCTGGCCGATCTGGTCCTGATCCGCACCAAGGAAGTCGACATGCTGTACGCACACGTCCGCTCGATCATCTACCTGAGCCGGGCGATCCAGAAGAACCCGGAAATGGCCAACCTGCACGTGGCGACCGCCAGGGCCTACGAGAATCTCGCCCGATTCATGGCGGTCGAACTGCGGATGAACCCGCAAGCAGCGGTCCAGAAGGCGATCGAAGCGGTCAGCGAGGCCAAACGGCTCGACCCCCAGCGGGCGGACCAGTACGACCAGATGGTCGAGAAGCTGGTGGCCGCCACTCAGCCGGCCAAACCGACGGCGGACACGCCCCAGGGCGAATCGGAAACGTCCCCGGCACTCAACGCCGATTAGCCGCCATCCGCGTCGCGACTACTCCGGCATCGGCGTGCCGAAAACCTGGACCCAGTAGTAGCGGCCCGCGTAGTTGCGCTTGACGCCCACGCCCAGTTCGATGAACTCCGGCCGCAGGATGTTCGCCCGGTGCCCTTCGCTGTTCATCCAGGCGTCAACGACCTCTTCGGGCGAGTCCTGTCCCGCTGCGATGTTCTCGCCGACCAGCATGTACACGTAGCCCCGCGCGGTCACGCGATCGGCCACGTTTTCGCCCTCCGGCGATTCGTGGTCGAAGTAGTTCCGCTCGATCATGTCCTCGCCGTGGGCGGCCGCCGCCTCAGCCAACGTCGCATTCCAGGTCAGCGGAGCCAACCCCGCCTCGACCCGCTCGTCGTTGGTCAATTCCAACACCTCCTGCGACAGGACGGCCTCCTGCTCGGGCGAAAGGAAGTTGCTTGGAAGAATGCTGGGGCCGCTGCCGTCGCATCCGCCAACCGCCGCCATGGACAATAGCAGTAAAACCGGCAGAATAAAGGACTTACGGGGCAGGTAGCGGGTGTTCATGTACTTGCTCCTTGGATTGACCTTGTGGGAAAGCACGTGTGGGCCTCGCGCGGGCCTGTCAGCGGGCCAGCAGCAGTATCCATACAATGATACCTAAAAGGAACGTGGAAACAGCCAAATAACCCAGAAAATTCTTGACCGGTCTGGGCACCCAGTAGAACGGCCAGTCGAACAGATTGACGAGACCAACGGCAATTCTGACCGGCATTGGCAACCGATAGGCAGGAGTCACAGCCCCGGTCGTGGGCGGCGAGGCCGAGACGCCGCTCTGCACTTCGTCAAGCCGGCCCAAAGCCGAAGATATCTCTTCCTCGGCCACCAGGTCGTCTTCCGGGCCGACCTCCAGATCCTCTTCGCCGGGAACGACGATCTCGTCGGACGGCATCTCCGCCCCCTCGTCTTCCGGCGCCTCGTCAAGATTCGAATCCTGATCGTCCGGGATTTCCGGGTCCATGACCGGCTCGGTGGACAGTTCCGGTATGTCGGGTTCCGATGCTGGCTCGGGAGACGGAGTGGCGGTCCCGGCCTGGTCGTTGGGTTGATCCGTGGCGGATTTGCCCTCAGGAGGCGTGTCCGTTTTTTTGCGGCTCAGGAAGCTGGGCCGGCGACTTTTGGGCGGGTCCGGCGGTTGTTCGGCGGCTGGCTCCGATGACGCCTTGCCGCCGGACGCTTCCGGTTCGGCGGGCGGCGGTTCGGCCTCGAGAGCGGCTTGGGACTCGCCGCCTTCCTGTGGCGGTGGGACATCCGTCGCGACCGCCTCAGCGGTCTGAGTGACGGCGTTGAGTTCCTCGCCGAGTTGGCTGACCTCGTTCAGCAGATCGGCCAGTTCCCCTTCGATCGACTCTTCGGAGGCCGGCGAATTGTCTTCCATCGGATCGGCCATCGCCTCGAAACTCCCTGTACGGGGCGCGGCAACGCCCCCTATAATCATGATTATCGATCATTATCAGACGGTCCTTGAGTTGCACAGGAAGGTTGGATGGCTCGGCAGACCCGGCTCTACGTCCCGCGGATCGAGGCCGGACCGGTCAGGGTGACCGGCCCGGAAGCCCACCACGCCCGCAGCGTGTTGCGGCTGGGTGCGGGCGAGACGGTGGAACTCTTCGATGGCGCCGGTCGAAGCGCAGCGGCCCAGGTCCGCTCGGCCGACAAAGATGCCCTGGAACTGACGGTGGGCGAAATCCGGACCGATCCGCCGGCTGAGACCCGACTGGTGTTGGCCACCGCCATTCCCAAAGGGCCGGTCCAGCCGTGCCTGGTCAGCCACGCCGCGGAGGTCGGCGTGGACGCCTTCTGGCCGGTGGTCTGCCGGTACAGCGCCGTGCGGGACGTCTCCGCGGCGAGGTGGCAACGGTGGCTGGTCGAAACGTGCAAGCAGTCCGGCCGAAACTCGCTTCCGGAGGTGGCCGAACCGGTCACGCTGGCTGAGGCACTGGATCGCACCGGGGATTTCGACCTGAAAGTCTTCGGCTCGACCCAGACGGATCAATTAGCCCGCGAACCGCTCGCGAAGGCGTGGCGAACCGCCATCGTGTTCGTCGGTCCTGAAGGCGGCCTCTGCGACGAGGAGGAACGCCTCCTGATCGAACGCGGAGTTCAGCCGGTGCGATTGGGACATTACGTCATGCGGGTGGAAACCGCCGCCGCCGCCCTCGCCGCCCTTCTGATCGGGAATCGCGAACCACGCAGATAGACCGACCTTTCATTCCCCCAGCGCCAAAGCCGAAGCGATGGCGTGCTGCTCGGTGTGGCTGATCGAAATCTGGATCTCGGCGATCCCCTTCTGCTCCGCCAGCATTTTGGTGTGGCCGCCCAGGACAACGGTGGGCCGGCCCAACGGATCGTTCACCACCGCCACGTCGGTCCACGCGATCTGCCCCCGCCATCCCGTCCCGATCGCCTTGAGCACCGCCTCCTTGACCGCGAACCGCCCAGCCAGATGCTCCCAGCGGCGTTTGCGGGCCCGGCAGTACTCCAGCTCCGTCTCGGTGAACACACGGGCGAGAAACCGCTCGCCATACCGCTCCGCGAGTTCCTCGATGCGATGGACCTCGACCAGATCGATGCCGTGTCCGAGTATCTTCGTCATGAGAAGCCGTCCTGACCAGAAAGAAGCACACCGGCTAAGCCGATAGCGACAGCCAGGCACAGCAGCGGCGCACCGCAGCCTACCGGCGAAGGCGATGCCTCCGAGGCGACCCGCTGCTCAACGAGATTCGGGCCGTAATCGGCAAGAGCGAACGCCTCCTGGACCGATCCGTCCCGGTCGTAGACCGTGACCCGCGCGCCGTTCTCGTCAACGTCGACAATCAGGTAACCGGTCGCGTCACCGCAGGCGCCGGCCGGCGGGGCGGTGATCTGGTGCACGCCGTCTTTGGCCCAGTGGTCGTAAATATGCGTGTGGCCGCAGAAGTACGCCGCGACGTTATGGTCGACAAGCAGTTGCCAGAACCGGTCGCGATCTTCCGGATGGGCGTCCAGCGAACCGCCCACGTGACGGCCGTAGGGAAACGCGGGAGCGTGCCCGAAAACGAAGCGGACCGGCGCGGTGGAATTACCCAGATCGCGGGCGAGCCACTCCAGGTCCACCCGGTGACGGCGCATCGGGCTGGACGTGCTGACGGCCGCAAAGTGCACCGGCCCGAGGTCGAACGAATAGCTCATCTTGCGCTCATAGTCCGGGCCGTTGTCGGGCAGTTCCGGAAACGCAAGCTGCCACTGCATCTGGCACCAGAAGAAATTCTCCAGGTCGTGGTTGCCGGGCACCGGATAGACCTTCAAGCCGAGCATCTCGGACTCGTACCACGGCGAGGCGATCCGTCGCCAGAGATCGAAACCCTCCGCCGTGATGCGATTGTCGTAGAATCCGTAGGTCAGGTCGCCAGCCACGATTACGCAGTCCACCGGCGGATCGGCCCGAAGCACCAGGTGCACGACCTTGTTAAAGGCGTTCTCGCTAACGGCCAACCCGCCCGATCCCTGGCTGTCCGCCACCACGGCGAACCGCAGCGACTGGGCGGCCAGCGAAGGAAGCGGAAGCAGGATCAGCCACTGCACGAGAACCAGGCGCATCGAAACCACCTTGCCAACGAAACACCGACCGCCACCGGCGCGGGAAACCCAAAACGACCTACTGGGCGACCTGCGGGCCCGACTGCCCCTTCTCCGCCGGGAACACCTGGCCCATCACCGCCTGATTGACCTTGCGCATCAGATTGGCGTATTCGACCTGGGCGGCCATGAACTTCTTGACGCTCGCGTTGCCCGACAGGTCGGCCTGGAGACGCGAGAGCTTGTGCTTGTCCTCCGGCTCGATCGGCTGGCCCTGAGCCTCCAGCCCAGCCATCCGGTGGGCCTGCTGCTCGTATTCCTCCAGCAGCTTCTGGGCCTGCGGGTCCGCGTTCAACTCGTTCTGCAGCGCGATGTAGCGTTTGGTCGCGGCGTCTTTGGCAATCTCCTTGCCGAGGTCTTCCGCCATCTTGATCACGTCCGCCATGGTAATCCCTTTATAATATCAGGCTTACATTCGGTGCATGTTTCCTGTTATTATAGAGAGACTTCGGGGGTCGATAAATGTAAAAATCGATAAACCCGACTGATAGTCCTTTCGAAACGGGAAGACATGAGCAAGCAACAGACGATGCAGAAGAATATCCTGGCCGGCCTGGCCGGGGCGCAGGGGCAACCGACCGACTGGCAGGACCTGGCGGAGAAGTTGGGGGTCAACAAGGATCAGTATCCGCAGTTCAAAGCCGCCATCGACCAGCTCCGCCGCGACGGACGGCTGGTGATCGGCGAAGACAACTCGATTCACCTGCCGCCGCCCGGCGGCCGGATCATCGGCACCTTCCAGGGCAACCAAAAGGGTTTCGGGTTCGTCTCTCCCTTTGATCCATCATCGACCGAAGACCTCTACATCCCAGCCCAGGAGACGCTGGACGCGATGACCGGCGACGTGGTCGAGGCCACCGTCCGCCGCCGACAGGTCCGCGGCCAGATGCGCTCCTACGGCGAGATCACGCGAATCATCACGCGGGGCAAGGACAAGTTCGTCGGCACGCTCATGCGGGCGGCCAACCGATGGATGGTCCAGACCGACGGCAGGGTGATCCATCAACCGATCGCGGTCGATGACGTCGGCGCCAAGGAGGCCCGGCCGGGCGACCGCGTGGTGGTGCGGCTGACCGAATTTCCGCAACAGGAGCAGCTTGCCCGCGGCGTGGTAATCGAGGTGCTCGGCGCCGAAGGCGAGTACGAAGCGGAACTGGGCGCGGTGATCCGCGAGTTCGACCTGCCCGAGGCGTTTCCAGCCGAGGTCGATAACGATCTGGACCGGGTCATCGAACGGTTCAACCGCCAGGTGCTTCCGGAACTGACCAAGGGCAAGCTGCCCGCGGGCCGGCAGGACCTGCGGGATGAACTGACCTTCACCATCGATCCGGTCGACGCACGGGACTTCGACGACGCCATCTCGATCCGCGCCACCCGCGACGGCTTCGAACTGGGCGTGCACATCGCCGACGTCTCCTACTTCGTCGAAACCGAAGGACCGATCGACCGCGAAGCCGCCGAACGCGGCAACAGCGTCTACCTGCCGCGGAAGGTCATTCCAATGATCCCCGAGGCCCTGAGCAACGGCTTGTGCAGCCTTCAGCAGGATCAGGATCGGATGACCAAGAGCGTCTTTATCGCCTACGACCGCAAAGGCCAGGTCAAAGGCACGCGGTTCGCCAACAGCGTGATCCGCTCGAAACAGCGGCTGACCTACGACCAGGCGACCGGAGTCCTCGACGGCAAAACCGACGGGATCGCCCCAGCCGTCGTGGCGGCCATCAAACAGGCTGAAGACCTGGCCAAGAGGATCCTGCAACGCCGACGCGCCGAAGGCATGCTCCACCTGATGCTGCCGGAGGTCGAACTGGTCTACAACGACAAGGGTGAGGTCGTCGACGCCCATCCGGCCGACGACAGCTTTTCGCACACCATCATCGAAATGTTCATGGTCGAGGCCAACGAGGCGGTCGCCCGGCTTCTGGACTCCTGCAACGTGCCCTTCCTGCAGCGAATCCATCCGGAGCCCGAACAGGCGGCCTTCGAGCAGCTCAGCAAGTTTCTGACCCTCTTCGGACTCAAGCTGCCCAAGCAGCCCGACCGGTCGGACCTCCAGCGGCTGATCCAGACCTCGGCCGGTAAACCGTCGAGTTTCGCGGTCAACATCGCGATCCTGCGAAGCCTCCAGAAGGCGGAGTATTCCACCAAGAACCCCGGTCACTTCGCCCTCGCCAGCAGCCACTACTGCCACTTCACCTCGCCGATCAGGCGCTATCCGGACCTGACCGTGCACCGCCTGCTCGACGAGCATTTCGCCGGACGGCTCAAGAAAAACGCCCGGAAGCTGCGCGACCACGCCTATGCGCTGGAGGAAATCGGCAGCCGCTGCAACTTCACCGAACGTCAGGCCGAAAGCGCCGAGCGCCAGCTTACCGAAACGCTGGTCCTGCAACTGCTCGCTCAGCAGATCGGCCGGCACTACCAGGGCGTCGTCAGCGGCGTCAGCGCCCTTGGCGCGTTCGTGCAGCTCAGCAAGTTCCTGGCCGATGGACTACTGAAGGTCGAGGAACTCGGCAGCGACTGGTGGGAACTGAACGTCGAGGGCGGCTACATCCAGGGACGGCGCTCCAAGCGCCGGATCGCCATCGGCGACCCCATCGAGGTCAAGATCGTCGCCGCCGATCCGCTGCGGCGACGGCTCGACCTGGCCCCGGTCGACGAGAAGCTGCTGGCCCGCGCCGAACGTTCGCCCAGACGACCCGAACGCGGCGAACGGGCCAAACCCGCCAAGGAACGCGGCAAGTCGAAATCCGGCGCGCGGCGAGGCAAACGCCGCCGCTGAGCGGGTTCATGGCAGCCCTGGAGCGACGGCTACGCCATGCGGCCCAGGGTCTTGGGGTCCACCTGCCATCGAAACGTCCCGTCGGCGAGGAACTTCTCGATCTCCTCGACCACGAGCTGGCCCTGCCGCCTGCGGCCGTTCGAGGCGTGGCCGGCGATGTGCGTGAACATCGCGCAGTACGGACTCTGGCGAAGCGGATTGTCCTTGGCCGGCGGCTCCGGGTCCGTCACGTCCAAAACCGCGTACATGCGGCCCTCCGCCAGCTTCTCGATCAACGCCTGCTCATCGACGATCGAGCCTCGCGACGGGTTGACGAAACGCACGCGATCCTTCATCAGAGCGAGCTGCCTGCGGCCGATCATGTGCCGCGTCTCATCGGTGGCCGGAGCGCACAGCACAACCACCTCGCTGCTCGCGCACAGCTCGTCGAGTTCGACCTTCGCCGCCCCGTATTCCGCGATTCGTTCGGCGGAGGCGTAGGGATCGTAGACCACCCGCTCGACCTGAAAGCTCTTCAACAGGTTCAGCAGGTGCTTGCCGACCTCGCTGGCTCCGACCACGCCGATCCGGATGTTGTACAATTCCATGACCCACTCATCCCACTCCGTGCCGCGCCAGCCGCCCCGCTCGATCACCCGGTCCAGCGGGATGAACATCTTGCACGCCGCGATGATCATGCCGACCGTCGACTCGGCCACGCCCAGGGCCAGCGCGTGACGGCAGTTGGTCACCGCGATGTGCCGTTGATACGCCGACGCCGGCGCCAGGTGCTTGATCGACCCGGCTGAGTGGGCGATCGCCCGGAGCTTCGGCGCCCTGGCGATGATCTCGTCGGTCAGTCCCGGCGTGCCCCAGCCGGTGATCAGGATGTCCGCCTCGCCGATCCGCCGGCCGATCCAGTCCAGATCGATCGTCTCGGGCAGTTCCTCGCACGGATTTGAGGGCGCCACCGCAAGCTGCCGCCTGAGCCGGTCGATCTGCTCGCAGGTGAAACAGCTCTTGAACGTCTCCTGAGGGACAGCCATCAACGCTTGCATCTCGTGGTTCTCCAACTGCAGGCTCATGGACTACCGCATTGACGAAGCGATTGTATGCCCGCGTCCGCCGCGGTGCAACGTTCCGCCGGGTCCAACAAACCGGCGGCCGGGACTTGTCAACGGCCTGCGGCGAAGGTACGATGTTCGAAAGGAATTCGCAGCCGGGCACGCGTTGCCGGCGGTACAACAGGCAACGGTCCCGGTCCCATTCGATTGTCGTGGAGGTCGCCGGCATGCCGTCATCAAAACGGATCGCGATTGTCTTACTGATTACCGTACTGATCGCAGGCTGCGGACGCGACGAAGAGGAACCCGCCGGCAAACCAAACGGGCCCGCCGGACGGACACAGGTCAGCCCGACCGGCGCTCCGGCCGCGCCGACTCCCGCGCTCGAACCGGCCGACGCCCGCGACCAGGCCCCTTACGCCCAGTGGTTCCCGACCAGCGAGAAACTCAAGGAGTGGACCAAGACCCAGGCCGTCCGCGGCAACCAGGGCGAAAACGTCGCCCAACTGCTGCCCGAGGCGGCGGGCCTCGTGTGGCCCTATCGGATCAATGCAGCGGCCGCCGCGACCTACCAGCGATACGCCAGGGGAGACCTGCAGACCGTCGAAGTGACCATCATCGAGGCGGCCGACGGACAGGACGCCTACGGTATCATGACGGTGCTGTGCCCCGGTCAGGACCAGATCAAGATCGCCGACGTCTACCGCCTCGCGGGGCCCGGACAAATCTGCGCCCTGCGCGGCAACTATCTGGGCATCTTCGCCGACCGCACCACCAGCCAGACCCGCCTGACCGACGAGGCTCTCGAGGAATTCGCGGGTAAGGTGATGTTCAACCTGCCCGGCCGGGGCGGCGCGCCGGTGCTGGTCCAGATCTTCCAGGCCGAGGGCCTCCCGCCCGCCGACACCTACTACGTCTACGGATTGACCAGCCTGCCTCAGGACCTCCGAACGCAGATCGGCATGGACAATCCCGAAGCGCTGACCGAACTCCTGAAGCTGAACCCGCAGACCCCCCTGGCCGTCGGCGCCTTCCAGGTTGAGGATTGGCCAAGCCGCAACGTCGCCTGGATCGTCAGCTACGCCAGCCACGAGCAGGCCCAGGAGGTCTACCGCAACTACCAGGACATGCTCAAACTGCCGACCACCAGCCCGCTGCACCGCAATACCATCGTGCTGGCCCCGCGAGGACGGTATCTGCTCGGAAGCTGGACCGCCGACGCCGAGTCGCTGGTCCACATCCTCTCCGAGATCGCCAAACATCTGCCCCAGTAAAGGACACCCCCACATGAAACGGTACGTACTGGCCCTGATGATCGTCCTGATGATGGCTGCCCCTTTCGCCCCGGCGGATGACGCCAAAGAAGACCTGAACACGGTAACCGTCAAGGGCCTCGGCACCGATGAGCAGAGTGCGCTGGACGACGGCCTCCGCAAAGCGGTCGAACAGGGCGGCAAGCTCAAGCTCTACGCCGAGAGCAAGACCGAGAACTACGAGCTGATCCACGACACCATCCTCTCCCAGGCCACCGGACTCATCAAGGAGTACAAGGTGCTCAAGAAGGGCGAGGACGATCTGGGCGGCTATTTCGTCGAAATCGAGGCCGTGATCGACCGCCAGGTCGTCGACGCCACCTGGGGCCAGGTTGAAATCCTGCTGCGACAGCTCGGACGGCCCAAGATCCTCGTCAGCATCGTCGAACGCATCCACGACACCACCCGCGCCGACAAGCGGGTCGAACAGGTCGACGCCGACAGCCTGCTGGGCAACATGATCGAAAAGCTCCTGGTCGATAAGGGCTTCGCCCTTGTGGACAAGGGACAGATCGAGCAGCTCAAGCAGGACCAGATCCGCCAGGCCACCCTCGACAACGACACCGCCGCCCTCAAGCGGCTTGCCACCGAACTGGGCGCCCAGATGTACATCGTGGGCAACGCCCGCGCCTCGGGCCCGCAGCTCACCGACGCCTACGGAACCACGCTCTACATGTGGGAAACCGACGTGACCCTCAAGGCCTTCTGGTCCGAGACCGCCGCCATCCTCTTCGCCGAAAACAAGGTCGGCGACCGCAGCGGCTCGCGAACCCAGGGACCGCCCGGGGCCAAGAAGGCGATCGAAAAATCCGGCCAGGACCTGGCCAAAAAGTGCCTCCAGGCCATCCTCCAGAAGTGGTCGAGGCAGGCCACGAGCGGCGGACAGGTCGTGGTCACCGTCAACAACCTCGCCTTCAAGCAGATGCTGGCGATCCAGAAGAAGCTCGAGGCGATCGACGGGGTCAAGGAGGTTCACCGCCAGTGGAACAAGCCGGTGGCCAAATTCGAGATCAAGACCACCGACACCGCTGAGAAGTTCGTCGAAAAATTCGCCGAACTGGAGTTCGACGATTTCGCCCTCGATATCGAGGACCAGAAGTTCAACACGATCACCGCGTCGGTGGAATCGGGCGAATAGCGGAGTGATCGGGCTTCGTAACGGGCGCTAAACGCTGAGGCTGAGGCTCGGCCGTTCCGCCGGCTCCTCGGCGGGATTCCCGTCTTCGACCTCCGCCTGATCCGCCTTCTTCTGCGCGGCGAGTTTGGCCATCAGCATCTCCCACGTCTCCCGTTGATACGTCAGGATCTTCAGTGCGTCTTCCAGGGCGGCGGCGTCCCGTTTGACGTTGCCTTCGATCAGCCGGCGGTAGATGAAATTGTACAGGCTGGCGAGTTTGCCGCAGAGCTCCGGTTCGGCCTCGTGGTCGAGGCTGGATGAGAGCTCCAGAACGATGTTCTGGGCGCGAACGCTGGCGGCGTGGGCCTCCTCGAGCCGGCCCTCGGAAATGGCCAGGCGGGCCTCTTCGGTGAACTTGATCGCGCCGTCGTAAAGCATCAACTGAAGCTCTTCCGGAGACGCGGTCAGGATCTTGGTCCGCAGGTACTCGCTCTTCGCCTTGTCATACTGGCTCATGATCTCTTGGCCTCACCTGGATTGTCACCGTCTCATGCTCTGCTCGTCGAACTGCTGGTAGTGATCGGTGAAATCGGGGTGTAACTTGACAACGCGGACTGCATTTCCTGCATCCGCGAAAGGGCCAGCTCCATATTGTAAAACTGCTGGTAAAGCCGCTGCTCCTTGCGCTCCAGCATCTCCTCGAGATACTCGATGCGGTCGGAAAACAGCGATTCCCGCCGCTGATAGCTGCTGGTCTTTCGGGCGATGATCCCGTCGGTCCGGGTCATCACGTCCAGCAGGCGGTCCATCACGTGGCCGAAGCCCATCGGCTCGTTGGCGTAGAACCGATCCAGGGCGTCCTCGCCGTCGGCCGCGGCCGCCCGATACTTGTCCTGGTCGAAGCTGGAGAAGAACTCCTCCACCGCGTCCGGATCGTTCTCGTAGACGGTGCGGAATTTCTCCTCGTCGAACTGAAGCTTGCCGCCGGTGCCGACGCTGATCCCGAGTTCCGAAACCCGGTCCAGATCCCCGACGCCCTGCACCGCGGCGCGAAGCGTGTTGTACAGCCGCGTCTTGACCAGATCGACCGTGGTCTCGCCCAACAGCACGCCGGCCTCTTCGGTCTCCGGATCGTAGTCGGTCAACTGCGTTATCAGGTCGATCACCTCGTTGAACTTCGCCACGAAGTCGTCGATCTTGGCGACCACGCCGTCCACATCCGTCGCCACCGTCACCGTGACCGGCTTGTCGGAGACCGCCTGGACGTTGAGTGTCACGCCCGGAATCGTGCCGGTGAACGTGTTCGTGCTCGAACTGGCCACAATCGGATTGTTGTACCCAGCCCCGCCGAACGCGATCACCGCGTCCTGCGGCTTGACCAGGTCGAACATGGCCAGGTCCGTCTGGCCCCAGTTGACGATCATGCGGCCGTCCTTGCCGCTCAGCTCGCTCGAAAGGCTCAGGCGATACCCGTTGATCTGGCTGCCGTCGTTGATGATGCCGGCCTTGATCGGAACGCCCAACGCGTTGATCTTGTCGACCACCGCCTGGAGCCCGTCGCCGCTGTCCACCTCGATGCGGTACTCGTAGGAACCGTCGATCGTCCCGTTGCCGGATGTCTCGCTCTTGCCGGCGATCCGCAGATCGCGAGCCGTCCGCCCGCCGGCATTGTCCGCCACGGTCAGCGTGCCCGCCCCGTCGCCGGTGTCCGTCAGGAGAATCCCGTCGCCGTTGGCGTTGATCGACGCGGTGACATTCAGACGTCCCTCAGCCGTCTCTTTGTTGATCATGTCCACCAGCGCGCCCACCGTCATGTCGTTGTTCGACGCCACGGCAAAACGCTTCTGGTTGCCCGTGCTGTCCGTGACGGTGAAGCTCCCGCTGCTGATGCCGCGCCCGCCGTTGAGCTCCGATAGCAGCGTGTTCTCCGATACGTAACGGAACTGGTTGTTGCCGCTGTCCACCGTCGCGGCCTCGCCGTCGTAGGCAATGCCCAACTGCTCAGCCATCGCCCCGCTGATC
>Ga0123332_1000586_pt1 | contig 36717 bp, 26 predicted proteins | sample BioC12SIPDNA_4_FD_89958 | JGI IMG/M metagenome (GOLD analysis project Ga0123332, IMG submission 89958) | Anaerobic biogas reactor microbial communites from Washington, USA - Biogas_R2_A C12 SIP DNA | ecosystem: Engineered > Bioreactor > Anaerobic > Unclassified | place: Washington, USA... | reverse complement strand
AGGCCCAGTACGGCCTGACCCTGGTGTTCATCGCCCACGACCTCGCCGTCGTCAAGAACGTCAGCGACCGGGTCGCGGTCATGTACCTCGGGCGCATCTGCGAGGTCGGCCCGCCGGACGTCATCTACGCGGCCCCCGCGCACCCGTACACCCGCCTGCTGCTCGACGCCATCCCCGAGCCCGACCCCGACCACCGCGGTCGGCGGGCCCCCGAGCAGGGCGAACTGCCGTCGCCCCTCGCCCCCCCGAGCGGATGCCACTTCCGGACCCGCTGCCCCCGGGCCGACGAGCGGTGTGCGGCCGAGGTGCCCCTGATGGCGCCGACCGGCGACGGGCGGTTCGTCGCCTGCCACCACCCGCTGGTCGAGACGGCCGTCGCCGTCGCGTCGACGCCGGTCGGCTAGGCCCCGGCCGAGCGGAGGACGGCACCACCGTGACGGCGGCCCGCACGCGGCTCGAACCCAGCGTCCGCCGCGAGCTGATCCTCGACGCGGCGGAGCGGGTGCTCGCCGACCGGATGCCGAGCGAGGTCACCTTCGAGGAGATCGCCGACGCCGCCGGGGTGTCGCGGGGGCTCGTCTACAACTACTTCCGCGACCGCACCGCGTTGATGGTCGCGCTCACCACCCGCGCCCTCGCCGACCTCGACGACCGGATCGACCGGGCGTTCGAGCCCGGCAGCGACCGCCGGTCGCAGGTGGTGGCGCTGGGTCGGGCCTACCGCCGTCACGCCGCCACCCACGCGGCGACGTGGCGGCTGCTGTCCCGCAGCGGCCTGCTCGACCACCCGACGATCCAGGGATCACGCAGCGCACGGGTCGAGCGGATCGCCGCCCACTGGGGCGGCGACGCGCATGCCCGCCTGGTCGCGTGGTCGATCACCGGTCTCTACGAACTGGCCGGTGTGAGCCCCATGCCCCGGGGGGCGAGCCAGGACGATCTGACCCGGTTCGTCACCGACGTGATCGTCCCCGACCTCGCGCCGCCGTCCCCCTCGCGCTCCCCCGGCACGGACCGCACCTGACGGCGTCCGGCCCCGCGTGCGGCGGAGGCTTCGGGACGGCGGAGGTCGGCGTGGCAGGATCCGGGGATGGCAGACGCCCCCGCAATGCAGATCGACGACACCAAGCGCTACGAGGTGGTGCTGGGCACCGGGAAGGGCGACATCACGATGGTGCTCGACCCCGCGCTGGCCCCCGTCACCGTGAACCACTTCGTGGTGCAGGCCCGCGCCGGCTTCTACACCGGCCTCACGTTCCACCGGGTCGTCCCCGGCTTCGTGATCCAGGGCGGTGACCCGGAGGGCACCGGACGGGGCGGACCCGGCTACAGGTTCGCCGACGAGCCGGTGCGCGGCGAGTACCTCCTCGGTGCGGTGGCGATGGCCAACGCCGGCCCCGACACGAACGGCAGCCAGTTCTTCATCTGCATCGACGACTGCACCCGCAAGCTCGACAAGCTCTACAACCTGTTCGGCTACGTCACGTCCGGCATCGAGGTGGCGCAGTCGATCGCCGTCGGCGACACGATCGACACGGTCACGGTCACCGAGCGCGACGACTGATCGCACCGGTGGCGTCCCGCCCCGGCGGCCTGGCCGCCGCCCTCCACGAGATCGCCGGACGCGTGCCCGACCGGGACGCGCTCGTCTGGCGCGGTCGCACCTGGTCGTGGGCCGAGCAGGACGACCGGGCCGGGCGGGTCGCGGCGGTGCTGGCCGCCCACGGGGTCGGACCGGCCTCCGAGCCCGCCACCGAGCGGTGGCACTCCCCCCACGACCACGTCGCCCTGGTCCTCCACAACGGCAACCAGTACCTGGAGGCGATGATCGGCGCGGCCCGGGTGCGGGCGGCGTCGGTCAACGTCAACTGGAGGTACACGGCGTCGGAGATGGTCGAGGTGCTCGACGACTGCCGGGCGTCGGCGATCGTCTACCACGCGTCCCTTGCCGCGGAGGTCGGTGGCGCCGTCGAGCGGATGGCCGTGGCCCCGCGGCTGCTGCTCCACGTCGACGACGGCTCCGGCACCCCGCCCCTGCCCGGCGCGATCGACTACGACGGCGCGCTGGCCGCGGCCGATCCCCGGCCGGTGGCGTCCGACGCGTCGGGCGCCGACCGCTACGTGCTGTACACCGGTGGCACCACCGGCCGGCCCAAGGGCGTGCTCTGGCGGCAGGACGACTTCGCGGCGTCGTGCCTCGGCGTCGAGCTGGAGCCCGAGGCGCTCGCCGAGCGGGCCGCTCGGCCCCGTCGGCTGCGGGCTCTCGCCACCGCCCCGTTCATGCACGGCGCCGCCCAGTGGAACGCCCTCAGCACCTGGCTCGCCGGGGGCACGGTGCTGGTGCCGGAACGCACCGACCGCTTCGACCCCGACGGCGTCATCGACACCTGGGCCGCCGAGGAGGCGACCTCGCTCCAGCTCGTCGGCGACGCCTTCGCCCGGCCGCTGGTCGACGCCATCCGTCGCCGCGACGACGTGCCACCGCTGCGCCACCTGATCACCGGCGGCACGGTGCTGTCCGCCCCGGTCCGCCGCGACCTCACCACGATGATCCCCGGCGTGACCGTGGTCGACGTCCTCGGCTCGTCCGAGACCGGACGCCAGGCGGTCGCCCGGGCGGGTGACGGCGTCGATCCCGGCGCCGCCCGGTTCCGTCCCGAGGCCGCCACGGTGGTCGTCGCCGAAGACCGTCGCCGGGTGCTCGAGCCCGGGAGCGACGAGATCGGCTGGCTCGCCACCGCCGGCCGGGTCCCGCTCGGCTACCTCGGCGACCGGGACAAGACCGAGGCGACGTTCCCCGAGATCGACGGGCGGCGGTGGGCGGTCTCGGGCGACCGGGCCCGGTGGCACGCCGACGGCGAGATCGAGCTGCTGGGCCGGGAGGCGGTGTGCATCAACACCGGCGGCGAGAAGGTGTTCGCCGAGGAGGTCGAGATGGCCCTCGCCCACCACCCGGCGGTGGCCGACTGCCTCGTCGCCGGACGGCCCCATCCCCGCTTCGGTAGCGAGATCGTCGCGGTGGTCGCCCTGCGGCCGGGCGCCGAGGTCACGCTCGACGAGCTGCGGGAGACGGCGCGACCCCACCTGGCGGGCTACAAGCTGCCCCGCGACCTGGTGGTGGTCGACGCGGTCAAGCGCAGCCCCAGCGGCAAGCCCGACTACGCCTGGGCCCGCGACGTCGCCACCCGCTGACCGGGTAACAGGTGGGGTCGGAGGAAAACCGTTACCCGCGGGGCGACGAGGGCCGCCCGAACACGAGGACGTCCCCGTCGCCTCGTCGGTCGGTCGCGGCCCGGTAGAACTCGACGTCGACCGCGTTGTCCGCCGCCAACCTCCGACGGAACGCGGGGTCGACCACGATCTCGCCCGGTGCGACCTGTAGGCGCTCACCGTCGCGACAGTCCCAGCCGTAGCGCTCGAAGCAGTCCTGGGTGAAGGCGTCGTAGCGGTCGGTGAACCCGACCAGCTCGACGGTGTCGAGCCGCTCGAGCGCCCGGGTCAGGTGAGAATCGTCGAGCTCCAGCGGATCGTCGTCGACGGCACGCGAGAACTGCCGGACCTGGTAGTCGGTGAGGTGGCGGGTCAAGGGGTGCTCGTAGACCTCCTCGATCCGCGACCAGCCGTTCGCCTCGTCGAAGCGGAGCAGCTGGCGCAGGTGCGAGATCAGCCGCTCGATCGGGTCGCGAAGGATGGTGATCGTGCGTTCGACCGGCACGAGCTCGCGGACGAAGAGCGGGAAGTGGCCCTGGATGAGGCGGATCCGCGACTTCTCGTCGTCGGATCGATCGAGCAGCTCGAGGAAGTTCCAGTACTCGGAGTTCCTCGTCGGACCCGGGGTCGGGTACACCTCGTCGTCCCCGAAGTGCCTCACCAGACGGGTACCGAAGGACGTGCCGGCGGTCTTCATGACGTGCATGAAGAACGTGCGGTCGATGGGGACGTCGGCCATGGGTCGGCGATGGTACGGGTTCAGCGGCAGCGCTGGTAGAGGAGGAAGTGGCCACCGTGCTCGCCGACCAGGCAGAACCGGTCGCGCACGACCTGGTTGGGGGCGTCGGAGCCGTAGCGGCGCGAATCGTTGGGCTCGTCCCAGGAGTCCCACACGTGGGAGAGGATCAGCCAGTCCGCCGACGCGACCTCGTCGGCCAGACCGGAGCCCTCGGCGTCGGCGATGCCCGGATCCATCTCGATGTATCGCGTCGCCGGCACCGTCTCGGGGAACAGGAAGTAGAAGTACGCGTCGCTGTAGGGGGTGCGGCGCAGGTCGGCGGTGCCGACGAGCAGGCGGTCGCCGGGCTGCACCCGGGCGCCGAGGTCGTCGGTGACCGCCTGGGCGGACGCCGCGATGTCCGGGGCACCGAGGTAGAAGGTGCGGTCGCCGCGGCGGACGGCCCACCCGAAGTAGTCGGCGGTCAGGTTCTGCCGGGTGAGGTCGACCCACGTCCGGGCCGTGTAGGCGGGCAGCAGCAGCACGACGAGGAGCAGCGGCAGCGCGGCGGCGACGGTGCGTAGCCACGGCCGCCGGGCGGCGCCGCGCCACTCCGACCACTGGGCGAAGGTGGCGGGGAGGAACACGATCGCCACGCACGACACCCAGGCCAGGTGGGTGCTGTCGGGCCGCTGGAGTGCCTGGGGCAGGAGGCCGAGCCCGAGCCCGCCGACGACGAGGAGGGTGCGGCTCCGGGCGCCGGTCGGGTCGCGACGCACCGCCATCCAGCCGGTCACGAGCGTGAGGAGAGCCGACACCGGGAGCAGGAAGAACCACACGGTGACCTGCTGTGACGCGCTCAGCATCGGCAGCGGCCAGTCCGGCACCCGGAGCTGGGCGACCGCCGCCAGCGCCCCGTCGAGTTGGCTCCACGACGGCGGGATGGGCAGGTGTCGCCCACCGCGCAGCTCGAAGACGGGCTGGAGGAACATGCCCTCGAAGGCGGGTCCGATCCCGGCCATCGCGAGGTGCACGAGCATCGGCGCCGCGCCGACGACCAGTCCGAGCAGCACGGGCGCGATCAGGTCGCGGCGCCACCGGCCCCACAGCAGGCCGACGGTCGCCAGCCCCGCACCCACCACGAGGTCCGGGCGGAACAGGAGGGCCGCGCCGTACACCACCCCCGAGGCGACGAGCAGTGCCCGCCCCCATGGCCGCCCCGACGTCCGGCGCGCCGCTCCGTGTACCGCCAGCCCCGATCCGGCCACGGCGAGAGCGACCGCGCCGTTCCAGGCCAGCGCGGTCAGCCCGATCGGGGTGACGACGAGGAGCACACCGAGGAGGCCCACCGCCAGGGCGACACGCCGACCCCAGCCGAGCGCGAGGAGGAAGAGGCCGTAGATGATGCCGAGGTGCTGGAACAGCCCGAACGTGCGCTGGGCCGCGAGCGTGGTGCCCGCCACCTTGAACCAGGCGGCGAGCGCCCACAGGCTGCCGGGCCCGTAGAGGTGCAGGAAGTCCCGGTTGGCGACGTCACCGGCGAGCACCCGCTGGGGGAAGACGAGCATGAAGCCCTCCTCCATGGGCGGTCCCTGGTACCGGAACAGGGTGGGCAGCGGGAGGGCGATCGCCAGGCCGACCAACGCCGCCGCCAGGGCGGTTCCCCGGTGGCCGCGGGTTAGCGCGCGCCAGGCGCGACGGGCCGTGGCCACCGGGCCGGGCCCGACGTCGGGCACCGAGTCGAGGTCGCGGCGGACCGCGGTGGGTGCGGTCACGCTCGCTCCTCCGCGGTCGCCGTCGCGGGCCGCCAGCGGGCCCACGCCGCGTCGACCGCCACACCCGCGCCGATCAGGAGGGCCAGCTCGAGCGGGGTCCGGAAGCGCACCGCGCCGTAGGCGTACACCGTGGTGACCAGCACCATCAGGCCCAGCGCGACCAGGGGGTACACGAGGACGCCCCGTCGCCGCAGCACGACCCATCCGGCTACGCCGATCGGCGCCATCGCCCACCAGCCGATCTGCCCGATCCGGGCCGCGGTGCGGGGCCGGCCCTCGACCTCGAGGAACAGGAGGCCCTGGTCGGGCCGGTAGATGTCGAGCTCCCGCCCGATCCGGGTCACGACGACGACGGGCAACCGGTCGACGTGGTCGGACGCGTAGCGCAGCGCGAGGCACCGCCAGTACTTCGCCTTCTCCGCCTCGTTGCCGATCGGCTCCCCCGGCGCGGTGCCGTCGAAGGGCTGGCCGGGGCCGAGGCACGCCCGGTAGGTGTCGGCCTCCCGGCTGCTCACCGGCTCGCCGGCCCGCGCCCGCTCCCGCTGCTGGCAGTTGAACGACCAGTAGCCGAGGAAGTCGACGTTCGGCTCCGGGGCGCCCTCCGGCACCGGGCGGTCGTCGGGGAGCCCGTAGCTGTCGGGGCAGTTGGCGTAGAACAGCACCTCGTCGCCGTTGGTCGACAGCATGACGACCTGGTCGAACGCCCGGTACGAGCGCACCATCCACGGCGCGACCACCACCAGCGCCACCACGCCCGCCACCGCGCCGGCGAGCACCCGACGGGAGAGCGCCGGGCCCCGCCGCATCAGGAACAGGGGCGCGACGAGCAGCGGGAACAGGAACACCGCCTCGCCGCGTGCGAGGGCGGCGACGGCGATCGCCCCGCCGAGCACGCCCGCCCGCAGCAGGTCCGGACGCTCCCACCAGCGGTAGGCGGCCAGCACGACCAGCCCGACGAACGTCGTGTAGACGCCCTCGGGCCACAGGGCGCCGTCGATCACCCACAGGTTGGGGTACGCCGCCACCAGCACCGCGGTGACGAGCGCGGCGCGGTCACCGGCGATCCTCCGGGCCACCAGGGCGGCGACCACGACCGACCCGACGCCGACGAGGGCGGCGAGGGTCTTGTGGGCGAGGAACGTCCGCGCCCCCGCCACCGATCCGACCGCCAGCCAGGTCGACAGCAGCGGCGGGTGGATCGCGGACGGGACGGCGAGGCCCTGCTCGATCCAACGGAACGGCTCGGAGAAGCCGATTCGATCGGCGAGCATGTTCGCCTGGTGGTGGTAGAAGAACGGGTCGCCGCCATCGGGGTTGCGACGGTTGATCGACACCAGGGTGAGCAGGCGCCAGGCCAGGGCGAGCCCGGTCACGGTGGCCAGGGCGGACGAGAACCGGGTGAGGCGACGACGCCCGTCGCGGTCGAAGAGGCCGGACGCGGCCGCACCCCACCCGGCGGCGACGCCGAACGCGCCGAGCACGGTGACGATCACGATCGGCCCGAGCCGCTGGGTGCCGGGGGGTCCGCCCGCCCGCGTCGCCCAGAGCTGGGCGGCCAGCGGTGCGGCGGCCAGGGCGGCGACCCAGGCGCCCGGACCGACGACGGACCCGGGGTCGAGGCGCGGCCGGCGTCCGGCCAGGGCGACCACGGCGACCGTAACGCCCACGACGACCACGCCCAGGCCGGACAGCAGCGAGGGCACCGCGCCGGTGACGCCGACCACGGTCGCCGAGCCAGGCCCCGCCAGGCCCGCGAGCAGGGCCAGGGCGACGACACCGCCCACCCGGGGCGCGCCCGCGGCGACGACGTCGAGCCGGCCGGTGAGCGGGCCCCGGCCACGACGGGCGGCGGCGACCAGCACGCCCACGAGCAGCCCGCCTCCGATCAGATCGAGGTGCCCGGCGGGCGAGATCCGCAGCAGCGAGGCCCAGCCGTCGACCGCGGCATCGGCGGTGACGACGCGGACGGCCAGGCCCACGACCAGGAGACCCGCCGAGCCCGCGACCGCCGTGCGCGTGCGCGTCCGGTCGGCGATCCGGTCGAGTACGGGCCCGACGACGACGGCGACGACGACGGCCGCCACCACGGCGGCGAGGATCCAGTCGACCGGCAGGCGACCGGTGCCTCCCCGGCGGGCCCAGCCGAGCAGGAGCCAGTCCCGGACGACGTCGGTCCACGCGGGGGCGGCGGCGTCGCTCGGCACGACCTCGCCGGGCGCCGTCGGGTAGAGGAACGTGGCGACGGTGACCGCGACCCACCACGGCAGCAGCACTACGCGCAGCAGGGTGCGCCCGGCGTCGACCGCCCGGATCGGAGGTCGGCCGTCGAGGGCCCGGCCCATCACCACCGCCGCGGTCGCCGCCGCGACCACCACGACGACCACCCCGGAGGCCAGGTCGAGCCGGCCGAGCACCTGACCCCACCGCGCCGCCGAGGCCCCCGATCGGCCGGCGGCGTGGGCGATCGACGCGGTCAGCACCGCGCCCAGCAGGGCCAGGCGAAGCGGCGGTTCGTGCCCGTCGTCCGGCTCCGCCCCGACGGCCGCGAGCGCCGGTCGTTCGGCGGTGGGGGCGTCTACGGGCACGGCGGACCATCGTACGAAGCGAGGGCCCCGGCCCCGTAGATCCCCACCGCGAGGACAGGTCCGCCTCGGCTCCGGTCGTCGTCTCGTCGGCCCCACGGGGAGCGGGTCGGCGGCGGTGGGGCATACTCGCGCGCCCCCCGGCGGGCCACGACACCGGCGGTACCGCTCATCCCGACCCTTCGCTCCACGATCCCCGTCGACGCAGGCTTCGACCTCGTCCGCACCGTCCTGGTGGCGCGCATGGGTGCGGGCGACCCCTGTTGGCGCACGGGGCCCGACGACCGCGTTTCGTGGGCGCAGCACACCGCCGCCGGTCCCGCGACGGTGGCCCTGGTGACGGGAGACGGTGCCGTCGACGCCGAGGCCTGGGGTCCGGGCGCGGAAGCCGCGCTCGTGGCCATCGGCTCGGTGCTGGGCGGCTCCGACGAGCCCGCCGGACTCGACGCGGTGCTCGGACGACCCGAGCCGGACCCCGGCGCGGCGACCGATGTGGACGACGAGCGCGAGCCGCCCGGCGCGGACGCGGTCGAGGCCGTGTCCGCCCTGGTCGAACGCCATCGCGGCTTCCGGCTGACGGCCACCGGTCGGGTCGTCGACGCCGCGGTCGCCGCGGTGTGCGCGCGGGGTGTGTCGACCTTCGAGCGCGACCGGGCGTGGGCGCTGGCGGTCGAGCGGCTGGGCGACGACGCCCCGGGACCCGGCGGCCTCCGCCTGCCCCCGCTGCCCCGCCGCCTGGCCGCCGCGGATCCCTACGACCTGCACGTCCTCGGCCTGGAGAGCCAGCGGGCCGACGAGGTGCGTCGGGTCGCGTCGCACGCGGCCCGCCTCGACGGGGCACCGATCGCCGAGGCGGCCGGCCGGCTCGGTGGCATCGTCGGGCTCGGCGCGGACGTGGTCGAGCACGTCCGCAGCGTCGCCTTCGGTGAGGCCGACGCCCTGCCCGTGGTGGATCCGCACCTGGCCCACCTCGTCGTGGACCTGGTCGGACCGCCCGGTGCCGACCGGGACGACCTGGCCATCGCGCTCGAGCCGTTCCGACCGCATCGTGGACGGGTCGTCCGCCTGGTCGGGCTGTCGGCCGCCTCCGCCTGAACGGAGACGCCCACCGAGGCCCCGGATCAGTCCTTGAGCGCGACCGCGTTGGGGGTGACGTTCATCTTGGGGACGTAGTCCTCCTCGACCACGTCGCGCGCCTCGCCGGCCATGGCCGCCCGCATCTGGTCACGGCACGTCGGGCACGGGCCGTAGGTCTCGGCGGTTGCGTCGCGCCCGCACCGCGGGCAGGGGAACTCCAGGTCGCCCGGTGCCGGCTCGGGCGGCAGGGTGGCGGCCCGCCACGGCTCGGGCGGGAAGTCGACGGGCGGGGTCGGGGACGGGGTGACGGCCACGGCCCCGAGCATCGCAGACCACCACGCGTCCCCGCGCCATCCACCGCCGAGCGCCGCTCCCTCCACCGGAGATCCACAGGATGCGCCCCTTCCGTCCCACAGGACCGTCGCCGTACCGTGCCGCCATGGCCTGCTACGACGTCACCCTCAAGGACCGGACCGTCGAGTCGGTGCGCGGCGCCGACGCCTACCAGCAGGAGGGTCCGATGACGACCTTCTTCCGCACCGACGGCACCACTCGCATCGACTCGTGGAGCACCCGCGTCGCCAGCGTCCGCACCGCCGACGTGCTGCTGATCCGCCGCGCCGGCGACGACGCCGACCCCGCCCCGTCCGCTCCTCCGTCCACCGCGACGCCGGGGGGTCAGGTCGCCGGGAACAGGTAGGCGTTAGACGGCTCGAAGGCACCCGTGTCGGCGGTGACGACGGCGTGCCCGGCGGGTCGGGCCCGCTGGAGCTCGGTCAGCACCGCCTCGCACGTGCCCTGGTGGGTGCGGTAGGAGCCGTACCAGACCAGCCAGGCGTCGGCGTCACCGGCGGTGGCGAGGAAGCGCTCGGCGACCTCGGCGGGCGATGCCTCGGCGAGCCGCTCCTCGTAGTCGTCCCAGTCGACGAGGTCACCCGGTTCGAGGTCGGGGTACCGCACGAGGACCACGTCGTCGGGCAGCTCCCGCGACAGGGCGGGGCCGAGCTGGTCGGGGCAGACGAGGACGTACGGCGCCCCGCCCCCGCCGTCGGCCCGCTCGACGATCGCGTCGGCGACGACGCCCGCCTGGGTGCGGGGCCGGGTGAGGGCGGCACGGGTGCCGGCCATCGCTCCGAGGAGGAGCAGGACCACCAGCACCACCCGGAACGCCACCGCCCCCCGCACCCGCGACACACCGACGCCGATCAGCACCAGCACCATCGGGGCGACCACCGAGAAGTAGCGGGACGCGTAGGCGGCGCCGGTCGCCCACGAGACGGCGGTGGCGAGGCCGAGGGTCGCCACGACGAGGATCGACAGCCGCCGCGCCTCGGGCCGGGTCCGGAGATCGAGCTCGACGGTGGCCGGTCCGGTCGGCCGACCGAGCAGCCCGACCGCCACGAACACGGCGAACAGGACGGCGAGCAGCACCGACTCCCCCGCCACGCCGCCGCCCAGATCGAGCAGCGACATCGACGCCACCTCGGTCGGCAGGGACGGCTCGGCCCAGGGCGTGCCGGTGTGGGCCGCCTGGTGCAGCAGGTTGGGGAGCCACGGGGTGAACGTGAGGCATCCGACGGCTAGGGCCGCCACCACCGCGAGCGACGCCCGGCCCCGGTTCCGCTCACCCCGTCGGAGGGCGAGCACCCCGCGCCCGAGCAGGCCGAGGCCGGCGGCGCCGACCAGCCAGAGCCCCCAGTAGTGGGTCCAGAGCAGGGCCCCGGTCACGACCACCAGCCCGGCGAGCAGGTGCGGCCGCGGGCGATCGAGGGCGTGATCGACGAGGAGCCAGCCCGCCAGCGCCAGCACCATCACCAGCTCGTACATGCGCGCCTCGGTGGAGTACCGCAGCACGAACGGGTTGAGGGCCACGAGGAGCACCGCGGCCCACGCCGCCCGGCGGCCGGCGATCCTCCCCGCGGCCACGAACGCCAGCGGCAGCAGGGCGAGTCCGATCACGGCCGAGAGCGACCGCACGGCGACCGGCCCCGAGCCGAACACGTCCATCCAGGCGTTCAGGAGCGCGTAGTAGAGCGGCGGGTGCCCGTCGTGGCGGAGGGCCTCGACGAGACCGCCGTCGGGCGGCGTGGCGATGTTGACGCTCAGCGCCTCGTCGAGCCACAGCGGCGACCGCTGGAGGAACCGCAGGACGGCGCCCGCCGCAGCGACGAGGACCAACCCGACGACGTCGAGGGCGCGCCACGGGCCGACCAGGGCCGGGACCGGCTCGTCGGGCCAAGGATCCCAACGACGCTCGGCGACGTCGGAAGCGGCGGGCGGCACGCGGCGAACGCTAGTGGGGGCGACTCTCGGCCCCTGGTAGCCGAGCGTGCGTCACCACCCCGGGCGGGTAACGGTTTTCCTCCGACCCCACCCGTTTACGCGGGGTCGGGGCGGGCGGGTAACGGTTTTCCTCCGACCCCACCTGTTACCAGGGGGCGTTCGAGGGCGTACCAGCTGGCGGCGGCGGCGAGGAGGCCCAGGACGAGGGTGAGGAGCACCAGGGCCGGGAACGGGTGCTCGGCGAGCGGGCGGCCGGTCCAGCCCGGCACCTCCTGGAGCAGGTCGAGGTGCCACAGGTAGAGGCCGTAGGACACGGTGCCCACCCACGCGACCGGGCGGGCGTGCAGCAGGCGGCGCAGGCCGCCGCCGCCGCCGAACACGACCGGCACCATCAGGGTCAGGCCGACCGTGCCGAACGCGGCCGCCCGGATCTGCCACGCACCACCGTGGCCCTCGACGAGCGACGCCTCGCCCCAGCGGTAGGCGAAGCCGAGCCAGGCGACGGCCGCCGCCGCCCACCACAGCCCGGCGGGCCGGGCCCAGCGGTCGAGCCGGTCGCGGAGCGGTCCGTCCGCGGCGGCGACGCTGAGCACCGCGAAGGCCATGCCGATCGCGAAGAGGTCGATCTGGTTGGGGAGCCAGGTGAACGACACGGCCCGCATGGTCACCGGATCACCGGCGGGGGTCACCGCCCACACCCGCTCCGACGCCGTGAAGGCGGCGCGCGAGACGTAGCCGGCGGCGAAGAGCACCGCGACGCCGCCGAGCTCGACCGCGACCCGGCCCCGCGCGATGCGCCGGAGCGCCGCCGCCCACAACGGGACGAGCAGGTAGAACGCGACCTCCGCATCGAGGCTCCACGCCGGGACGATGCCCTGGAGGGTCGTGTACGGGTCGTACACCTGCACGAACAGGTAGAGCCGCCACGGCCGGTCGCCGACCTCGACCCAGCCGAGCAGCCACATGATCGACAGCGCCGCCCAGTAGGCGGGCACGATCCGGAGCAGCCGCCGCCACCAGAAGCGGCGCAGCGAGGGCACGGCCGCCCGGCCCACCGACGCCGCCGCGAACGGCCGGTAGATCAGGAACCCCGACAGCACGAAGAACACCGACACACCCATGTCGAGCACCGCCGCCGGTTCGTACACGAACCCGGCGGCGTCGCGACCGGCGTTGGTGGCGACGTGGTACAGCAGCACGGCGACCGCGGCCAGGGCGCGCAGCCCCTCGGCGGCCGGGAAGTACCGGCGTCGGGAGACCTGACGGCTACCCTCGGTCACGCCGGCAGGCGGCGCCGTCGACGTGTCCGCGGTGCCGCTGGCCATGACGTTCGCACTGTACCGGCCGGTCCACCGGCGCCCCGGGAAGGGGCGCCGCCGGACCTCCGCCCGCCCACACCTGGAGTCCCCACCGCATGTCCGACAACGCAGGAGCCTCACCGGAGGGCTCCGTGCCCGAGGTGGTCGTCATCGGCGCCGGCCCGGCCGGGCTCACCGCCGCGTTCCAGCTCCACAAGTACGGCGTGGCGTCGACGATCGTCGAGGCCGACGACGCCGTCGGCGGCATCAGCCGCACCGCCCAGCGCGACGGGTGGCGGTTCGACCTCGGTGGGCACCGCTTCTTCACCAAGGTGCAGGAGGTCGAGGACCTCTGGCACGAGATCCTCCCCGACGAGGACTTCCTGCTCCGGCCGCGGAAGAGCCGCATCTACTACGACGGCAAGTTCATCGACTACCCGCTCCGCGGCACCAACCTGCTGCGCAGCGTCGGCCTCGTCGAGGGCTTCGGCTACGTGGCGTCCTACGCCTGGGCCCGGATCCGGCCGCCGAAGGACCAGACCAACTACGAGGGTTGGCTCGTCGCCCGGTTCGGGTGGCGCCTCTACAACGCCTTCTTCAAGACCTACACCGAGAAGGTCTGGGGCGTGCCGGTCAGCTCGATGCCCGCCGACTGGGCCGCCCAGCGCGTGAAGGAGCTGTCCCTCGGCAAGGCGATCGTCAACGCGGTCCTCCCGCGGCGGAACCAGACCGACATCACCTCGCTGATCGAGGAGTTCCAGTACCCGAAGTACGGCCCCGGGATGATGTGGGAGGTCTGTCGCGACAAGGTCGTCGCCCGGGGCTCGAAGGTCCACATGAACGAGAAGGTCGTCCGGGTGCGCCACGCCGACGGCGCCGCCACCGAGGTGACCACCCTCGGCGCCGACGGCTCCGAGATCCCCCGGCCCGCCGACCACGTGATCTCGTCGATGCCGATCTCCGAGCTGCTGAAGGCGATGGACCCGCCGGTCCCCGACGACGTGCAGCGGGCGGCCGAGGACCTCTCCTACCGGGACTTCCTCACCGTCGCCCTCGTAGTCCCCGAGCGGGCCGTCCCGTGGAACGACAACTGGATCTACGTGCACGACAAGGGCGCCGAGGTCGGCCGCATCCAGAACTTCGGCTCGTGGTCGCCGTACATGGTCAAGGAGGGCCGCAACGTGCTCGGCCTCGAGTACTTCGTGTTCGAGGGCGACCGCATGTGGAACTCCGCCGACGAGGACCTCGTCGAGCTGGGCAAGCGCGACCTCGCCACCCTGGGACTGGTCGAGCCGTCCGACGTCGAGACCGGCTACGTCGTACGGGTGCCCAAGGCGTATCCCACCTACGACGAGCGCTACCGGGCCAACGTCGCGGTCCTGCGCGAGTGGCTCGAGCGCCACACGCCCAACGTCCACCCGGTCGGCCGCAACGGGATGTTCCGGTACAACAACCAGGACCACTCGATGTTCACGGCGATGCTGACCGTCGAGAACATCATGACCGGCAGCGGCCACGACATCTGGGAGGTGAACGTCGAGGAGGAGTACCACGAGACCCTCTCGGAGACCTCCACCCGGCGCACCCCCGCCGGTACGGGTCGCGACGCCCCGGTGCTCCCCCGGGCCGAGGTAGACGCGGTGCGCACCGAGCGCGGCGTCGACGACGTCTGATCGACGGTCGACGGATCGGTCAGCGGCGGCGGGGCACGCGGTCGCGCACGCCCCACCAGGTGACCCGCCCCATCGACTCGACGATGATGCGGCCCGACATCTTCGACGTGCCCCGAACGCGGTCCCGGAACGTGATCGGCAACTCGCGGATCGCCGCGCCCTCGGCGTCGATCCGGCGGGCCAACTCGGTCATGAACGCGTATCCGCTCGCCTGGGTGGTCTCGTAGCGGATCGCCCGCAGGGTGTCGGCCCGGTAGGCGCGGAACCCAGACGTCACGTCGTTGACCCCGATCCCGAGCACCCACCCCGTGTAGCGGTTGCCCCACCGCGACAGGAGGCGACGGTGCACCGGCCAGTTCGGGGTGCTGCCGCCGGGCACGTACCGCGAGCCGATGACGAGGTCGGCCCCGCGCTCGACGGCCGCCACCATCTCGGGCACCACCTCGGGGTCGTGGGAGAAGTCGGCGTCGAGGGTGACCAGCACGTCGTGGCCGCCCGCCAGGGCCCGGCCGAACCCCTCGCGGTAGGCGTTGCCCAGACCGTCCTTCGTCGGGCGTCGGAACACGTCGACCCCGCCGATCTCCTCACCGACCCGCTCGGCGATGTCGGCGGTACCGTCGGGACTGGCGTCGTCGATCACCATCAGGGTCGCGTCCGGCACCTGCTCGCGGAGGGCGCGCAGCAGCGGTTCGACGTTGCCGGCCTCTTCGTAGGTCGGGACGAGGACCGCCACGCGCATGGGCGGCGACCCTACCCGCTGGCCCTCGGATCCTCGGCGACGGTCGCCGGGTCGCCGCCGGCCTCAGGAACCGCTGGTCACGGCCGATGAGGCAGGTAGGAGGGGGCCCGGAGACGGGCCCCACGGGCGCGAGGAGACACGGGTGACCGAACGGGCCGCGGCAGGAGGACGGGCTGCGGTCCGCGGTCGTGCCGCCCGGTTCGAGCGCTGGCGGACCCGCCTCTCCGACACGACCGCCCAGCTCGAGGCGGACGCCGCCCGGAGCCTGGAGGAGACGCGGTTCGAGCTCCGGTTCCAGCCCCGCGTCGATCGGAAGGGCGACGTGGTCGCGGTCGAGGCCCACGTCCACTGGCTCGACCCCACCCGCGGGGTCCTCCGCTCCGACGTGTTCCTGCCCCGGCTGGCCGAGCGCCCGGTCGGGCGCGACATCGCCCGGTGGGCGTTCGCCGCCGCGTGCCGCCAGGCGTTGGCGTGGGAACGGGACCGACCCCGGGACGAGACGCCCGTCCCGGTGGCGATCGGCGTGCTCCGGCGCGACGCCCTCGACCCCGAGTTCGGCGGCTTCGTGGCCGGGGCCCTCGCGCGCACCGGGGTCCCGGCCGCGCTGGTCCAGGTCGCGGTCGACCCCGCCGGTGCCGAGCCGACCCTGCTCGCCTTCCGCCTGCTGGAGCTTCGCGACCTGGGCGTGGGCGTCACCGTCGACGACGTCGGACCGACGTTCGGCGACGCGTCGGGCTTCCTGCCCGCCGACGCGATCCGGATCGACCGCCGCTGGATCGGTCCCGTCGAGGAGGATCGCGCGCTGGCCGGCGCCCTGCGGTGCCTGGTCGACCGCGCGCACGACCGGGGCCTCCTCGTCGGCGCGGCGGGCGTCGACCGGGACGGGCAGGCCTCGGCCCTGATCGACATCGGCTGCGACCACCTCCAGGGCTCCTGCTTCGGTGACCCGGCGCCGGCCGACGACCTCGGTTGGAACCTCGAACCCGAGCCGGACCCACCGGCATCGACGCGCTACGAGATCGATCCCGTGTCGGGGCTCCCCCGCCGGCCCCGCGGGGTCCGCCGCCGCGGGCAGCGGACGGACGGCGTGGCCGCGCCGGTCCCCGCGGGCGCAGCCGTTCCGACGGTCCCGCCGGCACCGGCCTGACCGCTCGTCGCGGCCTCGACCGGGGCCCACGGACACCCGGGCGCGAGGCCCCCACCCTCTAGTGTCGAACGGGTGCTGCCGTTCGAGCGCCGGATAGTCGACGCCCTGACCGCGGGCACGCTCCCCGAGCACCGCGACGCGGTGATCGAGCACGTCGCGCTCACCCTGGCGGCCATGCCGGAGGTGACCCGCGCCGGCTTCGCGGCGGAGTCGATCGCGTTCGGTGCCTGGTCGGCCGTGCGATCCCGCGTCCGTCCGACGAGCGCCGCCGACGACCTGGCCCGCCTCGACCGGCACCCGGTGTCGCTGGTCCGCCAGTGGGTCCGAGCCCTCCGTGCGCTCGTGCTGTTCGCCGAGCAGGAGCTGATCGGCGCGGAGGCGCGGTGAGGTCCATCGCCACCGAGGTCCTCGTCGTCGGATCCGGCGCCGGGGGCGCCACCACCGCCTGCCGCCTCGCCGAGGCGGGCCGGCAGGTGCTCGTGGTCGAGGAGGGGCCCTGGGTCGACCGCGACCGGCACGAGCCGTTCTCGCTGCCGGAGATGGCGTCGCAGTACCGCCACCGCGGCGGGGCGGCCGCGCTCGGGCTGCCCCCGATCGCGTACGCCGAGGGACGCTGCGTCGGCGGCAGCACCGAGATCAACAGCGGTCTCTGGCACCGGCTGCCCGGCGACCTGGCCGAGGGCTGGCGGCGCGAGTACCGCATCGACGAGTTCTCCTCCGCCGTGCTCGACGCCCACGCCGCCAACGTCGAGGCCGACGTCGGGGTGGCGTCGATCCCCGGCGCCCCGCCCCGCTCGTCCGAGCTGCTCGAGGACGGCGCCGAACGGCTCGGGTGGCGGTCGATGGAGTTCCCGCGGGTGTTCGCGTACGACGAGCGCGGCCGGGGCACGAAGCAGACGATGACCCGCACCCTGCTCCCCCGCGCCCTGGCCGCGGGGGCCGAGGTGCTACCCGACACCCGGGTGGCCCGCCTGCTGGTCGACCGCGATCGTCCCCGCGGCACCCGGTCGCGCACCACGGGCGCACGGGCCCGAGTCACCCACCCCGACGGCGCGACCGAGGAGGTCCGGATCGACGCCGAGCACGTCTTCGTGTGCGGCGGGGCGATCCAGTCGCCGAACCTGCTCCAGCGCAGCGGGGTCCGGCGGCGGATCGGACGCGGCCTCAAGCTGCACCCGACGATCAAGGTGGCGGCCCGGTTTCCCGAGCCGGTCGACCACGGCGACGTCCCGATGCACCGCATCACCGAGTTCTCGCCGCACCTGACGATCGGTGGGTCGATCAGCCGACGCGGGCACGTGGCGATGGCCCTCGCCGAATCGGGCGCGGTCGTCGACGAGGCGGCGATGGAGCACTGGGAGGACATCGCCGTCTACTACGCCGCGATCCGGAGCGAGGGCTCCGGCGCGGTGGTCGCGGTGCCCGGGCTGGAGTCTCCGGTCGTCGCCTACCACCTGACCCCCGGCGACATGAGCCGCCTGACACGGGGCCTGGTGCACCTCGGAGAGCTGCTCCTGGCCGCCGGCGCGCTCGAGCTGTACCCGTCGGTGATCGGAGGCGGCGTCGCCCGCCGCCCCGCCGACCTGCACGCCTGGTGGGACCGGGTCACCCCGTCGACCGCCAACCTGATGACGATCCACCTGACCTCCAGCATCCGCATGGGCGAGGACCGCCGGCGCGCCGGCGCCGACAGCTTCGGCCGGGTGCACGGGTGGGCCAACCTGTACGTCAACGACGCATCCCTGCTGCCCGATGCCCCGGGCGTGAACCCCCAGGCGGGCATCATGGCCATCGCCGACCGCAACGCCGCCCACTTCCTCTCATGACGACGACCCCCACCAGCGACACCGACCGCACCCGCGCGCCCTCCGACCGGCTGGCGACCAGCCTCGCCGACCCCGGCCGGGTCGACGACCGCACCCGGTTGGTGGCGCTCAGCTTCCTGATGCTCTTCGTCGAGCTCGCCCTCATCCGCTGGGCGGGCTCGAACGTCATCTACCTCTCGTACTTCTCGAACTTCGTTCTGCTCGGCAGCTTCCTCGGCATCGGCATCGGCTTCCTGCGGGCGCGCCGACCACGAGACCTGTCCGGCTGGGCGCCGGTCGCCCTCGGCCTCTTCGTGCTGGCCGTGGCGGTGTTCCCGGTGCGGATCACGCAGGACGACCCGGACCTCTTCACGTTCAGCAGCCTCAGCGTCGGTGGCCCGCCCCGGGAGGTCGTGCTGCCGCTGGTGTTCGGGGCGTCGGCGATCGTCCTCGCCCTGATCACCGAGGGCGTGGCGCGGACCTTCGCCCGCTTCGACAACCTCGACGCCTACAAGTACGACCTGTTCGGCAGCATCGCCGGCATCGCCGCCTTCTCGGCGCTCAGCTTCCTCCGGCTGCCGCCGCTGGCGTGGGGCGTGGTCGTCGCCGTGGTCATGGTGGCGCTCATGGTGCCGCGGGTGCCGAGGCTCCCCCAGCTCGCCGCCCTCGCCGTGCTGCTCGTCGTGCTCGGCGTCGAGTCGTTCGCGCCCAACCTGTCGTGGAGCCCGTACTACAAGATCGAGGCCCGCCCGAACCCCGACCTCGACGGCCAGCTCCAGGTGGACGTCAACGGCGTCCCCCACCAGGTTCACCAGCTCCCGGAGTTCGCCCCCGGCAAGGGCGTATACGACGTGATCCCCGACCCCGTCGACGGCAACGTCCTGATCATCGGGGCGGGCGGTGGCAACGACGTCGCCACCGCCCTCGAACGGGGGGCGGCCCACGTCGACGCGGTGGAGATCGACCCGCGCCTCTACGAGCTGGGCCGCGACCGCCACCCGGCCCGCCCCTACGACGACCCCCGGGTGCAGATCCACATCAACGACGGGCGGGCGTTCCTCGAGCGCACCGATCGCCGCTACGACCTGATCGTGCTCGCCCTGCCCGACTCGATCACGCTGGTGTCGGGCCAGTCGGCGCTGCGCCTGGAGAGCTACCTGTTCACCCAGGAGGCGCTCGACGCCGCCCGCGAGCGGTTGACCGACGACGGCATCTTCACGATGTACAACTACTACCGGCAGCCGTGGCTGATCGACCGGTACGGCTCGATGCTCACCGAGAGCTACGGCCACGAGCCGTGCGCCCAGGAGGTCGTTCCCGCCTTCGGACCCGACGGCGTCGCCCTGTTCGGGTTCACCGCGAGCCCGCGGCCCGAACAGCTCGACTGCACCGCGGCGGCCCGCGCCCGCGTGTGGACCCCGTCCGGCGACATCCCCGAGCCGGCGACCGACGACCACCCGTTCCCGTACGTGCGGGAGCGCACCCTCCCCACGCTCTACGTGGTCAGCCTGAGCCTGATCCTGATCGCGTCGGTGATCGCGGTGCGGGTCGCGGCCGGACCGCTCCGGTCGCTGACCCGCTACGGCGACCTGTTCTTCATGGGCGTCGCGTTCCTGCTGCTCGAGACGAAGAACGTCGTGCAGTTCGCCCTCCTGTTCGGCACGACGTGGTTCGTCAACGCGCTCGTCTTCGCGGGCGTGCTGTCGTCGGTCCTGCTCGCGATCGCCGTGTCGAAGCGGGTCACCTTCCGTCGGCCGGTGCTGCTCTACGGGCTCCTCGCCGCGTCGCTGGTCGTCGCCTGGCTGATGCCGGCCGACGCCCTGCTCGACCTGTCGCTCGTGCCCCGGTTCCTCGCCGCGGTGACGATCGCCTTCTTCCCGATCTTCACCGCCAACCTCGTCTTCACCCAGCGGTTCAAGGACACCGGCGACTCCACCACCGCCTTCGCCGCGAACCTGCTCGGCGCCATGGTCGGCGGGGTGCTCGAGTACATGGCCCTGGTGACCGGCTACCGGATGCTGCTCGTCGTGGTCGCCGTGCTCTACGGCCTGGCCTTCCTGACCGGGCGGCGCCACCTGGTCGCACCGTCGTGACCGCGGCGCCGCCGGTCGTGGTCACCGGCGCCGGAGGCTGGCTGGGTCGGAACCTGGTGCGCGCCCTCGCGCCCGAGCGCGACATCGTCCGGGTCCTGGTCGAGCGGCCCGACGAGGCCCCGCTCCTGGAGTTGGCCGGGCCGTCGGTCGAGCCGGTGGTGGGCGACGTGCGCGACCCGGTCGTGGTCGACCGCCTGTTCGAGGACATGGGCGGGGCGACGGTGTTCCACGCGGCGGGCGTGATCCACCCGGCCGGGCGCACCCGGCCCTTCTTCGACGTCAACGTCGGCGGTACGCAGCTCGTGGTCGACCGGGCGCAGCGCGCCGCGGCGGGGCGGTTCGTGCACATCTCGTCGAACTCGCCGTTCGGCGCCAACGCCCGACCGAGCGACCGCTTCACCGAGGAGTCCGACCCGAACCCGTACCTCGGGTACGGCCGGTCCAAGGCCGAGGCGGAGTCGATCGTCGTGCGCTCGGCGGAGCGCGGCGACCTCGACGCGATCGTGCTGCGGCCGCCGTGGTTCTACGGGCCGTGGGGTCCCGACCGTCAGGCCCAGTTCCTCCGCGCCGTGCGCACCGGTCGGTTCCCGCTAGTCGGGAACGGCCGCCAGCAGCGCTCGATGATCCACTCCCGCAACCTGGTCGAGGCCTGCCGGTGCGCCGAGGCGGCGACCGAGGGCGGCGGCCGCGCCTACTGGGTCGCCGACGCCGAGCCCTACGAGCTGCGCTCGATCTTCGACGGCATCCGGGCCGCGATGGAGGCCGAGGGCCTGCCGGTGTCTCGGTGGCGGGGCCCGCGCCTGCCCCGCCTCGGCGCCCGCGTCGCGGTGCACGGCGATCGGGTGCTCCAGGCGCTCGACCGCTACGTCCAGCCGCTCCACGTCCTCGGCGAGCTGGGCGACACGATCGCGTGCGACATCGCCGCGGCGCGCCGCGACCTCGGCTACCGGCCCCGGGTCGGCCTGGTCGAGGGGATGCGCGAGTCGATCCGCTGGCACCGCGACCGCGGCGACGCGCTGTGAGCCGCACCCTGCTGGTCACCGGCGGCAGCGGCTACTTCGGCTCGCTGCTGGCCGAGCAGGCGCTGGCCCGCGGCGACCGGGTGCGGATCTTCGACCTGGAGGCGCCGGTCGACCCCACCGACGCCGAGGTCGTGGTGGGCGACGTCCGCGACCGCGCCGCCCTCACCGAGGCGTGCGACGGGGTCGACGCGGTGCTCCACAACGTCGCCCAGGTGCCACTGGCCAAGGATCACGAGCTGTTCCGGTCGGTCAACGTCGGCGGCACCGCCAACGTCCTGCTCGCGGCGCGCGACGCCGGGGTCGCCAAGGTCGTCAGCACGTCGTCGAGCGCGATCTTCGGGATCCCGGAGGCCAACCCGGTCACCGAGGACACCCCGGGCCGACCGCTGGAGGCCTACGGGCGGGCGAAGCTCGTGGCCGAGACGCTGTGCGCCCAGGCGGTCGAGGCCGGCCAGGACGTCACCGTCGTACGCCCGCGGACGATCCTCGGGCACGGACGGCTCGGCATCATGGCGATCCTCTTCGAGTTCGTCGCCGAGGGCGCCCCGGTGTTCGTCTTCGGACGGGGCGACAACCGCTACCAGTTCGTCCACTCGTCCGACCTGGCCGACGCGATCCTCCGCGCCGCCGACCGCGAGGGGCCCGCCATCTACAACGTCGGCGGCGACCGACCCGGCACGATGCGCGAGACGCTCCAGGTGCTGGTCGACCACGCCGGCACCGGGTCGCGGGTGCGCTCGCTGCCGACCGGTCCCGCGGCCCGGGCGATGAAGGCGTTGTCGGGGGCCGGTCTCCTGCCGTTCGCCCCGTACCACTGGCTGCTGTACGGCGAGTCGCTCTGGTTCGACACCTCCCGGGCCCGCGAGGAGCTCGACTGGACGCCGGTGCACGACAACGCCGGGATGCTGATCGAGTCCTACGAGTGGTACCTGGCCCACCGGGTCGGCCTGGCCGAGCGGGGCGGATCGCACCACCAGTCCCCCGTCCCGCTCGGGGTGCTGAAGCTGCTGAAGCGATGGCCCTGACCGACCGACGGCGCACCGCGGCCGTCGCGGTGGGCGCCCACCTGCTCATCGCCGTGCCGCTCGTCGCCTCGGTGATCGCGTTCAACCGACCCCAGTGGCACCCGATCGCGGATCTCGCCCAGACCGAGCTGCGCGTCCGCGACGTCGGCACCCGCCACTCGCCGCTGGTCGGGCTGGCCGGGCGGATCGGCCCCTGGTACGACCCCGGCAGCCACCCCGGGCCGCTCAGCTTCTGGGCGCTGGCCCCCGTGTACCGCCTGCTCGGCGGCAGCGCCCTCGCCCTGACCGTCTCCACGGTCACCCTCCACCTGGTCGCCGCGGGTCTGGCCCTCTGGATCGCGGCCCGGCGGGGCGGCGCCGCCCTCGTCGTGGCGGTCGGCACCGCCCTGGTGCTCGTCGCCCGCGCCTACGGCGCGGTCGTGTACCTGGAGCCCTGGAACCCGTACCTGCCGGTGTCGTGGTGGCTGGTGCTCCTGCTGGCCGCGTGGTCGGTCCTCGACGACGATCCGCCGATGCTGGTGGTCGCGGTCGCCGCCGGCTCGTTCTGCGCGCAGACCCACCTCCCCTACCTCGGCCTGGTCGGCGGGTACGGCGCCCTCCTGCTCGGTGCGTCCCTGTGGCGGATCCGTCGTGGCCTCCCCGACGATCCACCCGCCGCGCGGGCCCGCCGGGTGCGGTTCCTCGTGGCCGCCCTGGCGGTCGGCCTGGTGCTCTGGCTGCCCCCGCTCATCGACCAGGTCGCCGGCACCGGGAACCTCGGACGGGTCCGCGAGACGATGCAGGACCCGAGCTCGGAGCCGATCGGCCCCGTCGCCGGAGCCCGCGAGGTCGTCGCCCGCTTCGGGCTCGACGGATGGTGGACCTCCCAGGACGTCGGCGCCTCGCCGGTGGCGTCGTCGTGGAGCGCGTCGGGCCTCGTCGTGCTCGCGGCCTGGCTGGTCGCCGCGGTCCTCACCTGGAGGGGGCGGGTCGGTTCCGATGCGCTGCGTCGCCTGCACGCGATCGTGGCGGTCGGGCTGGTGCTCGCGTTCGTCGCGTCGAGCCGGGTCAACGGCGAGCTCTGGTACTACCTGTACCTGTGGGTGGTCGGCCTGGCCGCCGTGGTGCTGATCGCCACCGGCTGGACCGCGGCGCTCGGCCTGCGCGACGCCCTCGGCGAGCGGGCCGGCACGCGGGTCCGCACCGCCGCGGTCGCCGTAGCCGCCGCGGTGGCGGTGCTGTCGTCGGTGCTGCTGCTCGCCGCCGCGCCCGGAACCGAACCTTCGCGACCGGACCTGTCCGACGACCTCGGCCTCGCCGCCGACGCCACCGCGGTCGCGCTGCGCGCCGGCGAGGCGCCAGGTGATGGCGACGGGCCGTATCTCGTCGTCTGGCACGACCCGATCGCCATCGGCTCGCAGGGCATCGGGCTGGTGAACGAGCTCGAACGCGAGGGCTTCGACGTCGGCGTCAGCGAGAGCCACCGCGTCGGCGGTACCCGCCACCGGGCCCTCGATCCCTCCGACGCCGACGCCGTGCTCGTGATCGCGGTCGGTCCGGCGATCGACGCCTGGGAGGAGCGCGGGGACGCCGCCGGCAACCGCCTCGTGCTCGTCGACTCCCGCACCGACGCCGAGCGACGGGCCGAGGAGGACCTGGCCGCCCGCATCGACGCCGCCCTCGACGCCGGCGGGTTCACCGACCAGCGTGACGCCTGGCGCGACCAGGTGTTCACCGCCGCGCTCGACGCCGAACTGCCCGAGGCCGTCCGCGAGGACCTGCTCGCCTACGTCGACTTCCACGCCCCCATCGCCGTCTTCGCCGTCCCCCCCGACGTCTACGCGTGAAGACCACACGAGGTGCCTGGAGGCCGAGCCGACAGGCGAGGCCGACCCAGCAGGCACGGCACCGCAAGGTCCGAGCGCAGCGAGGAATCCGTCTCGCGACGACGCTCGCTTTCCGCTAACGCTCCTGGCACCTCGTGTGGTCTTGGCTAGCCGGGGGCGACCGGGGTGCGGGCGAAGGGGACGATGCGCTCGGCCAGCCAGGTCCAGACCGCGGCGCTGCTGCCGTCGGCGTAGTGGCTGCCGTCGGGGCGCACCTCGACGCCGTCGATGCGCTCCCGGAACTCACCGTCGGGGCAGAGCAGCTCGCCCAGATCGAGGTAGGTCGCCCGGTCGCCCAGGTCGGCGGCGTACTCCTCGAACACCGAGTTCACCCAGGCGACGCGCTCGGGGTCGTTGCGCTCGCTCCCGGCGCCGCCGAGACGCGGATCGCGCTCGCGCATGCAGGGCATCCCGGCCAGGGCGAGGCGGACCTCCGGGGCGACCGCGAGCAGGGCGTCGACGCCCCGGTCCAGCCCGGCGCGGATCAGCTCCGCCATCTCGGGTGTGCCGCTGCGGACCGTCTCGCCGTCGACCAGGTGGTCGTAGACCTCCCACCCCCCGAACACGAACAGCACCACGTCGGGGTGCGTGGCCACCGCCCGGGCCTGCCAGTAGACCGGCCAGCCGTCGCAGTCGTCGCCGGAGGTGTCGATCCGCCCGCCGGGCAGGGCGTTGCCGTCGACCAGGCCACAGCCGATCAGGGCCGCGCTGCTCATCTCGATCGACGGGGGGACGATCGGCCGGGCGTAGGTGAGCGTCCAGCCCACCGAGTCGCCGGTGACGAGGACCCGGACGGGACGGTCGTCGGGTACCGCGTCGAAGCCGCCGGTGGCGGCCGCCCGGCGCACCGCCTCCGACAGGGTGGTCGGCGGGGGCTCGACGTCGTCGGGCACGCCGCGCGGCGCGGTGGCGAGCGTGGGAGGGAGACCGGTGGCCGAGGGCGCGCCCGGGTCGGTGCGGAGCGTGCCGGCGAAGAGCAGCCACACCGCCAGCGCGCCGAGCGTCACCGCGGTGGCGGCCCGGCCCCGCAGCGGGCGCGGGAACCGGAGGCGCAGCCCGTCGACGCCCCCGGTGCGCACCGGCCGCTCGACGAGGCGGTACGAGGCGATCGCGGCGACGAAGGCGACGGCCGTGCGCAGGGCCAGCAGGGCGGGATCGTGCCAGTCGGCGGGCCCGTCGAGACCGGTGCGATCCGGGGTGAGGACGACGTCGACCGGCCAGTGCCACAGGTAGAGGCCGTAGGAGATCCGCCCGATCCAGACGAGCGGGGCCCAGCCGAGGCCGCGGGCGAGCGGTGAGGAGCTCCGGGGCAGGGCGACCGCCGCCACGACCGCGGCGGAGGCGACGGCCAGGGCGAGGAACCCGCCGCGGTACATCCAGCGGTCCGCCTCACCGACGAGGACGAACGTGGCCACGACGGCGACGGCACCGACGAGGCCGACGACGCCCAGCAGGCGACGCGCCCGGTGCAGCGGCCACTGGGCGGCGGCCAGGGCGAGCGCGGTGCCGACGAGCAGCGTGTGGGCCCGGCTGTCGGTGCCGTAGTAGGCGCGCGACAGGTCGACCGGCCCCTCGGCGAGGTGCGCCATCCAGACCGTCGACGCGGCGGCGAGGGCGAGCGCGACCGCCAGCAGCACGACCGTCGGCGGCCTCCGACGCAGCGCGAGCACCAGCAGCAGCGGGAACACGAGGTACCACTGCTCCTCGACCGACAGCGACCACAGGTGGCGCAGCAGCGACGGCACCCCGGCGAAGTACGACTGCTCGGTGACGACGAAGCGCCAGTTGGCCACGTAGAACAGCGCCGCCAGGCCATCGCCGCGAAGCGAAGCCCGCTCGGCCGGGTCGACCACGAACGGGGCGGCGACGCCCACCGCGGCGAGGAGCACCAGCAGGGCGGGCAGCAGCCGTCGGATGCGGCGCAGCCAGAAGCGCCGCAGGTCGATCGCGCCGGCCACGACCCGTTCGCGCAGCAGCAGCGTCGTGATCAGGTAGCCCGACAGCACGAAGAACACGTCGACGCCGAGGAAACCGCCCGGCGCCCACGACACACCGCCGTGGAACAGCATGACCGCCAGTACGGCGACCGCCCGGATCCCGTCGAGGGCGGGGTTGTACGGCAGGGCGGCGGGGCGGGCGCCAGCGGACGCGCCGTTGGACGCGCCCGACGGGCCGCGGGGTGGGCCGCTCAACAGCCGGCGGGGGTCTCCACCGCCCCCGGCGCGGTCTCGAACACCGCCGACGGCACGCCCGCGTCGACGATGTCGCCGGCGAGGCGGACCACGTCCGGCGGGAACGACGGGTCGAGCACGATCGCGCTCAGGCGCGAGTCGACCTCGTCGGGCCCGGCCAGGTCGAGGGCCTCGGCCAGGCGCTCCCGGGCCCGGTCGCCGTCGGCCCGCTCGGCGTCGGAGCGGACGTCGGCGAAGGCGAGCTCGCGGGCGTCGGGTCGGGCCCGCCACGCGGCGATGCCGTCGAGCCCGGTCACGACGGTGAGCACCGCGTCGTAGTCGCCCGCGCACCGCACGCGGTGGGGTTCGGCCGCAGCGCGGTGGGATGGTCCGACGCCGACGTCGTAGCCCCGCCGCTCCAGGTCGAGCAGCAGGCCGAACGCGGGTCCGCCCAGGTAGACGGGGTCCTCCCAGCGGAGGAGGTAGCGGGGCGCCTCCGGCAGGTCGCCCGCGGTCTGCCAGGCCAGCGCCCCCGCGAGGTCCGACGACCGCGGGTAGGGGTTCTCCTGCGAGGACACCCGCGCCGCGGTGGTGATCGACAGCAGCGCGACCGTGCCGACCGCGGCGATCCGCCACGCGGGGGCGACCTCGGCGGAAGGCTCGTGGGCTCCGCGCGAGCGCAGGAGCACCGCCAGCCCCCACCCGAGGGCGAACACCTCGAGGGCGACGAGGGCGACGACCCAGCGGAACGTGTACAGGTAGACCGCGCCGAACACCCGGCTGAGCGCGGCGAGTCCGGACACCAGCGTGAGGGCGATCACCGAGTTGAGGCGGGTCAGGGTCGGCTCCGACCGGCGTACGGCTACCACCCCGGCGACGGCCGCCCACGCGACCACGAGGGCGAGGCCAGGCAGCACCGATCCCTCGACGCCGGGCGCGTAGCGCACCCACGGCCCGACCGGGTTCGACGCCTGGAGCAGCGCCTCGAGCCCACCCCCGACGCCGATGACCTCCTCGTCGGGGCTCCCGAAGTGCTCCAGCAGGATGTCGACGTTGCTCGGGTCGTGGCGCACCGCGTCGGCGATCGGCCCGCTCCACAGCACCAGTCCGGTCAGGACCGCAGCGGGGATCGGCGCCCAGCGTCGGAGGGCGGCGCCGATCGTCTCGTCGTCCGACCGGGGCCGCCCGCGCCACGCCAGCACCGCCGTCGCCACGAGGAGCAGCGGCGGCAGCAGGGGCAGGTACCCGACGTGGCCCTGCATCGAGTACGACGCGGCGGCCACGGCGAGGACGAGCGGCCAGCGCGCCCCGTCGAGCACCGCCCACACCGACAACAGGGCGACGGTGAACGGCACCAGCGCGACCCAGGGGTTCCACGGCTGGCTGAGGGCGTCGAGGCCGTAGCCGCCGACCAGGAGCAGGGTCGTGGCCCCGAACCAGAGGGTGACGCCGCGCCCGGTCCGGCGGGCGACCAGCGCCACCGCGACCGCCAGGCCGGCCGCGTTGACCGCCGCGGTCGCCGCCTCGAACGCCCACGACGAACCACCGAGCAGCCGGTAGAGCGGCCAGGGTGCCCAGAACATGAGCGGCCCCGGGTGGTTGCCCTGGGTGCCGTCGTCGGCGGCGATGCGACCGGCCGCACCGACCAGCGGCGGATCCTCGGGGAGCGACAGCATCCGCAGCTCGGCCTGCGCCTGGTCGCCGGTGGGGTACCAGGTGCGCGTGCCGAGCGCGGCGACCAGCACCAAGATCGGCAGCACCACGAGCACGGCGACGACCGCCGCCGGGGGCCACCCGGCCCGGCCGCGGTCGATGGGACCGGCGGAGCCGTGGTCGGCCGGCGCCCCGGCGACGCCGTCGTCCGGGACCCCGGGCATCAGCGCCGCCGGCGCCCCAGGGTGCGGAGCCGGATGCGCAGGAGGATCCACAGCGCCTCGATGCCGTCGGTCCACTGGATCTTCTTGCCGTCCTCGCGGCCGCGGGCCCGGTAGGAGATCGGCACCTCGAAGATCCGCTCGCCGCGGGCGAGCAGCTTGCCGGTGAGCTCGGCCTCGATGCCGAAGCCCGACGACGTTATGCCGACCTCGCGCCAGGTGGCCGTCGGGGCCAGCTTGAGGCACGTCTCGACGTCGGTGATCCAGGCGTCGAACAGCATGCTCGCCCACAGGGCGACGGCCTTGTTCCCGAGCACGAACCAGAAGGAGTACGCGGCGTGCCCACCGTAGGAGCGGGCGCCGTACACGACGGTGGCCTCGCCCGAGAGGGCCGGCGCGCACAGCGTCGGGATGTCGCCCGGGTCGTACTCGAGGTCGGCGTCGAGGATCGTCAGCAGGTCGCCGCGGGCCTCGTCGAAGCCCCGCACCAGGGCCGCGCCCTTCCCCTGGTTGGGGACCTGGCGGAGCAGCCGCACCCTCTCGTCGTCGACCAGGTCGGCGATCAGGTCGGTGCACCCGTCGGTCGAGCCGTCGTCGACGATGACGACCTCGCTCGGGAGCGGCATGTCGACCGCCAGCAGCCGTTCGAGCGCGGTGCGCAGGGTCGCCGCCTCGTTGTAGACGGGCATGACGATCGTCAGCCGCTCGTAGCGGGGCTCGGCGTCCACGGGGTCGTCCTCAGTAGGGCCAGGTCTCGGGATCGTGGCCCAGCAGGCGGGTGACCGCCCCGAGCCGGGCGACGATGAGCGCCTTGATCACCAGGTTGCGGGCGAACCAGGGCAGCTCGAGGCCCTGGTGCACGGCGTTGGCGATCCGGGCCTTCACCCCGAGGCGCTCGCGCCGGTACTCGGTCATCGACTGCGACCGCCCGACGTAGCGCCAGCGCGGGCCGACCGCCAGCTCGCGGGCGATCGCCAGCGTGACGCCCACCGAGCTGAACGAGTCGTGGATCAGCATCGTGCCGCCGGGGCGGACCCGGTCGCCCCAGTCGCGGATGTCGGTGCGGGCGGGTCCGTACCGGTGGGCGCCGTCGATGTAGAGCAGGTCGATCGGGTCGTCGACGTCGTCGTGGGCGGCGTCGGACATGGCCCGCACGTGCCGGACCCGATCGCGCACGCCGGCGCGCTCGAGGTTGGCGTTGAACACGACGTGGTCCTCGGCCGCCTCCTCGACGTAGCCCTCGATCTCCTGGGGGCCGCGGTCGTTGCCCGCGTGGGGGTCGATGGCGACGAGCTCGACGCCATCGTGAGCCGACCGGGCGAGCACGATCATCGAGCGGCCGCGGAAGCTCCCGATCTCGACGATGCGGCCGCCCGAGGGCACCTCCCGGGCCCGGTCCCAGAGGCGGCGGGCCTGGTCGTCGGTCATCCACCCCTCGACGCCGGCGACGTCGGACAGGGTCTCGGCGAAGGTGGTGCTCATGGGCTCGGCCACCCTAGCGGCGCCCCCGATCGCCCCCCGTGATCCGGCCCACCCCCGGACGACACCCGGAACCCGGCTCGCGGCCTCCCCCGGTTCCCCCGCTCCCCCGTTCTTCGCGCGAGCGGCCACATCTGACCGCCCACGCGCGAAGAACCGAACCCGCCGGCCCGCTCCCCCGTTCTTGGCGCGCGAGCGGCCACATCTGACCGCCCACGCGCGAGGAAGCGAACCCACCAGCGACCGGCGGTGGGGCGGGTGGGCACGACGTAGGGTCGGCGCCATGCCTGCTCCTGGGATGCACTCCGGCCTGCCCACCGACGACGCCATGAACCTCGCCATGTCCGAGGCGGCGGTCCCCCTGTACGAGAAGGTCGTCGCCTTCATCCGCGACGAGATCGACCCCGTCACCGAGGAGTACTTCCGCCTCGGCCACGGCCGGGCCGACCGCTGGGGCTACGGCGAGGGCCAGCTCGAGCTGCTCGACGGCGTCAAGGCCAGGGCCAAGGCGGCCGGCCTGTGGAACTTCTTCCTCCCCGACGCCGAGACCGGTGAGGGCCTGTCGAACCTCGACTACGCCTACATCGCCAACGAGCTGGGCAAGAACCCGATCGCCTCGGAGTGCCTCAACTGCTCGGCGCCCGACACCGGGAACATGGAGGTCCTGGAGCGGGTCGGTACGCCCGAGCAGAAGGAGCGGTGGCTGAAGCCGCTGCTGGCGGGCGAGATCCGGTCCGCCTTCGCCATGACCGAGCCCGACGTCGCCAGCTCCGACGCCCGCAACGTGCAGTGCGCGGCGGTCCGCGACGGCGACGAGTGGGTGATCAACGGCGAGAAGTACTACATCTCCGGCGCCGGCGACCCCCGCTGCAAGGTGATGATCGTCATGGTGCGCACCAGCCCCGACGGACCGCCGCACCGCCAGCAGTCGCAGATCCTGGTGCCGATGGACACCCCCGGCATCGAGATCCTCGGACCGATGCACGTGTTCGGCGAGGACGACGCCCCCCACGGGCACATGCACCTGCGCTTCACCGACGTCCGGGTCCCCTACGACAACGTGCTCTGGGGCGAGGGCCGCGGCTTCGAGATCAGCCAGGTGCGCCTCGGGCCGGGCCGGATCCACCACTGCATGAGGTCGATCGGCGCCGCCGAGCGGGCGCTCGACCTCATGGTGCGGCGCGGCCTCAACCGCGAGGCGTTCGGCAAGCCGCTCGCCCGGTTGGGCAAGAACACCGAGGTCATCGCCAAGGCCCGCATAGAGATCGAGGCGATGCGGCTGATGGTGCTGCGCGCGGCCAAGGCGATGGACACGCTCGGCAACGCCGAGGCCCGGGTGTGGGTGTCGGCCGTCAAGGCGATGGTGCCCGAGCGCGTGTGCCGGATCATCGACGACGCGATCCAGATCCACGGGGCCACCGGCGTGTCGCAGTGGACGCCGCTGGCGGGCATGTACGCCGGGCAGCGCACCCTCCGCCTCGCCGACGGCCCCGACGAGGTCCACTGGCACGTCGTCGGCCGCGCCGAGCTGGCCCGCTACGCCGACGACTCCGCCCCGGCCGTCGGCAAGCAGGCCGGCCTCGGCTTCGCCTTCTCCGGTCCCTGACCCCATTCGTACGCGGGCGGACGGCGACGCGTACGCTGGCGGGGCTGCCCGGAGCGGGTGGCCCGGGGCCGTCCGACCCGAGGCTCCCACCGACCCCCGTGATCCGTTGACCCCCGCCGACGCCCGCCCACCCGAACCGCCGAAGCTCGGCGACATCGCCGCCGCGGCCGGGCTCCACCGCGTCCACATGGTCGCGTGGCGCGACCTCGACGACGTCGAGGCGGGCGGCTCCGAGGTGCACGCCGGCAACGTCGCCCGGCTGTGGTCCGAGGCCGGCATCGACGTGCTGATGCGCACGTCGTGGGCGCAGGGCCACCCGAACCACGGGCGCCGCGACGGCTACGAGGTCGTCCGCAAGGCCGGCCGCTACATGGTCTTCCCCCGCACCGCGCTGGCCGAGGTCCGCAAGACCTACGGACACCCCGACGGGCTGGTCGAGATCTGGAACGGCATGCCGTTCTTCTCCCCGCTGTGGGCGACGGTCCCCCGCGTCGTGCTCCTCCACCACGTCCACGCCGACATGTGGAAGATGGTGCTGCCACCCAACCTCGCCAAGGTCGGCGACACCGTCGAGAGCCGCATCGCACCATGGATCTACCGGCGCAGCCGCATGATCACCCTCTCGGCGTCGTCGAAGGACGAGATGGTCGAGCTGGGCTTCCGTCCCGAGCGCATCGACGTCGTGCCGCCCGGGGTCGACCCGGTGTGGACCCCCGGCGGCGAGAAGAACCCGACGCCGCTCGTGCTCGCCGTCGGGCGCCTCGCACCGGTGAAGCGCTTCGACCGTCTGATCCGGGCGGCGGCCGCGGTGAGGGCCGCCGCCCGCCCCGACCTCGAGCTGGTGATCGCCGGCATCGGTCCGCTCCGCGAGGAGCTCGATGCGTTGATCGACGAGGTCGGCGGACGCTCGTGGATCACCCTCGCCGGGCGGGTCTCCGACGACGAGCTGCTGTCGCTCTACCGGCGGGCGTGGGCGGTCGCGTCCAGCTCGGTCCGCGAGGGCTGGAACATGACCCTCACCGAGGCCGCCGCGTGCGGCACCCCGGCGGTCGCCACCCGCATCGCCGGACAGGTCGACGCGGTCGCCGACGGGGTCGGCGGGCTGCTCGCCGCCGACGACACCGAGCTGGTCCGCCACCTGACCGCCGTGCTGACCGACGACGACCTGCGGGCCCGGCTCTCGGCGGGGGCGCTCGAACACGCGGCCCGCTTCACGTGGGAGAACACGGCGCGGTCGATCCTCGTCGCCCTGGCCGAGGAGGCCGAGCGCTGGCGCGACCGCCCCTGGCGGGCGTGGCGCCGAGGGTGACCCCGGCGCGCCGAGCCGGAGGGTGAGCGGCGCCGAGGAGCCGTCGGCCGGGCGCGACCGGGCGGCGGTGGGCCTGCTGGCGGCCGTCTGCTACCTCCCGCTCCTCCTGACCCACCGCGGCCAGGTCGGCGCCGACACCAAGACCTACCTGTACCTCGATCCCGACCGGCTGCTCCGCCGGGCGTGGTCGATGTGGGACCCCAACGTCGGCCTCGGCACCGTCCCCCACCAGAACATCGGCTACCTCTGGCCGATGGGCCCGTACTACTGGCTGTTCGAGCACCTGGGCGTGCCGGACTGGATCGCCCAGCGGCTCTGGCTCGGCTCGATCCTCTTCGGCGCCGGACTGGGGGTGCGCTACCTGATGCGGACGCTCGGCCAGTCCGGCCCGGGCGTGACCGCGGCCATGTTCCTGTACGCCCTGTCCCCCTACGTCCTGACGCTCGGCGCCCGCATCTCCGGCCTCCTCCTGCCCTTCACCGCGCTCGGCTGGCTGATCGGCCTGACGATCCGCGCCGGTCGCGACCGAGGGTGGCTGCATCCCGCCCTGTTCGCGCTCGCGGTGCCGACGTTCGGCTCGGTCAACGCCACCGCCCTGCTGCTCGTCGGCCTCGCCCCGGCCCTGTGGCTCCCCTACGCGGTGTTCGCCCTGCGGGAGCTGCGCCTCCGTGACGCCCTCGCCGTCGCCGCCCGCATCGGCTCGCTGACGGTGTTCACCTCCGCGTGGTGGATCGTGGGCCTGTGGTGCCAGGGGTCCTTCGGCATCGACGTGCTGCGCTACACCGAGACCGCCCGCACCGTCGCCGACGCCTCGTCCGCGCCGGAGGTCCTCCGCGGCCTCGGCTACTGGTACTTCTACGGCAACGACAAGCTCGGACCCTGGATCGAGCCGTCCGACGCGTACACGCAGTCCCCCGTGCTGATCGCCGTCACCTACGCGGTGCCGATCATCGGCCTGCTCGCCGCCGGGATCGTGCGCTGGCGCTACCGCGGGTACTTCGTGTCGCTGATCGTCGCCGGCCTGGTGCTGGCCGTCGGCGCCCACCCGTGGGACGAGGGCGCCCCGCTCGGCCGCGGCTTCCAGGCGTTCCTGTCGGCCCAGGTCGGGCTGGCGATGCGGAGCCTCCCCCGGGCGGTGCCGCTGCTGACGCTCGGTCTGTCGGTCCTGACCGGGGTCGCGGTCGGAGCCCTCGCCCGGGCCCGCCCGCGGCTCGAACGCCCGGTCGCCGCCGGCCTCGTCCTGCTGGCGATCGCCGCCCTGCCGCCGCTGTGGCTCGGGCAGATGGTCGCCGACAACCTCCAGCGCGACGAGGAGCTCCCCGCCTACTGGATCGAGGCCGCGGCGGCGATCGACGAGCGCGGCCGGGCCGAGGACCCCGGCGACGGCTTCGAGTCGAGGGTGCTGGAGCTGCCGGGCTCGGACTTCGCGTCCTACCGCTGGGGCAACACCGTCGACCCGATCACCCCCGGACTCACCGATCGACCCTTCGCCGCCCGCGAGCTGATCCCCTACGGCACCCCCCTGTCGGCCGACCTGCTCAACTCGCTCGACCGCCCGCTCCAGGAGTCGACGTTGGAGCCGGAGGCGCTCGCTCCGATCGCCCGGCTCATGGGGGTGGGCGACCTCGTGTTCCGCGCCGACCTCACCTACGAACGGTTCAACCTGGCCCGGCCCCGGCAGGTGTACGAGCTCCTGGGAATGGCCCCCGGCGTGACCTCGGTCGCGACGTTCGGAGACGGCGTGGCGAACGAGCCGGACCCGAGCCTGCCCCTCGAGGACGAGGAGGAGCTGGCCGCCGACCCCGACCTGCCCGATCCCCCGGCGGTGGGCCTGTGGGAGGTCGAAGGGGACCCGTCGATCGTGTCGGCCAAGCCCGCGTCGTCGACCGTGCTGGTCTCGGGCAACGGCGACGGGCTGGTCGCCGTGGCCGCGGCGGGGCTGATCACCGGCGACGAGCTGATCCGCTACAGCGGTTCCTTCGCCGCCGACGGCGGGGGCGGCGACGACGCCCTGGTCGCCGCGCTCGCGGACGGCGGCGCGGTCGTGCTCACCGACACCAACCGCCGCGCCGGGCACCGCTGGGGCACCGTCAGCGACACCGACGGCCACACCGAGGCGGTCGGCGAGGAGGCGCTCGACGAGGACCTCGGCGACAACCGGCTACCGATCTTCCCCGGTGCCGACCCCACGACCCAGACCGTCAAGGTCGAGGGCGGAGGCGTCGTCGCCCGGGCGTCGAGCTACGGCAACGGCATCACCTACACCCCCGAGAACCGGGCGGCCAACGCCGTCGACGACGACTACAACACCGCGTGGACCACCGGCGCGTTCGCCTCGGTGATCGGCGAGCGCATCGAGCTGACCTACGACGAGCCCCGCACGACCGGGGGCATCACGCTGCTCCAGTCGGCCCGCGGCCTCCAGAACCGGTGGATAACCGAGGTGGCCCTCACCTTCGACGGCGGCGACCGCGTCGTCCTCGAACTGGACGAGACGTCACGGGAGGGCCTCGGCCAGCACCTCGACGTCGGGAGCCGGACGTTCAACCGCCTGACGATCGAGATCACCGACGCCGAGCCGGGCCGGCGCGACTCCTACGAGGACCTCAGCGCGGTCGGCTTCGCGGACATCCGCCTCGCCGACGACGACGTGCGCGCGGTGCAGTCGGTCCGCCTCCCGACCGACGCCCTCGACGCGCTGGGATCGGCCTCCGACGACCTCCCGCTGGCGATCGTGCTCACCCGGCTGCGCACCCGCCCGACCGCCGCCCTGCGCACCGATCCCGAGCCGCGCCTGGTGCGCGACGTGTCGCTGCCGACCCTCCGACGCTTCGCCCTGAGCGGCACGGTCCGCCTGTCCGCCACCGCCCCCGACCAGGTGATCGACGCCCTGCTCGGCCTCCCCGGGTTCGAGGACGGCGGCGTCACCGCCACGTCGTCGCGCCGCCTGTCCGGCGACCTGACCGCCCGCGCCGGCGCGGCGATCGACGGCGATCCCACCACCCACTGGAGCCCGGGGTACCTCGGCCAGGACCGGGAGTGGACCGCCTACCGGTCGGCGACGCCCGTCTCCTTCGACCACATGGACGTCACCGTCGTGGCCGACGGCCGCCACTCGGTACCGACCCGCCTGCGGATCGTCGCCGACGGAGGTGACCCGGTGTACGTCGACCTGCCGGCCGTCGAGGACCGACCCGAGCGCGACGCGGCCGTCACCCTGCGCGTCGACCTGCCCGAGCCGGTGGCCGGCACCGAGATCGTCGTGAACCTCGACCGCGTCCGCGAGGTCGAGACGATCGACTGGATCTCCGAGGACGAGATCGTCACCCCCGTCGGGATCGTCGAGTGGGGGATCCCCGGCCTGTCGGTCGAGGTGCCCGACGGCCCGTTCGACACCGGGTGCCGTGACGACCTGGTCGTGGTCGACGAGGCCGCGATCGCGGTCCGCGCCGCCGGCACGGTCGCCGGGGCCCTGGCCGGGGCGGCGTTGCCGCTGACGCCGTGCGATCCCGCCGGTGTCGCCCTGCCCGCCGGACCGTCGCAGATCACGACCCAGGACGGCTTCTTCACCGGCCTCCAGGTCGACGACCTCACGCTCCGATCCGCACCCGGGGGCGACCCCGACGACGGCTCCGGCCCGGTGCTCGACGCGGAGGCCGGCCCCGACGCCACCGTGGTGGCGGCCGGCCGGTGGCGCTCGACCATCGAGGTCGGGCCCCGGGAGTCCGACACCTGGCTCGTGATCGGCCAGAGCCACAACGACGGTTGGCGGGCGACGATCGACGGCGAGGACCTCGGTCCCCCGCAGCCGGTCGACGGCTACTCCTCGGCGTTCCTGATCCCCGCGGGCCCCGATCCGGTGACCGTCGAGGTCGTGTGGTGGCCCCAGCGCGTCGTCAACGTCGCCCTCGGGGTCTCGGCCGTCGCCGTGCTCGGCACCCTGGCCGTCGCCGTCGCCGCCCTCCT